>Ga0207657_10000169_pt1 | contig 66914 bp, 62 predicted proteins | sample KBSC33metaG_FD_184316 | JGI IMG/M metagenome (GOLD analysis project Ga0207657, IMG submission 184316) | Corn rhizosphere microbial communities from Kellogg Biological Station, Michigan, USA - KBS C3-3 metaG (SPAdes) (version 2) | ecosystem: Host-associated > Plants > Roots > Rhizosphere > Soil ...
ACCCTGCGCTCAGTTCCTGCTGTCGTCGAATTCGCGCGTCTTCCTCGAGACGTGTGTCTTCGAGTTCCTGCAGCACGCTATCGAGGTCCACGGCTCGCGTATCGACTTCGATGCGGCCGCTCAATTCGATATCCGCGTGCAGCTGGCCTGCTTCGAACAATGTCCAAATTTCCGTCCCGTAACCGGTGGCGAGAATTTGCGGTGCGAAGCGTCCGAAGTACGCGGCCAGATTGTCGACATCGCGCTTGAGCATCGAGGCGGCTTCATTATTGGCAGCGGCGTCGACGGCCTGAGGCAGATCGATGATCACTGGCCCATCCGCCGCCAGCAGGATGTTGTATTCGGACAGGTCGCCGTGAACCACACCCGCGCAGAGCATGCGGACGACCTGGTTGAGCAGCAGCGCGTGGAGTTCGATGGCACGCGCTTCAGTCAGATCGACGTCGTTGAGGCGAGGCGCGACGCCACCCGTTGCGTCGACCACCAGTTCCATCAGTAAAACGCCATCGGTACAGATATAGGGCTGCGGGACCCGTACGCCCGCATTGGCGAGCCGGAACAGCGCGTCGACTTCAGCGTTCTGCCACAACTCTTCCTGCATCTGACGGCCATACCGCGTACCTTTTTCCATTGCACGCGCCTGCCGGCTGTTCTGGACCTTGCGGCCGTCCCGATACGACGCGGCTTGCCGGAAACTGCGCTGCTTCGCGTCCTTATAGACCTTTGCGCAACGTGTCGAGTCGCCGCTGCGCACTACATAGACTGTGGCTTCCTTGCCGCTCATCAGCTGGCCTATAACCTCGTCGATGAGTCCTTCGTCGAGAAGCGGCGCGAGCCTTTTGGGTATTTTCATACGATCGTCCCGTGCCGCTCATGGCGTGTGCGTTCGAAATGCGTGGACGGCGAATGGCCCGCTGAGGGGTACGCGATCAGCAGACGATGAGTCGCGCAGCCGGTGGCATTCTTAGGGTTTACATCGGGAATGGAGAGAGTCATGCCGGATTATAAGCGGGCGAGGGGAAGCCGACCCACAGCATCGAGAACTTGGGGTTCGCCACATGTGGCCCCAAAGTTGGCGAGTTCTATAATTAACCGTTTGCCACGTCCCAATGGCCTGCCCAACGCCGGCGCAGAGCGATGACATCGGCAGTGGCCAGTCTGGCCGGCGCGGCCCTTCGATCGACAGACAGCGATAGCTCAGTGAGGAACTCATGGAAATCCAACCAACCGACTGGTTTGCGCTGGACAAGTACGCTCCGGTCCGCGATGGATGGTACGAGGTTCAACTTGTAAGTGGCGATACCGCCTTCGCAAAGTATGGCGACGGTGAATGGACCGAAAAGCCTTTGCTCGTTTTTACGCATTGGCGCGGCTTGAGCGCCGACCCGGCCAAGTCTGGCGAAACGGAAAGCATCGGTGCGGAGGCGACGCTCGCCGAAGGGGTCCGGGCCGTTATGAATGTTTTCTTCCCCGGCCACGGAGATGAGGCGCACCAACCGCGCGAAGACTCCGAGCACGGCAAGGGCAGCTAGCGCGGCCAGACGCAAGCGGCTTGAATTGGCCCACAGGCCCGCTGTTCTTTGTCGCAGCACTTTGATCGCGTACGCGTTGTTCGGGCCGAGCCGTATCCTCGTGCTAGGGCCCGCCTCTGCGCTTGTCGCGCTCATAGCGGTAGCTGTCACGGCGTCGATGCATCGCAGCGGCGCACAAGCGGTGATGCTTGCCAACGCGCTCGCACTCCTTTCCGGCGGCCTCTGTGCCGCTGTCGGTCTGTTCAAGCTCGGCTTCGTGGCGGATCTGCTTTCGACGCCTATCCGTTACGGCTATCTGAACGGCATCATGTTGCCGATCATCATCGGTCAGTTGCTTACGTTGGCTCGGGCACCATCACAAAATAAACGGACGAACAACGGCCGCGTGAGCGGCGCCGCATGAAACCGGCGACAACCGCATTACTCGGGCGCGTACTTGAACTCAGGCAATGCCTTCAGTGACTCCCTGGTCGCGTCCGGCAGCCGCATCTGTTTATCGACGACCTGGAGGCTCCCAAACGGTACCGCGACGAGATGAGTTCCCATACCGAGAAACCCTCCTACCGAGATGATGACGTAGGGAACCCGATCGGTTGGGCTGACGATCAAATCGTCAATCGTTCCGATTTTGTCCTTGTTGCGGTTATAGACGGGCGATCCGTTGATCTTGGAGGCTCGATACCCCGTCGCCAGTTGGACGACATCAACGCGCTTCTCCGTGACGGATTGTGGCGTTCCCTGCGCATGCAGCGTTCCCGTGATCAGGACAGTTCCGAGCACAGCCACCGATACCAGCGTGATAACCCCTTTCATCGTGCACCTCCGCGGTTCGATGTCATAAGTTCAGAGGGCGACACGGGAGCGGACAACGCTCCCGGACAGTCGTGCGTCCTACCGGAACTCGAGCGGTATAAACAAGTTTACTCCTGGTGCCGGCGCCGGAGCATACACCACGGGTGGGGGCGCATACACATAGTCCCGGTTGCCGTAGTCGTCACCGTAGTAGTCGTTGCGACGGTGGTCATTTTTGAGATGTTCATAAGCCTGGCGATTGCGGTGATCCCACGGATGCCGCTGGTCTTGCCGATAACTGTTATCCATGCGATGTTGCTCCGGATTGTCATGGGTATGCCGATAGCCGTCATTCGCGCCATGCTGCAGTTGGCCCTCGCGGTTGCCATGGTCCTCGCCAAACGCGGGCGCCATGGACATACCGCCAATGACCAATAACGCGCCAGCGGCCGTCATGGTTTTGATTCTCTTCGAGCTCATGTATGTGGCTCGCACTTCAGGGATTTTCATGATGTTCTCCTGTTGCGATCCGGATCCCTTATTGCAGTGCCGGTCCGCTTCTCGTTACCGGTATGTCGAAATCACCCCTTCTTTGCGGAATGGTGATGGCCAGTCCGGAAAATCAGATCGGCATTTTTCTTCTGGGCGTCGGACATGCTGTCGTACAGAGACCGAAACGCGGGAGTGAGCTTTCTGATGCCATCCGCATGGGCGTCGGCGATCTGGCCATAGGACTTCAGATCGTCGACAGCGCTCATGTTGTTGGTATTAGTGGTTCGCTCTTGTCTCAGAGAGTCCATTCTGCCCGCATTGTCGCGCATCACCTGCGCGACCTTTTGCCAAAGTTCTTCCTGGGCTGCGGTGATCTGAAGCCTTACGTGAAGGTTATCGATGCGCGTTTCGACCTGGTTGTGGACCGCAACGGTCATGACGCGTGTAGGTGCTTGAGTCTGTGCTGGCGAGGCAGCGCTCGCAGGATTGGGGAATACCGCTATCGCGAGAAAAACCGCTATCGCGAGAGCAATTCCAGCGCGCGGTTGGGTTTGGGTTGGGTGTGCAACGAGTTTCATAATCGTTCTCCGAACGGATTCGATGGACTCCCCGAGGGGATTGCGGTCATTGCGGGCGAGCTTGATCGAACAGGGCATTTGTGCGCCGACTCCCAATCTGCGTCTGTCCGGTGCCGGACGCTTGCCCGGCCTGGAAAACGCCTGATTCGACCCACATACGGTCAATACCTGAGCGCGTTTCGTATCAACCGGAGCGATGCAGTCCATCGAATATCTGTCGTCATCTTTACATGGGCGCAGCAGTACCTATTTTGAAATAGGCGTATCACCCGTTTGCGCGCCTAATGCCGAAATCTGGATTACTCGTTTCACGCCCGCGTGACTACACGCTTTGAAAAGCGCGATAGGACTCTGCCGATGGACAGATGTCAAACATCTGGTTGCGTCGTTCGACCAGTATGCCGGCGGCGCAAGGCCGTGAACGAGCGATGACGGGAGGGGCGATGAGCGAGCAAAGCAACGTTCAACTGGTGCAGCAGGCGTACGCGGCGTTCGGCAGGGCCGATATCGATGGTGTGCTGCAGACACTATCGGAAAACGTCGACTGGTTCATACCGGGGCCGACGGACACCGTCCCATTCGTCGGCAGAAGAAATGGACACAAGGAAGTCGCGGCGTTCTTCGGGACCCTTGCGTCGATGCAGACTGCTGAACGGTTCGAGCCGCTCGAGTTCATCGCCAGCGGCGATAGGGTCGTGGTGCTCGGCGCGCAGCGCTGGCAGGTCCATTCGACCGGGAGCACCTACGAAGACGAGTGGGCGCACGTGTTCACGATCGAGAACGGAAAGATCACAAGGTTCACCGAGTACCACGATACCGCGGCTGAAGCGGCGGCGCATCGGCGGTAAAGGGTACCGCACATGCGCAACCCGTCGCCGCCCTCGAGGGCTTCGCACGCTGTCCGATCTGGATCGCTTAACCGTTCAGTACGAGAGATCCCTCCGGATATTGCTCACACATGAAGTCGACGAACGCCCGAACCTTCGGCGCGGGAAGTCGTCGCGATGTATGCAAGACCCAGAGCGCGACGTCCGCGCCCGAAACCGTGCCCCACTGAACCAACTCTCCGCGAGTCAGTTGGTTCCACGCAATCGACTGCGGTATCAGCGCGGCGCCTGCACCGGCAATTGCAGCGTCGCGAATCATCATGAATGAGGACAGTATCAGCCTCGGGATCGGCTCCAGGAGCAGGCGTCCGTCGTCGAGCGTGACCTCCGGATAGGCCGCGCAGAACGCGGCGGAGATGCGGCCCATCGCAAGCTGGGAGAACAGCACCGGGGAAGCGACCCGCAAGCGTCCGCGCGGTGTCGACAAGCCCTCGCGAGCCGAAGTCATGGCTTCGAGCACCTCGTGCATCGGCCCTTCGGTGCGATCCATCAGCATCTGGCCGGCTTCCGTGAGCTTGAGCCCCCGGGCGCCGCGCTCGATGAGTCGCACGCCGAGTTGCTCCTCCAGATCTGCGATGCGCCGGGACAGGGTCGCCTTCGATCTCCCGCTCGCACGGCTCGCCTTTCCCAGTCCTCCATTCGTTGCGACGAGCGCGAAGTCGGTCAATGCATTCAGGTCCATGGTGTTCCAAATTTGAAACGATGCGTCTTGATTCTGGCATCTTCGTTTTAGTTGCGCAACGACGTATCTTCTCGTCATCGCAACTCCGATGTCGTCGCGGACGTCTCGCGCCGACCGATCCCTGAACTCGTCACATACCCCCTGGAGATTTCCATGAGCATTCTCGTCACCGGTGCCACCGGCACCATCGGTTCCCTCGTTGTCCAAGGTCTGGCCGCCGCCGGCGCCCAGGTCAACGCGTTCGTCCGCACGCCCGGAAAGCAACTGTTTCCGGCGGGCGTCACGGAAGTCGTCGGCGACCTGACCGACGTGGCCTCATTGCGCGCCGCACTGTCGTCGGTGCGCACGTTGTTTTTGCTGAACGCCGTCACGCCCGACGAAGTGACGCAAGCCCTCGTCGCGCTGAACCTGGCTCGCGAGGCTGGCATCGAGCGCGTCGTCTACCTCTCGGTCATTCACGCGGACAAGTTCACCAACGTACCGCACTTCACCGGCAAGCACACGGTCGAGCGAATGATCGAGAGCCTCGACATTCCGGCGACCGTCCTTCGCCCTGCCTACTTCATGCAGAACGAGCGCATGGTCCAGCAGGTGATCCAGGGCTACGGCGTCTACCCGATGCCGATCGGCTCGACGGGCGTCGCGATGATCGATGCGCGAGACATCGCGGACGTCGCTGTCGCCGAACTGCTGCGCCGCGACCGCGCACCCACGCCGCTGCCACGCGCGACGCTGGAGCTGGTGGGGCCCGAGCGATTGACTGGAGCGTCGGTGGCCAAGATCTGGAGTGCCGCGCTCGGTCGCGAAGTAACTTACGGCGGAGACGACGTGGCGGCCTTCGAAGGACAGATGGCCTCGTTCGGCCCGTCCTGGCTTGCGTACGACATGCGCTTGATGATGGCCGGGATTCAGAAGTTCGGCATGCACGGCGCGGACGGCGCAGCGGATCGCCTGCGAGCCATGCTCGGCCGTCCCCTGCGCAAGTACACCGACTTCGTCAACGAGGCCATCGCCGCGTCGTAGGCCGGCCCGCGCTAACTGCATGAGCTCGTTGTCGAAGAGGCGGATTGTCTGATATCCGGCCGGTTTCCGACGTGAGCACCTTGTTTCAGCACCGACCGCTGCGAAGAGCGACGGCCCAGTCGTGCCGGCCGTTCGCCTTCGCTGTCGCCGACGCAGCGTCCCAGTCGTATTCAATGGCACGAAACTCGACAGTCCACTTCGATCCGATCCGGGTCACGATTGTCTTCTCCCGACACGACATTGAACGTACGCGCCAAGTGTCGTTTACGGCCGATTTGCGGACGTAAGCGTGAAAGCTCGACTCTCCCCCCGTCCATAGACTCGACGCAGCGCCGCCCAATTGGTATGTACATGTCGTAATAAAAGGAGATACGTATGACTTCTTTAGAGAAGGGAGTTGCTGTTCTGGCCCAAGCGCCTGGGGAGGAGACATCCTCAGCGTTCAAACGACGCTTCATGATCAGGATGATCATTGTTCTGACCGGCGGTACGTTTCTAGACGGCTATATTCTCGGGATCGTCGGCCCGGTGTCCGGCAAGATGACCGCCGAGCTCGCCATATCGCCGGTCTGGGAGGGGCTGATCGCAGCCGGCGCGTTGTTCGGGATTCTCATCGGTTCGCCGCTGGGCGGATGGGCTGGAGACAAGTTCGGCCGCAAACCACTGTTCCTGCTCGACATGGGCTTGTTCGTGATTGCGTCGTTCATGCAGTTCTTCGTCGGCTCCATGCAGTTCTTCATCACGTCACCGCTGCAATTGTTGATGGTGCGGCTGCTGATGGGTATCGCGATCGGTGCGGAATATTCCGTCGGTTGGCCGCTGCTGTCGGAATTCTCCCCGTCCCGTATCCGAGGGCGGCTGATGGGCTTGACCCTCATCGCCTGGTACGCCGGCTTCATGTTCGCCTTCGTCGTGGGTTATCTGCTCGATCGGTATACGCACCTCGGATGGCGGAACATCCTCGGCACCAGCACGTATATTGCGATAGCTTTGTTCCTTGGCCGGATCGGCATGCCCGAATCGCCGCGCTGGCTGTGGAGTAAGAGCCGTATCGAGCAGGCCCGTTCCGTCGCTCGCCGATATATGAATAGCGCGTCCGACATGGCCGACGTCGAACACGAGATCGTTCACTCGGGAGGAGGTTTCGGGATGCTCTTCTCCCGCCGGTATTGGCGAGTCACGCTGTTCGTGTCGATGTTCTTTTTTTGCGTCGTCACGCCGTACTTCGCGATCGCCACATTCGCCGACAGCGTGCTGCAGAAATTCGGCCTCGGCGGGGGGCTCGCCGGAGGGGTCGGGCTATCCGCAGTTGCGTTGGCCGGCAGTGTTGCCACGGTTCTGATGATCGACAAGGCGGGTCGTCGTGTTCTGACGGTACCGCCGCAGTGGATCATCACCGTGATCCTCGCGATTCTCGGCATATGGGCGAACGCGCCCGGGGCGGTCGTGCTCGGCCTGTTCCTCGCGTTCTCGTTCTTCAACGCGGGCTGCGGGACGCTGACTTGCATCTATCCTGGCGAGGTATTCCCGACTGAAATCCGCGGGATCGGGACGGGCTTTGCCGCCGCCTTCAGCCGGATCGGGGCCGGGCTCGGCACGTTCCTGATGCCCTGGTCGATGAACAATCTCGGGCCTTCGGTGACCATCCTGATCGCGGCCGGCATCGCGGCAGTCGGTGCCGGGGTGTCCCAATGGCTCGCCCCTGAGACTAAAGGGAAGAGTCTCAGCGAAACTGCGTCGGGGTTCTCGCACTAGCGCCGCGGGAGGTCCCGGCAACGCTCGATTCGGGCGTGCCTTGCCGATGCCCGGATTGGCTCCCAACTCTGTGACAGTGATGCTCATCGAATCAAAAGGGATGGGCACCGACCATCCCGTCCGGTAACCGCCCTGATCTGCGTCTCGCACACAAAGCGCGGCTCAAAACAATGCAGCCGATTACCTTGAGCCGCCACCGTGACCGCCGCCACCGTGACCGCCGCCGTGGCCGCCTGCGCCTGCGCCAGCACCGGCACCGCCAGCACCGGCACCGCCAGCACCGGCACCGCCAGCACCGGCACCGCCAGCACCTGCACCGCCAGCACCTGCACCGCCAGCACCTGCACCGCCTGCACCCGCACCGCCCGCACCGGCACCGCCAGCACCTGCACCGCCCGCACCGGCACCGCCCGCACCGGCACCGCCGGCACCGGCACCGCCCGCACCGGCACCACCAGCACCTGCACCCGTACCGCCGGCACCCGCGCCCGTACCGCCAGCACCTGCACCCGTACCGCCAGCACCTGCGCCCGTACCGCCGGCACCCGCACCCGTACCGCCAGCACCTGCACCCGTACCGCCGGCACCTGCGCCCGTACCGCCAGCACCTGCGCCCGTACCGCCTGAACCTGCAGCCGTACCGCCTACGCCTGCACCGACTCCGCCTCGACCACCTGCGCCCGAACCGCCCATACCTGCACCCAAACCAACTGCGCCAGCACCCGGACCGCCTGCGCCAGCATCCGAGCCGCCTGTGGCCGAACCACCCGCGTCGTCACCGCCTGCAAGCTGTTCGTGATCCAACTTCAGTAAAGGAGGATTCGGAGAAGGTGCGCTGGGTCGATCGAACGAAGCGGCAGGCACAGGTGGGTCGAACTCCGCACTGTCAATTGCAGTTCCCGGGCCAGGAGGTGACAATGGTCTCGCGACACGATCGGACGAAGGCGCTCGTTTTGTTGGCGGTATGGATTGAGTGACCACGGGTGCATGCGGCGCGATTGCTCTCGCATGCGGCGCCGAATGATGGCGATTCTGTGTCGCGGCATCGCTTGCTTGACTACGCCCTCGTGTAACCGACGGCGGCTCAGCAGCGGAATCGGAATTAGGTTCGGGGCGTTGAGCGGACGGAGCGGAAGGCGCAGGGAGCGCGGCCTCAGCATTGGCAACCGCGGCTGCGCGAGCGGGGGGCGATGATCGTAGTGCGATTTGACCCGACCAAGCCGTATGTTGCGCTCGCGACGCGGCTCGGATGATCCCGAGCACTTGGTCACCGCCGTACACGACGAGACCCATGAGCCCGACAGCCAATGCGCTCGCCGACGCAACGTAAAGCGCAAGGCGTTTGACCCGCGCAGGCGGTGCGGCCTTGCTCGCTTCATCGGGGGAATCTGCACCCGAATGCGAACGCTCGGCTTGGCGGAACAGTACAACGGGTTTCGGATCGCTTGGTCTGATCCTTGCATTGACTACGTTCATATGCCGTCTCCTTGCGGAGTGCTCATCGGAATGAGCCGCGGGACCGCATCTGCGTAACCCCTGGCTCCGCCGCAGCGATGGAAGCGGTGTACGAGGTTTCCATCCTAGGCCCTTGAGGTGCGGAAACGCTCGCCATTTTGGTGGCCGATCTGGACGGGTGCCTCGAGTCGCCGACCGGCGTGCCCTTAGCGATGCTCCACAGTGGGCGACGACACGATGCAAGCCAGCATTGGCTGTGCCTGCCAGACCGAACCCAAATCGAATTGTGAGAGCGCGGACACGGCACTCGCATGCACGATCCTGCAGCGCTGCTCAGGCATCGCGTCGCTTCAACGTGCTGGGCGCCAAGTGTCGAACGCAACCGGCTTCGCGTGATCCGCGTGCATCACGTCGGTTTTGTCCGGCGTGCCGTTGAGCGGATCGGACGATGTGACGATCTCGCTATCGAAGAGCCATGCGCGGTGCTGGGCGTCGTAGCGGAATGTGATGAAGTCGGTCCAGTGTGCGCCGCACGCGACGCCGTTTTGCACCGTAAAGTAGCGGCCCTTCACTGCGAGCCCGTCGTCGCTGTCGAACGGATCGCATTGGCCTCCCTCGTTGGCGCGCAGCACAACCGTATCGTTGCGCGCGGAGAGCCGGTACCGATTGCTTGCTTGTTCCTCGAAGATCAGCAGTGGACGAGGCGATGGGCTGCTCACAGAGTCGTCGCGCCGGTGAGCAACGACGAGCAAGCTTCGCCGGCCGCCTTCGATCAGCGGCCCTGCACGGAAAACCATCGGCTCGTAGCCCGTTGGCAACTGGGCAGCGATGCTTGCCGGCAGGCCGGCGGCGTGCAGCGTGGCGGAAACAGCGAAGAGGGCGGCTGGCAGCAGAAAGCGTTTCATAGGGGAAGATAACCGGCGACGCAGCAACTGAAGGATGTCAGCATGCGCGCTCTGCGCTGTTCGAATGGTTAGATGGGGCTCATGGCGCTCAGCGGTGGTCGCGAGCGGACCTGATTTTAAGCACGAACGCCACATAATGCATTCGTTGACGAGTTCCGAGACTGAAGGCACACTCGTTACCCATGCAAGCCATCACATCCTTTGCAATTGCGACTCCCCATCATGCGCATGCCCACATGGGACTGCCGTCGGGGAAGTTCATAGGCTAGCAATTTTCAGCAAGATGCGCGAAAAAGCCCCGCCGGCAACGACGGGGCTTTTTCGTTGTCGCCCCGTCAAGCGTCGGCTCAACTAGTGAGATGAACATGAAAGATCCGATGAACATCGATTGGTCAACGATGCCGGCACCTATAGACGACGGTGGAGCAAGTCACCTGAAGGGGCTGCGCATACCCAGTATCCGGTTGAACTCGACGGATGGAGACGCGGTCGACCTGAGTCGACTCGCCGGCCGCGCCGTTATTTACGCCTACCCCCGGAAAAAACGTCCGGACGAGCCGGTGCCCGATGGATGGTTGTCGATCCCCGGCGCCCCGGGATGCACGCCGCAGTCGTGTGCCTTTCGCGATCACGCGGCGGAAATGAAGGCAGCCGGCGCAACCTATATCTTTGGTCTCTCGACGCAAGATACGCCCGATCAAAGAGGGGCTGTCGAGCGTCTGCATCTGACCTACCCACTACTGTCGGACGACCGTCTCTTGTTGACGAGGGCCCTTTCGCTGCCGACCTTCACCGCTATGGGCATGACACTGTTGAAGCGTTTGACGATGGTCATTAACGACGGCGTGATCGAACATGTTTTCTATCCGGTGTTTCCGCCTCATCGGAACGCGGCTGAAGTGCTCGCGTGGCTGGAGCTGAACAACAAATTTTCCGCAATGAAAGAGAACAATTAAATGCCCGACGCATCGAAGACGTTTGCGACGCCCCTCGATCTGTATCGAGTCATCTCACGCGTGTGGTCGGCGGACACGTCAAGCCCGACCAATGCGTGGTCACCATCGAATCCCGCGCAGAATCATTGCAGCGTCACCGCGCTCGTCGTGCAGGACCATTTCGGTGGGGAGATTCTCACGACGCGTACCTCGGGCGGTACTCACTTCTACAATTTGATCGACGGGAAAAAGTGGGATCTCACGGTGAGCCAGTTCGCCGAACCGGTGCCGTACGACGATACTCCTTGCACTCGCGAAGCGGCGCTGGCGGATACCTCGCCGGAAAAATATGCGTTGCTAACGTCGAGGCTGAAGGAAAACGGATAGAACGTCTATTGCGTTCGGGCGTGACGCTGGCAAGCATTACGTCGGGCCGATCTGCGCTCATGACGAAGTTTCGGCGCTCGTTACTGAGAAAGGCGACGGTCGCTCTCCTCAGGTACCGACTGGTCCGTTGCCAAACGTGAATAAACAGCAAAGTCACTTGGTACACCACGAACCATGCGGTACGAGCGGAGGAGGCCTTCGTACCGGAAATGGCAATTCTCGAGTACCCGCGCCGAACGGGAGTTCCCTTGCAACACGGTACCCTGAACGCGGACGAATCCATATTCCTGGAACGACCACGCCACAACGCTGCCACAGACAGCGCGAGCGATTCCTCGGCCCCAATTCGAAGGAGATAGGTCATACGCGATCTCCGCCGTCCGGTTTAGCTCGGAGATGGTGTGAAAACCGATCGTACCGACCAACTCACCGCTAGCATCGCTGACGATTGAAAGACGACGCGCCGATACGGACGAAGCGGATTCGACCTCATCGAACAACGGCATAAGATCGTCGCGGGAGCTCAGGTTCCAACTCGTTGGCCCGAAAACGTTCGGAAGTTTCAGGTACGCGTACCAATCATCGATGTCCGAGCGTACGAGTTGTCGAAGCGATACGCCTGGGTACCCTGAATCGGGAGGATGACCGATTTTCACTTTGTAGCTCCCTGAGTTCTATGTTCGCCTATTCTATTCGGCCGCGATCGATAGGCCCGCGATTCACGCGCGATAGTGACGCAGCGTCCCGGTCATATTTCAAACCGGACGTTCTACAAGCTTCCTCAGGACGCTCTCCAACTCGACATGGCCGCGCATGATTTCGTCGGGACGGCCTTCGAAATCGATCCAGCCTTCATTGAATCCGTCCAGCATGCGCATGCGTGATAGGGGATGCTTCATGCCCTGCGCGATGAACAGCGTTTCCCACGTCTGCCTTTCGACGACTTCCGCGCGTACCTTGCGGCCCAACACGCGGGCGAATGCCAAGGCCAGATCGTTGGGACTCGCCTGACGCGGGCCTTCGAGCTCGACGACGCGCACACCGCGCCACGTCTGCCGAAGCAGTTCGGCCGCAACGCGGCCCACGTCCGCCGTGGCGACCATCGGCACAGGCTTGTCGAGCGGCTGCAGGTAACTGGCGATGACGCCATGGTCACGTGCGGATGCAACATCCCATGCGGCGTTCTCCATGAACCAAGCTGGCCGCAGAAACGTCACCGGCATCGGCATCTCGCGCAGTGCCTGCTCCATCAGCGTGCGTTGAGTGAGCAGATTGAGCTCATCAGCGTGCGCGCCGATCGTCGACAGGCAAACGACCTTTCCAGGTCGAGCCGTCAGAAGCGCGGCAGCCACAGCCTCGATCACCTTCCGCGCTTCAGGGAACCCAGGCTCCGGATCGAACTCCGGAGGCGGCAGAATGAAAACGCCCGTCGCGCCGTCGAACGCGGCGGCGAGCGATGAAGCGTCTTCCATGGAGGCCGTCGCAATCTCACAACCGCACTCCGCCCACGACGCTGCCCGCGTCGCGTCGCGCACAACGGCACGCACGGGCTGACCAACGGCCAGTAGCTCACGGGCCAGTGCGCCCCCGACCTTACCGGTGATTCCTGTTATTGCATACATTGCTCGTTCTCCATGGTGAGGGACCCGACGTCTCGGTGAGACGCATTCTGGTCAAACTCCGAACAAAACAAAATGACATGGATGACATCAGATAAGTGACAACGAGTCATCAATGAGGCATGCTCGACATAGATGCCCAGCGCCGCTCTACGGTGCAGCGTTGGCGCATTGCCCTTCGGTTGGTCGGTCGCGATCTGCCACCGGCCTTTACTCGAGCACCCATGAGATCCATTAGCGAGAAGCTCTCCGGCAGCATCAGCGTGTTCGCCGCCGTGGTGGATGCGGGGACGTTTGCGGCCGCTTCGGAAGCAATAGGAATGACGCCACCGGGCGTCAGCCGGGCGATTGCGCGGCTGGAAAAAAGGCTGAATATCCGCCTTTTCAACCGAACGACGCGCTCCATTTCGCTGACCGAAGAGGGCCGCCGTTTTTACGAGCAGGTCATGCCCCATCTCGCCGGGCTGGAGGAAGCAGCCGCTGCGGCAGCGGGTGGCACCTCCGCTGTGCGTGGGAAGTTGAGAATCAATCTGGACCCCGTCGTTTACCGGACCATTCTTGGACAACGTCTGGATGCGTTTATGGACGCGCACCCCGAACTCGAAATCGAGCTCATCGCGCGAGACAATCTTGGCGACCTCGTCATGGATGGCTTCGATCTCGCCGTGCGATTCGGCGAACCCCGACCGTCTACCCTGATCGCCAGAAAGCTGCTCGATACCGGCGTTGTTACGGTCGCGGCGCCTTCGTACGTCGCTTGCCGAGGACGGCCGGCAAAACCCGAGGACCTTGAAAGCCGCAGCCACAGATGCCTTGAGTTTCGCAACCCGGAGACAGGCAAGCCGTTCCCGTGGGAATTCCATCGACGGCGAAAACGCATCGTGGTCGACACCCGGGGACGCCTCACGGTCAACGATCCTGGCGCGCTGCTCAACGCATGCCTCGCCGGTTCCGGAATTGCGCAGATGTTGCTGCTCGGTGCGGAGCCCCTGATTGCCGACGGCCGACTGATCAATCTCTTTCCCGAATGGGCAGACGAGCGGTTTCCCTTGTACGTCTACTACCCATCGCGGCATCACGTACCGGCAAAGACCCGAGCTTTTGTTGACTTCATTGTCGAACTGATGGGCGATCGCGTCGCGCCGGGGCCTGGTTTGTAGATTGCTTGGACCTAGTGAGTCATTCCCGATTCCCGATGGAAAGCTCATCCATCGGAGCACCAGCGCCACGCATCGCTCGCTGCCGGATCACTGTTGCCTACAGAGGCGAACATGGACATCGACATCGACCAGTCGGACAAGCCGGATCCCGAAGTGACGTCGTGGCTGGAAAAGCTGGGCCCCGGGCTCGTGACCGGCGCCGCGGACGACGACCCGAGCGGCATTGCGACATATTCGCAGGCGGGAGCGCAGTTCGGCTTCAACATGCTGTGGATCGCCCTCATCACCTATCCGCTGATGGTGGCGATCCAAGTCATTAGCGCTCGCCTGGGACGGGTAAGTGGTCATGGCCTCGCAACCAATATCAGGCGTCACTATTCCGCATGGCTGCTCTATGGCTCGGTCCTGCTGCTCCTGGTCGCCAATACGATCAACATTGCCGCCGACCTTGGCGCGATGGGGGCGGCATTGAATCTCGTGGTCGGCGGTCCAACCCACGTGTACACCGTTGCACTGGGCGTGTTGTCCGTCGTGCTGCAGGTCTTCGTGCCCTATCGCAGTTATGTTCGCGTCCTGAAGTGGCTCACGCTCGCCTTATTCGCTTACGTAGCAACGGTATTCGTCGTTCAAATCCCATGGCAGACGGTGGTGATTCGGACTCTGGCTCCCCAACTGTCGTGGAAGCGCGATTACCTCACTACGATAGTCGCGGTGCTCGGTACGACTATCAGCCCGTACCTGTTCTTCTGGCAGGCTTCTCAGGAGGTCGAAGAGATGCGGGGCCAAGCGGGCCAGCGTGCGCTCAAGCATGCGCCGAGGCAGGGCCCGGCCAGCTTGCGTCGCATCCGGATGGACACCTGGATCGGGATGGGGGTTTCGAATATCGTCGCCTTTTTCATCATCCTGACGACCGCTGCCACCTTGCACGCACACGGCGTGACTGACATCCAGACGTCGGCGCAGGCCGCTGTCGCCCTCAAGCCCATCGCAGGCCGGTTCGCGTTCACCCTGTTCAGTCTGGGAATCGTCGGTACCGGCCTGCTGGCCCTTCCGGTACTCGCCGGATCGGCCGCTTATGCGATGGCGGGTACGTTCAAGTGGCGCAATAGCCTGGCCCTGAAACCCCGGTTGGCCAAACGCTTTTACGCCATCATCGTACTGTCGACCCTCATCGGTCTCGCAATGGGCTTTACACGGATCGATCCAGTCAAGGCGCTTTATTGGAGCGCTGTAATCAATGGCGTGGTGTCCGTGCCGATCATGGCACTGATCATGTTCATGGCGGTGAATCCGAAGGTCATGGGGAACTTCGTGATTCCGTTGCGTCTGCGCGTTACAGGCTGGATTGCAACGATCGCCATGGCAGCGGCAGCGCTCGCCATGTTTTGGTTCATGGGCCGATAGAGATACAACGCCCGCTTACCAGAAAGCGGTCATTGACGCTGACTGACCGTGACCGGGACCGGGACGATTTTTTCCAGTTGGTCCAGCAACAACTCCTTTTGCTGCTCCGGCAGCTTGACCAGACTCGGATACATGTTGATCAATGCCAGCCGTTGCGCCGGCGACTTGGAGGGCAACAGCATGAGCAACCCCGCTTTCTCACGGTCGGACAGCGATGACATATGCGGTAGCGCGCTAAGTTGCACGAAACTGGGAGACTCTACCGACGGTACGGCAGCTTCGTCCTTCACGGCCGAAGCTGCCGATTTCTCTTCCCCTGGCGACGTGCTTTGCGCGGCGAGGGTGCTCGGTGTCGTGGTGGAATCCGCACCCCCTCCGCCACATCCCGCAAGCAGCAGACTGAACAACAGCATTCGACCTGCACGCAAAAAATGGCGCGGTACATGTGGGACATGCCACACGCCGCAATCAAGGTGAACATCTTGTCGCATGGCCACGCATCCGACGATCCAGAAAAAGCAGGCGCGGCACCGTACGAAATGACGGTGCCGCCACCGATTGCAGACGTGCCAGCGGATGCCGGCACGCCCATCCATCCCCGATGATTCAGGACGCTCTCGCGAGCGTCGCGTTGCCAAGCATCAGTCCGAGTGCTGAAGCCCTGAATGCCAAGTCGATCAAGGCCCGGTGAGACTGAAATAAGGCCCGCTGAAGCCCGCGAAGGTGATCGTATACACGTAATTCGCCAGGGTTGGGCCGGCTATCACCTGCTTGGTCCAGTTCCCGTTGGGGCAGGTGGCAGAGGCTTGTAAGTCCTGGGTGGTCGGCGCCGTCGCACCGAGCGGCGGCACTACCAGTTGCCCGTTCCTGGAAGCTGTCAGTTTTCCCGATGAAGTGGCATCCGTGGTCTGCGTCTTCACATCGACGACCTGGCCGCCATGGTTAGTGCACTGCACGGTGCCCGAGTAGGTCGCCGACAGAGTCGCTGTCGCATTAGTGTGGCCGACTCCCCCGATGGTGGCGCCGGTACAGCTGACGTCCTGGGTGGCCTGGTCCACGGTACATACCGGTTCGGCAGTTGCAAAATGCGCTCCGCTGGGCCCGTTGGCGGGATTCGTTTCGGCCCAAGCCGCAGGAGCGACCAGCAGGGCGGCGAACGTAATCAAAGCTAGATTCTTCATATTTGTCTCCAAGACAATCATCGTCGTCTCTCGAGAAATGGCCGAGAAGCGTGGAGAATGGTGGTCCAGTTTTTTAATAATAATAAAAATCCGGTCGGCGATTTATGGGCGATGTAACCGGAGATGCGGCGCGACGAACTGGCGAAAATATTATTGGATTATTTAAATTCGAACGCGCAGATTAATTTAGTACGTTACCCACTTATAGTTGGCGGGGCACGAGTGAAGTGCTGCTGGATGTAAATGTTGACGCGCGGCGCAGTGAAGTGTTCTGAGGTGATGGTCTCCTAATTAGGATCGTCGAGCGCTTTTAAGCCGCTCGGTGTTAATATAGGTCAAGTGCGTTATAGAAACTTACTTTTTTAATCGATTTTGATTTTTCCGATAACGGCGATGTTGTGGCGAGCATTGCTGTCTTTATTTATCTAGAATCAACGGTTCTTCCCGTCGTCCGTTCGGTTCGTCCGAAAGGCGTTGTTGGTCGACCCGCTACGCATCGGGCGGCACCCCCAACAACTGCAACACCCCACCCGCAATCGACGCAAACACCGGCGCAGCCACCGCTCCGCCGTAATAGGCTCCGCGCGACGGCTCGTCGATCATGACCGCGACGACAACTCGCGGTGCGTGAATGGGCGCCAGCCCCACGAAGAGCGAACGATACTTGCCCTTCGCATACGAAGTCCCCATATGCTTCCACGCGGTGCCCGTCTTGCCGCCGACCCGATAGCCCTCGACCTGTGCGGTGCGCGCGGCAGCTTCGAGCATCTCGCGAATGGCCGCCGCGCTGGCCGATGTCGTCACGCGGCGTTCTTCCGCGTTGCCGGATGTGGCTCCCGTGCGGTCGTCCTCCGCGACGACCAGCCGCGCCGGCTGCAACGTGCCATCGCTGGCAAACGCCGTATAGGCTTGGGCGATCTGTAATAGGGAAGTGGATAGACCATACCCATAGCCCATCGTCGCCTGCTCGACAGGCCGCCAGCGCTGCCACGGCCGCAGCTTGCCCGCGGCCACCCCAGGAAAAGGCAGCGGCGGTTGGTAGCCGATGCCATAGTCGCGGTACATGGTCCATATCCGCTCGGCCGGCAGGTTCAGCGCGAGCTTCGCCAACGCGATGTTGCTCGACTTGGAAACCGCTTGCGCGACGGTGATGGTTCCGTGATTCGACGTATCGTGAATCGTGTTCGGGCCAATCGTGTAATAACCGGGCCCGGTATGAACGAGCGTATCCGGCTGTGCGAGCCCCGTATCCATCGCGAGCGCGACGATGAGCGGCTTCACAGTCGAGCCGGGCTCGAACGTATCGGTCAACGCGCGATTGCGCAGCGCCGAACCCGCGCGGTGCATCTGGCGGTTCGGATCGAAGCTCGGCGCGTTGGCCAGTGCGAGAATTTCGCCGCTTTGCGCATCGAGCACCACGGCGCTGCCGGCTTGCGCATTGTGCTTGGTCAGTGCGGCTTTCAGTTGGGTGTAGGCGAGCTGCTGAATGCGGCGATCGATAGTCAGGCGAACCGTACCGCCGTTGCGCGGTTGCACGCGTGTACCGAGTTCGGAAACGATGCGCCCGAGACGGTCGCGGATGACGTCGCGCGAGCCGGTTTCGCCGGCAAGCATGGCATCGGCCGCTAATTCGATCCCTTCCTGCCCTGCATCGTCGATATCCGTGAACCCGACGACGTGCGCGACGGATTCGCCTTCCGGGTAGAACCGTTTCGATGCGCTGACACGTGTAATGCCGGGGATGGCGAGTTCGTCGATTTCCTGGGCGGTCGTCGCGTCGACGTGACGCTTGAGCAGCACGTAAGCGCGCTCCGTCGAAAGCCGGCGCTCGAGTTCAGCGGCAGCAATGCCGAGTGCCCGAGCCAGCTTTGCGCGATCGGGGCTGCCCATGCGCCGCGGCTCGGCCCAGATCTCGTAGGTCGTCAGGCTCACGGCGAGCAGGGCGCCATGACGATCGACGATCGGTCCGCGCATGCCAGGCGACTCGACCGTGATGCGATGACGCTTCTCGCCCTGAGCGACGTGGAATTCATGCTCGACGATCTGTACCCACAGCGCCCGCCCCGCGAGCGTGGCGAAGCCCACCGTCAGCAGCGCGACGACCACCGACGAGCGCCATGCCGGCAGACGCGGGACGAGTACGGCGTTTCTCTCCATCGATACATAAGGGACGTGACGTTTGCGGAGCAGGGGCATCGGGGAAATGGCATGCGATGAGCGAGACGGGGGAAACCGTCACAGACAAATACGGAGCGAGGCAGCACCAAGGCATCGCCAGCTCCGCAACGCCCAGGCATTGTAGGCTAAATGTAATGAAGTTGGGCAACGGGGCATGCAGCCGGGCAGGCGCGGACGGCGAAGATGACGCCTTGCGAGAACGGGAAGGGGAACGAAGGAGCCGAGCCTGCCAATGAAAAAGGCCGCCGCGCATGCGGCGGCCACAGCTAAAACCAGCCCGGCAAAGAAGCGAGCGCTGCCTCAGGCCGGCAGCGCAAATCCGGAGATGGCTTCGCGCAACACCGCGGCCTGGTCTCTAAGCGACTGCGCGGCAGCGGCTGCCTCTTCGACGAGCGCCGCGTTTTGCTGGGTCACCTTATCCATTTCGCCCACCGCGCGATTGACCTGCTCGATGCCCGCGCTCTGCTCGCGCGAAGCGTGGCTGATTTCCTCGAGAATTTCGTTGACGCGCCGCACCGACTGCACGATCTCGCTCATGGTCGAGCCGGCATTCGCGACGAGCGCCGCGCCTTGGTCGACCGTATTCGTCGACGATTCGATGAGCGCCTTGATTTCTTTCGCGGCCGTTGCCGAGCGCTGCGCGAGACTGCGCACTTCCGAGGCGACGACGGCGAAGCCGCGGCCTTGCTCGCCCGCTCGCGCGGCTTCGACCGCCGCATTGAGGGCGAGGATGTTGGTCTGGAAGGCAATGCCGTCGATGACGCCGATGATGTCGCCGATCTTTTGCGAGCTTGAGGTGATTTCGCTCATCGTCCGGACGACATCGTCGACGACGCTGCTGCCGCGGGTCGCGACATCGGCGGCCTGCTCCGCAAGGTTCGCGGCCTGCGCCGCGCTATCCGCGTTATGTTTCACGTTGGCCGTCATGTGGTCCATGCTCGACGCGGTCTGGACGAGTGCGGCGGCCTGTTGTTCGGTGCGCTGCGACAGATCGGTGTTGCCCGCCGCGATCTCGCTCGCGCCGACATTGATGTTCTCTGCGCCGCTACGCACGCGCGAGACGGCATCGGCCAGACCCTTCTGCATTTGCGCGAGTGCGGCCATGAGGCTTTCGTCGTCGTTGCCGCTGACGGGCACGCGAACCGTCAGATCGCCTTGCGCCATGCGCCGTGCCGTAGCGATCGCGATTTCGAGCTCGCCGCCGAGTTCGCGGCGCACGCTGCGCAAGACGACCACCATGGCGATGGTTGCCAGCGCGCCGAGCACGCCCGTGATCAGCGCCCATCGGATGATGGCGCCTTTGAAGGCGGCGTTGACGTCGTCCATGTACATCCCGGTCACGATGAACATGTCCCACGGCGCGAAGCGCAGCGAATACGACGTTTTTGGCACCGGCTCTTCGCTGCCCGGCTTCGACCAGAGATAGTTCGTAAAGCCGCCGCCTTCCTGGCTTCCGACTTTCACGATATCGAGGAACAGGTGATTGCCGGCCGGGTCGGTGAAGTTCGACAAGTCCTTGCCGATGAGTTGCGGCTTGATCGGATGCATCAGCATCACGGACTTCGAGTCGTTGATCGAGAAGTAGCCGTCCTGGCCGTAGCGCATGACTTTCAGCGTCTCCAGCGTTTGCTTCTTGGCCTCCTCTTCCGTCATCACGTGTTGCTGCGACAACGCGTAGTAATGCTTGGCGACACTCTCGCCTTGCTGGACGAGCGATTTCAGCTGGTCGCGTCGGTCCTGCAGCAGCGATTCGTGGTAGCGCCATACCCCCGCGATGGCGATCAGGATCAGTCCAACCCACAGCACGGCCACCATCGAGCCGAGCTTCTGATTCAAAGACATCTTGCGCATTGTGTTCCCACCGGTCAGTCGAGTCGTTCACGGTGACGTGCCTGGGCCGCGCACGCCGTGCCTGACCGTCTTATCGGCACTTTTTTGGTGCAATTCAGACGGGGGAAACCCTGATGCGAAAAGCGCAATAGGTATGACGGATAGGGGCGCGCGAGAGTGTTTCGACACTCATTCATGTTCGCGCCCTCGTCGCGTTCCGAGAGAATGGGAACGGCAATGCCTCAGACCGGATCTTTGTCGGGCGGACCTTCCGGGCGTTGCGGTTCGTCGTTGTGATGGCCGGGGGGTGGCGGAACCAGCGGTTCGCCCTCCGGGTCGCGCGTCGGATCGGCGAGCGGATCGGGATTCGGTGTGGTGTGCATCCAGTAGCTCATGGGCGGTCCCGAGAAAGGAGGAAGTCGAACGAAAAAACCGAAGGCATGAACGGCGGCGTCGCCTCCTCTTTTATAGGCTATTCGCGCGGAGCCTGCGTCCCGCATTGCCTGCTTGGCGCGCCTTGCTACGACGACCGGCCTTCGAGACGATGCGGTCCCGGTCCCGGTCCCGGTCCCGCTCTTGCTGCGCTTCGGTTCCGATCGTCAACATCGGCGGCACGCGCATCATCAGCAGATCGATGGCGACGCGCATGCGCGTGGGCAGGTGGCGGGTGCGGCGCCACCCAAGATGCATTTCGACGCGCGGTCCGGGCGTATCGGTCAGCAGTTTGACGAGTTCGCCGGAACGCAATGCGTCCGCGATCAACCAGCACGGCAGCCGCGCAATGCCGGCGGCCGCCTTCGCGGCCTCGGCGATGGTCTCCAGATCGTCGAAGCGCAGCCGTTGCTTCATCGTGATCTCGCGCATCGTCCCGCCTTGGTCGGAAAGAGGCCACGGCGCTTCACGGCGCCCGCTCGCGTAGACGACTGCATGGTGATGCGCCAGATCGGCGACGCATCGCGGCGTGCCATGCCGCGCCAGGTATTCGGGGGCGGCAACGAGCACCATGGTCTGCTCGCCCAGCTTGCGCGCGACGAGGTCGGCCGGCGCATCGGAAAGCCGTCCGCTGCGCACGACGAGATCGACACCTTCGTCGACGAGATCGACGATGCGATCGGTAAAGCTTATTTGCAGTTCCAGGCGCGGATAGCGCGCTGCCATCTCGAGCAGCAGCGGCGCGACACATCGTCGCCCGAACAACACCGGCACGCCCACGTGCAGGCGCCCCTGCGGTTCGTGCCGAGCGGCCGCGAGCGAAGTTTCGCCGGCTTCGAGTTCGGCAAGCGCACGCGCGCAGTGCGAGTAAAACGCCGCGCCATCTTCAGTGAGGCTCTGCGAGCGTGTGGTGCGCTGAAAGAGCCGCGTGCCGAGCCGTTCCTCGAGCCGCGCGATGCTCTTGCCGACCGCTGAGCGCGTCAGATTCAGCCGCTCGGCGGCGAGCGCGAAGCTGCCTGCCTCGACGGCATGCACGAATGGGGCGATGCCCGCCAAACGATCGGTCATGGTGAGCCTCGTTACACGTCCTATTGGTTACATAAAGTCTACAACAAGCGGAAAAAACGCCACCACTAGTTCCTGCTATTCGTCGCTAAGCTGGTCGCATTCCATCAACGTAACGAGGAGTCGGTATGAGTCGCATGATGCAGAAGTGGGTGGTCGCGCAACCGGGTGTGCAACACCTGAACATCGAAGAAAGTCCGGTGCCTACGCCGGCCGCGAACGAAATTCTGGTCCGAGTGAGTGCCGTATCGCTCAACTATCGCGACCTTGGCGTAATCGCGGGCGAAGATGGTGCGCCTTCGATGCCGTTTCCGCTTACGCCCGGTTCCGATATGGCTGGCGTGGTCGTCGCGGCCGGCGAGAACGTCAGGCGTTTTCGCGAGGGCGACGAGGTGATCGGAACGTTCTGGGCGGGCTGGATCGATGGAGATTGGCCCGAGCACGCGCGCGTCATCGGCGGCAAACTGCCGGGCGTCTTGGCGGAGTACGTCGTTCTACACGAGGATTGGGCGGTGCATGCGCCGCGCTCGCTCGATGCGGTCCGGGCAAGTACGCTCCCGTGCGCCGGCCTGACGGCGTGGTTCGCGCTCGTCGAAAAAGGCGCATTGCACGCCGGCCAGACGGTGGTGGTGCAGGGGACGGGCGGTGTCGCGCTGTTCGGATTGCAACTCGCGCGAGCGCACGGCGCCGAGGTCATCGTGACCTCGAGCAGCCGCGACAAACTGGCGCGCGCCCTCGCGCTCGGCGCGACGCACGCCATCGACCGGTTGGAGCATCCCCGTTGGGACGAACTCGTACGCGAGCTGACCGGCGGGCGCGGAGCCGATCATGTCTTCGAGCTCGCGGGAGGGGACAACCTCGGCGCGTCGCTGCGCGCGCTACGGCAAGGCGGACGGATTTCGCTGATCGGCGTGCTCGGCGAACTCAGCATGACGCTGCCGAGCATACCTTCGTTTCTGACGCGGCCTGTCATTCAAGGCATCGGTGTCGGGCACCGGCGCGCGCTCGAAGCCCTCGTGCGGGCGGTCGACGCGACGAAGATCGAACCCGTCGTCGATACCGCCTATTCGTTCCATAAGTTGCCCGAGGCGCTCCAACATCTGGAACGTGGCGCATTCGGCAAGGTCGTCGTGAAAATGGTCGGCTGAGCAAGCATCGAAGCGATGCTTGCCCTTGCGCGTCATCGGCGGCGCAAGTCCTCGGGGGTATCGATATCGGCAAGCACCCCGGGATCATCCACCGCGATCGTCGTCAGCCCTGGCGATGCAAGCAGAGCGCGGGCGCCGGTGTCGCCGTCGAGCGCGGCAAGTGCTTTGCCGTGGACCGCGCCGAACCCGACCGGGTGTCCGCGCCGCCCCTCATAGACCGGCGCGACGATCGGCGCACCTGCGCCGAGCTTGCGAGCCACGGCCTCGACGGTCGCCGGCAAGATCCAGGGCATATCGGCCAAGGCGACGACCCATCCGTCCGCATCGGCACTCGCGTGCACGCCTGCAGCAAGGCTCGCGCCCATGCCGCGCTCGGCGTCGATCGCAAAGACGACTTCGCAGCCGGCCTCGTTGAGCAGATGCGCGAGCGCTTCCGCACCGGGCCTTACGACAGCGATGACGCGCGGCAATACCGTCAGCATCGTGTGCGCGGCCGCGCGCGCGACAGGTGTGCCGTCGGCGAGCGGCGCGAGGAGCTTGTTTTGCTGGCCCAGCGGATCGAAGCGCGTGCCGCGCCCGGCCGCAAGCAGCAATCCGGTGGCAAGTGAGGCATAGGTCATCGGCAGGTCCGGTGGCAAAGTGACCTTGGATTGTGCGCGGCGGCAGACCTCGCGGCAACCGTGGCGAGCCCGGGCCGCGGTCGGACTCAGGCCGTCACCGGTGCGAGGACTTTGTCCAGCGTGATCGGCAAGTCGCGTACTCGCACGCCCGTCGCGTTATAGATGGCGTTGGCGACGGCCGCTGCCACACCGGTGATGCCGATCTCGCCAATGCCGCGTGCGCCGAGCGAATTGAACCGCGTATCGGGCACATCGAGCACCGTCACATCGATCATGCCGATATCGGCATTGACCGGCACGTGATACTCGGCCAGGTTGGCGTTGACGAAACGGCCGTAACGCGCATCGAGCACGCTCTCTTCTTCGAGCGCGGCGCCGATGCCCCAGACGACGCCGCCGATCAGTTGCGAGCGGCCGGTTTTAGCGTTGAGCAGCCGGCCTACGTCGTACACGGCGACGACTCTGGGCACGCGAATCGTGCCGAGCGACGCATCGACATGCGCTTCGACGAATACGGCGCCGAACGAATCGAAAGCGAAGTGCTCGCGCTCATCGCCGCTGCGGGCCGTCGCGGTGGCTTCGATTGGCCGCGATCCGGCGCGAGCAATCAGTGCGGCGGCGGGGTCGCGCTGCGTGGGCCGCGCGCGATTGACCACCCAGCCATCGACGACCGTCAGTTCCTCCGCCGCAACGCCGTAAAGCGGCGAATCGCGGTCTGCGCGCGCGAGCTCGATCAATCGCGCGCGTGCCGCACTTGCGGCTTCGTGCACGGCCGGTGCGACGCTCGCGACCGATTGCGAGCCGCCCGACACGGGTGCGCGCGGCAGCGTCGAATCGCCGAGGCCGAAACGCACGCGGTCGACCGGAAAGCCGAGTGCGTCCGCCGCCACCTGGGTCATGACCGTATAGGTACCGGTGCCGATGTCCTGCGTGCCGGATACGACGTTCGCGGTACCGTCCGGCAGGATTTGCGCCGTGGCCGAGGCTTCGCTGCGTCGCGCCGGATACGTCGCCGTCGCCATGCCCATGCCGATCAGCGTATCGCCCGCGTGCATCGTGCGAGGCCTGCGGGGCCGCCGTGCCCAACCGAAGCGCTCGGCCCCGAGCCGATAGCATTCGCGCAACTGCTTGCTGGACCAGGGCTTGTGCTCGTGCGCGGAGACTTCCGCATAATTCTTGAGTCGCAGCTCGATTGGGTCCATGTCGAGCGCATAGGCGAGCTCGTCCATCGCACACTCGAGCGCGAACGAACCGGTTGCCTCGCCAGGCGCGCGCATGAAGGTCGGGGTGCCGACGTTCAGCGGCACGAGACGGTGCGTCGTGGCGAGATTCGGCACGTTGTAGAGCATGCGCGTCACGACGCCGCTGGTCTCGGTCCAATCCTCGATCTTCGAGGTATTCGCGAACGTATCGTGGCGCAGCGCGGTCAGCGTGCCGTCGGCGCGCGCCGCCGCAACGATGTGCTGCTCGGTGCGCGGCCTGCCGCCTACGGGCCCGAACATCTGAGGGCGCGTGAGCGCAAGACGCACGGGGCGGCCCACCTCGCGTGCCGCCATGGCGCAGAGCACCACGTGCGACCAGACCGAGCCCTTGCAACCGAAACCGCCGCCGACGAACGGCGAAATGATGTGCACCTGCTCGGGCGGCATGCCGAGCGTCGTGGCGACGGCATGCTGCGCATTGGCGACGCCTTGTGTCGTGTCATAGAGCGTGAGTCGCGGCCCATCCCACGAGGCCAGAACGGCATGCGGTTCCATTGGATTGTGATGCTCCATCGGCGTCGTATAGACAGCGTCGACATGCACCCTGCCGGCCTTGAGCCCGGCGTCGAAATCGCCGATTTGCGTGTCCGCCGGGCCGCCGATCATCGAGGCGGGTGGGTGTCCCGTCGATTTGCCCTGCGCGAAGTCGAGCGAGGCAGGCGATGTCCGGTACGTGACACGCAGTTGATCTGCCGCATGCACGGCATGTTCGAGCGTATCGGCAACGACTACGGCGATGGGCTCGTTGTCATAGTGGACTTCGTTGTCCTGCAGCAGCGAAAGTCGCCGCAGCGCAGGCGGCGAAACCTTCGGCTGTCCGTTGCCGGGTAGACGCGGCGCGTTTTGGGACGTCATCACGTGGAGGACGCCGGGCAGGGTGCGGGCGTGGCTCGAATCGATCGATGCGACCGAGCCGCACGCGACCGTGCTCGTGACGAGCACCGCGTGCGCGAGCCGGCCGGCCGGAAATTCCGCAGCGTACTGAGCTTGGCCCGTGACCTTCAGCACGCCGTCGGTGCGATCGAGCGGTTGACCGATGATGTTCATGTCGTGGCTCCCGTGCGGCCGGTGTCGCCGCGCGCTGCGAGCTCGACCGCGCGCACGATCGAGCGTTCCGCAAGTGCGACCTTGAAGCGGTTCTCGCGCAGCGGTCGGGCTGCGCGTAACTCGGCCGCCGCCGCTTCGCGCAACGTCGCATCGGAAAATGGCCGGCCCGTCAGCATCCGTTCGGCGATCGTCGCACGCCAAGGCTTGTGCGCCACGCCGCCCAGCGCAATGTGCGCGGTGGATACCGTCTTGCCATCGAGTCGTAAGCCGGCGGCCACCGAGACGAGCGCGAATGCGTAACTGGCGCGGTCGCGCACCTTCAGGTAGTACGCATGTTGCGTGAATGCGGGCTGTGGCAGTTCGACCGCGGTGATCAACTCGTCCGGGCGCAGCGTCGTGTCGATGTCGGGCCGGTCCCCTGGCAGCCGATGAAATTCGGAGATCGGTATCAAGCGCTCCCCGTCTTGACCCGCGACGCGCACGGTGGCATCGAGCGCGGCCAGCGCCACGCTCATGTCCGACGGATTGACGGCGATGCATTGTGGGCTCGCGCCAAGAATCGCGTGACCCCGGTTACGGCCATCGATCGCGCTGCAGCCACTGCCCGGCAGACGCTTGTTGCATGAGGGAAACGCGGTGTCGTAGAAGTAGGGACAACGCGTTCGCTGCATCAGATTGCCGCCGACTGTGGCCATATTGCGCAACTGCGCCGAAGCGCCGGCCAACAACGCTTCAGTCAACAGCGGATAGCCCTCGCGGACGAGCGCGTGATTGGCCGCATCGCTATTGCGCACCAGCGCGCCGATGCGCAGGCCGCCATCGGGCAGCGTGCCGATGGTGTCGAGCCCGGCGCCGATGTGGGTGATATCGACAAGCTTCAGGGGCCTTTGCACGCCGCCCTTCATGAGGTCGACGAGATTGGTGCCGCCGCCGATGAATACCGCGCCGGGTTCGCGGATTGCGCGCAGCGCCGTTGCAACGTCGGATGCCCGTTCGTAGGAAATGGCTTCCATCGAATCTCCCTCGCAGACGCACTCAACTGGTGCGTCGGCCGGTGTGCACAGCGGCGATTGCCGCCACGATGTTCGGATAGGCGCCGCAGCGACAGATATTGCCGCTCATGCGTTCGCGAATTTCCGGCGCGGTGAGTTCCGCGGGGCGCGTGCGGACGTCGCGCGTTGCCGCGCTCGCGTTGCCCGCTTTGAATTCATCGAGCAACGCCGTTGCCGAGCACAGTTGACCCGGCGTGCAATATCCGCACTGGAACGCGTCGTGTTCGATGAACGCTTGTTGGAGCGGGCTCAGCGTCTCGCCCGATGCAAGCCCCTCGACTGTCGTGATCGCTTCGCCGTCGTGCATGACGGCAAGCGCCAGACACGCATTGATACGCCTGCCGCCGGCCAGTACCGTGCAGGCGCCGCACTGCCCGCGGTCGCAGCCCTTTTTCGTGCCGGTGAGTCCCACATATTCGCGCAGTGCATCGAGCAGTGTGACGCGCGGTTCGAGTTGCAGCAGATAGGGGTGGCCGTTGATCGTCAATTTGACGGGCTGTGTGAGCGCGCTGCGTTGCGGTGTCGTGTCCGATGCGGGAGTAGGGGGTTGCGCCATGACGGCATCCTCCGCGTGCAGTCGCGGCGCGGCACCGGCCGCTGCCGCGGCGGCGGCTGTTTGTAGAAAACGGCGGCGCGCCGTATTGGGGAGCGCCGCATGCGTCGCCGCCGTGGCGGATGGATCCGTCATGGGGGAGGATGGTGGAGGAGCGGTGGGCTTCGACATAGCAGTCAATGGGCTCCGGTAAGCTGGCTGAAACGCGCGTGCAATAGGTGTGCGCGTATCGCGCCCGCACGCTGTCGGCCAGCGGGTGTGCAGCAAAGCGAATGCCCGATAGCGAAGGGCGGAAGTGCGGCGCGCGACTGATTTCCACTGTTATAGCAAGTGCTCGAAAAATTGCTGAGCGGCTATGCGTCGGTCTGCCCGCCGGCGAAGGGCAGCGTCGTTTGCGACGCGCGTGGTCCGGAGCGAGCCTGCGGAGCCCGAGCGCCGCAGGCGTTCGCGCGCAGGCAATCGTTTTCGCCGCGCTTCGCGCGCAGGTCGTCCGGACCGTTCAATGTATTGGATCTTTGAACGCGATGGAACACCGTCGGGGAACTCAGCATGGGACTCTCTCTATCGAGATGCCGCTCCGGTATTGCCGGCGACGATATTTCGTCGCCCACCGGGCAACGTTCGGCCGATACGCCAGGGCAGCGCGGCAGCCGCTTCGCGGCGTCGAGATCGGCGGTGCTGTCGCCGTTGTCGTCGCGCGCTACGGCGCGGCCGGAGGGCCGGTTGCCCTATGAGGTGGCCGTTGCCGTCGGGGATCACTTGAATCTCGGCGCGCAGGCGAGGTTGGCCATGACGAGTCGCGCGACGCTCGGACTGCTACCGCACGTAAGAGAGCGCGTGGCAACGATCAAAGCCGCCGCCGAAAACGAGATTCAGGTGTTCGCGAACCCCCAGGGCACAGTGCTCGACGCCGCATCGCCGGCGCTTGGCCGTGTCACTGAGTTGCCGAAGGCGCTGCGAGCGGAAATCGTCGATCGAGCGGTTGCCGAATACAAGCTTCCGGACGCAGACCTGACAGAGGCAATCGAACCTCTGCGAGCCCGCTTCGCATTGCTATGTGAGCATGTAGTCGCGCTGCACGACCATCCCCGTTTCGCGACACTTGCCTCCCAATTGGTGACGAACGCGCTTGCGGAAACATACCGCACCGGGGGCGACTGGGTTCACCTCAATAGCGGCGAGGCGCTGCAACATGCGTTGCCGGTTCTCGAGCGCTTACCGGAGCGCGATCGGCATCGACTCGCGAAGTACATGAGGCGCAATATCGTTCTCATGCTTCGAGTGGCGGATCGAACGGACGCGTTGAATGCGATCTCTCAGGCCGCAGGGCCGAGGCGCGGCCCCTTTTGCGGGTTGCTCCGGAATTAACGGACAGAGGACGGGTTGCGTCGCGCATCCGTGACGTCTCAATCGATGCCATGAAAGATCGCATCGTCCGGGCCGAGATAGGCCGGCGGGCGCCACGCGGCGTCGCGCATCGAATGACGCACCTGATTCTCCACTCCGAGCAGCACCGCAAAAATCGCCATGCGCACGGGAATGCCGTTGTCGGTCTGGCGGAAGATCGCAAGCCGCGAATCATGATTGAGGTCCGTCGCGAGATCGTTCGCGCCGGGCCGACTGTCGCGCGGCAGCGGATGCATGATCAATGTATCCCGCCCGCAGACGGCATCCACGAGGGCCTTGTTGATCTGAAAGTCGGGCGTATAGCCTTCGAACGACTCATCCTTGAAGCGCTCCTTCTGAATACGCGTCGCGTAGACGACATCCGCGCCTGCGAGCCCCGCGGTCAGATCGTGCGTTTGTTCGATGACGTGGCCGTTGCGTGAAATCTGCTCGACGATATGCGAGGGCAGTTCGAGTGTCGGCGGTGAAATCAGCGTGAATTTGATACCGCGATAAAGCGCGAGCAGCTTGACGAGCGAATGCACGGTGCGCCCATATTTGAGGTCGCCGACGAGCGCGATATGCGCCCCGTCCACGATCTTGCCGAGGCGGGAGAACTCGCGCTGGATCGTATAGAGATCGAGCAAGGCCTGGCTCGGATGTTCGCCCGGACCGTCGCCGCCGTTGATCACGGGCAGGTTGGTCGCGCGCGCGAATTCGGCCACGGAGCCTTGCTCCGGATGACGCACCACGAGCGCATCGACATAGCCGCTCATGACGCGGCTCGTATCGTAGATCGATTCGCCCTTGGCCATCGACGAGAACGTGAAACCCGTCGTGTCGCACACGGTGCCCCCGAGCCGGCAAAAGGCCGCGCCGAACGAAACGCGCGTGCGGGTACTGGCTTCGAAGAACAGATTGCCGAGCACGGCGCCCTCCAGCACGCGCGAAATCTTCTTGCGCTGCGCGATGGGCTGCATGATGTCGGCAACGCGAAACAGTGCCTCCACGGCATCGCGCGAGAACTGATCGACCGAGAGGAGTTGCGGCTTGCCCTCGAACAGCATCTGGCTGGCGATCGATTGGGAATCTACACTTTGCGTATATTCGGGCGACTGCTCCCGACGCTCGACGATTTCCGAGACGAAGCGCTCGACGATCTCGGGCATGCTGCGCGATTCCTGCGAATCGTCGGGCAGGAGCCAGGTGTCGAGCGCGCGGCGACTGACGCCGATGCGACTGGCGAACGCGTCGCGCGTCATGTTGAGGCGGCGCATGGCGTCGCGCAGGAAGGCTTGCTGGGGAACGCTCATGCCGTGGGCTCCTCGATTGATTTATACGCGTTGCGTATATTACGTTGCCGCGATAAGAAGTCAAGCTTTCGATTGATTCGATGGCGCGCTCCCCTGTACACTGCGTCGAATGGATTTCGACCGCCGCCCCCTCCTTGCCGCTTTTGACGACTTCGCTGCGCGCCTTGCGCCGGCGAACGCGGTGGCGTGCGCGGTTTCCAAAGCCAAAAAACAGCTGCTCGTCTGACCGGCGCGCTGTTGCCGTCGGGCGATCGACGGGACAGCGACTAGCCGCCTCACTTCTTACGCCACCCCTTCGCCGTTCGACGGATTCTCTTCGGTCAGTTCATCGAGGTGAAGAAAACATGTCGAATTTCTCTGGTATCTGGATCGCGCTCGTTACGCCTTTTTCAGCGGGTGCGGTCGATCATGGCGCGCTCGCGTCGCTCGTCGAACGCTATCGCCGGCAAGGTGTGGCGGGCTTCGCTGCGCTTGGCACCACGGGTGAGCCGGCTGCACTCGCCCAGGACGAGCGCGAAGCCGTACTCGATACGGTCCTTCGGGCGGCGGGGGATACTCCCGTTGTTGCTGGCGTCGCGGGCAATCAGACGGCGCAACTGCATGAGGCGGTGAGGCGGCTCAACGAACTGCCGCTGGCGGGCTTATTGATTTCGGCGCCTTATTACATCCGTCCGTCGCAAGCGGCCCTCATCGAGCATTTCTCCTCGCTGGCGGATCGAAGCGAAAAGCCGCTGGTTCTCTACGACATTCCGCACCGCACCGGTGTGCGCATCGAACTCGATACCGTGCTGGCGCTAGCCGCCCATCCTCGCATCACAGCCATCAAGGATTGCGCGGGCTCGGCCGAGACGACCCGGGCGCTGATTGCCGATGGGCGCTTGCAGGTGCTGGCGGGTAACGACGATGCGATTTTCAGCACGCTTTGCATGGGTGGTAGCGGTGCGATCTCGGCAGCGGCGCATGTTCGGACCGATCGTTTCGTTGCGATGTATCGCGCGTGCGAGCGCGGCGAGCTCATCGAAGCCCGCCGCATCTTCCACGAGCTCGCGCCGCTCGTGCAGGCCCTCGGCACCGAGCCCAATCCCGCGCCTGTAAAGGCCGCGCTGGCAGGACTCGGACTGCTGGCCAATGAATTGCGCGCACCGATGACGAGGGCCAGCAGCGAACTCGGTAGCCGTCTTGCCCAATGGGCGGCTTAGCCGCCGCGTTTTGATCCTCTGACGTCGTCTGTCACCGGGCAGCCGTGGCGCGCTCGCGCAGTGCGTGTGCCACGGCTGCGAGCACGGTGGTCCAATCGCCGAGCGAGGGCTGGCGAAAGAGCCGTGCGCTCGGATACCACGGGCTGTCCTCGCGCTCGAGCATCCATCGCCAACAGGTATCGAGGCGGTTCAGAATCCAGACGGGCCGGTTCATCGCGCCTGCCAGATGTGCGGTCGATGTATCTACCGAGATGACGAGATCGAGGTTGGCCACGAGCGCCGCCGTATCGGCGAAATCTTGCAGATCGTCGGTCCAATCGACGATGCGTCGGGCTGCTGCTTGCAACGCTCTCTGTCCGGCCTGGGCTTCTCGAAGCTGCGTGGCGGCGGCACCCTTTTGCAAGCTGAAAAACCGCACATGAGGCACATCGAGAATCGGCGCAAGCTGTTCGAAGGCGAGCGATCGACGCGCATCGTTCTTGCGCAGCTCCGGCACATGAGCACGAGCGCCGCCCGCCCAGACCAGCCCGACTTTCAATGCACCCGCATCCGCCCCATTCATCGCCTCGTCGATCCGAACGCGAAAACGCTCCGCGTCTTCATGGTCGGCGTGCAGATAAGGGACGGTCGCTGGAATGGTGTCGAGCGTCGTATGCAGTGCAAGCGGCAAACTCAGCAGCGGGCAGTGGTAATCGAAACGCGGCAGCGGCGCGCCGTGCTCGATCAGTTCCGCCACCCCATCGAGATCACGCAAAAGCCGCATCAGTTCCGGCTGCATTTCGAGGATCACACGTGCGCCGCGTTGCGCGACGAGCGACGCGTAACGGCAAAACTGCAAGGTGTCGCCGAGACCTTGTTCGGCGTGAAGGAGGATGGTTTTGCCATCGAGCGGCGCATCGCCGCGCCACTGCGGCGCGTCGAACGCACGCGATCCCGCCGCGATACGTTTGCGTTGCCAGCGCCATTCGTATTCGGCCCATCCGTCGTCGAGTCGGCCGAGTTGGAGCAGGCACAGCGCACGGTTCCAGCGTGTCTCGACGGCCTGCGGCGCGAGCGCGAGTGCGCGCTCATAGCTTTCGAGCGCGTCGGCATGCCGGTTCAGATCGACGAACGTCAGCCCGAGGTTGTTCCAGGCATCGACAAAATCAGGTGCGAGTTCGAGCGCGCGCGCGTAACTTGCCTGCGCTTCGAGCGGGCGATTGAGATCGCTCAGCGCGTTGCCGCGATTGCTCCAGGCTTGCGCGTAGTTCGGTCCCAGTTTCAGCGCCGCATCGCAGCTCGCGAGGGCCTCGGCGGCGAGTCCGAGGTCGCGCAGCGCGCAACTGCGGTTGTTCCAGGCTGCCGCAAAGTCCGGTTTCGCGGCCAGCGCCTGGTCGAAACTCGCGAGCGCCTCGTCCGGACGATCGAGTGCCGCGAGCGCCATACCGCGATTATTCAGGGCATCGGGAAAACCGGGTTTGAGCGCCAGCGCGCGACTCGCGCTGCCGAGCGCCTCGCGCGGCCGACCCAAAGCGTTGAGCGCAAAAGCGAGATTCGAATGAAGCGGCGCTCGAGAGCCGTCGATATCGATGGCCCGCTGCAGCAGTTGTGCGCCTTCCTCGATGCGGCCGGTTTGCAGCGCGAGCGCGCCGAGTAATTGGAGGGCATCGAAATGGCGAGGGCGCTGCGCGAGGATTTCGCGGTAGATCTCTTCGGCGTCGGAGAGTGCTCCGTTTTGCTGCAGGGCGATGGCTTGCTGAAGCCAAGTGGCGAGTTGTCGAGGATTGCCCTGTTGTCTCATTTAGCGATCACGTGTTCGTGTACTGGTTGCACCATCCTTTCGCCGCAACCTGCTTGTCGCCGAAAATCAGGCAGCCTCCCCATTCCTGACCCGATTCGCCGCTGAACAGAGAACAATTCGCGCAGGTTTGGCCGACTTTGTAATTTGGGTTGCGGCGGACATCGACTTTCGAGGCGTCGTGCATATAAGCGTATTGCTTCGCTTGCGGATCGCTTTCTTCGAGCTTCGGCGCCGATCCGGCGGCAAGCACGCGGCCTTGCAGGCCGAGCGAGGATGCTGCGCCGATGCAGGCGATCACGAACGTGCGGCGAGAGGGGTTCATTGGGCAAAGACTCCGTTGTTGGCGGTGCATCGGCGCGAGCCGCGCTCGCGCGGCCCGCGTTCGAAAAACGAAAGTATCGGCGAAGACTGCACTACGACGGCAAATCGCGCAGATCGACCGTCGGTGCGTCGCCGAACTTGCTGCTCAGCAGGCAGTCGGCGAACTTCTCGGCAACTTGCTGCGGCGAGGCCAACTGGCCGGAGCGCTTGAGTTCCACGAATTTGTCGCGCGAGGGGAACGCGGCCTGATCCGTTTCGCGCAGTGCTGCCTGCATCTCCGTATCGACGACACCGGGCGCGATCGTGGCGATGCGCAGCGCGCGCTCGTTGCCGAGCGCCACGGCTCGCGCATGGTGATCGAGCGCTGCTTTCGTCGCGCAGTAGATGCTCCAGCCCGCATAGGCATTGCGCGCCGCGCCGCTCGAAACATGCACGATGCGCCGGTCCGAGGCGTCTTTGCTTGCCTCGGCGAATGCGCATGAAAGCATCAGCGGTGCTGCGACGTTCAGCACGACCGAGCGCCCGACTTCCCGTGCATGGGGAGCGTCGAGCGGGCCGATCGGCTCGGCCGTGCCCGCGTTGTTGATGAGGAGTACCCGGTCAGCGCCGCGCAAAAAGCGTTGCAGCGCGCCCGTGCCGAGCCATGCTTCGATGTTTTCCGTATCGGCCAGGTCGACTTCGGCTTCCTCGACGGCATCGGGAAAACGCGCCGCGAGGGACGTATGGCGCGTTCGCGAAACGCCGAGGACGACAAAGCCGCGCGCGAGCAGCGTCTCGGACAACGCGGCGCCGAGGCCGCGCGTGTGGCCGGTGACGATGGCTTTCGAAACGATTGGGGTCGAGGGGGTCATGGGCAATTCCTTTGCGTCAGTGGGGGCGGCTAACTGGAATTGGGCGGCGGAAGGACGAGACCTCGATGATGCTCAAACCGCTTGGCAATCGCAAGCGGTGCGCGCGCCAAGGCGTCGGTGCGGGGGGGAGCTGGAGAGGCGATCGACGAGTTCGCCCGGTGTGTGGCGGGGCTGACAGCACCCCGCCACACACCGCGGCGGCAACCATCGCGATCAGGCCGTTTCGAGCGACGGGTAGTCGATGTAGCCGGCAGAGCCTTCACTGTAGAAGGTCGATGGGTTCGGCTGGTTCAGCGATGCGCCGAGCCTGAAGCGCTCGGGCAAATCCGGATTGGCGATGAAGAGCTGTCCCCAGGCTACGGCGTCGGCTTCGCCCGCGTCGAGCGTGTGCTGGGCCGATTCCTGCGTGAACTTCTCGTTCGCAATGTACACGCCGCCGAATGCCTCCTTCAGCATCGGGCCGATCCGGTTCTCGCCGAGCGATTCGCGCGCGCAGATGAACGCAATGCCGCGCTGGCCGAGCTCGTCCGCAACGTAGCCGAACGTCGCGGCAGGGTTCGCGTCGCTCATCGAGTGCGAGTCACCGCGCGGCGCGAGATGGACGCCGACGCGGCCGGCGCCCCAGACGGCGATGCATTCGTCGACGACTTCGAGCAGCAGACGCGCGCGGTTCTCGAGCGAGCCGCCGTAAGCGTCGGTGCGATGGTTCGTGCCGTCTTGCAGGAACTGATCGAGCAAGTAGCCGTTCGCACCATGGACTTCGACGCCGTCGAAGCCCGCTGCTTTCGCGTTCTCGGCGCCTTTGCGAAACGCCGCAACGACTTCGCGGATTTCGTCGAGTTCGAGTGCGCGCGGCGTGACATAGGGCTGCTGTGGCCGCACGAGGCTGACATGGCCATTGGGGGCGATCGCGCTCGGCGCGACGGGCAACTCGCCGTTCAGGAACATGGGGTGCGAGACCCGCCCGACATGCCAGAGCTGCAAGAAGATGCGCCCGCCGGCCTCGTGCACGGCTTTGGTCACCTGTTTCCATCCGGCCACCTGCTCGTCGGACCAGATGCCCGGCGTGGCCGCATAGCCCACACCTTGCGGCGTGACGGAGGTGGCTTCGCTGAGGATGAGTCCGGCCGATGCGCGCTCTGCATAGTATTGGGCCATCAGTGCGTTCGGCAGACGGGCGGCGCCCGCGCGTTGACGCGTGAGCGGCGCCATGATGATGCGGTTGGGCAGTGTCAGATCGCCGACGACGAGCGGATCGAAAAGTGTTGGCATGACTTGGAGTCCTCTTCTTTGGCGTGGCTTGTGGCCGCGTGCCTGTCAAGTTGGGTTGAGTCGGATACGTTCGTGCAGGTCGGGGGCGGCTCGACGCGTCGGCTTCGGTTTCGCCGATTCACAAATTCGTGCCGAGCGCATCGAGAAACGCTCGAATGACCGGCTCGTTGCGCTTGAAAAAGCACCACTGGCCAATGCGCTTCACAGTAACGAGCCCCGCACCTTGGAGCGTCGCGAGATGCGCCGAGCAGCTCGACTGCGACAAGCCGCAACGCACATTGATCTGTCCTGCGCACACGCCGTGGTCGAACGACAGCTCCTGGTCCGGAAAATTCGCTTCCGGCTGCTTGAGCCAGGTCAGGATCTCGCGGCGCACGGGATTGGCGAGCGCCTTGTGAATGGCATCGATGTCTATGTTCATGTCGAGCGGGTCACCCCATCGTGATACGGCAACAGAGCCGGATCACCATGAGGCGAATCATATATCGGAATTAGACGATATGCTTTAACCCCTCGCTCGAAGGGGTCTTGCCCTCTCGGCGGTCTTCAGGCGCGGCCGGGCTTGCCGAGGTAATCGAACTTGCCGATCTCCACGCCGTTGTGCCGCAAAATGTCATACGCCGTCGTGACGTGAAAGAAGAAATTCGGCAGCGCGAAGTGCAGCAGGTAGTTCAACCCCGGGAACTCGAGCACGCCGTCGCGCATGTTCAGCTTGACGATGCGTTCATCGCTGCCTTCGAGCTTGGCGGCGTCGAAATCCTCCAGATAGGCGATCGTCTTGGCGATGCGCTCGTCGAGTTCCTCGAACGTCGTTTCCGAATCGGGAAAACTCGGCGGCTCGACAGCCGCCAAGCGCGCGATGCAGAACTTCGCGGCATCCGACGCGATCTGGATTTGGCGGGTGAGCGGATGCATGTCGGGATAAAGGCGGCTTGCCAGCAAAACGGCAGGGTCGATCTTCTTCGACTCGGCATGGGCGCGCGCCTTGGTCAGGATCGCGCGCAGGTTCGTCAGCCCCCGGACGAATACAGGCACGGACGCTTGATACATGGAAAGAGACATGTCCCGGTTCCTCGTGTAAATGGGTGCTTCGCATCATATGCCGCCCGCATGATCTTTGCTCGGAGCCCGCCCGGCACGGCGCATCGCCCGATTCCATCTCCCGTTCGGCCAGGCGTGAGCACAAGCGATGCCTCATCGGCACGGCATGCACTACACTTTGAGCACTCGTCCGACGATTGGGCGCCGAATGGCGACGAACGCAGGCCACCGGCGCCTCACCTACCGAAACGGAGAGGAACTGCGCCACGGCGGTTCGGTCGGAGCTTCGACGTAATCCTTCCTGAGGAGCGTCAATTCATGACAACAGCAAGAGAGCAGCTCGTCGGTAGCCATCGCGAGCCGGTTGAGGGTTCCACGCGTCTCGGTCCATGCGATCCGGGCCAGATGCTGCAGGTGGTGGTCACATTGCGCCGGCGCGACGAGCACGCGCTGGAGCAGACGGTACAAAAGATTGCGCGCGGCGAAACGCAGGAGCCGTTGACGCGGGAAGCGTTCGCCACCCGGTTCGGTGCAGCGGACGACGATCTTGCGAAGGTCGAGGCGTTCGCGAAAGAATACGGCCTGCGCGTCGCAAAGCGCGACGCCGCGGCCGCTGCCGTCACGCTCGAGGGCACCGTCGAGTGCTTTCAGCAAGCGTTCGGCGTCGAGCTCGCGCATTACGAGCATCCGGAGCTGGGCGGCTTTCGCGGCCGTACCGGCAGCGTGAGCATTCCGCAGGACCTCAGCGGGGTGGTGACGGCCGTGCTCGGTCTCGACGATCGTCCGCAGGCCCGCCCTCATTTCCGGATGTCGGTGCCCCCCATCGGGCCGCGCCGCGCAGCGCCGCACACGGCGGGCTTCACGCCGCTGCAACTGGCGCAGATTTATGATTTCCCGTCCGGCAGCGACGGTAGCGGTCAATGTATCGGCCTCATCGAACTGGGCGGCGGCTACCAGGAGTCCGACCTCGAGCAGTACTTCAACGAATTGGGACTGCGGCCGAACCCGCAAGTGATTTCCGTGGCCGTGGGCACGGGCGCGAACGCGCCCACGGGCGATCCTTCCGGGCCCGATGGAGAGGTGACGCTCGATGTCGAAATTGCCGGCGCGATCGCGCCCGGCGCGAAGGTCGCCGTGTATTTCGCGCCCAACAGCGACGCCGGGTTCGTCGCCGCGCTCAAGCAGGCCATCCACGATACGAAAAACAAGCCCTCCGTCATCTCGATCAGCTGGGGGGCGCCCGAATCGAGCTGGACGGCCCAAGCGTTGTCGCAATTCGATCAGACGCTCAAGGACGCCGCGGCGCTGGGCGTCACCGTTTGCGCGGCTTCGGGGGACAGCGGATCGAGCGACGAAGCGGGCAGTGGAGACGTCGTCGATTTCCCCGCGTCCAGCCAATACGCGCTGGCCTGCGGGGGAACGCACCTCGTGGCAGGCGGCGCGGGCAGCACCGGCGCTTCGATCGCGGAAGAAGTCGTCTGGAACGACGGAGCGGCGGGCGGCGCGACGGGCGGTGGCGTCAGCGCGAGGTTCCCGATGCCGACGTGGCAGAGCGGGCTGAAAGTCGTTCGCACGGACGGCTCGCCGCTGAGCTCCCTGACCGGGCGCGGGGTGCCCGACGTGGCCGCCGACGCTTCGCCGAGCACGGGCTACCGCGTGCTCGTCGCCGGTCAATCGGCGGTGGTGGGCGGCACGAGCGCCGTCGCGCCGCTCTTCGCGGGACTCATTGCCCGCATCAACGCGTCCCGCGCAAAACCGGTCGGCTGGGTTCAGCCGAAGCTCTATAGCCATCCGGACGCGTTTCACGACATCACGCAGGGCAACAACGGTACGTTCGCGGCCGCGCGTGGCTGGGATGCCTGCACGGGGCTCGGCAGCCCGGACGGCCAAAAGATCGCGACGGCGTTGGGCGGTACCGGCGGCACGTGACGGCGCGGGATGCATCAAGTTTCGCTGCGATGGATGGACGGTTTTTCATCGTGGTGCGAGAAGCGTGGAGTCGATCAGAAGGCAAGGACAGACAACAGTTGGCCAACACGGCCGGCCGCGCGAGGCGATGCGCCGGCTCACTCGATATGGAGCGATCACGATGAACCCCGATACCGGTTCCGCAAGTCCGCAAACGTCGCACCACAATGCCCAGACGCCTTCGTCCGGCCGAGCGTCGCTCGGGCGTCCGTTGCACCTCGGCGGTTCAGCGGGCGAGGACGAGCCGTTTTTCGATTCCGTCGCCTACGGCAATGGCCCTGACGACTCCGTCTCCGATACCACGGAAGCCGCTGCCGTCACCCACCACACGATCATGCTCGGCGCTCGCTCGATCGCCTACACGGCGACGGCGGGCCACCTCGTCACCGTCGACGAGAGCACGTCGCAGCCGAACGCCAAGATGTTCTACGTGGCTTTCACCGAAGACGGTCAGTCGGAGGAATCGCGCCCGGTGACGTTCTTCTATAACGGCGGTCCGGGCTCCTCGTCGGTCTTCGTCTTGTTGGGATCGTTTGCGCCCAAACGTATCAAGACGTCGATGCCGAACTTCACGCCGCCGGCGCCCTATCAACTCGAGGACAATGCCGACAGTCTGCTCGACAAAAGCGATCTGGTTTTCATCAATCCTGTCGGTACCGGTTATTCGGCAGCCGTCGCTCCGCATACGAACAAGGAGTTCTGGGGCGTCGATCAGGACGCGCGGTCCATCAAGCAATTCATCAAGCGGTATCTGACGAAGAACCAGCGATGGAATTCGCCGAAATACCTGTTCGGCGAGTCGTACGGCACCGCGCGCAGTTGCGTGCTGGCTTATCTGCTGCACGAAGACGGCGTCGACCTGAACGGCATCACACTGCAATCGTCGATTCTCGATTACGCACAGGCCGGCAACCCCGTTGGCGCATTGCCGACGGCAGCGGCCGATGCCTGGTATCACAAACGGCTAGGCGTGAGCCCGACGCCGACGAAGCTCGTCGATTTTCTCGAGGAAGTCGCCCAGTTCGCGCGCACCGATTATCTCGCGGCATTGCGTAAATTCCCGCAGACCGACGATGCCGTCGTCGAGAAACTCTCGCAGTACACGGGCATCGACAAGGCGACGCTGATTGCATGGGGGCTCGATATCGCGGGCTACGACAGCCGCGGTAATTCGCTCTTTCTGACGTCGCTGCTCAAGGCGAAGGGCCAGGCATTGGGCGCATACGACGGTCGCGTGACCGGCATCGATACCGGCATTGCCGGCCAGGTCGATCCGAACTCGGGCGGCAACGATCCGACCATGACGGCCGTCTCGGGTGTCTACACGACGATGTGGAACACCTATCTGAACGAGCAGCTGAAGTACACGTCGACTTCCGCCTTCACCGATCTCAATGACCAGACATTCAAGCACTGGGACTTCAAGCATACCGATCCGACCGGCGCGCAAAAGGGCATCGACGGCAAAGGCAACGTCATTCTCTATACGGCCGGCGACCTTGCGGCGGTCATGGCATTGAACGTCGACTTGAAGGTACTGTCGGCCAACGGTGTCTACGATTTCGTTACGCCGTTCTATCAGACCGTCATCGATTTGCAGGTCATGCCGCTGCTCGACAAGAAGGTCCGCGAGAACTTGTCGGCTACGTTCTACCCGTCCGGTCACATGGTCTACCTCGACGGCGGATCCCGGACGGCGCTCAAGGCCGATCTCGGCAAACTCTACGACAGGACCACAGCCGATAAACCCGCGATGGAGCGCATCCGCTCGCTTCAGGCGCGTCGCACAGCGTAGCGACACCCGTGGGAGCCGTCAGGGCCAATGCGGCAGCCAGGTCAGCACTGCGCCCAGCACGACTCCCAGCATCGCACACGCCCACAGCAGACGGCGCGTGCGCTGTTGCTCGCGCCGCATGCGTTCGAGCCACGCGGGCGAGGCCGTTGTTTCGCCTCGCTGCTGGATATGCTCGAGGCGGTGCGCAAACATGAGCGGCAGTCGCGGCACGATCGCCGCGAAGTGCGGGAATTCGCGCGAAAGCCGTTTGATCCATCCCCGATGATCGGAGTCTTTGCGCGCGAGCGCGGCGAGGGCATGTTCGGCGATGCTCCAGGTATCGAGCGCGGGGGCGAGCGCGCGCGCGAGCGTCTCGGCGCGCGCGAGAGAATCGCTTGCGAGTTTCAGCGACGAAGGCGTGCCGCCACCGAGCGGTTCGACCGCTTCGAGCAGATGGCGAAGCAACCCCGCCGCCATCCGTTTGCCGCCGGGCAAGGCGAATTGCGCTTCGCTGCGCGTGCGCAATTCGCCTTCGAGCTGCTCTGTCCGTGCATGCGGCTCGATGTGTCCCGCATGCTGATGCAACTCGGCAGCGCGGCCGTAATCGCGTTTGAAGAGCGCCGTCGCGCCATGCACGAAGAACTCCCGCTCCGGTTCCGTCAGACTCGACATGATCGTGCAGTCCGCGAGGACGAGCCGCCCGCGTGTCGCCGGTTCGATGCTGACACGCGCGCGCTCGGCGGTGAGTGCCGCATGGAAGAAGCCGTGCTCGAATGCTTGTTCGACTGCAATGGCGACGGTGTTCTCGGCGAGCTGTTCGAGATTCACGCCATGCCGGCGCAAATCGTCCAGATCGAGGAGAGGCAGGGTGGCAATGCGTTCGATCACGAGCGCGCGCTCATTACTGAGCGGCCAGACAACGTTGGGAACGGCCACGCGCGTATCGTCGCTGAAATGACGGCCCGTCTGCGAAAGATTCGCCGCTTCCATGGGCAAATCGAAGCGGCGCGCGATGTCCGCCGCAAAAGACTCGGCCAGCGTGCGCAGACCCAACTCGCGCGCCGCGGGGAAAAAGCGGTCCGCGAAACGCGCGAGCCATTGCAGTACCGACAGGTCGTCCCCGATCTGCCGGACCTGACGTACGCGCAACAACTTGACGACGACATCCGCTTCTCCTCGCGCGCTATCGGTTGTCCGCAAGCGGGCGGCATGAACCTGAACGGCGAGCCCACTCTCGAGCGGCGTCGCATCGAAAGCGGCGAACACCTCCTCGAGCGGCCGGCCGATAGCCGCTCGCAACGCGGTTTGCGCTTCTTGCCCAGTGAGGGGGGTGTTCAGTTCCGTCTGCGTGCGGCCCACGGCATCGAGCATGTCATGGACGGTCTGTAACGCCTGCCCGGGTTGGGCGGCCACGCCTGTCGCATAGGCGCTCACGAGTGGCCCGAGCTGAGGCATGGCGCGATGCAGTGCGGCTCGCCCGCTGGGCCGCTCGTGCACACGGGCGGCGAGCGTGACGATCCAGCGCAGCTTGTGGTCGCGCGGCGCGGCGGCGAGCACTAGCCGCGTGCCGTAGCGGAGCACGCAAAAAAGGACGAGCAGGCGGCGAAACAGAGTGCGCATGAGATATGCGTCAGACAAATGCAGGACAAGACGAGTCGACAAGGATGCCATGCGCCGCGGGCCTGTGCCTGCGGCGCACGCGGTAAGGCACGAGCATATTGGGGAATGGCTACCTGTAAAGGGGCTGCTGCGTCGCACAACAAGAAAAAGTGCTACCGACCCTAAAGGTGTCACCTACCGCTGCCGTAAAGCGATTGTCGGGTGAACCCTACCCGGCACAACGTGCGCGACTCGAACTTTGCCGCTGGAAGACTCGCCTGCCGTTGTTGTCACTCTATGAGAGAGTCAACGATGTCGCATCACATTTTCCGCCGTCTGCTGCCCAGGCCCGTCGCCGTCGATTTGGGGACCGCCAACACGTTGATCTATATGCACGGCAAGGGCATCGTACTGAATCAGCCGTCGGTGGTGTGTTTTCAGAAGACGCCGAGCCCGGGCGCGGGGCGGGTGGCGGCCGTGGGCGAGGAGGCCAAGCAACTGCTCGGACGCTCGCCCACGAACCTCGAGGCCATCCGCCCGATGCGGCATGGCGTGATCGCGGACTTTGCCGCTGCCGAGCAAATGTTCCGCGAGTTCGTCGAGATGGCCCGGTTGCGCTCCCTTTTCGGCCTTCGCGCCGAGTTCACGATCTGTGTGCCGTGCTCGGCGACGCAGGTCGAGCGGCGCGCGATTCGCGAGGCGGCGCTCGCCGCCGGAGCCGCCAAGGTCAGCCTCATCGACGAATCGCTCGCTGCCGCGGTCGGAGCCGGCTTGCCCGTCGGAGAGGCGCGCGGATCGATGGTCGTGGATATGGGCGGGGGAACCACCGAAGTGGCTGTCGTGTCGCTCGGCGGTGTCGCTTATCAAGGCTTCGTGCGTGTCGGGGGCGATCAATTCGATGCCGCGATCGTGTCCTACGTCCGCAGCCTCTACGGCGTCGTGCTGGGCGACCAAACGGCCGAGCATGTCAAAAAGACGATCGGCTCCGCGACGCTCGACGTGCCGACCGAACGGGCGCGCGCGATCGGTCGCAGCCTCGTCGACGGTCTGCCGCGCACGATCGAGCTTTCGAACCACGATGTAGCGGAAGCCCTGGCCGCACCGCTTCGTACGGTTGTCGATGCGATCAAGCTCGCGCTCGAAAACGCGCCGCCCGAGCTCGTCACCGATATCGCCGATAGCGGAATGGTCCTCACGGGCGGCGGCGCACTGCTCGCCAACCTCGATAAGCGGCTCGCCGAGGAAACCGGGCTCGCCGTGCGCGTCGCCCACGAGCCGCTCACCTGCGCCGTACGCGGAGCAAGCGCGGCCGCGAGTTGCGTCGACGCCGCCGCGTTCGGCTGATCCCGCAACGGCTTGCCGGAGCCCGCGCACGGGTGCTTGGCGCGCAGCATGCGAAGGCGGCCAGCTTGGTCTAGTGCCTCGCGGCGGTGTTACCATCGCCGCTTTCACCGGCATTGCGGCCAGCCAAACATCCATCCATGGCAACGATCAGCCAGATCAACGTTTATCCCATCAAATCCTGCGCGGGCATTGCGCTCGACGAGGTGCGCATGTTCGCGCACGGGCTCGAATACGACCGGCATTGGATGCTCGTCGATACCAGCGGCCGGTTCGTGACGCAGCGGACGATGCCGCGTATGGCGCTGATCGAGCCGGAGCTCGCGGGCGGCGAGCTCGTCGTTCGGGCGCCGGGTCAAGCGCCGTTTCGTACGCCGTTGGACGCAGCGGTACGGTCCGATGCCGAGCGTATCGAAGTCACCGTCTGGCGCAGCACGTTGAACGCGATCGACGTGGGCGGCGAGGCAGCGCAGTGGTTCTCTGCGTTCCTCGGTGCGCCGTTGCGGCTCGTACGCTTCGATCCCGCCGCGCAACGCATCGCGAACCGCGACCGGACCGGACACACCATCGCACCGCTTCGTTTTGCGGACGGCTACCCGCTGCTCGTGATCGGCCAGGCGTCGCTCGACGATCTCAACGCGCGGCTCGGGAAGAAGGGCGTCGATGCCATCCCCATGAATCGGTTCCGACCCAATCTCGTGCTGAGCGGCATCGAGGCGTATGAGGAGGACTATATCGATACGCTGCGGCTCGAGACCGGTGCCCGTCCGATCGGATTGCGGTTCGTCAAGCCGTGCACGCGCTGCCCGATTCCGACGATAGATCAACTCAGTGGCGCCCCCGATCCGCGCTGGCCTCACGAGCCTACCGATACGTTGAGCGCCTACCGCGCCGACAGTCGCGTCGACGGGCAAATGACGTTCGGACAGAACGCCGTTGTCGTCGACGGCGCCGGCACCGTGCTCGCCGCAGGCTGCGATGCGTCGCTCGAGCTGCGCTTCGACAACTGATGCGGATGCCAGCCCCGATGTCCTCCCGCCCCTCCATGCTCGCACCGGCCTCTGATCTGCATTTCATCGAACTTGGCAATGGCTTGCGCATGCCTTACGTCGAACGCGGAGCCGGCGAACTGCTTCTCTTCGTGCATGGTTCGCTGTGCGATTACCGTTATTGGCAGCCGCAGCTCGCCGGATTGTCCGCGCACTTTCGATGCGTGGCGGTGAGCCTCACGCATTACTGGCCGCTGGGCGGGCTGCCCGGCACGGTGCCTTTCAGCTGGAGCCGTCACGCGGACGAGCTCGCCGAGTTCATCGACAAGCTCGGCGCGGGCCCGGCCCACATGGTCGCGCATTCGCGCGGCGGTTGCGTCGCGTTTCATTTCGCGTTGCGGTACCCCGAGCGCCTGCGTACGCTGACGCTCGCCGATCCCGGCGGCCCGCTGCAGACGCCCGGACAGGCGCTCGCGATTCTGCCCGAGACCGTCAACGCGCTGCGCGCTCATGCGGCGATGCTGATCGAGGCCGGCGAAGCCGAGGCCGGCCTGGAGCTGTTCGTCGATTCGGTCAGCCGCGTAGGCTCGTGGGCGAAGAGCACCCCGGCCTTCAGGACGATGGCGATGGACAATGCCGATACGTTGCCGCGCCAGTTCGCCGACCCGTTGCCGGCGTACACTCGCGATGCCGCCGCGCAGATCGCATGCCCGACGTTGCTGATCGACGGAGAGAAGAGTCCCGAGCTGTTTCGCCGCAACGTCACTGCGCTCGTCGACTGGCTGCCCGATACGCGGCGTCATACGATCCGCGGTGCCTCCCATGGCATGAACCTCGCGCACCCCGCCGCGTTCAATCGACACGTCGAGGCGTTCATCCGCGAGCAGGCATAGTCGAGCGGGCACCGCTCTTGCGACACGGCGGCGCCGGCACGCCATCCCACATTTGTTCTTTGCCTTCGCGTATCGCTTTCTACAATCGAGAAGAGCCAACGTCAGGAGCCACACGATGCTGGATACCGAAGTTCCGGATTTAGTGACACGAGCGGGCGGTCCGACCGAACATCAGCCCGACGGCGCGTTCATTGCCCCCGAGCACCCCTACGTCGCACGCACGAGCCAGTACGTACTGAAATCGGGCGACACGTTCGTCGTCAACGACCCATTGGGCGACATCAACGGTTTCGACGACGGCCTTTTCGTCAACGACACCCGCACCCTTTCGCAGCTTCGCCTGACCTTCGGCGGGCGGGCGCCTTCGCTGCTGTCAGGCAATGTCAGCAGCGACAACACTTCGTTCACGGCACATCTGACGAACCGGCCGCTGCCGCCGGTGGGCGGCGGGTTCACGCCTGAGGGCGTCATCCACGTCGACCGCATGCGCGTGCTCGCCGGTACGGTACTTTACGAAGCGATTACGCTTACCAACTACGGCTCGACTGAGGCGGTCGTGCCGTTGTCGATCTCGTTCGGCTGCGACTTCAAGGATATGTTCGAGGTGCGGGGGCTCTCGCGGCCGAAGCGGGGCACCATCGCGGCGCCTCTCGTGAGTCGCGACGAAGTGCGGCACAGCTATACCGGTCTCGATTGTGTCGAGCGCTCCGTTCGGATTGCGTTCGCACCGCAGCCCGATCAGCTTGCGCAGGATCGGGCCGATTATTCGATCACGCTCCCGGCGCAGGCTTGCGTGTCGATTTATTTGTCGGTCGCGGTCGATGCGCACAAGCTCGCGGCGGCCACCTGTTCCGAGCCACCGGGTGCGCAGGTCGCACAGCCGCCGCACAGCAGCCATCCTGCGCATCTGACGCAAATCGATGCCGTGCGCCCGCGCGTGGGCCGTGCCGCCGTGCGTGCCGCACTGGCGAGCGCGCACTTGTCGATGCGCGAGCGGCGCCGGGCGACGGCCCGCATCCGGACGAGCAACCCGCTTTTCAACGGATGGCTCGAGCGGTCGTTCGCGGACCTCGGCCTGCTGACGACCGATTTGCCGACCGGCCCCTATCCGTACGCCGGTATCCCGTGGTTTTCGACGCCATTCGGACGCGATGCGATCGTGACCTCGCTGCAGATGCTTTGGCTGCAGCCGTGGCTGGCGCGCGGTGTACTGCGCTTTCTGGCCGAATATCAGGCGCGCGAGGATTCCGCCTTTCGCGACGCGTCGGCGGGCAAGATCATGCACGAGATGCGCAAGAGCGAAATGGCTGGAACCGGCGAGGTGCCGTTCGCGCTTTACTATGGCGGTGTCGATACCACACCGCTTTTCGTCGTGCTGGCTGGAGCCTATTTCGCGCGTACGGCGGACGAGGCGTTCATCGACGAACTCTGGCCCGCGCTCGAGCGAGCCGCGCAGTGGGTGGCTGGCGTCTGCGATAAAAATCCGCACGGACTCGTCGATTACCAGTCCACTTCCGATCGCGGGTTGGCGAATCAAGGATGGAAGGACAGCCACGATTCGGTGTTCCACGCCGATGGACGGATGCCGGACGGGCCGATCGCACTCGTCGAAGTTCAGGCCTACGCCTGCGCCGCTTTCGACACGATGGCGAAGCTTGCCTCACGGCGCGGGCTCGTCGATGCGGCCGCGCGTTATGCCGCACGCTCGGAAACCTTGCGGGAGCGCGTCGAAGCGCTGTTCTGGATGCCCGAGGCGAACTTTTACGGCATAGCGCTCGACGGTCATGGCGAGCTGTGTCGCGTGCTGGCTTCCAATGCCGGTCACCTGCTTGCATTCGGGCTGCCGTCGCGCGAGCGTGGCGAGGCAGTGGCAAGCAAGCTGGAATCGACGCAGTTTCATACCGGCTGGGGCGTGCGTACGCTGGCCGCGAATCAGCCGCGTTTCAACCCGATGTCGTATCACAACGGCTCCGTCTGGCCGCACGACAACGCGTTGTGCGCGCGCGGGCTCGCATGCTACGGCGACAAACCGGCGGCAGTGCGCTTGCTGGAGGCGCTGTTCGAGGCCGCAGTGAACTTCGATATGCGTTTGCCTGAGCTCTTTTGCGGCTTCATGCGTCAGCACGGCGAGCCGCCCACGGCCTATCCCGTGGCCTGCCTGCCGCAGGCATGGGCGGCCGGCGCGCCGTTCATGATGCTCGAGGCCTGCCTGGGCCTGACGATCGATGCGCAGCGCGAGCAGATTCTGATCGAGCAGCCGGCATTGCCCGAGGGGATCGACTGGCTCGAAGTGAGCAACCTGCGTGTGGGCCGCAAGACCGTCACGATCACGTTCAGCCGGGTGGGCGGCAAGATCGTCGCGTCGGCGGACAAGTCGGATGTGCGGGTGGCGGCGGTGTTGTAGCGGGGGCGCGCCCGCATGAGCGGCGGACGGCGGTAACATTTGTTGCCGCCGCCAGTCGTTCGGACACCACCGCATGCCGCAAACTTTCGACGAACTCGCCGCGCTCATTCGCGCGCGTTTCACCGAGCTGAGCGCGAATGCCCGGCCGCGGTTCACCGCCTTTCAGCGAATAGTGGATGGCGTCAATTTCGTCCTGCGGCGATGTGGTGCGACTTGAATTATTGACTGAAGAGTCATATTATCGCCGCATGACCACCGCTATCCCATCCCGCAAATCTCGCGCCGAGCCACGAGCAGCGCGCGGCCGCCCACGCGAGTTCGACGTCGACGAAGTACTGGACCGCGCGAGCCGGACCTTCTGGAACCACGGTTATCACGCGACTTCGATCGACGACCTTTGCGAGGCAACGGGCGTGCTCAGAGGTAGCCTGTATGGAGTATTCGGCGACAAGCATGGCCTGTTGCTGGCCGCTGTCGAGCATTACTCGGATGGGGTCATTGCGCGGTTGGCCGAGCGCTTGAGTGCTGAGGGCTCGCCAACCGAGTCGCTGCGCGAGGCGCTGTTGCATTACGCCAAAATCACCAATGCGCTCTCGGGGCAGCGCAGCTGCTTCATTACGAATACGACGCTCGAGATGCAGGCCGACGACACTGCGCTGCGCGAGAAGATCGAATCGTTCCACCGGCGCACGACAACGCTGCTGACCGCCGCAGTCATCCGGGGCCAGGCGGCGGGCGAGTTCGACTCGTCGCTCGATGAAGGCGAGGTCGGCCGATATCTACTCTGTGTGACGCAGGGGTTGCGCGTCATGAGCAAATTGGTCGACGACGAGAGCCAGCTGGCCGACGTCATCAATCTGGCGTTGCGCTCGCTGACCTGAGGATGTTGACCGTATAGTCAGAAAATCTGTGCGCGGCCGATGGATCGATGGGCGCGCGGGGTCATGCAGCGCAGGGCCGAGCCATTATTCCGCTCACCGAAATTCGAAACGGTTTCCCTCGAGGCGCCGCGCGGGGGTATCTCCGGTTTTCGGCTGCCAATTCGGCAAAATCTCCGGACCGAACAGCGTTGACGCGCCGGCTTTGCCGTTGCCTACGCCGCCAGCCTTGATGCGCTGCATCGAGAAGCCATCGTGACGAATTTGCGCGCCGAGCGGGGTCGGCATTGAAAACGGCTCGGGTTCGGTGGCCTGTGCCAGGAGCGGCAGCGCGCACAGCAGGCAGGTCGCGCCGAGTGAGCGAATGGGGCTTGAGGACATGGCTGCACCTCATTGTCTGAAAGAGAACGAAGTTTGCCGTAGCGCCCGTGTGACTCACGAGAGGCGCTTTTTGCGCTTTCATGTGTTCGCCGGTGGGGCGCGAAATGAGGCTAGGAGGTCAATCTTAAAAGCAGCTTAAGGCATGGGTCGGGCTCATCTGCTGGCTTCGACTGCCGGCGCGGTCGCCGCAACAAATCGGAACGTCAAAAAGGAAAAAATAGTTGCCATTTTATGGAAAAAGAGGAATTATTATTTCCATGCCGAGACGATCAAACGCCGCCGATATGCTCCCTTCCCCCGTGGAGCGTGCCCTTGCGGATTTCGGGGAGAACCTGCGGATCGCGCGCAAGCGCCGCCGGGAGACCATGCAGTCGTTCGCCGAGCGCATGCAGGTGTCTGTCCCGACGCTGCGCAAGATGGAGGCGGGCGACCCTACCGTTTCCATTTCGGTCTATGCGATGGCGCTGTGGCTGGTCGGCCGGGTACAGTTTCTCCCCCGAATTGCTGATCCAGCCGCCGACCAAACGGCGCTCGCACTTGAATTGCAGAACCTGAAATCAGGCGGTAAAGGAGTCCAGCGATGAATGGAAGTATCGAGATCGGGACGAACAACGAACTGTCCGTCTGGATCTATCCGGAGTCCTCCGCCGATCCGGTGCATTGCGGTGTACTGGAGCTCATTCGCGGCCGGCTGTGTCGCTTCGAGTATGCGCCAGCATGGCTCGCGCGTGCGGACGCGTTCGAGTTGTCCCCCGATCTTCCGTTGCATGCTGGCAAGTTCGAGCCGGATGCCGGGCTCAACATTCACCCCATTTTCGCGGACGCGGGCCCGGATCGTTGGGGACGGCAGATCATCGATCGGGTGTTCCGTTTGCGACGGAGCTCAGAGATCGACTACCTCGCGGTTGCGGGCGAGGATCGCATCGGTGCACTGGCCTTCTCGCTCGAATCCGGCCGTTACAACGTCGTTGTCGAACAGGAGCTGCACACGGCTGATCTTGCGGCGTTGCTCAGCGCCGCTCAGGCAATCGAGCGACATATGCCGATCGATGACGATATGCGCCGGCTGCTGCGACCGGGCGCCAGCGCTGGGGGGGCGCGTCCGAAGGCAATCATTCGGGACGACGGGTGCCACTGGCTCGCCAAGTTTCCAGCGGAAGGGGACTCGGTCGACGTTTGCGCGATCGAACAGGCCTCGCTTCGTCTCGCAGCCGCGTGCGGTATAACGGTGGCCGACTCGCGCCTCGTGGATGTTGGCGGCCGCAATGTCCTGCTAGTCGAGCGATTCGACCGCGATGAGGCCGGTGGCCGGATTCATTTCGCGAGCGCGCGGACGCTGCTGATCGCGCAAGGCGTGGATATCGCGAATGCCGCCTATTCAGATATTGCGGACACGGCGCGTCGCTTCTCGCGGGCTCCGAAGGAGGAGGCGCGGGAGATCTTCAAGCGGATGGTGTTCAACGTCGCGATGGAAAATACGGACGATCACGAGAAGAATCACGCATTTCTGTGGCGGGACGGCCGCTGGAACCTCGCACCGGCCTACGACGTCCAGCCGCAGCTGCAGGGCATCCACTATCAGCAACTGAAGGTCGGCCGTTTTGACTACGAGCCCTCGATGCGCAACGTGCTATCGGATTGCGGCCGGTTTATGCTCACGGAAGCCGAGGCGCGCAGCGAGATCGGCGAGATGATGGTCGTGCTCGAAAGATGGCAGGAGCATTTTGCAGCGGCAGGTGTGCGCGAAGACGATATCGAAGCCTGTGCACGGTACGTTCGCGTCGGCGAGATGGCAAACGAATTCGAGAAACTCTGCGAGAAGCCGGCTCGTCGTTCGCGACGATCTGCTTCGCCGCCACCGGGTGCTTGACGCAGGCAACGATCAACTGCCGTCAGGGAGCGCTAGCGCCAGCACCGCAAACGTCCCCAGCCAATGCTCACCCATATAATCGCCCGCCACATGGGTAAGCGCAGCCTGCAAATGCCGCTCGGCAGCATCCTCGAGCAGCGGCCGGCGTGCATCGTCTGGTGGCAGCGCTTGCGCAATCGAGCGCTGGCACCATGCTCTACTCAAATTCAGTCCATCCAGATGCGCGATCTTGCCATCGCTGCGATCCGTCACCGTCGCGGGCGTGAACAGCGTGGCCGGTTTCCCCTGCGCGAGGCCCGGCAAGAACCGGTCGAACCAGTTCAAAAACTCAGGTGAAGGCAGGGCACGTCGCATCAATTCCGCTTCCATCAGCGACGGAGAAAGAAATTCATCGCCGCTCGGCTCCCACGCTTGGCAAGCCGCATCGTTCAAATACCAGCGTTTCGACGTATCGACGATCAACTCAGCGAAGCTTGCGCGCTCGGCGATACGTGCAAAGTCGAGCGCAAGAGCAAGCGCAAATGCCGTATTGAAATGCGTGCCTACGCGCAGCGGATAGGTGGCCTTCGGTAAAAACGCTTCGAAGCGCGCGACAAAGGTATCAGTCAGTGGCGCAATCGTACACGACCAACGCGCGGCGTCGGTCCCGGGCATCGAATGAAGCTGAGCGGCGAGCGCGAGCAGCCAGGCCCAACCGTATGGGCGTTCGAAACCCCCATTGTGAGGGAGCGTCAAATAAGCCAACTCCCCGGCAACGTTAGCATCGGTGAAGTGCGCATCCACGACGGCCTTGACGGCTGGCGCTTCGGGCATGTCGGGATAATGCGTCACCAAACGCAGCAGCATCCAATAACCGTGCACGCACGAATGCCAATCGTAGCTGCCATAGAAGATCGGATGCAGTTCGCGCGGCGAGCGCACGTCTTCGGGACCCGCCACAGCATGCGTCAGCTTATTGGGGTACTCGCGCGTCAAATGGGCGAGAGCAAGTTTTGCGAGTTTCGAGGCCAGGGCGGGGGTGAGAACGGTGATCATCGGCTTGTCGAGCCAAAGCGAACGATGGGCCAACGATACGCGCGCGGCCGATAACCGGCAAGCGTACGCCGAGCGGCGGCGCATCCCTCACGTTTCGGCCGTTGCTTTCTTGCTCGTACGTTTGCCGTTGGCGACCGGCTTCGACATCCGTTCTGCCGTGCGCGTCGCATGGTCGAAACGACGCATTGCGTCGTCGACGTCTTCCTTTAGCCGGGTCAGCGCGGCCACGTCCGGGTGCGGCGGCTGCAGCGCGGTCCATAAGACATCGACGAGCTGTTCGGCCGTTGCATCGATATCCGCGCCACGATGCGCAAGCGTCGCATCCCACAACACATGCTCCATCGGGCCGAATACGAGCGAGCGCATGAGCCGAAGCGGCATGTCGGTGCGAATATGTCCCGCTTGCTGCCCCTGCGCGAGAACGCGCATGAGCGGCGCCGTGTAGCGCCGCTGCAGGACGGTCAATTCGTCGCCGAGCGCATGGTACTTCGTGCGCCCCTCCGAAAGCACCAGCGAGCAAAGGCCGGTGCCGTGCACGAGCATGAGCCGCACGTGCATGCGCACGATAAAGGCGAACTGCTGACGCGTGCTGCCGTCGCGCGGAAACCCCGTTTCAATGGCCGCGATGATTTCATCGTACCAATCCGAAATGACCCGCACGCACAACTCTCGTTTGCCGCGAAAGTAACTGAAGACCGTCGCCTCGGAAACGCCGACGCGCTGAGCGATTTCAGCCGTCGTCGCGCGCTCGTACCCCTTTTCGGAGAACACCTCGCGGCCCGCCTGAAGGATGTCCTTCACACGTTGCTGTGATTTGCGACCGGCCGGCTGACGCCGCGCACCGCCCGCTTCGGGCTTCGAATCGTCCATGTTTGAGTCAGGTTCAAGTCTGCCTCCGTTCGGAGGCTCGGTGATCGCGATGGTAGCACCGAGCGGCACGCTCCATATAGCGTCTTCCAAAAGTGAGTGATACTCAGAAAAACCTATTGACGCTTACGTAAATGTGGCGTGAAATGCGCGTTGATCGAGCGCGCGATCCGCGCCTCATGCCCGACCATGGTGGCGTACGACGCCGCCTCGACTGGAGACTGGAGAGCCCCATGAGCAACGTGCCTGGATTGCAGTTCGCGCTCGGCGAGGAAATCGACATGCTGCGCGATACGCTGGCCAACTTCGCCGCGAAGGAGATCGCCCCGCGTGCGGCCGAGGTCGATCGCACCGATCAATTTCCAATGGACCTCTGGCGCAAGTTCGGCGAACTCGGCGTGCTCGGCATGACGGTCTCCGAGGAATACGGCGGCGCGAACATGGGGTATGTGGCACATATGGTCGCGATGGAAGAGATCTCGCGCGCCTCGGCGTCGGTGGGGCTCTCGTATGGCGCTCATTCGAATCTGTGCGTCAATCAGATTCACCGCAACGGTACCGAAGCGCAAAAGCACAAATACCTGCCGAAGCTCGTTTCCGGGGAGCACGTCGGCGCGTTGGCGATGAGCGAGCCCAACGCCGGGTCGGACGTCGTCAGCATGAAGTTGCGCGCGGACAAGCGCGGCGACCGTTATGTGCTGAACGGCACGAAGATGTGGATCACGAACGGTCCCGATTGCGACACGCTCGTCGTCTATGCCAAGACCGATATCGAAGCCGGTGCTCGCGGCATCACGGCGTTCATCGTCGAAAAAGGGATGAAGGGCTTCTCGGTGGCGCAAAAGCTCGACAAGCTGGGCATGCGCGGCTCGCATACGGGCGAGCTCGTCTTCGTGGATGTCGAGGTCCCCGAAGAAAACATCCTCGGCCGCCTGAACGGCGGCGTGAACGTGCTGATGAGCGGCCTCGATTACGAACGCGCCGTGCTTGCCGGTGGCCCGACGGGCATCATGCTTGCCTGTATGGATGCCGTCGTTCCGTATATTCACGATCGCAAGCAATTCGGTCAGGCGATCGGCGAATTTCAACTGATCCAGGGCAAGGTCGCGGACATGTACACGACGCTGCAAGCCTGCCGTGCTTATCTGTATGCCGTGGGCCGTCAGCTCGATACGCTCGGCAAGGAACACGTTCGTCAAGTTCGCAAGGATTGCGCGGGCGTCATTCTCTATACCGCGGAGAAAGCGACATGGATGGCCGGAGAGGCGATCCAGATCCTCGGCGGCAACGGCTATATCAACGAATATCCGGTCGGCCGGCTTTGGCGCGATGCAAAGCTTTATGAAATCGGCGCGGGCACGAGCGAGGTGCGCCGCATGTTGATCGGCCGCGAGCTGTTTGCCGAAACCGCCTGACGCATCCCGACATCCGCGCCGCGAACGGAGTATTCCCCTCATGCCGATCATCGAAAGCAAGCTGAATCCGCGCTCCGACGAATTCCGCGCCAACGCCGCAGCGCTCGAAGCGGTCGTGGCCGATTTGCAGCAGAAAGTGGCCCATCTCGCATTGGGTGGCGGGGCCGCGGCGCGCGACAAGCACGTCTCGCGCGGCAAGCTGCTGCCGCGCGATCGCATCGCGCAACTGCTCGACCCCGGTACGCCGTTTCTCGAGTTTTCGCAGCTCGCGGCCTTCGGCATGTATCACGATGCGGCACCCGGAGCCGGCATCATTACCGGCATCGGCCGCATTGCACAGCAGGAATGCGTGATCGTCTGCAACGATGCAACGGTCAAAGGCGGCACTTACTACCCGGTGACGGTCAAAAAGCATGTCCGCGCGCAGGAGATCGCCGCCGAAAACCGCTTGCCGTGCGTCTACCTCGTCGACTCGGGCGGCGCCAATCTGCCGAATCAGGACGAGGTATTCCCCGATCGGGATCATTTCGGGCGCATTTTCTACAATCAGGCCAATCTGTCGGCAGCGGGTATCGCACAGATCGCGGTGGTGATGGGCTCGTGCACCGCGGGTGGCGCGTATGTGCCCGCAATGAGCGACGAATCGATCATCGTCAAGAATCAAGGCACGATCTTCCTCGGCGGGCCGCCGCTCGTGAAGGCGGCCACGGGCGAGGAGGTCAGCGCGGAAGATCTGGGCGGCGGCGATGTCCATACGCGTCTGTCGGGTGTCGTCGATCACCTCGCGCAGAACGACGCGCATGCGCTCGCGCTCGCGCGGAGCATCGTCGGCAAGCTCAACCGCGTGAAAGTACCGCCCGTCGCACTGCGCGAACCGAAGCCGCCGCGCTACGACGCAAAGAGCATCTACGGCGTCATTCCGGTCGATACGCGTAAACCGTTCGACATTCGCGAGATCATCGCGCGCGTCGTCGACGATTCCGAATTCGACGAGTTCAAGGCGCGCTACGGTACGACGCTCGTCACGGGCTTCGCCCATATCTGGGGTCATCCGGTCGGCATCGTGGCGAACAACGGCATTCTGTTCTCGGAGTCCGCGCTCAAGGGCACGCATTTCATCGAGCTTTGCTGTCAGCGCAAGATTCCGCTCGTGTTCCTGCAGAACATCACGGGCTTCATGGTCGGGCGCAAGTACGAGAACGAAGGAATTGCACGCAACGGTGCCAAGATGGTCACGGCGGTCGCGACGGCCAACGTGCCGAAGTTCACGGTCATCATCGGCGGCTCGTTCGGTGCGGGCAATTACGGCATGTGCGGGCGAGCCTACTCGCCGCGCTTTCTCTGGATGTGGCCCAACGCCCGCATCTCCGTCATGGGCGGCGAGCAGGCCGCGTCGGTGCTGGCAACGGTCAAGCGCGACGGTATCGAAGCGAAGGGCGGCACGTGGAGCGCCGACGAGGAGGAAGCGTTCAAGAAGCCGATTCGCGACCAGTACGAACACCAGGGCCATCCCTATTACGCGAGCGCGCGTCTTTGGGACGACGGCGTGATCGATCCGGCTCAAACGCGCGACGTGCTGGGTCTCGGCTTATCCGCGGCGATGAATGCGCCGATCGGCGACACGCGCTTCGGTGTGTTCCGGATGTGATCCGCAATCGGAAAGAAGCGACCTTCGAAACGAACGGACGAGGAGCCCTCGATGCAATACAGCACGCTTGAGCTAGCGATTTCCGGGCACGTCGCGACGGTGACGCTTAATCGCCCGGAGGTGCGCAACGCATTCAACGAAACGATGATCGCCGAGTTGACCGACGTCGTTTCGCGTCTACAGACGCGCGACGATGTGCGCGCGGTCGTGCTCGCGGCCAACGGTCCGGCATTTTGCGCGGGCGCCGATCTGAACTGGATGAAAAAGATGGCGTCGTTCTCCGACGAGGAGAATCGCGCCGACGCGCGGCGGCTCGCCGACATGCTGGCAGCCGTCTATCGCTCGACGAAGCCGGTCATCGCGCGCGTGTCCGGCGATGCGTATGCGGGCGGTGTGGGGCTCGTCGCTGCGTGCGACATCGTCGTCGCGGTCGAGACGGCACGCTTTTGCCTGTCCGAAGCGCGCTTGGGATTGATCGCCGCGACTATTTCACCGTACGTTATCCGGGCGCTCGGCGAGCGCGCCTGCCGCCGCTATTTCACGACGGCGGAGCCGTTCGAGTGCGCGATTGCCTGCCGGTTCGGGCTCGTTCATGAAGCCGTGCCGGCCGATGCGCTCGACGCCACAGTGCAAAGGCTCGTCGCCGCGCTCTGCGCGAACGGTCCCCAGGCCGTGCGCGAATCCAAACGGCTCGTGCAGGATGTCGCGGGTCGCGCACTCGACGAAGCGCTCATCGACGATACGGCCGCGCGCATTGCCGCCATTCGGGCCAGCGATGAAGGCCGCGAAGGGGTGGCCGCGTTCCTCGACAAGCGGGCGCCGGCCTGGCGCGATTGATCCACGGCCCGGCGAGACACGGCAGCGCGACGCGCACTCCCATTGCGAGACCTCACATGTTCAACAAGATCCTGATTGCGAACCGCGGCGAGATTGCCTGCCGTGTCGCGGCGACTTGCCGCCGGCTCGGCGTGGCGAGCGTGGCGGTATATTCGGACGCCGATGCCGGTGCGAAGCATGTCGCCGCATGCGACGAAGCGGTGCATATCGGTGCCTCGCCCGCGGCCGAAAGCTATCTGCGCATCGAGCGCATCATCGATGCCGCGCTGAAGACGGGCGCGCAGGCCATTCATCCCGGCTATGGATTTCTTTCGGAAAACGAAGCATTCGCGCAAGCCTGCGAAGCGGCCGGGATCGTCTTCATCGGACCGCCGGTGTCGGCCATCGCGGCCATGGGATCGAAGGCGGCGGCCAAGGCGCTGATGCAAGCGGCGGCGGTTCCGCTCGTGCCCGGCTATCACGGCGACGATCAGGACCCCGAACGATTGCACCGCGAGGCCGATGCGATCGGCTATCCCGTCCTGCTGAAGGCGAGCGCGGGCGGTGGCGGCAAGGGCATGCGCGTCGTGGACAAGCACGAGGATTTCGCGGCCGCGCTCGCGTCATGCAAGCGCGAGGCGGCGAGCAGCTTCGGCAACGATCGCATTCTCATCGAGAAATATCTGCTCCGGCCTCGGCACGTCGAGGTGCAGGTATTCGCCGATCGCCATGGCGGTGCGGTCTACCTGTTCGATCGCGATTGTTCGGTGCAGCGGCGTCACCAGAAAGTGCTCGAGGAAGCGCCCGCACCGGGGCTAGAGGCGGACATTCGGCGAGCGATGGGCGAAGCTGCCGTCGCGGCGGCGCGCGCGGTGTCCTACGTGGGCGCCGGCACCGTCGAGTTCATCATGACCGGCACGGCGTTCTACTTCATGGAGATGAATACGCGCCTGCAGGTCGAGCATCCCGTTACCGAAATGGTGACGGGGCTCGATCTGGTCGAGTGGCAGTTGCGCGTGGCGGCCGGAGAGCCGCTGCCATTGCGGCAGGACCAGTTGAAGGTCGATGGCCACGCGATCGAAGCGCGCGTCTATGCCGAGAATCCGGCGCGCGGCTTTTTGCCTTCGACGGGCACGCTCAAGTATCTGCGCATGCCGGCAAGCGTCGAGTTCACGATCGGCGAGCCGCGGCGCGCGGCAGTGCGCATCGATAGCGGGGTGCGCGAAGGCGATACGATCACGCCGTTTTACGACCCGATGATCGCGAAGGTGATCGTACACGGCGCGAACCGGGACGAGGCGCTTGCCCGTATGGACCGCGCATTGCAAGCCTGCGAAGCGGTGGGCCCGCAAACGAATATCGAATTCCTGCGGCGCATCGTGACGTGCCCGCCGTTCGCCTCGGCCGAACTCGACACGGGCCTCATCGAGCGTCATCACGATGCGCTGTTTGCTCGCACCGAGAAACCGTTCAAGGAAGCGCTCGCGCTTGCCTGCGCAGCGCTGCTGACGCGCGAAGGCGGCACCGCGCATGGCGCGTCTCCTTGGGATGCGCTATCGCATTGGCGTTTGAACGGCAGCTATCGCCAGACGATCGAGTGGCGCGCGATCGAGGACGACGCGCCTTGCAGGGTCGTCTATACCCGCGACGATTCCGTTCGCGCACTCGAGCACGAGCATTGGATGGAGCCGTTCGACTGGTGGCGCGAGGCGCAGCCTCATGGCTACGGGGTACGCCTTGGCGACGTTCGAACGACGGGCCGGGTTTTTGTCGATGGCGATACGTTCCATGTATTTTGCTCCGGTACATCGCTCGCGTTCGAGTGGACGAACCTGCTCGCGCATGCGGCGGATGCCGAGCACGGAGACGGGCGCTTGACCGCCCCGATGCCGGGCAAGGTGATCGCGGTGCTCGTCGAGGCAGGCGCCGTTGTGGAAAAGGGCGCGCCGCTGATCGTCATGGAGGCCATGAAGATGGAACATACGATCGGCGCGCCCGCCGCCGGAAAAGTCTCCGAGGTGCTGTATGGCGTCGGCGATCAGGTGGCCGACGGAGCGCAGCTGCTTGTCATGGAGACGGGTGGGTGACTGCGGCGAAGTGAACGCGGTGACAGTCGCCTCGAGAGTCGTCGTAGTAAATGGCCTCGCGCCGCGCGATCGCTTCGTTCTTGGCGAGCGTGCGCGAGAAGGTCTTCGCTGGCTGGCCATCGGAGGCGGTGTCCTCGGTGCATGACATGCTCCTAAGAAATTGATCGATTCCGCATCGACGCGCTACGCGCATGCTCAGATACCGAACGCGGCTTTCGCGATTTCCCACCGGCGTTGCCGGTCGACGAGTCCGTTGACGCCGCCGTTGATCCGCTTGGTCAGCGCGAGGAAATCGCCCCTATCCGCGAAGGCGCTGCAACCATGCCCGTGCCACCACCATGCGGAAGCGCGGGCCGCGGCGAGCGCTTGCTCGAGCTGCTCCGGCTGCGTCTCGAGGTCGATGCCGAGCGCGTGGCCGCAGGCTGCATAGTTCGCTCGCCCCGTGATCTGAAGCAGTCCTCGACCGCGGAACCTCCGCCCATCGCCGGGTCGCACATTGCCGAGTTCCGCTGCTTTTGCCGAGGGCGGCTCGTAGGCGAGCTGAGCCGTCGTCGGCCCCCACAGCTCGCGGGTGAGGGTGAAGCCGAGTGTTTCGTGGCCTGCCTGCGCGATGAAGGCGGCCATGCGCGCAGGCGTCGAGATATCGAACTCGTCGAACGCGGCACGGATGGGCGCGTACCATTGCTCGACGAGCGCGTCCGATAGTTGTGCCGCAGCCAGGAAGTCATCGCGCGTCATGATCGACTCCGATCGTTGGTTGCGCGCGGGCATTCAGCGCTTGCACCAGATGCGCGAGCGGCTCCGGCCCGACGCTGACACGGCCCGCGAAGGGCCGGTCGACGGCCAGCACGAAAAAGAATGCGAGCCCGAGCGTCAGCGCCCACGCGGCGATCAACGCGACGTTGAACATCGTGCCGGGCAGCGTATAGAGGAGCAGGAACGAGACGGCGCTCGCAATCAGCATGACGGTCCACAGCGTCGCGGGCATGGCGACATCGAGCGTCAGCAGGCGCTGATCGCGCAGTTTGGCCAGTTCGTTGACGCGCTTGAGCACCTCGGCCAGCAGCGCGCGCTGCCGCTCGTTGCGCGGCTGAATCTGGTTGACCTTGTCGAAGAGTGCGTCGAAACGCGCTTCCGACTTGGGATCGCCGGCTGCTTCTTGCTGCATCTTCGGCCATTCGAAGCGCACGACGCCATCGAGATAGGCATGGAGCGCATCGACCGCCTGCCCCGCGGGCGGCTCGCCGAATGCAGCGAGGTCACGCGCGAGTTCGCCGGCCGTCGTGGCTTCGAGGTCGACGTTGTGGGCTGCGTCCGAGTAGGCCCCCCATACGTTGATGGCGGCGAACGCAATCAACAGCGAGTTGATCGTGGTGATGACTGAGACCATCGCAATCGTCATCGATTGCTCTTCGGGTGCAGGACGCACGCGCACGACGCGGCGAAAGAAGGCATAGCCGCCCAGCGCGAAGATCAGCGTCAGCGTGACGACGAAGAGTCCCATGATCGATGACGGCCAGTTATAGACGAAGAGCATGGCTTACCCCTTCTGACTGGACTCGGCCGCGGCGCTTGCGGCGGGCTTCGGTGCATCGGGATGCAGGACGTTGCGCGTGAAGCTGGCCAGCCGCTGCTTGACCGCGTCCACCGGCATGCCGCCCTCGATCGATTGTTGAAGTTCGAGCAATTCCGCGGCAAGCTCGCCTTTCCATTGGACGCGCTCGGTTGCCGCCTGCGCGCGTCGCGTCTCGAAGGCCGCCTCCGCGGCCGGCCGCGGGTCGCCGCGCACGAGCGTCTCGAGCGTTTCGACGAGCCGATGCAGCAGCCGATGCACGGCGGTCGCGGAGAATCCGCCCAGCATGGCGAGTGCCGGCTTGCCGAAGCTGCGCATGCTGCCGCTGTCGTAGAGATGAGAAGGCAGTATCTCCACGAGAATCAGCCCGGCGATGATGCCGAGTATCAGGCGTGCGCCGTACGAAGCGTCGTATTGAGGGTCGTACGTCGCATTCGCGACAAATCGATGCGCTTGAAAGAGCGTGGCGAACGACGCGCCGAGGCCGGCGCACGACAGCAGAAAGAGCGCGTTCAACAACAGCGGCATGCCGGACGAGTCGAGAAATCCCCGGTCGATGTTCGCGGCCGAGACCTCGGGCGGCAGCGACATGGCGATCACCGCGAACAGGAATGACAGCGCGCAGACCGTCAGCGTGCGAATCAGCGGCACGGGGCCCAGCCAGGAAAAGCGTTGGCGCCGACGCTCGTTATCGAGCAGTGCGACGGCTTGCGGCGTGGCAGGTGAAATCGCGATGGCGAGGCGCCGGTGAATCGTGGCGAGCGCGTGGCACAGTGGAGTCTGCGCGGACGAAGCCGCGCCGTTACCGATGCCTTCGGCGCCGTTCGTCGAAGCGCTCGCCGACTCGGGATCGATGGCGAGCAGCGGCGACAGTTGCGCGACGAGCTCCGGGGCGATCGCCATGCCGTGCCGGAGTGCATAGCGAGCCATCGCGTCGCACTCCGTTTGCAGTTGCGCGATCAGCGCGTGCCTCGGCGCAGCCGGCGCAATCGCCGCGCCGGCCGGCGCGCCTCGAATGCCTTGGTCGAAACCGATCTTGGGCGAGGGATATTGCACACCGATTCGGACAGCACACATGATGAGGTCTCCTGTTGCGTGGGGACGTTGCGGGCGTCTTCTATTGGGCGCTGCTAGAGCATGACCTCTTCGCCGCAGTTTCCGCCGCGTGTGGGCACGAGCAGGCTGCCCCTGTCGCGGTAAACGAACATGTCGGACCAGTCGCGCAACGTGTAACGCACTTCGGCGAGGCGCCCGTCTGGCGCGCAGTAGAACTGAATGGCCTTATCGGCGCCGAAGAAGAAGTCATGCAGTTGCGCATCTTTCAGCTCGTCGAGCGGCACCCGTTTGCCGGCATGCTGCTCGAGATACTGTCCGAGGTTCGTACGGCCGACGGCACGCGCCATGGCCGCGATTTCCGTGAAGTAACCTGCCGGCGTATATCCGCTGCAACTGCCATAGCGGCTCCAGCGCTGTTGCAACGAATTGCCGCTCGTCGACGACACATAGCGTTCGAGGTCGGCGGGTAGGCTCTCGTCGGCGAGCGCGGTCGCATCGCAATCGACGCGATCCGTACGCAGCGCGATTGCTTTCAGCATCGGGGGCGGGGCACCCGCATCCGTATCGGCGCCACGGGCCGGGACACTCTGCGCCGCCTGGGCGATGCAGGTGGTAGTGCCGTTGTTCTCGTCGCACGATCCTGCTTTCCACGAAAGTGCGAGCGTCCAGCTTTGCGCGTGGGCGCCGACCGAAACGAGGCCGATCGTCGCGAGCAATGCGGCCCGCCTGATTCTCCAGTGCGATAGCGTCGACATGTCGATGTTCTCCTGTCGTTTTGATACCGGTGCGCGGCGCCGCCGCGATATCCGCGGCGTGCGCTTGCGCATCGAGCGTGCGTGGCGTCCTTACCGGTAGACCTGCGGCAGCAGCCGGCGAATGTTTTGCAATCTCGGCAGACCCGCGCCGAAGCGGTTCGATGGATCGTTCGCCGAAACGGGCGTGCAGATCATCCGGATCAATTGAAAGAGCGCGGCGACGCGTTGCGGTCCCCTCGGGCCGAGATAGCCGGCCAGATGCGGATCGCTCAGCAGCAGTGCCGCGAGACCGGTGATGTGGGGCGCTGCCATCGAGGTGCCGGACTCGGGATTGAAGGCCGCACCCGGTACGGTCGACACGATTCCGACGCCCGGGCCGCACACGCCGATCTGCGGCCCATGACACGAGAACGTCGGCGAGAAGAGCCCGTCGGCAGTCAGCGTTTGCGCGACGACTTGCGTTTGTTCCCAGGCGCTCGCCGGCAATTCCCGGTGCAGCCCCAATGCCGAGACCGCGAGTACGTAGGGCGAGGCCGCGGGATATTGGACGGGGCCGCCGGAGTTGCCTGCGGCGACGATACAAGCGACGCCGCTTTGTACCGCTTCGATGAGCTTTTGTTCGACCGCAAGCGAAGGCTGCGGCGCGCCGAGACTCATGTTGACGACATCGATATCGTGATTGATGCAGTAGTCGAGCGCTTCGATGAGCGTGCTGTATTGGCCGCTCGGAAAGACCTTCAGCACATGGATCTCGGCATCGGGGGCGAAGCCGCGCATGGCGATACTCTCGGTTTTCGCCTGCTCGCCGATGCGTGCGGCGATCACGCCGGCGCAATGCGAGCCATGGCCGATCACATCGGTCTTCCACGTGGCCGGGTCCTGCTCGTTGGTCATGTCGGCGCCGCGCAGGATATGGCCGAGCAACGGATGCGAGGTGTCCGCGCCGGAATCGATGATGGCCACGCGCACGCCGGCTCCGCTTGCCGTGCTCGGCGATTCGTCGAGTCCCATGAGCCGCTGGCCCCAGCCGAGCGGTGCGAACGGGGGCACGTTGCGATTCGGAAGCCATAAAGGTGCGAGCTTCACGATATTGACCTGGTCGCTCGCGAGCGACGGTCCGACGAGATAGCTGTTCCAATACGTATGCGCGGGCCGAACCGAGAGCGACTGCACGGGGCCGTTGCTCATTTGCACGAGCGTCAGCGTGACTTCCCCGCCTGCATTCGTCGCGCCTTTGGCCGGAAATCCGTCGGCGGCGACCTCGACGATGGCGTTGGCAACCGGTGCGTCGTCTGTGCCCAGCACGCGAATGGTCACCTGTCTGAGCGCGGCTGACGAGAACGCCGATTGCGGGTTGAGTTGCGCGCCGGCGTCGGCGTCGGGCTTGCGGCCGTAGCCGAGCGAATGGTCCTCTTCGACGATCATCTCGGGCGGTGCGGTTGCCTGCAGGATCTGCGCGTGGGCCGGATCGACCTTGACCACGTAGGTGTCGGTTGCTTCGTCGGGGCGCGCCGACATCACGCGCGCGTTCTTGTGGCCGGCCAGGACCCGAACGACTTCGACACCCGGCAGGCGGTCTATCGCATTGCTCATGTCGCCCGCCGACATCGGCGTCACGGCGGCTTGCCTCGCCAGCACGCCGCGCCGCGGCGCAATCAGGTACTGGCGCTTGCCGCCGGCCACGGGGACGCCGTTTCCTGCCGCGGCGGCAGGCGGGGTCTTCTGCGTCGAATCGGTATCGCCTTCGGCCGACGATTTCGGCGCGACCGGCTTTTTGTCCTTGTCCATCGCAGTCTCCTTCGCGTCGCCGTGAGAACGACGCATCGATCGACGGACGAACGCAGCGGCAAAGCCGGTAACGTTCGTCCGTCCGTCATGAGAGGCTTGCTGCCGCGCAGGGGGCGCGCGGCAGCAAGTGGCTTCCCGTAGCGGGTCAGTGCATGGTTCCAGGAGCCGACACGTACATCGGCACCGCCATCGGCTGTGCCGCGAACGGCAGCATCGATGCCAGGCCTCCGGCGATGTTGCCGATCAACCCTTGCGGCATGAGCGGGGCCGATTGAGGCTGTGCCGAAAAGGGCAGAAAGCGTGCGAAGTGTCCCGCGAGATCGCCGATCTGCTGGCCGAGCGCCGCGTTGCCCAATGCGTTGCCCAATGCGCTGCCGACCGTCGGAGCGACCGCGCTTGCGATGTTGCCGAAGGTGCCCTGTGGCATGAGGGTGGCTTGTTGAGGCTGCACCGAAAACGGCAGGAACTGCGCGAGATGCCCGGCAACGCCACCGATCTGCTGACCGAGTGCGCCGTTGCCGAGCGCGCTGCCCAGCGCGTTGCCGACCGTCGGGGCCAGCGCGCCTGCGATGTTGCCGAAGACGCCTTGCGGCGCGAACGCCTGTTGAGGCTGCACCGAAAACGGCAGGAACTGCGCGAAATGCCCGGCGACGTTACCGATTTGCTGGCCGAGTGCGCCGTTGCCGAGTGCGCTGCCCAATGCGTTGCCGACCGTCGGGGCCAGCGCACCTGCGATGTTCCCGACAACGCCTTGCGGTGCGAAGGCCGTTTGCGGTGCGAAGGCCGTTTGGGGCTCGACGGCGAACGGCAGAAAGCTGGCGATATGTCCTGCGACATTACCGATGGCCCTGCCTGCGCCCGGATCGCCCAAAAGACCGCCCACGGTTTGACCTACGGTCGGCGCGAGCGCGCCGACGATGCCGCTGAAAATGCCTTGCGGCGCATAGGCCATGGGCGCGACTGCTTGCGGTGCCACGGATTGCGGCGCGACGGCCTGCGGCATCGCCGCGGGATGATGAAAGTGCACGTACGGCATATGCGGCACTACGCCGGCAAAAGCAGGATGTACGTAAGTCATTTCGGAATCCTCGATAGAGAGCGGAATGGTCCGGCGCGTAAGTCGAATGGAGTGTGTGCGCCGGTCACGTGCCGACCGGGGATGAAACAACCCCGATGCCGTTGGCACCTATTGGGCGAATCATCTGAACAATCGACGAACCGATTGTGCGAGTGCGGCTTCGCCGGCTCCATACGGCAAATGCGGTAGATCGCAATCAAGCCGATTCCGGCGGCTGCAAAAGGTCGTCGAGCCATCCGGCCGCCGCCGCCATGAAAATCAATGCGCAGACGTTGGGGGCGCCGGTTTTTCGCAGGAGATTGGCTCGATGCTTGCGCGCGGTCATGTCGCTGATCGAAAGTGCTCGTGCCGCCTGTTTGTCGCTGAGGCCGACTGCGAGAAGCCTTAATATTTCTCGTTCGCGAGGCGTGCAAACGACGGTCAGTCGCAAGTCATCGTTTTTTTGAGGGCGTCCGGATTGAGTCGGAAGTAATGCGTAGCGAGTTGAGACGACTTCGTGAAGTGGAATTTGCCCAGCAGGTTTTCACGATGTTTACGCGCAGTCGCGATCGAAATCGAAAGGTGATTGGCAACTTCGCGATCGGTAAGGCCTTTCGCGATCAATTCGAAGACGGTGTTTTCCCGAGTGCTGATGTTCAAAATGACCCCCGACGATGGGTTGAACGAGCATCCCTTTCGTCGTGAAGGCCGCGGTGGTACAGGCTGACGTTTTCGACCGGCTATTCGCCGATCCCCCGTATGCGCATATTTCCGGCAAAAGAGTATGCTGCAAAGGCAAATCTTCTGTAACCGAATAAGCTGAAAACGTTTTAAATCGAACCCGGCTCGAAATGGCTGGACTCGTTTCAATGGTGGCGCGAAGTCCTGGCGGTAAGGGCGGTCTCCGATTTATTCGTTTCAATCTTTGATGCGTTGAATATAGCCTAATTGAAACTTATCGGGTGTTTTGCTGGGGGGATTTGTATTGATACATACCGATCTGTTTATACTGAATCGGCCTATACTGAAACCGTCCTCTACGTGAACGGCGAAGGGAGGGATCATGCCCGCGCTCGATGGATTTACCGGCGCAATCGGCAATACGCCACTGCTGCGCCTTGGCAAGCTCAGTGCCGAGACCGGATGCGAGATTCTCGGCAAAGCGGAGTTCCTCAATCCCGGCGGGTCGGTCAAGGATCGCGCCGCGCTCTACATCGTCAAGGATGCGGAGGAGCGCGGGCTCCTCCAGCCCGGCGGCGTCATCGTCGAGGGCACGGCGGGCAATACCGGCATCGGCCTCGCGCTTGTCGGCAATGCGCTCGGCTACAAATCGGTCATCGTCATGCCCGAGACGCAAAGCCAGGAAAAGAAGGACATGCTGCGGCTCTGCGGCGCCGATCTCCGGCTCGTACCCGCGGTGCCCTACGCCAATCCGATGAATTATGTGCGCTATTCCGAGACCCTCGCCAAGGAGGTCGCCGCCGGCTCGAAGAAGGGCGCGATCTGGGCCAATCAATTCGACAATCTCGCCAATCGGCGCGCGCATTACGAGACCACCGGCCCCGAGATCTGGGAGCAGACCG
>Ga0207657_10000170_pt1 | contig 66814 bp, 78 predicted proteins | sample KBSC33metaG_FD_184316 | JGI IMG/M metagenome (GOLD analysis project Ga0207657, IMG submission 184316) | Corn rhizosphere microbial communities from Kellogg Biological Station, Michigan, USA - KBS C3-3 metaG (SPAdes) (version 2) | ecosystem: Host-associated > Plants > Roots > Rhizosphere > Soil ...
AAGATCTTCTCTAAGGCTGCGATTGGATGCTCATCAGCTCGGCTGTGACATAAATTCCATCATTGTTTCAGCTAGGTTTATCACGGGAAGAGCATCGCGCCGCCCGCTCACATCGACGCAGGGCTACCTCAAACTGCAAGTGCAGCGCCCCCCACTATCCCGCACCAGCCTGAAGTCCATGGCGTATCCCCATGCCAAAAGCCCCGGTCGAGAAGCGAAAGCCCGACCGGGGCTGGGGCGCCAGCCAGCGATTAAAACGCGCGGACGATAGCGGCCTCCTGTTACAGGATGATCACAAATGGCGATCCAGCCGAGGAGTCACGGTGAGCTATCGTGAGCAACACTGATTCCCCGCCGGAGGCGCAGCCTCACAAGCCGCGGCCCACTTTGGCCGCTGTGATCTTCGGCACCGTTTTGCGCCTGCTGTGGGCGGCGACCGCTTTTTGTCTCGCCGCCGGTGTGGCTTTGGTTGTGCTCTACCTGCTAGGTGCCTTGTGGGTAGGGAACGAGCTTCGCGCCGCCGCTCCGCACGAGCCCGCGCTGCATCATGGTGGTGCGCCGTTCTTCGGAATGGTCCTGTTCGCAAGCACAGTTACGCCCGCTCTCACGGCCCTCCCGGCGATTGCCGTCGCCATTGTCGGCGAGATCCTCCGCATTAGGTCGTGGATCTATTACGTGCTCGCCGGAGGCGTATCGCTCGCGGCAATCCCGCTTCTGGTCACGCCGTCGTCGGCCGACCTCCCAGCGGTCGCGACGAGCCAGTACATGACGATCTTTGTTGCTGCGGGCTTCGTCGGAGGCTTCATCTATTGGCTCTTCGCTGGCCGCCGGGCTTGAGCTTACCTTGTCACACGGCTTGTTTTCCACGGCGGCAACGCACAACTACCGGTGAGCATTCGAGGATAATGTCCATGAGCAAATTTCTTGTCGCCGTGGCGCTCTTGGCCGCATGCGCTAGTCCGGCCCTGGCTGGTTCAGCCAAGGTGCGGTCCCATCATGGGTATAACGGTTACAGCAGCTACCCCACCCCCGACTGGGTCCGCCCCCTCCCCCATTCAGAGCGTCTTGCGAACGCGCTCGGGGGTTGGAACCGTGGTTACCCCGGCGATCCCTATTGGGAGCCTTGCCTCTCATATCAGCGGACCTGGGGACCGGGCGCCTGCGGCGGCGGCCACTAGGGTCGACAGGCTGGGTTTAAAGGCTGAGCTTATTGTCCTTCAGCCCGAGCCATTTTAGCCTCGACAGCGCGGCGCGCGATCAGCCATGGCTCAGGCAGGTAGTGGGTGACGGTTTCACGCCACGCGGTCGATTCGGCGTCCCGGCGTCGCTTGCGCATCGCAAAACCTGACGCCCTGACGGCGAGCTTGTTCGCCAAATCCTGCAAGTCCTTCAATCTTTGGGCTGCCATTCCTCGCTTACCTTTTCGTATTTTTCTTCACTGCGGCCCAGGCCACCTTATGGGCGAGCTCCTCGAGCGATTCATTGCCGCGCCGCTTGGCCGGATCCTGGTACTCGCTCCACGCGTTATCGAAAGCTTCGCGATAGATGTCTTGCGCGTGGCTCGGGAGCGAGTTTTTGACGCTGTCGGGAAGCTCTTGATTGGTCCGATAGGGCATGCGCCTCTCGCTCCTTTGCGACCAGATCGGACATCGAAACGCTTGCGCTGCCGCTCCGGTTCCTAAGTCGCGGTTCGAACTTGGGGATTGAGAGTCTATGGACACGAAACGCGCTGCATCGCGGGATTGGAGCGCTACTGCGAGGGCCAGAGGCGCGCTCGCCCATGCCGGCGTCGGCGCTGAAAGAAACCGGGTGGAACTTGCACAAGCACGTCGCCTGGCCTTAGCCAAAGAAGAAGCCCGGCTCTTGGTGAGGAACCGGGCTCCTTATTTCAGCCCTGAACGAGGCCGATCAGACCTCGCGAGGCGAGGCTAGTAGCAGTAATCCCAATAGCCGCGATTCCGCGCCGGGCTCGCCGGGGCAGAACTCCAATGCTTAACATATGACTCACGCGATGCTTGCGTAACCGCCTCGCCCGCCTATAGTCCCCGCCCGTTCCAACCGGCCTTCCTTACGAGCCTCTCATGGCAACCGACATCAAGAAGGTGGTGCTCGCTTATTCCGGCGGACTCGACACCTCGATCATCCTCAAGTGGCTGCAGGAGACATACGGCTGCGAGGTCGTGACCTTTACTGCCGACCTCGGCCAGGGCGAGGAGCTCGCACCTGCTCGCAAGAAGGCCGAGATGGCAGGGGTGAGGCAGATCTTCGTCGAGGATCTGCGCGAGGAGTTCGTGCGCGACTTTGTGTTTCCGATGTTCCGCGCCAATGCGCTCTACGAAGGCGTGTATCTACTCGGCACCTCCATCGCGCGGCCGCTCATCGCCAAGCGGCAAATCGAGATCGCGCGGGAGACTGGCGCCGACGCTGTGGCGCATGGCGCCACCGGCAAGGGCAACGATCAGGTGCGCTTCGAGCTCACTTATTATGCGCTAAACCCTGACATCAAAGTGATCGCGCCATGGCGCGAATGGAAATTCAAATCGCGCAGCGAGCTGATCGAGTTCGCCGAGAAGCACCAGATCCCCGTGGCCAAGGACAAACGCGGCGAGGCGCCGTTCTCTGTCGATGCCAATCTTCTGCATTCCTCGTCCGAAGGGAAGGTGCTCGAAGATCCGGCGCAAGAGCCGCCGCCTTACGTCTATCAGCGCACGCTTTCGCCGGAGGAAGCGCCGGACAAAGCGGTGGAGATCACCATCGGCTTCGAGAGAGGCAATCCGGTGTCCATCAATGGCGCGCGGCTGTCGCCAGCCGCGCTCCTCATCGAGCTCAACGCCTATGGCAAGGAGAACGGCATCGGCCGGGTCGATCTCGTCGAGAACCGGTTCGTCGGCATGAAGTCACGCGGCATCTACGAGACGCCCGGCGGCACGATCCTCTACGTCGCGCATCGTGCGATCGAGTCGCTCACTCTTGACCGCGAGGCGATGCATCTCAAGGATTCACTGATGCCGCGCTACGCCGAGCTCGTCTATTACGGCTTCTGGTTCTCGCCGGAGCGCGAGATGCTGCAGGCGCTGGTCGACAAGAGCCAGGAGCATGTCGAGGGCGAGGTCAAGCTCAAGCTCTACAAAGGCAACGTCATCGTCGTTGGACGTTCGTCGACGAAATCGCTCTACTCGGACAAGATTGTGACCTTCGAGGACGACGCCGGCGCCTACGACCAAAAGGACGCTCAAGGCTTCATCAAACTTAACGCGCTTCGCCTGCGTCTTCTCGGCAAACGCCACGATCCGACGGGCAAGTGATGGTTTCGGGAATATGGCGTGACACGCGACTGCTCGATCTGTTCGGCATCGAGCTGCCGATCATCGCGGCGCCGATGGCCAATTTCGCCGGCGTCGATCTCGCCGTCGCCGTTGCCGAGGCTGGCGGGCTCGGGTCGCTGCCTTGCGCCGCGCTTAGCCCGGATCAGATTCGCTCCGGCGGGGCTGAGTTCAGGTCGCGCAGCAACAAGCCGCTCAACTTCAATTTCTTCTGCCACGCTGTATCGCCGCCTGATCTCGCAAAGGATCGGGCATGGCTCAAGCGCATCGCGCCCTACTTCGCCGAGCTTGGCATTGAGCCGCCTACGCTTCCGCTTTCGGCAGGTCACCCGCCATTCGGCGAGGCTGACTGCGCTGCGATAGAGGCGCTGCGCCCCGAGATCGTTAGCTTCCATTTCGGTCTGCCGCCGAAGCCGCTGCTCGCGCGCGTCAAGGCGACGGGCTGCAAGATCCTGGGCTGCGCGACGAGCCTCCGCGAGGGGCTGTGGCTCGCCGAGCACGGCGTCGACGCAATCATCGCCCAAGGCGCAGAGGCGGGAGGGCATCGCGGCATGTTCCTCGAGACGGATGTCGCTATGCAGGTCGGCACCTTCGCTTTGGTGCGCGCCATCTCCGGTTCGGTGCAGGTTCCGGTCATTGCTGCTGGAGGCATCGCCGACGGGCGCGCCATCGCGGCTGCGTTGGCCCTGGGAGCATGCGCCGCGCAGATCGGCAGCGGCTATCTGACCTGCCGCGAATCGACCATCTCGCCGTTGCATAGGAAGGCTCTCGCCGACCCTGGCCGCGAGACCGCCATCACCAATGTGCTGACCGGCAGGCCCGCACGTGGCGTCGTCAACCGCTTCATGCGCGAGCAAGGCCCGATCGACGACGCAGCGCCAAACTTTCCTTTGGCAAGGCCGGCCGTCGCGCCCTTGCGGGCCAAGGCAGAATCGCAAGGCTCGGCCGATTTCTCGCCGCTCTGGTCAGGTCAAGCGGCTATTCTGCCGCCGGCAATGGGCGCTGGCGAGCTCACGCGCAAGCTCGCCGAGGAGGCGCGCGCTATTTCGGCATGATCAGCGCGTGCTTGGGGAACTTGGCGAACACGCTCTCCGGCACGCCGAAGAGCAGAAGGTCGGGATTGGCCGCAATCCACGCGGTGATCGAGACCGATTGATAGGTTGCGTTGTTGAGCGCGAGCACGACCTCGAGATTATCGCTGCCAGTCCTGTACCGTGGGGAAACTTGATTTACAAGGCTGGCAGGCGGCTGTCAGTCGATTTCGACACTGACTTTGCGCTTCTCGCCGATATTGGGCTTGGTGCCGGTAAGCCGCGCCCTGGCGAATTCGAACGCGGCCACCGCCGAGCTTGCCGGCCCGTCCCACATCTCCGCCCGCTCGGGCTCGATCTTCATCACCAGCAGGTTCGGATCTTCCGGGCCGCCCGGCCACCAGACCTGCTGCTCCTCGTTCCACAGCGCCTTTGCGCGTTCAGGATCGCGGCTCACGAACGCCTTTCCGGTGATGGAGAGATAGACCTTCTCTTTCGCGTAGACGAAGGTAAGGCAGACGTTGGGATTGGCTTCGATCTCGTCGTCCTTGAGCCCGCGCACGTCGGTCAGGAACCAGATCGTCTCGGTGTCTCGTTCGGGCCGTGCTTCCAAAGGCCGCGCCCGCAGGCCTCGTGCAAACCGCGTCACCATCATGCAGATGCCCGCCTTGGCAATAACCTCCCAGACGCGGTCGATGTGGCTCTCGTTCTTTTCCGCCATGCCCCGCGCAACGCCGCGCCACGGCGCGAGTTCCGCTCAGCCGAGGCCATTGCGCCTCTGTCACACGCGCTATATATCCCCGCCATAGAGACGCGCGGGCCGCTTCGGCCCGCGTTTGCGCATTAAGAGCTTCCATGAACCTCCGCAACATCGCCATCATCGCCCATGTCGATCATGGCAAGACGACGTTGGTCGACCGCCTGCTCCAGCAGTCCGGAGCTTTCCGCGAGAACCAGCGGGTGGCCGAGCGCGCGCTCGATTCGAATGACCTCGAGCGCGAGCGGGGCATCACCATTCTCGCCAAGGTCACGTCGATCCTGTGGAAGGATACCCGCATCAACATCGTCGACACGCCGGGTCACGCCGATTTCGGCGGCGAGGTCGAACGCATCTTGAACATGGTCGACGGCGCGCTGGTGCTGGTCGATGCTGCTGAGGGCCCCTTGCCGCAGACCAAATTCGTGGTGTCGAAGGCGCTCAAGATGGGACTCAAGCCCATCGTGGTGATCAACAAGGTCGACCGCGCCGATGCCCGCCCGCAGGAGGTTGTGAACGAAGTATTCGACCTGTTCGCCGCGCTCGATGCCTCTGACGAGCAGCTCGACTTTCCGATCCTCTACGGTTCGGCCAAAGAAGGCTGGATGGCCGCGAGCCCGATGGGGCCTAAGCAACTCGGCATGCAGCTTCTGTTCGACCTCGTGCTGAAGCACGTGGCGCCGCCCAAAATCGAGAGTGGCCCATTCCGACTGCTCGGCACGATCCTCGAAGCGAACCCCTATCTTGGCCGCATCGTCACCGGCCGCATCACCTCGAGCTCGATTTCGCCGAACCAGCCGGTCAAGGTGCTGGACCATACCGGCAGGCTTGTCGAGCAGGGCCGCGTTTCGAAGGTGCTCGCCTTCCGCGGGCTCGAGCGGATCGGCCTCGACGAAGCAACCGCAGGCGACATTGTCTCGCTCGCCGGCCTGCCCAACGCCACTGTCGCTCATACCATCTGCGCGCCGGAGGTTATGGCGCCGCTGCCGGCGCAGCCGATCGACCCCCCGACTCTGTCCATGACCTTCCGCGTGAACGACTCTCCGCTCGCCGGCACCGAAGGCACCAAAGTCACCGGCCGCATGATTCGCGACCGCCTGCTGCGCGAAGCCGAGGGCAATGTCGCGCTCAGGGTCACGGAATCCGAGGAGCGCGATTCGATGGAGGTGGCGGGCCGCGGCGAACTCCAGCTCGGCATTCTCATCGAGACCATGCGCCGCGAGGGCTTCGAGCTATCCGTCTCGCGTCCCAAGGTACTGCTCAAGCGGGACACGAACGGCTCACTGCTCGAGCCGATCGAGGAGGTCGTCATCGATCTCGACGAGGAGCATTCCGGCATCGTGGTGCAGAAGCTTGCCGAGCGCAAAGCTGAGCTTGTCGAGATGAGGCCTTCAGGGGGCGTCCGCTTGCGCCTCGTATTCTACGCCCCGACGCGCGGGCTGATCGGTTATCAGGGCGAACTTCTCACCGACACGCGCGGCACCGGCATCATGAACCGCCTGTTCCATGACTACGCGCCGCACAAGGGCCCGATCCAGGGACGGCGGAACGGCGTGTTGATCTCGACCGACCAGGGCGATGCCGTCGCCTATGCGCTGTGGAACCTGGAAGATCGCGGGCCGATGATGATCGAGCCAGGCACGCGCGTCTATCGCGGCATGATCGTTGGCGAGCACACGAGAGACAACGATCTCGAAGTGAACGTGCTCAAGGGCAAGAAGCTCACCAACATTCGCACGACGTCTAAGGACGAGGCGGTGCGCCTTACCCCGCCGATCCGCATGACGCTCGAGCGCGCGCTTGCCTATATCGCCGACGACGAACTGGTCGAGGTCACGCCCAAGTCGATCCGCCTGCGCAAGCGCTACCTCGATCCCAATGAGCGCAAGAAGGCCGAGCGCCAGCGTCTCACCGAGGACGTTGCCTGATCTTCCCGACGACTATTGGCAACGCCTCCCATACAAATTGCCAGACGAATCCTGCTCGTCTCGATCTACCTCCAAGGCTCCTGTCGCTATAACAACAGCAATTTTCTGCTTACCGGCGCGTTGTTCGCCGGTCGACTGTGGCTTCCGGAGGATTTGCATGATGAAAGTCGTTGGACTTGCGCTTGCTCTCGCGGTGGGCGCCACCGGTTTTGCCCTCGCCAAAGATGCTGACGATGAGAAGGTGCCCGCCGCCGAGGTGACCAAGATCGAGGAGACTCTGAGCACGCTCGGCTGCAGCGGCTACGAGTCGGTCAAGAAGGAGGAGCAGGGCATCTACGAAATCGAAGATGCCAAATGCAAGATGGGCATCGTCGATATCAAGCTCGACAAGGACTACACCGTGATCCTGATCTCGCGTTACTGATCACTGCAGCCTACGTATCGCGCAAGACGGGCCGGCTTCGTGCCGGCCCGTCTTCGTTTTGGCGGAGAGCAGAACGAGCTTCGGCGCGCGCGCCACAGTCGCAGGAAAAATAGCGCCCCCCCCTTTGCCGAGCGCAGGCACTCGCGTTAGGCTAAACGCCATGCCCGTCGACGTCGTCCACATAAGGCCTGCGAGACTGAAGGATGCTCCTGCTCTCGCTGCCGCCTATGAGGAAGCTTGGCGCGGAGCCTACCAGGGCATCATCCCCCATCTCTCGCTTCAGCGCATGATCGCGCGCCGCGGCTTGCGCTGGTGGGAGAGCGCGCTCCGCCGGCGGACACCGCTTCTCGTGCTCGACTTCGACGGCGAGGCTGCGGGCTACGTAACCTATGGCCGCTCGCGCATAGGCCGCTCGCCGTTCCAAGGCGAGATCTTCGAGCTTTATGTGCATCCCACCTACCAGGGCTTCGGCCTTGGCGAGAAGCTGTTCGACGGCGCGCGCATTCGCCTCGCCGAGTTAAGGCTCAAGGGGCTGCTGGTCTGGGCGCTTGCCGACAACGATGCAGCATGCGGTTTCTACCTTCGTCTCGGCGGCAAACCGGTCGCAGAGGGGGCCGAAAGCTTCGGGGATGTGTCGCTGCGCAAAGTTGCCTTCGCCTGGGCCTGAAGGTTCAATTTTCCCCCTACTGGCGGCTGCAAACCGCGCTGCCACAATCGTTAACCTTAACCATTTTCTAAAATTGTGCCGTGTTCTGCTCTGCCAGGGTGTATTATTGCGTGAGTGATGGGTTTCCCTCCCCATCACAGGTTCCCCCCAACGGAACCCGAAGGAGCCCCGATCCCCCGTACGGGGCTGCTTCTTTGTCAAAGTGCCACGAAGCGAACTTCAGCCCCGTGCCTCAAGGCGCGGGGCTTTCCTTTTCCGAACTCCAGTGGAACGCTTGCTTCTCGGGACGTGCACCCATGCCTCTAACCGACCTGATCGGCGCCCCGCAGATCGCGGCAGCCCTAGTGCTCGCGCAGCGCGGCCTCGAGGAGCTCTACTCCGCGCGTAGTACCAGAGCCCTGCTTGCCGCCGGCGCGCATGAGGAAGGAAGCACTTACTACCCCGTTGTGGCGGCGGCCCATCTCGCTTGGATCGCCTCGCTTGCCTTCCTCATCTCGCCCTCGGCGCCGATCATCTGGCCGCTCGTCGCCTATTATCTTGCCCTGCAGGTTGTGCGGTATTGGGTGATCGCCAGCCTCGGCCGCTTCTGGACGCATCGCGTCATCACGCTGCCAAGCGCACCGATCCATCGCGAGGGTCCCTATCGCTACATCTCGCATCCCAACTATGCCGTGACGCTGATCGAAACGTTCGTGCTGCCGCTTGCCTTTGGCGCGCTCGCGCTCGCCGTCATCATGACCGCACTGTGGTGGGTGGTTCTTGCGGTGAAGATCAGAATCGAGGACGAGGTCCTTGCTGCTCGCAGGTCCGCTCACAGATCGATCGCGACGAAATAGGCTGAGAAGCCGGGGCCGAAGGCGATGAGCAGATGAGGCCCCTTCGCGCCCTGTTTGATGGCGCGGTCGAGGGCGAACAAGGCGGTCGGTGATGACATGTTGCCGAAATCGCGCAGAATCGACGCCGAAAGCGCCAGATCGCTGCGGGAGAGGCCGAGAACTCTCTGCGCCGTCTTGAGAATCTTGGCGCCGCCGGGATGCAACAGGAAACCGGCGAACTCGCCGAGGCTCATGCCGTTCGCGTCGAGAAAGCCCCGCACTGCCGGAGCAAGATGTTTCCTGATGAGCGCCGGCAGTTCGGGGCTGAGGACCACGCCGAAGCCGTCCTCTTTGATATCCCAACCCATGATGCGTTCGGTGTTAGGCCAGAAATGATCGCCGACCGCGACGATGCGGCCCCTGCCCTCGCCGCCGTCCTTTGCGCGCTCCCCGTGGCGCAGCACGACGCCGGCAGCACCATCGCCGAATAGCGCGGCTGAAACGAACATCGCCATGCTCGGATCGGCGATGCGGAGACAGAGGCTGCAAAGATCGACGGTGAGAAACAGGACATGCGAGTCCGGCGGCATGGCCTGCGCGTAACGCGCCGCGCGCGCAAGCCCCGCGACCCCGCCGCCGCATCCCAGCCCGAAGATCGGAATCCGCTCGACCGACTGAGGGAACTTGAGCCGGTTCATCAGCTTGGCGTCGAGGCTTGGGATGGCAAGGCCGGTGATGGTGTTCACCACCAGCGCGGACACGTCCTTGAGCCCGATGCCAGCATTGGCAAGGGCCGCGAGAGTCACCTCTTCCAGGAGGGCCAGCGCGTGACGCTGGAACACTTCGGTGCGCGCTTCCCAGCCGTGGCGCTCGTAATACCAGTCCTTCGGCTGACACGCGTAGCGAGTCTCGATGCCGGTATTTGAATAGAGCGTGCCGAGCCGAGCCAGATGGGGAAAGACCGCTTTGGCCCGCTCGGCGATGTCCTCTTGTGAGACCTTGTGCTCGGGCACGGCGACCGCGACACCTGCGATCTCGACGTCGAAGCCGGTCGTCCGCTGCCGCGTCTCTTTCGGCTTGCTGGCGGTTTTCAGCATCGCCGGCTCCCACCGTCGCTTCGCTGGCACTATGGGCCTTCCCGATGGCTGGAGCCAGGGGCGCAAATGGCGCATCCGCGTCAATTCTTCGTGTGCGAGCCTGGCATCATTCCGCCACAAACGACTCGCGGCGGCCCTTGAGACGCCGTGTGTAAAGAGCGAGGCGGGGCTTGTGGGGGATGGAGCTTGCATCATAGAAGGGCGCGGGCCTTGCCGCGATTCTTGGCGGGGCAGACAACCGCTGCTGATGGCCATCGACAATGAGTGACATGAGGATCGCCGTGCTTGGCGCCGCAGGGCGCATGGGCCAGACGCTGACCCGCGTGCTTGCCGCCACACCCGGCTGCGTGGTCGCGGGCGGCATCGAAGCCAAGGGCTCGCCCGTGGTCGGCCGTGACATTGGCGAGGTGGCCGGGATCGAGCCTCTCGGCGTGGCCATCACCGACGATCCCCTGCCGGTGTTCGCCAGCGTTCAGGGCGTGCTCGACTTCACCACGTCTGCTTCGACCGTGGCCTTCGCCGCGCTCGCGGCGCAGGCTCGCATCGTCCATGTCATCGGCACGACAGGTCTGTCCGAGTCCGACGAGGCCAAGATCGTTGCCGCCGCCCGTCATGCCACCGTCGTCAAAGCCGGCAATATGAGTCTCGGCGTCAACCTGCTCGCCGGTCTCACCGCCCGCGTGGCGGGAGTCCTTGGACCCGAGTTCGACATCGAGATCTTCGAGATGCATCACCGGCACAAGCGCGACGCGCCGTCGGGCACCTCGCTGATGCTCGGCGCCGCAGCTGCCTCAGCGCGCGGCATTTCGCTCGATGAGCGCGGCGTACGGTCGCGCGACGGAGAGACCGGGCCGCGGCGCGAAGGCGACATCGGTTTTGCGGCACTCCGAGCCGGCGACGTTGTCGGCGAGCACAAGGTGATCTTCGCCGGGCCTGGCGAGAGGATCGAGCTTGCTCATATCGCGACCGACAGAGGAATTTTTGCTCGCGGCGCGGTCAGAGCCGCACTCTGGGCGAAGGGCAAGGCCCCTGGCCTCTACAGCATGAAGGATGTTCTCGGCTTGTAAGCAGGCAACCCGAAACCCAACTTTCGATCATGTCTGGCAAAATGCCGTGTACATGCCTAAAAGGTGCATTCCGCCTACCGGGAATGAGTCCCAAAACGGAGGTCATGGTGCGCCCAAACTTAACCTTCCTCCTATACGCTCCCCTCAGCAAGGGAGCCGCCTCGGCGGGTTGAACGGCGGGACCAGCCATGATGGCGCACGCTGATGGAACCCAAGATGCAGAGCCGCAACCGCGCCGCAAGGTTCTGGTTCTCGTCCGCCACGGCGAGAGCGAGTGGAACCGGCTCAACCGCTTCACCGGCTGGAAGGATGTGGACCTGACCGAAGAAGGCATGTTCGAGGCGCACCGCGCCGGCGCCATGCTCGAAGAGGAAAATCACAGATTCGACGCCGCCTTCACCAGCACGCTGAAGCGCGCGACACACACGTTGCGCATCATCCTCGATGAGCTCGAGCAGGAAGACCTGCCCATCGTCAAAGACGCGGCGCTAAACGAGCGTGATTACGGCGATCTCATGGGCATCGACAAAGATGAGGCGCGGAAGCGCTGGGGCGATGAGCAGGTGCACCTGTGGCAGCGCTCCTACGATATCGCGCCGCCTGGCGGCGAGAGCCTCAAGGACACTGCCATGCGGGTGGTACCGTTCTTCGAAAGGCGCATCGCGCCTGAGCTGCGTGCCGGCAAGAGCGTGCTCGTGGTCGCCCATGGCAACTCGCTCCGCTCACTCATCATGGCGCTCGATCGGCTCACGCCGGAGCAGGTCATGGACGTTCAACTCGGCACCGGCGTGCCGCTGATCTACCGCCTCAATGCCGACGGTTCGGTCGCCGAGAAGCGCGACCTTGCTGCCTAGCGCCTTAGGCGCGCACCCCCAACCCTTCGCTAGTCCTGCTGCATCTGCCGGTAGACCATCTGCAACGCTTCGGGCGATACGCCGATTTCGCCCCTGAACGGGGTGTCGAAAATCGCGATCACGTAGATCATGGTCGTGGTGAAGAACGAAACGAGTCCGCCCAACAGGAGATGGGTGCTGACTCTGAGATCGAACAGCCAAAAAAAGATCATGTTGATCAAGGCGCCGAGCGCCACCGTATACCACATGACATGGGGCATGCCCGAGGAGACCCTATAGAGGCGTGTGCGCCGGGTTTCGATAAATGAGTCGAACTGTTTGAGCGCCGTCTGGTGAATCGCCCCTTGGCCCGGCGTGCCAGGTTCGAACTGCGCCATGCGCCCATAGATCCCCGCGACCGGATTAGGGCCATCGAGCTCCGGCATGATGCCCTGGCGTTCCTTCGCCCAAGCTTCCTCGATAGTCCACCGCACGTATTCACGCACTAGCGCCTTGAGATCGGCGCGGTATGGCTCGGGGTAGCCTGAGATGTCACGGTAAAGTGCTGCGAGTGCCGCGGCCTCGGCGACCACCGATCATGGGAGAGCAATACAGCTTGGCGCGTGTTATGCGGCGCCCGGACTTCGCGCCGAGGACAGCGCGGCCGACAGCGCAACAGCGAAATCCTCGCGTTCGTCATCCGTGAGGAAGCTCGCGAACACGAGCCGGTTGCCATGCGAAGCAAGCGAGAGCTGGGACGAGCGGCCGATGCGCGACTCGAGCGAGAGCCTCACCCAATAAGGATTGAAGCTCCAAGAGCGCGCTCGCCCGGAAGGATCGACGCGGGTGATCGTGAGCGTGTCGTTGGTGAGGTCGACCGTTTCGTAGAGACGTAGCGCCCGGAAATTGAGCTTGAAGGCGATATAGATCAGCGCCACGTCGAGGCCCATGAAGCCGATCACCGGCCAGGCGCCGAGCAGGTAGAACAGGAGTCCCGTGCCGAAGCTCACCGCGCATACCGCACCCATCAGCACCATGAAGCCCTTAGGCCCGAGCGATCGGTGCGGCGTGAGCACGGCGCTGAAGCGCGTTTGACCTTGTGGAGCTGGCGCGGGCTCTGTCATAGCAGGAGAGCTAATCCTCGATCAGTGGTAGACAAGGCCTCGTGGCGGTTCAATCCAAAATGCGCGCCCCCGCAGGAAATGAAAAGCGCAGAGTCAAGCGCGCTCCGGGCTCAAAGCTCACCCAGGAACAGGTCGACGAGATCTTCCGCCGATTCCACAAGTCGAACCCTCATCCCAAGACGGAGCTTCATTACCGCGACCCATTTACATTGCTGGTCGCCGTGGTCTTGTCGGCCCAGGCTACCGATTCATCCGTCAACCGCGCCACGCCCGATCTGTTGCGCGTCGCCGACACGCCGGAGAAGATGGTGAAGCTCGGCGAGGCCGGGCTGATCGACAAGATCAAGATGATCGGGCTTTATCGCTCCAAGGCCAGGAACCTGATCGCGCTGTCCAAGGCGCTCGTAGAGCAGCATGAAAGTAAAGTGCCCGATAATCGCGAAGCGCTTGAGGCGCTCCCCGGCGTCGGGCGCAAGACCGCCAATGTCGTGCTCAACGTCGCCTTTGGCGAGGGCACGATTGCCATCGACACGCATGCTTTCAGGGTTGCGAACCGCACCGGGCTCGCGCCCGGTAAGACCCCGTTGGAGGTGGAGCTTACTCTCAACCGGATCGTGCCGGAGCGCTACAAGCATAGTGCCCATCACTGGCTGATCCTGCACGGCCGCTATGTGTGCAAGGCGCGGCGACCCGAGTGCTGGCGTTGCCTTATCAACGACATCTGCCTTTACAAACCGAAGACACCAGCGCCGGCCTAATGCCGCCACGTTGGGTTCTTAATAGCGCTCATCTAAAATGAGGATCAGAATGCAGAACGACCTGAACAAACCCAATCGCATCAAGTACTTGCTCCCGTGGATCGGCATGGCCGCGGTGATTGGGCTGATGTGGGCCGCATTCGCCGAGTGACGCGCTTTCGGAACAATGCCGCCCAGGCGAGGTTTGTAGGCTAGAGGGAACCCGCGCCGGTGTGGGAACTGGCGCGTTTGCCCCGCATCAGAGAAGGCTTGGCGCACGAACGTCAGCCCCGTTTCGGACAGCGGAGGCCTATCATGCCAGCCAATTCTGCAGACTGTCGGGAAAGAGCGCAGCGTTGCGCCAAACTGGCGGCGGCGGCAGCCTCGCCTGAACTGGCGGCAGTGCTTTCGGATATCGCACAGAAATGGGCGGTTCTCGCCGGCGAGCTCGATCGCACAGACCGCGCACTCGCCCCTTGGCAGATGCCCCAGCCAAAACGCTCTTAACACCCGCCTCTTCATCATGGCCGGGCTTGGCCCGGCTATCCCCGATCGTCATTCCCGCGAAAGCGGGAATCCAGTAATCGCCGCCTTCCGTTATCTCTGGCCGCAGTGGTTACTGGATGGCCCGGTCAAGCCTTGGAGCCAGGCAGATGAGCTCGATAAGCCAATGGGACGAAGAGGATGAATTATTCCGGGCTTAGTCGCGGTGCTGCGGGCCCATCCCCTCAAGCTGCGTGATGGTGGGCGACGGCTCGAGCATGTCCGCTACGACCTTTTCATAAACGGTATCGAACTCAACTTTGCCTTCGGAGGCGATCTTCATCACCTGCTTACGCAAAGTCTCTTGGCGCTCGTCATCTGCCTCCGTATTGCGGAATGGCCGACACGCTTCGAATTGTGCCCAGGCAGCTTCGTAGACGCGCTCGATGATCTCGAGGTCTAGCGGATCGAAAGCGTGAGGATGCTTGAAAGACCCCGTGGCCGACTCCTCTACCTGTTGCAGGCGGGAACGCCGTGATCTGCTCTCTCAGCCACCGGGGCCTGTTACCATGTGCCGGTGATTGGATCATTTTGCGCCTAGCGCGCGCGAGTAGCGAGTCACTTATCTCGCAATGCGGCACGTTATTGCAAGGTCATGAAAGGGCGAAACTTTATTAAAAGCCCTTCGCGTATTCGAGGCATTGAAATTGAGTCTTACTGACCGGGAACTTCATCAAGGGGTTGTCATTTTGGCTTTCGTGGCGGGGTCACGGAGGAAACCATGGCGCGAGACCAATTCTTCGTGGTACTGCACGAAGGCCGCTGGAAGATCAAGCATAACGACCAGCATTCAAAGCCTTACCACAGCCAAACCGCGGCTCTCAAAGACGCGATCGATCAGGCACATGAGGTGCACAAGAAGGGCGGACTTTCTCAGGTTCTCGTCCAGCGAGAAGACTTGCAGTTTCGCGAGGAGCGGACCTTCGGCAAGGACCCCTATCCGCCCGCGGGATAGCGTAGGTAGTCCTTAGTTCTTTTGATGCCAGTCTGCCAGCCTCTGCGCCGTTTGAGGTCCTCCTGACCTAAACCTATCCCCGCGCCCCAGATCGCACTTACACTCCCCATCACCTCGTGCAGTTGAAGGGGCGTTCTCATGAGGCGTTCGTGAGGCGGCACGAGGTGCGGCGCCTGCGGGCTCATGTACGCAACATGAGCACTCGGGCGGTGTCGGGGGCTCCCCCCGGACCCACTAAGAGGTCCTGCTGGGAGCCAGCTGATCGACCGGCTTTGTCCGGCAACGAAAAGCGGGGCCCGGTGCCGAGAAGACGACCGCGATTGGCGCGCTGAGAGGCGCCGCGTGCCGCAAGGCACGAACCATAGGTTTGCGCTTTTCGGCGCGCCAGCCCCCTTCACTCGCGGGCTCGTTCTCCGGCGAGACGTCTTGTCGTGCCCGCGAGGTTCTAGGACGCAGCCCGCGGCGCGACGCGCAAGCCCGAGGCGCGGGACAGACCCTTGTAGATGCGCACCATGAAGGCGGTGGCAAAAAGCGGCGTGATCAAGTTCAGGATCGGAATCGAGGCGATGCCCGCAATGATCAGGCCACACAGCAGAACGGTGATGCGGTTTGCCTTGCGCAATTGCCTGGCCTCGGCGAGCGGAAGATGGCGCATGGCGGCAAGCTCGAAATATTCGCGGCCGAGCAGATAACCATTGCCGAGATAGAAGGCGATGAGGTTGATGCCGGGAACGAGCAGGAGAAACACAGCAACGATATTCACCGCGAGCACGACGATGAAGAATTTTAGCGCTAGGCCGATCGCCGGCAGCGTTGCGAGCTCCTTGCCGGGAGGATCTTGCGGGTAGGCCGTGCGCTCGACCTCCGCCGCGATGTCGTCGACATAGAGGCCGGCGATTAGAGAGCTGACCGCCGGGATGAGAAAGATCGAGCCTACCACCAGCGCCAACCCGCCGAGCCATTCCATGGTCTTCTCGACCCAGCTCGGCCATTGCACGAAATGGCTGAAGGTCCACTCGATGCCGATGATCAGGACGATGAGCAGGCCGATAGTGAGGCCAACGCATTTGAGCAACACCGAGCGAAATGCCGGCGTAAACAACTCTTCGAAGGCTTGACCTGCGGCGGCGAGCATGACGTGGTCTCGAACTCTGGCGGGCGGAATATAGTGGCCGCCTCGCGCGATACCAGTGCAAGGGAGAAATTGGGAGAGCAGGAGAGATGGCTAAGGAACGCTACGACGTGGTCGGCATCGGGAACGCCATCGTCGACATTATCTCACGCTGCGACGACGGCTTCCTCTCCAAGCACGATCTCGCCAAGGGCTTCATGCGATTGATCGATGCAGAGGAGGCCAACCGCCTCTATGCCGCCATGGGCCCGGCGGTCGAGCGGTCCGGCGGGTCGGTGGCTAACACTATCGCCGGCCTCGCCTCCTTCGGCGCAAAATGCGGCTTCATCGGCAGGGTGGCCGCAGATCAGTTCGGCGGCATCTTCCGCCACGACATCCGTTCACAGGGCGTGGCCTACGACACGGCGCCGGCGACCGACGGCGCACCGACCGCGCGTTGCCTCATACTGGTGACCCCCGACGGCGAGCGGACCATGAACACGTTTCTCGGCGCGAGCGTCGATCTCAGTGCCACCGATATCGACCAAGCGATGATCGAAAATTCGAAGATCATCTACCTCGAAGGCTATTTGTTCGATCGTCACCAGGCGAAGGAAGCATTCCGCGATGCGGCACGCCGCGCGCGCAGAGTGGGGGTTAAGGTCGCACTCAGCCTGTCAGACGCCTTTTGCGTGGACCGTCACCGTGACGACTTCCGCAAATTGGTGAGGGAAGGCGCCGATATCGTGTTCGCCAACGAGAAGGAAATCACGTCGCTCTACCAAGTGAACAGCTTCGAACAAGCGGCGAACGCCGCGATCCAGGACTGCGAGATGGCGGTCCTTACCCGCTCCGAGGAGGGATCGGTGATCGTGGCTTCGGGCGAAACCATCGAGATCCCCGCCGACGCCGTGCCTGAGGTCGTTGACGTGACCGGCGCCGGCGACCTGTACGCGGCTGGCTTCCTCTACGGCCTGACCAGAGGTTTGCCCCTCGAGACGTGCGGCCGGCTAGGGAGTCTCGCCGCCGCCGAGGTCATCGGCCATATCGGCGCGAGGCCTGAAAATCCGTTGCGCGAGCTCGCCAAGGAGAGAGGACTCGTCAGCTAGGTTTCTTCACGCTTCGCTTGTGACATTTCGGCCACGTCACGCCGAAATCTTCTTATGGCAGCGAGAGATAAGCGCCCGCCAGATTCTTCACCTGCTATTTTGTCGCAGACTCAGGCGAGGTGGTGACCATCATGAAGAGAGCGGCATATCTGATCGCAGCCACCGCACTTGGCGTCGGCGCCCTCGCCCAAACTGCCGCAGCCCAGCAGCCGGTAACGCAGGTCATTGGCGGCACCATCATCACGCTCGGCGGCGGGGCACAGCTCCTTTCGCTTCCCGACCTCGATTTCACTTTCAAGGTCAATGAGGAGGGGGCCGCTGTCCGCAAGCAGACCAATAGCGGCCTCGACGATTACGGCGGAGCATTCGTGGGCTCGGTCGAGACGCCGTTTGGTTATTGGGGAAGCACTCCGGTGACTGGCGTCGTCTCAGGCTTCTTTGCCAATGTCCAGAATTCCGATCGCAGGAAATGCGTGTCGACCGGCAGCCTTGGCTGCACGGCGGAGAACATCGTCGACAACCCGAACCAGCTCGACAGTTTCGGCTTCGATCAATTCAAAACCAATACCAAGCGCGACGTGGACTATTGGGGCGTCGGCGGCGAGGCGCGCTTCGGCAAGGGCGCCGAACCTGTTCCCGATCAGGGCGGCTATCTCTTCCGCTTCGCCTATATCGGCATCGGTGGAGACGTACGCGCCATTGACCAGGACAATAGCCTGAACCTGCGCGGCGACGGCTTGGACTTAAATCAAATCAAGTACAGCGAGTCGCTCGATACCACTTATGCCGGCGCCTACCTGTCGATCGGCGGCGAATACAACATCCTCGGCTATCTCGGCGTCGGCGGGTCGTGGGGCTTGCGCTCCCTAATCTCTCTGCGCGCCGGCGTTTACGACGCGAGCACCGACTATTCGGGACGCTTCACGCCCGATGGCGGGTCTACGACGCATCTCGGCCTGTCTGACGATCAGGTTGCCTTTATCGGCGCGGCAAGCTTCGAGACACGGAAGCAACTCGGGCCGCGGACGAGCCTGTCGCTAGTCACCGACTATGAGTACTACTCCTTTGCCCCTCAGATGAAATATGTCGATGCCGACGTGACGCCGGGAATTGCCTTCGCCGGCGGGGTTCGTAAGACCCATATTTCCGATGACGACGCCTTCGAGGTGCGCACTACGCTGAGGCTCAACGTGGCGCTCGGGGCGCTGCCGCCCCACTTATAACCAGCCGCTCAAATAAGCCCTTGCGGGATTAGAGCTTCCTGAGCGCTACCGTCTCGACCGCATGATCTGCGCCCTTGCGCAGGATGAGATCGGCGCGCTGCCGCGTCGGCAGGATGTTCTCGCGGAGATTTACGAGGTTGATCGACTGCCAGATGGCGAGCCCCGTGGCGCGAGCCTCTTCTTCCGAAAGCGACGCGTAGCGGTGGAAATAGGAGGCGGGATCGCGGAACGCCGTTTGCCTCAGCCGCAAAAAGCGCTCGACATACCAGCTCTCCACCAGCTCCTCGGCAGCGTCGATGTAGATCGAGAAATCGAAGAAGTCGGACACATAGGGAATGGCCTCGCCGTCCTTCGGCAGCTTGGCCGGCTGAAGCACGTTGAGACCCTCGACAATGACGATATCCGGCTGCTCTATGACGAGCCTCTGATCCGGCAACACGTCGTACACGAGGTGGGAATAGGCTGGCGCCTCCACGCGGTTCTTCCCCGACTTGACCTCGGCGAGGAAGTTCAAGAGCTTGGTCAGGTCGTAGCTCTCGGGAAAGCCTTTGCGCTCCATCATCCCGCGCCCTTCCAGCTCGGCATTGGGGAACAGGAAGCCGTCAGTCGGCACAAGATCGACGCGCCGATGGTTTGGCCAGCGGGCGAGCAAGGCTCGTAGCACGCGCGCGGTCGTGCTCTTGCCTGCCGCCACGCTGCCGGCGAGCCCGATGATGAAGGGCATCTTGCTGTCACCTTTGCGCAGGAAGCGCGTGGTGCTCGCATGCAGGGTCTGGGCGCTCTCGACATAAAGGTTCAGCAGCCGACTGAGCGGCAGATAGATGTCGACCACTTCCTCTGTGGAGATGCGCTCGGTGAGGCCGCTCAGATTTTCGAGCTCGGCCTCGCTGAGTGGCATAGGCGTGTCGGCCCGAAGCCGCGCCCAGTCCTCGCGCAAATAGAGCGCGTAAGGTGAAAATGCGACTGTAGCACGCGGGTTCATGAGAGCAGCGCTTCTAAGCCGTCAGCGCGCGGCGGCTTTCCGCCCCTTCTGCTCGAGGTCAGTGGCGATCATGCGCCGCTCGAGCTCGCCAAGGACATCATCGAGCGCAATATGCCGGGATTCCAGAACGACGAGAAGATGATAGAGCAGGTCTGCGGCTTCGCCGGTCAAAGCTTCCTTGTCCTGGGCGAGCGCGGCAATGGCCACTTCGACTGCCTCTTCACCGAGCTTTTTGGCGGGTTTTACCGGCGCGCCGTCGAGCAGCCGGCGCGTGTGGGAGTCCTCTGGCCTTGCATTCCGCCGCGCCTTGATGGTGGCGGCAAGCCGGGTCAGGACATCATTGCTCATGATTTGGCTCATACACTGCCGGGAGCAAAGTGGGAATAGGCTCGGCCCGGAAATCCCTGCTAAACACACAAGGCGACCGGCCTATTTGACGCCGAGGCCTACTGATCAAGGCGTACCGGCAGGCCCGAAGCGGCCATGAAGCGCTTGGCCTCGCCGATCGAATGCTCGCCGTAGTGGAAGATCGAAGCGGCCAGCACCGCTGAGGCGTGGCCCTCGCGCACGCCCTCGACGAGGTGAGCGAGCGTGCCGACGCCTCCTGAAGCAATGACGGGAACCGGCACGGCATCGGCGATGGCGCGCGTCAGCTCGAGGTCGAAACCGGTGCGGGTTCCGTCGCGGTCCATCGACGTCAGGAGAATTTCGCCGGCCCCAAGTGACACGACCTCTTGCGCATAAGCAACGGCCTCGATGCCGGTCGGCTGGCGGCCGCCATGGGTGAAGATCTCGAAGCGGGGCCCGCCGCCATTGGCGCTGACGCGCTTGGCGTCGATCGCAACGACGATGCATTGCGCGCCGAACTTCTCTGACGCTGCGCGCACCAGGCTCCTGTCCTTCACAGCTGCAGTGTTGATCGACACCTTGTCGGCGCCAGCGTTAAGCAAGGCATGCACGTCCTCTGTGCTGCGCACGCCGCCGCCGACAGTGAGCGGCATGAAGCAGCGCTCCGCAGTGCGGCGCACCACATCGAGGATGGTGCCGCGCTTCTCGTGGCTCGCGGTGATGTCGAGGAAGCAAAGCTCGTCGGCGCCAGCTTCGTCGTAAGCGGCAGCTGCCTCGACCGGATCGCCCGCATCTCTCAGGTCGACGAAGTTGACGCCTTTGACGACGCGGCCTTCTTTCACATCAAGGCAGGGGATGACGCGAATCTTCAACATGGCACAAAGGCAATTCAGGACGTCTTGCGGCGGCGGTCGGCGAGCCAGCCCAAGAACACGATCGTGGCTGCAACCGTCCAGAGCACAAAGAGCACGAGACCGGCCGGAAGCGACAAATAAGAATACCAAATGGCGAAGCCAAGATCGTAGAAGGTCTGACCGTAGTCCTTGCTGCCGATCACGCAAGGAATGAGGTCCACCTGACAGCCGAAGAGGAGTTCCGCGATCTCCTGGCTTCCGACGGCGACAAGCGCAGGACCGAACGCGACGAGCAGGATCAGAACGAGCAGGATGATGAAGGCCGTACGTGCGCGCATCGCATTAGCCGTGGCTTGATTTGCTGTTTGCGGCGATGAGCGCCAGGACCTCGCGCGAGTCGATGCGCCCATCGTAAAGCGCGCGGCCGGCGATTGCTCCCTCCAGCATCTTATAGCGGGGTTCGAGCAGCCTCTGCACGTCGGCCATGCCGGCAAAGCCGCCGCTGGCGATCACCGGAATGGTGACGGCTCGCGCAATCGAGGCGGCCGCGTCCAGGTTGAGACCTTGCAGTACGCCGTCGCGGGCGATGTCAGTATGGATGATGGCGGCGATGCCTGCGTCCTGAAATCTTCTAGCGAGATCAATGGCTTCGATGTCACTGGTTTCGGCCCAGCCCTCGGTCGCCACCTTGCCGTCGCGCGCATCGATGCCGACAGCTATGCAGCCTGGAAAATCGCGCGCCGCCTCGCGCACGAAATTCGGATCGCGTACCGCCGCGGTGCCGAGGATCACCCGGTCGACGCCCTTCTCGAGCCACGCCACGATGGTGTCGAGGTCGCGAATTCCGCCGCCAAGCTGAACCGGGATGTGCACCGCTTCGAGGATGGCTTCGACGGCAGCCGCATTGACGGGTCTACCGGCAAAAGCGCCGTTGAGATCGACAATGTGTAGATACTCGAAACCTTGCTCTTCGAAGCTGCGCGCCTGCGCCGCGGGATCGGTGTTGAACACCGTGACGTCGGCTATCTCGCCTTGGCGGAGCCGCACGCATTGCCCGTCCTTGAGGTCGATGGCGGGGAACAGAATCATGAGCGCCTACCGGTTGATCTCGACGAGCAGCACCCAGGCATCTATTACCGCCTTGATGAAGGAGACTATGACGCCGGCGGCAATTCAGTAGAAGCCGCTTTCAATGCCGAAGAGCAGGAGAACGCCGCCGAAGATAAAGGGGAGAATGCCGATCTCGGGCAGGACCAGATTGCCGATGAATGGTCGCCGGTTCTGGAGATTGACCTTGCGCAGGGCATAGATTTCCATGCCTGAGCCGACAAAGAACAGGAGAACGCCAACCGCCGCGATCTCCAACCCAAGCGCTGTGAGCGATTGTCCTGGCATCAGCATGAAAGATGAGATGACCAGGATCGCCATCAGCACCATGAGCGCGAGGAGTGCGCGACCCGGAAGCCAAGCATAGGATAGGATTTTCTTGAGGTGGAGTGACAGCCCGACGAAGACGAGCCCGCCGAGCGCGGCGGCGGCACCGAGTTGCGCCGCATAAAAGGCCTCCCAGTCGCCCATGGTCACGGTTTCCACTTGAGGAAGTTTGAAATGAGCGCGAGCCCGAGCTTCTGGCTCTTCTCGGGGTGGAACTGGCTGCCTGCCATATTGTCCTTCGCCACGAACGCAGTGATCTCACCGCCATAGTCCGTGCTCGCGACTAGTGCGCGACGGTCGCTCGGCACGAGATGGTAAGAGTGCACGAAATAGGCGTTGAGCCCCTGCTCTCCGGTCGGGATGCCGTCGAATAGAGCGTGCGTCCGCGCGAGCTTAAGCGTGTTCCAGCCCATATGCGGAATCTTGAGCGAGGTATCGCGCGGCTCGATCGCCCTTACCTCGCCTTCGATCCAACCGAGCCCCGGAGTCACGCCATGCTCGAGCCCGCGTTCGGCCATGAGCTGGAGCCCGACGCAGATGCCGAGAAATGGCTTGCCGCGTTTTGGCACCGCTTCCTCTAAAGCCTCGATCATGCCTGGCACCCGCTCCAGCCCTTGGCGGCAATCGGCGAAGGCCCCGACTCCGGGCAACACGATGCGCTCGGCTGAAAGCACCTCCTCGGGCTCAGCCGTCACCTTGACGGCGAGCTTAGAGCTTTGATCGCGCGCCGCGCGCTCGAAGGCCTTAGCTGCGGAGTGCAGATTGCCCGAGCCGTAGTCGATGATGGCGACGTGCATGTCGGTCACGGTCCGGGGAACAGCCCGATGACCTCCTCGGACTCGCCGCGCGCGCTCGTCGGTGAACTTCCGGCCTCACGCCGTTCAGCTGCGCGTTCCGGCGCGCGCGCTTGTTTCTCCTGCTCGGGAAGCCAAGCGTGGAAGAATGACAATTCGGCCTCGCTGCGACCCCGGCCATGCGCTACGCCGACCAGCCGATAGCCGCGACGCTCCAAAGAAGCCTCGCGGAGATCGTTGGCCTCGAAAGCAAACAGAATAAAGAGACCCAAACTCACCCAGCCGAACAGCGTCTTGCCTTGCTCGCTTGTGCCGAACGCCAACTCCAGCAATCCAAAGCCGACCAGGAATACGATCAGCTCGAGCCACATGCGGTAGAAGATGAGCCACAGCGCTGGGACCAGGAAGGCGATCCAGGAGAAGCCTTCTTTCACGAAGGTGAGCCGGTCGGCGCGCGCGCCAAGGTCGGCCGCTTCGGTTCTCGGCTCATACACGGAATAGACGGTCACGGCGCCTCACGCGGCTCTTCACCTGATGAATCGAAAGCTCTAGAGCTGGCCCTTGGTCGAGGGCACGCTGCTCTTCTGGCGCTCGTCGATGGCGACGGCCTGACGCAGCGCCTTGGCGAGCGCCTTATAGCAGGTCTCGGCGATGTGATGGCTATTCTCGCCATAGAGCGTCTCGACGTGGAGGGTCAGGCCGGCGTGTTGGGCGAAGGCCTGGAACCACTCCCTGAACAGCTCGGTGTCCATCTCCCCAACCTTCGAGCGGGTGAAGGCCACCTTCCACACGAGATAAGGCCGCCCGGAGACGTCGAGAGCGACGCGGGTGAGCGTGTCGTCCATGGGCAGATAGGCGAACCCGTAGCGCGCGATGCCCTTCTTGTCTCCGAGCGCCTTGGCCAGAGCCTGACCGAGCACGATGCCGGAATCCTCGGTGGTATGGTGCTGGTCGATATGGAGGTCGCCCTCCGCCCTCAGCCTGATGTCGATCAGCGAATGGCGGGCAAGCTGCTCGATCATGTGGTCGAGGAAGCCTACGCCGGTCGCCACGTCATACGCGCCGGTTCCGTCGAGGTCGACGGATGCCGTGATCGCGGTCTCCTTGGTGCGGCGCTTGACCGCCGCCCGCCGCGCCTCGGTTTCTTTGCTGTGCTTCTGCATGTGAGTCACAATAGCGCAAGGGCATTAGCAATTCGCTTCCTCGCACAGCCCGCTTATACGCGAGCAGGCTCCGAAGTGCTATCAGAGCGTTAACGTCGAAGAAGCTTGACGAACGGCGCCTCTCTTCCGATATCGCCTGGGCAATGGGTCCATCCCACTCTTCCCCCGATACCTGGTATGGCACCACGATTCTGACCGTCCGCAAGAGCGGCAAGGTCGTCGTCGCCGGCGACGGACAGGTCACGCTCGGCCAGACCATCATCAAGGGCGGCGCGCGGAAAGTACGCAAGGTCGGCAACGGCAATGTCATCGCGGGCTTCGCCGGCTCGACCGCAGACGCCTTCGCCCTCTTCGAACGGCTCGAGGCAAAGCTCGAGCGCTTTCCCGACCAGCTCAAGCGCGCCTGTGTCGAGCTGGCCAAGGATTGGCGTACTGACCGGGCCTTGCGTCGGCTGGAGGCGATGATGATCGTGGCCGACGCCAGCGAGAGCCTGGTGCTCACCGGAACCGGCGACGTGCTCGAGCCAGACGACGCGGTGATGGGCATCGGCTCGGGCGGCGCTTACGCGCTTGCGGCTGCGCGCGCGTTGCTCGATGGCCCGCTCGGTGCCGAGGAGATCGCGCGCAAGGCGATGGCTATTGCCGCCAAGATTTGCGTTTACACCAATGACGAGGTGGTCGTCGAAAGCCTCGACGCATCGAAGTAACGCGTAGCACTCATGACCAGTTTTTCCCCCCGCGAAATCGTGTCGGAGCTCGACCGTCACATTATCGGTCAGCGCGACGCCAAGCGCGCGGTCGCCATCGCCTTGCGCAACCGCTGGCGCCGCCAGCAGCTCAATGATGAAATGCGCGAGGAGGTTCTGCCCAAGAATATCCTGATGATCGGGCCGACCGGCGTCGGCAAGACCGAAATCTCGCGGAGACTCGCAAAGCTCGCCGGCGCTCCATTCATCAAGGTCGAAGCCACCAAGTTCACCGAGGTCGGTTATGTCGGCCGCGACGTAGACCAAATCATCCGCGACCTGCTCGAAGCTGGCATCGGCCTCGTGCGTGACGCAAAGCGTAAAGAGGTGTCGGCCAAGGCTCAGCTGAATGCCGAAGAGCGCGTGATCGATGCGCTGGTCGGCGCTGGCGCCGCGCTCTCGACGCGCGAGGCTTTCCGCAAGAGGCTGCGTGCTGGAGAGCTCGACGACAAGGAGATCGAGATTCAGGTGACCGACACGCCGACCATGCCCTCCTTCGAGATCCCCGGCATGCCGGGAAGCCAGGTGGGCATGATCAATCTCTCCGACGTTCTCGGCAAAGCGCTCGGCACGCGCACCAAGCCGCGCAAGGTCACGGTGCGCGATTCCTTCGACATCCTAATGGGCGAAGAATCGGACAAGCTGATCGACAACGACATGATCGTGCAGGAGGCGATCAAGAACGTCGAGAACAACGGCATCGTTTTCCTCGACGAGATCGACAAGATCTGTGCGCGTTCTGAACGCATTGGTGCCGATGTCTCGCGCGAGGGCGTTCAGCGCGATCTCTTGCCGCTGATCGAGGGCACGACGGTCGGCACCAAATACGGGCCGGTAAAGACCGACCACATCCTGTTCATCGCCTCTGGCGCCTTCCATCTCGCCAAACCTTCGGACCTTCTGCCCGAGCTGCAAGGCCGGCTTCCTATCCGGGTCGAGCTGCGTGCGCTGACCCGCGACGATTTCCGCCGCATCCTCACCGAGCCCAAAGCCTGCCTCATCAAGCAATATGTGGAGCTGATGAAGACCGAAGGCGTCGATCTCGAATTCACCGAGGATGCGATCGATGCCATTGCCGACATTGGGGTCGAGGTAAACACCAATGTTGAGAATATCGGCGCGCGCCGCCTGTTCACGGTGATGGAACGCATCCTCGACGAGATTTCTTTCGACGCCGCCGACAAGCACGGCGAGAAGATTGTCATCGACGCCGCTTACGTGCGCGGCCATATCGGCGATCTCGCCAAGAACGCCGACCTGTCCAAATTTATTTTGTAGGAAGAGTCAGGGGCTCGGTGCCTTCCGCAGCCGCACATAGAGCGCACCTTCGCCGCCAAGCCGGCGTGGCGCTTCGGAATAGCTGACTACCACAGGCGCGAGGTCAGGAGCTGCAAGCCAATGCGGCACGGCCTGGCGCAGCACGCCGCGCTCGTCGCCTTCATAGAAGCTTCGCCGTGGGTCGGGTTCGCTGCCTTTGCCGGTGATCACCAGCACATGGCGGTAGCCCTTATGCTGCGCCGCTTTCAGGAAGCGGCGGAGCACAGCATGGGCGTCGGGCTGGCGCATCCCGTGCAGGTCGAGCCGAGCCTCGACCGGAAGCCGTCCCCGCTCGAGCTTGCGCGCTGTCTCACGATCGAGCGCCTCGCCGCGTGCGATTGGAGTGGCCCTAGGTGGAAGCTTTGTGAGCGCCTGGGTTGGCGGTGTTTTCTCTTTGACCTGCCGCTGAGGCGATCGCTTGGGGGGTTCCAGGGCAGCCGCCGGTTTCCGCTTGCCGAGTGGCCTAGCGCTCTTCGTGACGCGCGCCCACAGCTCGGCGTCGGTTTCCTGATCATGTCCGCGCTTGCCCATGTGATGAGCATAACGCACGGGCTGTTAACCCTTCGGCAGCAGCACGAAAAATCGTGCCTTCTGCTTGGCCATGCCGGCGATGGCGCCTGCCGCATCGCCTGTGCCAAAGAAGATGTCCCCGCGCTCGGGCCCTCTGATCGCTGACCCAACGTCCTGGGCGATCATCAGTCGCCGAAACGGTATCCCGTCAGGCGTCTTAAGCGCCGGTGCCGCAACGAAGATCGGCGTGCCGAGGGCATGAAAAGAGGCATCGACGGCAAGGCTCCGGCCAGGCGTGAGCGCCACGCCCTGAGCGCCGACTGGGCCATCGCCGGCTTCTGTTTTCGGCAGCTGGCGGAAGAACACATAGGACGTGTTCTCCTGCATGAGAGCGCGGCCGCGTGCCGGATCAGCCCGCAGCCAGGCCTTCAGTCCTTCCATGGTCAAGTCCTTGGGACGATCGCCGCGCTCGGCAAGAATCTTGCCGATGGACACATAGGAGTGACCGTTCTTGGCGGCATAGCCTAGCCGCACCCACGATCCATCGGTCAACCGCACGCGGCCCGAGCCTTGGATCTGCATGAAGAAAAGCTCGACCGGATCGTCGAGATAAAGAAGCTCAAGTCCCTTGCCCTCGAGCGCGCCCGCCTCGATTTCCGCGCGAGTGTAATAGGGCACAAGCTTTTCGCCGCTACGGCGCAGTACGCTATGGCTGCTGTTATAGAGCGCGCGCAAGAGATCCGGCTTCACCTGGACGAGATCCTCGGGGCGCCCATAAACCGGGACCTGAAACTTGCCCTTTCGCTCGCGCGAACCATTCAGCTCAGGCTCGTAATAGCCGGTCACGAGCCCCGGGTGTGCCTCCTCGACTCGATACGGAATGTAGTGAGTTTCGAAAAAGCGTCGCGCCGCATCGCCCTCGACTTTGTCCCCAAGCGCCAATGCTTCTTTGCAAGCCGCATTGACCGTCGGCTTCTTGCGGCATGATTTCACGAGCGTCTGGAGGGCTGCAGCGTGATCGTCAGCAGCCCAACCCTCGACCGCGGCGAAGCTGACGGGCCTGAGCCTGAGCTTCTGTTCGTCCACGGAGCACCACCAAAGGAGGAGCGGGATCGCGGTAACGATTGCCGCGAGCGGCAATAAGAGTCGTGGCAGATACCGGCTAATTCGCAGCTTCGGTGGCGACAAGCTTCCAGTTCGGGTTCCTGGAGCCCACCTCGCGCGCGAAAGTCCAAATGTCGGTGACCTCGCGCACCTTCTTGGGATCGCCTTCGACCACCTCTCCCTCGGCATCACGCGTGACTGAGATCAACTCGCTCACGAACTTCACGGTCACATAGGCGATGCGGTTCTTGACCTCCGCCTCGATTATGTCGGCCTTGTCGATGCCGACCAGGCTCGACTCGACCTTTTCGCCGCGGCTCTCGCGCTCACGAATGGCGCGCTCGAAGCCGTCATAGACGTCAGAGCCGAGTAGCTGCTTCAGCGTCGCGTCGTCGCCGTTGGCAAAGCCCATGACGATCATCTCGTATGCCGCCTTGGCACCCTCGATGAAGTGGTTGGGGTCGAACTCGGGATCGACTCGCATGAGCCCTGTGAGAGACTGCCCGAGCGGACTGTCCTTGACGGCATGGCGGCCAAGCCGCGCCTCAAGGTCCTCCACACTGGGAACCGAGGCTTCGGCGACCGCACCCCGCGACGACCTGCCGCGCGGCAGCGCCACTACGGGCCCGTTGGGGTCTGGTGTCCCCGCCCTTTTGGCGTCAGGCGCTGCATAGGGGTCGTAAGGCGGCCGCTCGTTGCCGGTGCGGCGGCCGAGCACGTTGCGCAGCCGGATGAAGATCACGACCGCGAGCACCAGGAACAGCAGTGTATAAATGTCGAAGGCTTCACTCATGCTTTTGCTTTGCCGCTACCCGGGTTCATGGATTGGGCCCGCGACCGATGCGGAACTCTCTAGGCGGGATATTGGTGCACGCCTAGAGCTTTGCCAGCGGGAGCCTCTGGTTCGGGCAGGAATTCCGGCCCGCGCCACATCGACACAACTTAAGGCATTACCCGGCCCCAAGCCAACCCTAAACGCCTTTCGCGCTTAATCGGGCCTTGCCGCGATTGTCATGAGGTCGTGGCACGCGTGAAGCGAATTGCGGCTAAAGCCGCTCCCGTGCTAGCCAGCCCGTCCAGAGGCAAGGAGTTGTCATGGCGCGCAAAAAAGATAAGGACGATCAGCCCGGCCAGTCGAACGGCGACGGCCCGTCAGAAGAGGCACCCCAGGCCTTGCTAGGGACGGCAGAAGGCGGGCGGGCCGCGACTCGGGCCCAGCTCACGGTCCTTGCCCAATACATCAAAGATCTCTCCTTCGAAAATCCGGGTGCTCCGCAATCGCTGCAAGGTCCTGGACAAAACCCGCAGCTCAAGGTAGGCGTCAACGTTCACGCGCAGGCGAAAGCCGATGAGGCTTACGAGGTCTCGTTGAATCTCGAGGTGCATGCCAAGAGCGATTCTGGGGTGATCTACAATGTCGAGCTCGTCTATGGCGGGCTATTCCACCTGCGCAACATCCCGCAGAACGTGATCCAGCCCGTACTGTTCGTAGACTGCCCGGCGATCCTGTTCCCCTTCATGCGGCGCGTACTGGCCGACGTCGTGCGCGACGGAGGATTTCCACCGTTGATGCTCGACCCAATCGATTTCGGCCGGCTCTATGCCCAGAACCTCGCCAAAGGCGAGCCCATGGGCGAGGCGCGGGCGAAGAACTAGTAGCGCAGCCAGAGCGCCTCGGCGCCGAGGCTCGCCACGAAAGCGCGATGGGCTTCGATCTCCGCCGCGGTGAGTCGCGGTACAAGCGGCCTTGGCCGCGGGCGCGATCCTTCGGCAGTCGTGTGCAGAAACGCGGCCTGGACGCCGTTGACTGCGAAATCGAGGCGGGCCTGATGGCCTCCCACGAGCTCCACATAAACGGCGGCGAGCAGCCGGCAATCCAGTAACGCGCTGTGCTTCTCGCGCTCGGACAGATCGATGCCATAGCGTTTGCACAGGGCATCGAGGCTGCATGGTGAGCCTGGATGCCTTCGTCGCGCAAGCGCGAGCGTATCGACTATGCGGTCCCAGCGCAGCAATGGGCGCGCTGCGCGCTCGAGCTCGGCATTGAGAAAGGCGAAATCGAAGGTGGCGTTGTGCATCACTAGCATGGCGCCTTCGATGAAAGTCAGCATGTTATCGGCAAGATCCGCGAAGCGCGGCTTGTCGCGAAGAAAATCCAGTGAAAGCCCATGTACCTCGAAGGCAGAGTATGGAACATCGCGCTCCGGATTCACGTGGCAATGCCAGGTGCGCCCGGTGGGAATGCAGTTGACGAGCTCGATGCAGCCGATCTCGACGATGCGGTGTCCGTCAAACGGGTCGAGTCCCGTCGTCTCGGTATCGAGCACGATCTCGCGCACAGCGCGTAGCCTTTCTAATCCATATAGCTGTGACGCAGCCGCTCCATGATACGGCCTTCGCGATTCTGGAGTGATTCGATCAATTGATCGAGATTGGCATGCATCTCATTAAGACTTGTTCCACTGTTTATGACAAAGTCGGCTCGGGCGCGCCGTTCCTTGTCTGTAAGCTGGCGAGCGAGCAGGTGCTCAAGCTTCTCGGCCGTCATGCCGGATCGCGCCAGCACGCGCTCGCGCTGAACATCGCCTGGCGCACTGACAACGATGGTCACATCGACGCGCTTTTCAGCCCCCGTCTCGAACAATAACGGGATCTCGAGCACGGCCATCCGGGCGCCCTTTCTCTCGTGCTCGCGCAGGAAATCGATCTCCGCCTTGACCACCATGGGATGAACGATGCTTTCGAGCTCTTGCAGTCGCTCGGGGTGACCGGTGACCTGCTGCCCCAGCAGCTTTCGGTCGACCCGGCCCTCGCGTGTAATCCCGGGGAATGCGTCCTCGATCGCCGCGACTGCTTGGCCTTCATAGAGGCGATGCACGCACGCGTCGGCATTAAACACTGGGATGCCGCTGCGGGCGAAATGTTCGGCGGCTGCCGACTTCCCCATGCCGATCCCGCCGGTAAGCCCGATGACCAGCATCAAGCTCCTCCGAGCGTCGCGGCGACATGGGCTTTCAGCTCTTTCGTAACCTGCGGGCGCACGCCGAACCAGCGCTCGAAGCCAGGCACGGCCTGATAGAGCAGCATGCCGAGACCGTCCACGGCCTGTCTTCGCCTCGCGCGAGCCGTAGCAAGAAGCGGAGTTTCGAGCGGGCTGTAGACGATATCGGCGACAACGGCGTCCTCTGGCAAAGCTTCGACCTCGATGTCGAGCGGACCCTTGCCGGACATTCCGAGGCTCGTGGCATTGACCAGTAGCCCGCAGCCGGCAAGCGCCTGATTGCGGGCGTCCCAATCGACGACGCTCACAGCCGGGCCGAACGTTCCGGCCAGAACCTCGGCGCGATCCCGTGTGCGGTTGGCGAGAAGAATGCGCGATGCACCTTGCGCGATAAGACCGTAGAGGATGGCCCGCGCTGCACCGCCTGCGCCAAGCACCATTACTGGAGCCCGCCCCTTGTTCCAGTGCGGGGCCTCCTGGTTGAGGTTGGTCATGAAGCCGTAAGCGTCGGTATTGCTGGCGTTCAGCCGTCCCGTGCCGTCGAGCCAGAGCGTATTGGCGGCGCCGATCGCCCGCGCAGATTCGTCGGCTATGGTCGCGAGCCGCAGCGCCTCCGTTTTATGCGGCAAGGTCACGTTGGCCCCGGCATAGCCGCGGTCGCTAAGCGAGCCGAGGAAGCTCGCGAACTCCTCAGGCCGCACAGCTTCTTTCTCGTAGGCGCCATCGATGCCATAGAGTTCGAGCCAGTAACGATGGATCGCAGGTGAGCGGGACTGCTCGACCGGCCAGCCGATGACACAGGCGCGTTTCACAGGGCTAACCTTCGATGACGCCCTCGCGCCGAAGCGTATCGAGGAGCGGAATGAGGGGCAGGCCGAGAATTGAAAAATAATCGCCGTCGATCTTTTCGAACAGCTGAACGCCCATAGATTCGATCTGGTATGCGCCAACCGAGCTCAGCACCTCTTCGCCGGCAGCTGCAAGGTAACGGCCGATGAATTCGGGCGAGAGCTTGCGGATAGTGAGTATTGCCACCGTGGTGTCGGCCCAGATGGTCTCGCCGTTGGTCGCCACGGCAATCGAGGTATGCAATGTGTGAGTCTTGCCACTGAGATCGAGCAGTTGGCGGCGCGCGGCTTCCATGCTTTCAGGCTTGCTCATGATGACATCGCCAAAGGCGAGCACCTGATCTCCGCCGATAACATGGGCTTTGGGCGCAACTTCGCTGACGGCTTCGGCCTTGGCGCGCGCCAGCACTTCCGCGACGTCATGTGGCGCGAGCGCTTCGGCAACCGCCTGGCGCATAGCGCTTTCGTCAAGGCCCGGCGGCTCGACGATGAAGGCGAGCCCCGCCGCCTCTAGCAGCTTGGCCCTCGACTTGCTCGACGAAGCGAGGATGAGAGGCGGTCGCCCCGCCTGCAGAAAGCCCGTCATGCTTCGAGCACCGGCGCCTCGCGGTCATGATATAGGCGGAGGATGGCGGCAGCAGTCTCCTCGATGGACCGGCGGGTCACATCGATGATCGGCCAGCCATGTCGCGCGCACAGCGCTCGTGTCTGGGTGATCTCGGCGGCGATGGCTTCGCGGTCGACATAGTCTTCCAGATGACCGTGGGCGTGCTCAATCACGCGATTCTGGCGAACCTGCGCGATGCGCTCGGTGCTTGCCACCAGGCCGACGACAAAGGCGTGGCTGGGCACTTCGAGCTGAGGCGGGAGCGGCACGCCTGGCACCAGTGGCACATTGGCGGTCTTGAAGCCGCGATTGGCGAGATAGATCGAGGTCGGCGTCTTTGAGGTCCGGCTGATGCCGATCAAAATGATGTCGGCGTCGTTGAGGTTCTGCGGGAGGTGCCCGTCATCGTGCAGCATGGTGAAGTTGAGCGCCTCGATGCGACGGAAATAGTCGGCGTCGAGCACATGCTGGCCACCGACGGTGGGAGTTGCCGGCGTGCCGAGATACGATTCGAAGACCTGGAGGATCGGCTTCAGCGCCGGAACGCACGGAAGGTTCAGCCGCTTGCAGGACCGCTCAAGCTCCTCGGCGAGCTCACGGTTGAACAACGTGTAGAGCACGATGCCAGGCGCTGCCTCGACGTCCTTCAGTACTCGTTCGAGCTCACGGCGGCTCCGTACCAATGGATGCAAATGCTCGATCGCCCGGACCTGCGCATACTGCACCCGCACGGCCTTGGCGATCGTGATCAGCGTCTCGCCGGTCGCGTCCGAGATCATATGTAGGTGAAATGTACGCTGGATATCCATGGCAATCCCTCTGGATAACCGCGATGGCTCAAGGGGGCAACTGCGTGCCCAGGCTGGGCGCCTCCCCGCTCCTCCCGGAAACAGGGCAGAGCTTCTTCACAGATTCGCTTGTGTCGAGAAAAAGATGCTCTTCACACAAGGAGCCGCAATACGGTTTACGATCCCCAGCCTGGAGCCTTCTCTTTCCACAAGCGGATATGGCTTTCCTTCGATCTCCAGGACGCGCGGATCACCCTCTATTGCAGGGCGTTCAGGCTCGTGAGCGAGGAATTAACCACAGGCGCTTGCTCGCGCTGCGCATCACGCTTTGGACCTGATTGAGAGTCCTGTCGACAGACTGGTGACAGTGCAGAATGTCCGCTATCCACGCGCAAATAGTAACAGTAGAAACCTTTTAGAGACTCTCTCTTTTAGTATTAGAGAGTGAAATGCTTCGTGTTCCTCAGGCACAAAGTTCCCTTATCAAGGCACTTGCCGGACAAACCAACGTCCCGCCGCCGATCTGGCTGATGCGTCAGGCGGGGCGCTATCTGCCGGAGTATCGGGAGGTACGAAGCAACGCCTCGTCATTCCTAGATCTCTGCCGCACTCCGGGGCTTGCGGCGGAGGTAACGCTACAACCTTTGAGACGGTTCGATCTCGATGCGGCGATCGTGTTCTCCGACATCCTGATGGTGCCTTATGCGCTCGGGCAGCAGGTCGAGTTTGTCGAAGGAGAGGGGCCAAGGCTCGAACCCATAGGCAATGCGACGGGCATCGCTAGGCTAAATTTAAGCAGTGCAGCCAATGCATTAGCACCGGTCTGCGAGACTATTGAGCTGGTTAAAGCGACTCTTCCCCAGAGAGTACCGCTGATCGGCTTCTGCGGCGCGCCCTGGACGGTTGCCACCTATATGGTCGAGGGCCATGGCAGCAAGGACCAAGCTAAGGCCAGGCTTTTGGCATATCGAGATTCCGCCTTGTTTGAGGGCCTGATCGAAATTCTGGTCGAGGCCTCCGCCGATTACCTCATAAGCCAGGTGAAAGCAGGCGCCGATCTGCTCCAGATCTTCGATAGCTGGGCCGGAAGCCTGCCCGAGGACGAGTTTGTTCGCTGGTGCATCGCGCCGACCAAGCGCCTGGTTGAACGGGTGAAGGCCGAGATGCCGGGTGTGCCGGTGATTGGCTTTCCGCGGGGCTCGGGCCTGCTTGCCGAACGTTACGCGAAGGAGACGGGCGTCGATGCCATAAGCTGCGACACGAGCATGCCCATCGACTGGATCAGAGACGGGCTACAAACTCTGCTTCCGGTGCAGGGCAATCTCGATCCTCTGCTGCTCGTCGCAGGTGGAGCTGAACTCGATCGGCGGGTCGAGGCAATCCTCTCGACGCTCGGGTCAGGCCCTTTCATCTTCAATCTCGGCCACGGCATCCGCCCCGAGACGCCGGTCGAGAATGTCGAGCGGCTCGTGAGCCTCGTGAAGAATCGCCCCGCTTAGCCCCTGGCATCCAACGTGCTGCTTGCCTATATCAAAGCCTTCCACGTCATTGCCATCATCGCCTGGATGGCGGGGCTGCTCTATCTGCCGCGGCTGTTCGTGTATCACGCCGCGAGCAAGAAGGGCTCCGAGCAGTCCGAAACCTTCAAGGTGATGGAACGGCGGCTGCTCAGGCTAATCACTACGCCGGCGATGCTGGCAAGCTGGGCGTTGGGGCTCATCCTCGCCTTCTCGGGCGTCATCGATTGGTCACGCGACGGCTGGTTCCATGCAAAGCTTGTCCTCGTGGTCCTGCTGTCCGCCTATCATGGCTGCCTCGCGATGTGGACAAAGGATTTTGCCTTGGATCGGAATACGCGTTCGCCGCGTTTCTATCGCATCGTCAACGAAATCCCGACCATTCTGATGATCGGGATCGTGATTCTCGTGGTTGTTCGCCCCTTCTGAAGGGCCGCAGCCAAAACTGTTCCGCACGCCTTCGGGGTCTGCTATAAGATGAGTCGCATCCAATGCGGGACGCTGTCGCGGCCCGCCTTTCCCCCCAAAAAGAACGGGTCGCCCGGAACGGAGCTGGCGTCGAACTCTGCCTTCCCCGCCGAGGCAAATCCTATCTCCTTCCCTGAGGTCGCGCGAAACAGCGCGGCATTCGAAAACCCTAGGTTCACTCATTCCCTTTTGGAGTAGCAGCGCATGCAGGAAATGAAGCTGCAAGATTTGAAGACCAAGTCGCCTACGGAGCTGTTGAGCTTCGCCGAGGAGGTCTCCGTCGAGAACGCGAGCGCCATGCGCAAGCAGGAGCTCATGTTCGCAATATTGAAACAATTGGCCGCCCGCGACGTGGAGATCACCGGCACGGGCGTGGTCGAGGTGCTGCAGGACGGCTTCGGCTTCCTGCGCTCACCCGACTCGAATTATCTCGCCGGCCCCGACGACATCTACGTCTCGCCGTCGCAGATCAGGCGCTTTGGCCTAAGAACGGGTGATACCGTCGAGGGCCAGATCAGGAGCCCGAAGGAGGGCGAGCGCTATTTCGCTCTCCTCAAGGTCAACACAATCAATTTCGAGGATCCTGACAAACAGCGCCATAAGATCCACTTCGACAATCTGACGCCGCTCTATCCCGACGAGTGGCTGCAGATGGAGATCGAGAAGCCGACCAACAAAGATTTGACCGGGCGCGTCATCGACATCGTGGCGCCGCTCGGCAAGGGGCAACGCGGACTGATCGTGGCGCAGCCCCGCACCGGCAAGACCATCATCCTCCAGAACATTGCCCACTCGGTCACTGCCAATCATCCGGAGTGCTACCTCATCGTGTTGCTCATCGACGAGCGGCCCGAGGAGGTCACCGACATGCAGCGCTCGGTGAAAGGCGAAGTGATCTCGTCCACTTTCGACGAGCCTGCCTCGCGGCACGTGCAGGTCGCCGAGATGGTCATCGAGAAGGCCAAGCGTCTCGTCGAGCACAAGCGAGACGTGGTGATCTTGCTCGATTCGATCACGCGTCTCGGCCGCGCCTACAACACCGTGGTGCCCTCGTCAGGCAAGGTGCTGACCGGCGGTGTCGACGCGAACGCGCTCCAGCGGCCCAAGCGCTTTTTCGGCGCCGCGCGCAATATCGAGGAGGGCGGCTCGCTCACCATCATCGCCACCGCGCTGATCGATACCGGCAGCCGCATGGACGAAGTGATCTTCGAAGAGTTCAAGGGCACCGGTAACTCGGAAATCGTGCTCGACCGCAAGGTCGCCGACAAGCGAGTGTTCCCCGCCATCGACATCGCCCGCTCCGGCACCCGCAAGGAAGAGCTGCTGGTTGCGCCGGATCAGCTCAAGAAGATGTATGTGCTACGCCGAATCTTGAACCCGATGGGCACGCAGGATGCGATCGAGTTCCTGCTCGACAAGCTGAAGCAGACCAAGAACAACGGCGATTTCTTCGAGTCGATGAATACTTAGAGCTGCCTTCGTCTTCCCTCGAAAAGCTGGCGAACCGAACGCACGCTCCTGGCGTTAATCTCCATAGCCAAATTGGCTAAGAGACCAAGGAGAGTGTCATGAAGCGACTCATTTGTGCTGTGGTCGCCCTCGGTCTAGCGGCTGCTTTCACGGCACCCGCATTTGCCGCGGGTCCCATCCAACCGTTGACCAAGTCCGATTGCAAGAAGGCTGGCCTGAAATGGAATGACCAGTCCAATGTTTGCCAGGCTAAAGGCAAATAACGGACGCGCCTAAGCGCGAAAGGTTGTTCCGCTGGAGAGAAGGGCTCGGCTCGAGTGCCGGGCTCTTCGCTTACGACGCGGCGCGACGCGCAGCCTTGATGGTCTCGATGAGCTTAACGGGTTCTGTGACGGGCAGCGAGCATTGCGGCCCGATGCAGACATAGGCCGTTGGCCTACCCTCAATGGCTGTCTTATCATGCGCCGGAGAGGACGCCGGCAGCTCCTGTCCTGCCCTCACCCCTTGGATCACCGCAGACGGCACTGACACCCCGTGCAGCGCGTTTCGCAGCGCGAGCGTGTCGGTGCCCTCGGCCGCGATCAGCACGATCTGCGCCGGCGCAAGAAGATCGAGTTCCGCCGCAAGCAACCCGGTGTGCGCGAGTACGTTGCTTGCGATCGATCCGGCAAAGCCACGCAGGATCGCTTCGGCGCGCTGCCTATAGCGCTCCTCTCCAGTCCAGAGATGGAGCGCGGCGAGGTTCGACACCATCACGGCGTTCGCGTTCGGCGTGGCTTCGTCTTGTCCGCTAAGCGGCCGCACGATGAGATCGCCGGTGTCGTCGGCGACAAAGTAGTAGCCGCCGAGATCGTCGGCCCAGTAATGGCGGTCGAGCACGTACACCCACTCGCGCGCGCGATCGACATAGTCATGCTTGCCGGTCACGTTGGCGAGTGCGAGAGCACCCTTGATCATATTGGCATAATCGTTTGCAGTTGCCGGCGCTTTGGCCTCACCGGCGCGATATGCGTGGAACAGACGTCCATTCGCATTCATCCGTTTACTGACGAAGTTGAAGGCGCGCTCGGCAGCCTCGAGCCAGTCTGCGCGCACGAAGACATCGGCCGCGTTCGCGAGACTTGCGATCATCAGCCCGTTCCAGTCGGCGAGCACCTTGTCGTCGAATCCCGGCCGCACACGCGACCCGCGCCTTTGAAACAGCTTCTCGCGCATCTCGGCGAGACGCCGCTCCGTCTTGGGATCGCGCAACTCGAGCGCGTTGAGCCGATTGAGAATGTTGTGGCCTTCGAAATTTCCCTCTGGAGTTACTCCGTAGATCTCGGCGAAGAGGCGCGCGTGATCGGTGCCGAGCACCTCCTCGACGTCGGCGTAACTCCACACATAGAACTTGCCCTCCTCGCCTTCGCTGTCGGCGTCGAGCGAAGCGGCAAAGCCTCCGCCCTCGGCCACCATCTCGCGCAACAGCCAGCCGATCGTCTCGGCAATGCGCATGGCATAAAGCGGGTTTTTCGTTTCGCGCCAGGCCTGGGTCATCAGCTCGACGAGCAGCGCGTTGTCATAGAGCATTTTCTCAAAATGCGGCACGAGCCAGCGCTCGTCGACGCTGTAGCGCGAGAAGCCGCCGCCGAGATGATCGTAGATGCCGCCTTGCGTGATGTGGGTCAGCGTTAGCCCGACTGCCTCGAGCGAATTGGGGAGTTTATACCGAAGACCTGCGCTCCATAGGAACGCTAGGAACTGGGCTTGTGGAAATTTCGGCGCGCCTCTGATACCGCCATTGACCGGATCGACCGCCTGGATCAGCCGCCGCGCGAGATCGGCAAGCATCGGATCTGTCGGGGGCTCAGGCGCTGCAGAGGGCCGCGTGGGCTTCAGCCGTTCCTTCAGAACTACCGCGTTCTGCCTGACCTTGTCAGGCTCCTCGCGATAGACCCGCGCGACTTCCTTCAGTACACGGACGAATGACGGGCGCCCATAGCGCGAGTCCTTGGGGAAGTACGTGCCGCCCCAAAACGGCTCCGCCTCCGAAGTCAGAAACATGGTGAGCGGCCAGCCGCCCTGCTCGCCGAGCTCGTGCAGCGCCCCCATATAGATCGCATCGACATCGGGCCGCTCCTCGCGGTCGACTTTGATGTTCACGAAAAGATCGTTCATCACGGCGGCGGTCACCTTATCCTCGAAGCTTTCGTGCGCCATGACGTGGCACCAATGGCAGGCGGCGTAGCCGACCGAAAGCAGGATGGGCTTGCCGCTAGCGCGGGCCTCGGCTAAGGCCTCCTCCCCCCAAGGGCGCCAATGCACGGGATTGTCCTTGTGCTGAAGCAGATAAGGGCTCATTTCCCGCCTGAGCCGGTTTCCTTCAACGCGCTCCTGCATGGCCCTTCCTCTGGTTGCTCCTTAAGATAACGCAATGGACAAGGAGATCGGTGATCGGATCTGCACAAAAAGCGACGTCGCTTCGACGCCGTCCGACACCATCGTGGCGCTGGCAAGCGGTGCGGTGCCTGCGGCGATCGCTGTTATCCGCATCTCAGGGCCCGAGACGCGCCGCGTGCTCGAGGCCTTTTGCGGTGGCGTTCCCGATCCCCGCCACGCGAGCTTGCGCGACATCGGTCCCCCGCGCCTGCCGGCGATCGATCGCGGACTCGCGATCTGGTTCCCGGGACCTGCGAGCTTCACCGGAGAGGACATGGCCGAGCTCCACACGCATGGCAGCCGCGCCGTGGTCAGCGCGGTGATCGAGGCCGTGCTGTCGCTTCCCGGCACGCGGCTGGCGGAGCCTGGCGAGTTCGCGCGGCGCGCCTTCGAGAACGGCAAGCTCGACTTGACCCAGGTCGAAGGCCTTGCCGACCTGATCAGTGCCGAGACCGAGGCGCAACGGCGGCAGGCTTTGGCGCAAGCCGAAGGATCACTGCGGACGCTTTATGAGGGCTGGCGTATTGAGCTGCTGGGCGCTCAGGCGTTGGTCGAAGCGGGACTCGATTTCGCCGACGAAGGCGATGTCGCCGCCGATATCGCCGTCAAGGCCGACGCCATCGTCGCTCCTCTGCTTGTGTCCATTTCGCATCATCTCGCCGACCGGCGCGGCGAACGCTTGCGCGATGGCGTGCACATCGTCATTGCCGGGCCGCCCAATGTCGGCAAGTCGAGCCTGCTCAACGCGCTTGCCAAGCGCGACGTGGCAATTGTGTCTGAGGAGGCGGGCACTACGCGCGACGTGCTCGAGGTCCATCTCGACCTTGGCGGACTGCCGGTAACCCTCACTGACACTGCGGGCCTGCGCGAAGCCGAAAGCAAGGTCGAAGCCGAAGGCGTCCGACGGGCGTTGGCGCGCACCGAACAGGCCGATGTCGTGCTCTGGCTCGTGGACGCCACGGCGCCGATCTGGGAACTACCGGCGGCACTCGAGATCAGGACGGCAATCTGCGTGCTCAACAAGATCGACCTCGAACGGGGTTTCACGCCGCATCGGGACTGCCTCCAGATCTCCGCCAGGACCGGGCAGGGGCTTGATCGCCTGGTCGAGGCGCTTGAAGAGCAGGCGGCCCATGTCGCCGAGACGGGCTTGGCCTCGCCGCTGATGACGCGGGCGCGCCATCGCGCAGAGCTCGAAGGCGCTCGGGTCGCGCTGCAGCGCTTCGGCCAGCCAACTCTGAGCCCGGAGCTCAAAGCCGAGGAGCTCCGCATTGCCGCGCGCCATCTTGGCCGGCTCACCGGGCGGATCGATGTCGAGGAGGTGCTTGGCGCGATCTTTGGCGAGTTCTGCATCGGCAAGTGATTCACGTGAAACAATTCGCGGCTGCTTTGACGCGCGGGCGCGAACAGATTAGCTACGGACTATGAGCAAGTTCGACGTCATCGTCATTGGAGGAGGACATGCTGGTTGCGAGGCAGCCGCGGCGGCCGCGCGCATGGGCGCGCGCACTGCGCTCGTCACCCATAGCTTCGCCACCATTGGCGAGATGTCCTGCAACCCCGCTATCGGCGGCCTTGGCAAAGGGCACCTGGTGCGGGAGATTGACGCGCTCGACGGGCTCATGGGCCGCGTTGCAGACGAGGCCGGAATCCAATTCCGCGTTCTGAACCGGAGCAAAGGCCCAGCAGTGCAGGGGCCTCGCGCCCAGGCCGACCGCAAGCTCTACCGCCGCGGCATGCAGGCGGCGATCAAAGCCACGCCCGGGCTTGAGGTGATCGAGGCTGCGGTCGAAGACCTCATCGTGGAATGCGGTAACGTTAACGGCGTACTGACGGCCGACGGGCGCAGCATCTCAGCCGGCGCCGTGGTTCTCACCACCGGCACTTTCCTGCGCGGCCTGATCCATATCGGCGAACGCAAGATCCCAGCGGGACGCATCAATGAGGCCCCTGCCCTTGGCCTGTCAGAGCGGCTGTACGGGCTCGGCCTTCGCATGAGCCGGCTCAAGACCGGAACACCGCCGCGCCTCGACGGCCGAACCATCAACTGGAACGGCCTCCAGGTGCAGCATGGCGATGACCCGCCGCAGCCCTTCTCGTTCTTGACCGAGAAGATCACCACACCGCAGGTCGTCTGCCACATCACGCATACGACCGAGGCCACACACGCCATCATCGAGGCGAACCTCGCGCGTGCGCCGATGTATTCAGGCGCGATCGAGAGCGTTGGTCCGCGCTATTGCCCTTCGATCGAAGACAAGGTGGTCCGCTTCAAGGAGCGCGAGAGCCATCAGATCTTCCTCGAGCCTGAGGGCCTCGACGACGACACGGTCTATCCCAACGGCATCTCGACCTCGTTGCCCGAGGATGTACAGCACGCCTTCCTCAGGACCATCCCGGGACTGGAACAGGCGCGGGTGATCAGGCCCGGTTACGCCATCGAGTACGACTATGTCGATCCGCGCGAGCTGCATCCGAGCCTCGAAACCAAGGCGGTTCCGCGGCTGTTCCTGGCCGGACAGATCAACGGCACGACGGGATATGAGGAGGCCGCCGGGCAGGGGCTCACTGCCGGCATCAATGCCGCGCTCGCGGCGTCAGGCGCAGCAGGGCGCTTCAGCGTGATCCGCGCCGACGGCTATCTCGGCGTGATGATCGACGACCTCGTCACCCGCGGGGTGACCGAGCCCTACCGCATGTTTACCTCGCGCGCCGAGTACCGACTCACGCTCCGCGCCGACAATGCAGACCAGAGGCTGACGCCATTGGGCATAGCCGCGGGCTGCGTGAAATCCGAGCGAAGTCAAGCCTTTGCGGCCAAGGCTAAGTGGCTGGCGGAGGGCGAAAAGCTATTGCGCTCCCTCACCTTTACGCCGGATCAGGCCGCAAAGCACGGCCTCAGCATCAATCGCGACGGCCGTCGCCGGAGCGCCTTCGAGCTGCTCGCTTACCCTGAAATTGAATTATCGCGAGTTGCGGAAATCTGGCCGGAGATACGAACTATTGACGAGCGAATTGCGGACCAATTATCGGCAAATGCGCGCTACGCGGTTTACGTCAAACGGCAGGAGCTCGACATCGCATCCTTCCGCAAAGACGAGGGCATAGCTATCCCCGCCGACTTCCTGTTCGCCGCCCTGCCCGGCCTTTCCACCGAGCTCAGGCAGAAGCTCGAGCGGCACCGGCCGGCGAGCCTCGGCCAAGCGGCGCGGCTCGACGGCATGACGCCTGCAGCGCTCATGTTGCTCCTCGCTCACCTGAAGAAGGGCCCGGCGGCCAAGCGCGCCTGATCCGGAGAAGCACGGGATGGCCGCGCGGAACGCGTCCCTTTCCATCAGTGGGCCGACCGATTTCGCCGAAGCCTTTAACGTTCCACGTGAAACAATCCACAGGCTGGAGCGCTTCGCCGATCTGCTCGCGCATTGGCAGAAGCGCACCAATCTCGTCGCGCCGTCGACGCTCCCGACTCTCTGGTCGCGCCATTTCGCCGACTCTGCGCAGCTCACGACTCTTGCGCCAAAGGCGCGACTCTGGCTGGATCTCGGCACAGGGGCAGGCTTTCCCGGGCTCGTTATCGCGATCTTAAAAACCGGGACGCCAGACTTCCGCATGCATCTCGTTGAGAGCAACCGCAAGAAGTGCGCCTTCCTCGCCGAGGTCGCCCGCGCCACGAGAGCGCCTGTGGACATCCACGCCATGCGCGTTGAAGACCTCGCCGAAAGCGCTAACAGGCTTGCACCTGACGTGGTCAGCGCGCGGGCGCTCGCGCCGCTGCCGCGCCTGTTCGAACTGGCAGCGCCGTTCTTCGTAGCCGACACACGGGGGCTCTTCCTGAAAGGTCGCGAGGCAGAGGCAGAGGTCGAGGCGGCGGAGGCCGAGTGGGACTTCACCTCCCGCCTCGTGCCGAGCCTCACTGCTGCGAACTCACACATCGTCGAAGTCACGAGCCTTCGCGCCCGTGTCGGCAGCGAGGCGGGATCGCGATGAGCATCTTCGGCAGCCGCCAACGCACCCGCGTGCTCGCGCTCGCGAACCAAAAGGGCGGCGTCGGCAAGACCACGACCGCGATCAATCTCGGCACGGCGCTCGCCGCGGTCGGCGAGCGCGTGCTCATCATCGACCTCGACCCGCAAGGCAATGCGAGCACCGGACTCGGCGTTGACCAGCGCCCGATCTCGACCTTCGATGTGTTGAGCGGGCACGCCACCATCATGCAGGCGATGGTCCCGACGCCCAACGTGCCGCGGCTGTCGATCGTGCCGGCCACCATCGACCTCATGTCATTCGAGCGCGAGGCTAGCACCGCCGGCGGGTGGCACTATCGGCTGCGCGACTGCCTCACCGCCATGACGGCCGCCGAGCTGCCCGACCAGCCCACGAGCTATGTGCTGATCGACTGCCCGCCCTCGCTCAATTTACTCACCGTTAACGCTCTTGCCGCAGCCGACGCCGTGCTCGTGCCGCTGCAATGCGAGTTCTTCGCGCTCGAAGGCCTTGCGCAGCTCTTGAACACGGTCGACGAGATCAAGGTCAGGCTGAATCCGAAGCTGCAGATCCACGGCGTGGTGCTCACCATGTACGACACGCGCACCAGCCTATCCGACCAGGTGGTCGACGACGTGCGCCGCGTACTCGGCGAGAAGGTCTACACCACGGTGATCCCGCGCAATGTGCGCGTGGCCGAATCGCCGTCGCACGGCAAGCCCGTGCTGCTCTACGACTATCGCTGCCTGGGAAGCCAGGCTTACATCCAGCTCGCATCGGAGGTGATCGAGCGCGAGCGGCGGATGCGTGCGGCATGATCATCTATCGGCGAATCAAGGGGGAGGAGGCTTCCATGTCGGTTGGCGCGCAGAGGAACAGGCTGGGGCGGGGTTTGGCCTCGCTCATCAGCGGGGCGGCAGAGGACCAGCGGAGCCTGCCTCTCGCCGCGATCAAGCCAGGGCGATTCAATCCACGGCGGAACTTCTCGCAAAGCCAGCTCGAGGAGCTGGCCGCATCGATCCGCGAGCGCGGGCTGGTGCAGCCGCTCGTGGTGCGTCCGTCGCTGTCCGACGGTGAGAGCTTCGAGATCGTCGCCGGCGAGCGGCGCTGGCGCGCGGCGCAGCTCGCCAACCTGCATCAGGTGCCGGTCATCGTGCGCGAGCTCTCCGATCAGGAAGCCGTCGAGCTCGCCATAATCGAGAACGTGCAGCGCGAGGACCTGAACGCGATCGAGGAGGGGGAGGGCTACAAGCTGCTCATGGACGGCCACGGCTATACGCAGGAGGACCTCGCCAAGGTCATCGGCAAGAGCCGCAGCCATCTCGCCAACACGCTTCGCCTGCTCAAGCTGCCGCACCGCGTGCAGGAGATGGTGCGTTCCGGACAGTTGAGCGCTGGACACGCGCGCGCTCTGATCGGCCGCGCCGACGCTGAGGCGCTTGCGCTTCGCATCGTTAACGAAGGCTTAACGGTGCGCGACATCGAGGCGCTCACGCAGGAAAAAAGTCCTAGGCCTCGACCCAGCCGCAAGAGCAAGGACGCCGACACGCGCGCGGCGGAGGCAGAGCTTGCCGAGGCGCTAGGGCTCGGCGTCGAGATCAAGAAGGGGAAGGGCGAGAAGGGCGAGCTCAGGATCCGCTACACGACGCTCGACCAGCTCGAGGACTTGCGCCACCGGCTGCTGCGCAGACGCAGCTAGTCCGTGTCGTCAACCATTTGCACTAAGCGACAGCAAGGAATTCGCCGGCGCGGAAGAAGTGATTTGAACGGCACCCGCCAGCACACGCATTGGGACATGCAGAACGACCGTGTGACTTTGGAGCGCGGACGCGCGGGCGGTGCGTGGGCGCTCGTCACGGCCCGTAGGAAGCAGCGGTTCAAGTCTGCCGCGGCGATCGGCGCACGCGGCAAAGTGCGCCGCGTGCGACATCCGCGCTCACTCGCACGCTCGCGACGAGAGCTTACTTGCCCGAACGGCGTCACATGCCGTGATCGCCATCTCAACCAAAGGCAAGGAGACTTCCCATGCTTCGCAATACTGCCCTGGCCCTCGCGGCCGCTTCGCTCCTGCTCGGCGGCGGCGCGCTTACTCCGGCCTTCGCCAACTACTCTCAGTGCGATGAGCAGCCCAACGCCGAAGGCTGCCCGACTTATGCGGCTCCGGTCCCGAATGGGCGCGCCGTGATCGGGCGTGCCTACAGCCGCCGCGAAGCGGCGCATGTGACTTCCCGGAAATTGGGAAGCCCGTTCACGGCCGCTCATGGCATGACGGCGTTCTAATCGTAACGAGCCCGTTCGATACCCCTCCATCCTTCCCTGTCGCGGGGAGGGATGGAGGCTGCTTGGCCCCGACGAGTGTCACAACACTGTCAGGCCGCGACGGCAGCTCCGCCGGGTTAAGTGTCATTCCCGCGAAAGCGGGAATCCAGTAACGCCGGATGTTCGTCATCTTGAAAAGACAGTGATCGTGGATGGCCGGGACAAGCCTGGCCAGCACAAGTTTTCGTGACTGAGGCTAAGAGCCAGCTAAGCCACCGCGAGGAATTCTTCGGCGCGGAACAGCGATTTGAACGGGACGCCTTCCTTGGCGTAGAGGTCGGCGGCGCCCTCGCCGCGATCGAGGATCGACAGCACGAGTGCGACCTTTGCGCCAGCCTCCTCCACAGCCTTAACCGCCTCCATGGCTGAGCCGCCGGTCGTGGTGACGTCCTCGAGGATCACAACGGTCTTGCCGGAGATATCGGCGCCGTCGACGCGCTTCTTGGTGCCGTGATCCTTCACGGTCTTGCGCACGAAGAAGCCAGCCAGTCGCCGCCCGAACTCGGAGCTGCGCATTGCGACCGGCGCGATCAGCGGCACGGCGCCCATCTCAAGCCCGCCGATGCAGTCGGCTTTGACGTCTTGCAGCTCGTGGAGAATCAGCTCGGCGAGCAGGTTCGCGCCGTCGGGATCGAGCATCGCGGGCTTCATGTCGAAATAGAAATCGCTCTCGCGGCCTGAGGCGAGGGTGATCTTGCCACGGCGGAACGCACGCTCCTTCAGAAGCGCGAACAGCTTGTCGCGCGCGTTGCTAGTTCTCTTCTTCTCGCTCATGCCTTCCCCAACTTACCTTCGTGTCATGTCCGAGCACGCGGGCATCCAGTAACCACCGTCTATGAATACAGGAGTTACTGGATTGCCCGGTCAAGCCGGGCAATGACAAGAAAAATCGGCGTCAAATGCGGGAGGCGAGCTTGAGCACAAGGCGGTCGGCAAACGGGCCTTCGAGCTCCGGTGCTTTGCGCGTGCGCCTGATCGCGTCCTGGATGAGCGGCAGCGCCTGCGCGAGCCGTGTCGCGCCCCAGCGCTTGCAGTGCGCGAGGAACTGGGGCTCGCGCTTGAAATGGGGGCGGGGCCTGAGAGACTTCACCGCGTCCTCGAAGCTGCCGCCGCCGCTTTGCGCCGAGGCGACGCGATGAAGCTGCGTGAAGTGCCGGCCGAGCGCAGCGAGCGCGGCGGCGTTGTCAGTACCGGCAGCAGCGAGGCGTTGCAGCTCGCGAAGCGCAACGGCGGGATCTCCGCCGCTCGCGGCGTAGACGAAATTCTCGAGCGCGGTTTCGGCGGCGTCGCCCACGATCGCATCGACATCGTCCTCGCTTATGCTCTCTCCGCCCGCCGCATAGAGCGCGAGCTTCGCGACCTCGGAGCGCGATAAGGCCTGGTCGGCGCCGAGCCGCGCCATGAGATAGGTTCGTGCCTCGGTGTCGATGCTAAGCCCTGCATCGGCGAGCTCATCGTCGATCATGCCGCCGAGCGCGCGCTCGTCGCTGTAGCAGGGGAGTGCGACGGCGGTCTTGTCCTTCTCGAAGACTTTGCGAAGACCAGAGTCCGGCCTGAGATTGCCGGCCTCGACGATGAGGAAGTTGTCCGAAGGTTGCGCGAGCGTGGCTTTGAGCGAGGCAGCGTCAAGCCGCGCTCCGGCTGTCACCCTGACAACGCTACGCTCGGCGAACATCGGCTGCGTGCGAAGCTCAACCTCGATGCGCGCAGGATCGTCGGCCAAGTCGCGGTCATCGAGGCGGACCACCTCGGTCCGACCAGGTGCCTCTCGGGCGAACATCTCGGCAAGCGCGCTCGCGCGCTCGGAAACGAGCCCGGCGTCAGGCCCGTAAACGAGGACGGCGCGGCAGGCCGGGTCTGGCGATTTCAGAAAGCGCGCAACGCCTGATGATTTGAGGGCGACCATCAATTTCGACTTGTCATGCCCGCGCAAGCGGGCATCCAGTAACCACTGACCTTAGTCATTTGCAGTCGTGGAGTTTACTAGATTGCCCGGTCAAGCCGGGCAATGACAAGGAAGAGACTAGGCTGCGGTGTTGAGGTACGCCGCGATCCTGGTTCGGATGCTGTCGGCGACGGTGCGGGCGGCGCGGTTCTCGGCATCGTAGCGGGCGCGCACGTTGGCGAAGATCTCCTGGAAGCGGTTATACGGCGCGCGCGAGATGGCCGTGCCCTGGAGCAGGATCTTTCCCATGGGATCCATCAGCTTGAACGTGGCGTCGACCTGGTAGACTTGGCCGGTGGCGTCGCCGGTGATCTGCACGAGCTGATCGGTCAGACTCTCCTTGATGACGATGTCGAGCTTATAGCGCGAGGGAGCCGCATAGCCGCCGCCGGTGGTGGCGAAGATCAGCTCGTTGCGGATCTTCTGGCCGACCCGGCCGGGAATGGGATCGACCTCGATGCCGGCCATTACGTCAGCGAGCTTCTGGCCTCCCACCGTGCTGCCGCCGTAAAGGGGCTGGAAGCCGCAGCCGCCAAGTGCGCAGGCTGCAACGCCCAGCGCGATGGCGATGGCTAGACTACGCCACGACATTGACGACCCTCCGTGGCACGACGACCACCTTTTTTATTTTACGTCCCCCGATGGCGCGCACGACATTGTCGAGCTTTAGCGCCGCTGCTTCAATATCTTCTTTCGCGGCGTCCCGCGCAATCGTCAATTCGTCCCGCCTTTTACCGTTGACCTGGACCGCTATGGTGACGGTGTCCTCGACCAAAAGGGCGGGATCGGCCTTAGGCCAGGGCTCCTCGGCAATCAGGCTCCTGTGGCCCAGGATCGCCCAGGATTCCTCGGCAAGATGGGGCATCATTGGAGCAACAATGCGGACAAGAATTTCCGCCCCTTCGCGCAGCGCCGCCTTGGAGGCGGTCGTTGCGGCTCCGTCGGCCGCGTCGCGCAGCGCCCCCTCCATCTGGTTCACCAAAGTATAAATGAAAGCAACGGCGCTATTGAACCTGAGCTGTTCTAGGGCTTTAGTGACCTGATCTATGGCTTTATGGGAATCCCGCCTGATGGGGGCAGAGTCGCCCAGTTGATCGCCCCCGTCCAGGGGTTCGGGCGCAAGCTTGGCGATCTCGCGGATAAGCCGATAGACGCGCTGAACGAATCTGTGGGCGCCCTCGACGCCGGCCGAGGTCCACTCGATGTCGCGCTCCGGCGGCGTGTCCGACAGCATGAACCAGCGCGCGGTGTCGGCGCCATAGCTCGCGATGATCGTGTCGGGGTCGACCACGTTCTTCTTCGACTTCGACATCGACTCGACGGCGCCAATGGTAATGGGTTCTCCAGTCTTGGCGTGCAACGCCTTGCCGTCCCGCTTCGTCACCTCCTCCGGGAGCACCCATTTTCCCGGTGAGTCCTTGTAGGTCTCGTGCGTGACCATGCCTTGGGTGAATAGGCCCCGGAACGGCTCGTCGAGATTCGTGTAGCCGGTCTTGTGCATGGCGCGGGTGAAGAAGCGCGCATAAAGCAGGTGCAGGATCGCGTGCTCCACGCCGCCGATATACTGATCGACCGGCATCCAGTAGCCGACCGCGTTGGTATCCACCGGCTCCAGCGCGTGTGGCGAGGTAAAGCGCGCGAAGTACCACGACGAGTCGACGAAGGTGTCCATGGTGTCGGTTTCGCGCGTAGCGGGGCCGCCGCAGGCGGGGCAGGTGACGTGCTTCCAGGTGAGGTGACGGTCGAGCGGATTGCCTGGCTTGTCGAAGGTCACGTCCTCGGGGAGCTTCACCGGCAGGTCTTCCTCTGGCACCGGCACGATGCCGCAGGTCGGACAGTGGATCATCGGGATCGGGCAGCCCCAATAGCGCTGGCGCGAGATGCCCCAGTCGCGCAGGCGATATTGGGTCTGCCGTTCGGCCATCGGTCGGCGCTTCACCTTCCGCTCGGTGAGGTGCTCGGCGATCGTCTCCTTGGCTTCCTCGACGCTGAGCCCGTTGAGGAAGTCCGAGTTGATCATCGTGCCGTCGCCGGTATAGGCCTCTTCGCCGATCCTGAAGTGCTTGGAATCCTCCCCGGGCGGCAGCACTACGGGGATGACCGGCAGGTCTTCGTTGCGCGCGAATTCGAGGTCGCGCTGATCGTGGGCCGGGCAGCCGAAGATCGCGCCGGTGCCGTACTCCATCACGATGAAATTCGCGATGTAGACGGGAAGCTCGGCATCCTCGATCACCGGATGGCGCACTCGGACCCCTGTGTCCAAGCCCTTCTTCTCTTGCGTCTCGAGCTCGGCTGCGGTCGTGCCTCTCTTCTGGCATTCGGCAATGAATGCGGCAGCAGCCGGGTCGTCCTCGGCGAGCGCCTTGGCGAGCGGGTGATCCGGGGCAATGGCGATGAAGCTCGCTCCGAACAGCGTGTCGGGTCGCGTGGTGAATACCTCGATCAGCTCATGGCCTTCAGGCGCCGTGGCCTTGATCGTTTCGAAGCGGATGAGCAGGCCTTCGGAGCGGCCGATCCAGTTCGCCTGCATCAGCTTGACCTTCTCCGGCCAGCGGTCGAGCCCGCGAAGCGCTTGCAATAGGTCCTCTGCGTAGTCCGTGATCTTGAACACCCACTCAGGCTGCTCGCGCTGCTCGATGAGTGCGCCGGAGCGCCAGCCGCGCCCGTCGATCACCTGCTCGTTGGCAAGCACGGTGCGATCGACGGGATCCCAATTCACTTTGCGTGTCTTGCGGTCGATCAGGCCGGCCTTCAGCATGTGCAGGAACAGCCGCTGCTGCTGGTGGTAATAATCGACGTCGCAGGTGGCGAGCTCCCGGCTCCAGTCGAGCGATAGCCCCATGCTCTTGAGCTGGCCGCGCATGGTGGCGATGTTGTCGTAGGTCCAGGCGCCGGGATGGATGCCGCGCTCGATCGCCGCGTTTTCCGCCGGCAGGCCAAACGCATCCCAGCCCATGGGATGCAGCACGTTGAGGCCCTTGGCGCGCATGTAGCGGGCGACCACGTCGCCCATGGTGTAATTGCGTACGTGACCCATGTGGATGCGCCCCGAGGGGTAGGGGAACATCTCAAGAACGTAATATTTCGGGCGCGGGTCATCCTCGGTGGCATGGAAGATACCGCGCTTCTCCCACTCCGCCTGCCAGTGCTTCTCGCGTTTCGGCGCGTCGTAACGTTCCGCCGCCATCGAAGGTCGCCTGCTTGAGGTGCTGCCTGATTGGCGCCGCGCAATCGAGCCTAAATGATTGGAACGGTCAAGTTACGCTCGGGCCAAAGCCTGATAGATAGCCGCTCATGGAGGACGAGCACCACGGTCCCGGTGAGGTGGCGGCGCGACTCCGCCTCGTCCGGCAGGAGATCGCTCTCGCCGCAGAGGCTGCTGATCGCGATCCCGCCGCCGTGCGGCTCGTCGCCGTGACCAAGACCGTTCCGGCTGACGCGATTGATGAGGCGATCAACGCAGGCCAGCGCATCTTCGGCGAAAATCGCGTGCAAGAGGCGCGCGGCAAATGGCCCGTTTTGAGAGAGCGCCACGCGGGTGTCGAGCTTCATCTCATCGGGCCTCTGCAAACCAACAAAGTGCGCGATGCGGTCGCCCTATTCGATGTCATCGAGACCCTCGACCGCCCCAAGCTCGCCCGCGCGCTTGCCGAGGAGATGACGCGCGCCGAGATGCGCCCGCGACTGTTCGTGCAGGTCAACACCGGCGAGGAGCCGCAAAAGGCAGGCGTGCTTCCCGCCGAGACCGACGCCTTTGTCGCGCTCTGCCGCGACACGTTCGGACTGGCAATCGAGGGCTTGATGTGCATCCCGCCGCTCGACGAGGAGCCAGCAATGCATTTCGCGCTGCTCGCCAAGATCGCCGAGCGGTTTGGGCTTAAGGAGCTCAGCATGGGGATGAGCGGGGACTTCACGCGTGCCATTCAGTTCGGCGCGACTTATGTGCGCATTGGCACCGCCATCTTCGGCGCCCGGCCTCCGGCCGATTAGCACGTCACTACGATTGAGGAGCCGGGGCGAAGCTGGGTGAGCACCGCGAGGAGGTCGCGGCGATGTAGCGCGACGCATCCCGCGGTCGGCGTCAGTCCGTCGCGTGCGAGATGAACGAAGATGGCGCTGCCTTTACCGCGCACGCGCGGCCTGTCGTTATAGCCGAGCACGAGCACGACATCGTAAAGATGGTCCGCGCGCATGAGCTGATCGGCAGTGCTTTGGGCTGAGAGCTTCACGAGACGATTGTAGTTGCGATTTCCGGGATCTTCGCACCAGCCGTCATTGGCGCGGATCGCGTGGGTGGGGAGCGGTATTTGCGGACGCAAGCCGCGGTCGGCGCGATAGAGCACTTGGCGAACGGGAAAACGTCCGAGCGGCGTGCTGCCGTCGCCCTCGCGCTTCAGTGCACGCACTCCTGAGCGTCCAAGCGCTGCCCGGCGCACGCCGTGGGCGAGCGCAACGCGAGCCTCAAGCGGCCGTCCCGGAGCGCGCCTGACGACAATCGGCCGCGAGCCTCTAACCCCAATTAAGGCCTTATATTTTCCACTCATTCCACGGCGTCGCGACATGCTTGTCCAAGCGCCTCCCCGCGCTTACAACTCAACGCTGCGGAATAATCTAGGGGCCGGCGATGAGCAATGCGCGCAGGATCCTCATCATCGACGATGACGACGAGCTTCGCGAGTCTTTGAGCGAGCAGCTCACGCTGCACGAGGAGTTCGAGACAGCGCTTGCGGCGACGGCGTCGGAGGGACTGAAGCAGGCCCGCAACGGCCATGTCGATCTCGTGCTTCTCGATGTGGGTCTTCCGGATCTCGACGGGCGCGAGGCGTGCAAGCTGCTGCGCCGTGGAGGCTTCAAGGGTCCGATCGTTATGCTGACCGCGCAGGTCTCGGATTCCGACACGATCCTTGGGCTAGAGTCTGGGGCTAACGACTATGTGACCAAGCCCTTCAAGCTCGGCGTGCTGCTCGCGCGCATCCGAGCCCAGCTCAGGCAACATGAGCAAAGCGAGGACGCGGTATTCACGATCGGGCCCTACACCTTCAAGCCGGCATCGAAGCTTCTCCTCGATGGCGACGGCCACAAGATCAGACTGACCGAGAAGGAGACCTCGATCCTGAAATATCTCTACCGCGCGGGCGAGCGGGTGGTGACCCGCGACGTCCTGCTACACGAGGTGTGGGGCTATAACGCGGGCGTCACGACGCACACACTCGAGACGCATATCTATCGCCTGCGGCAGAAGATCGAGAAAGATCCCTCGCAGGCCGAGCTCCTGATCACTGAGACCGGCGGTTACAAGTTGGTGCCCTGAGCGGTCCCCCGAACGGGAGGCGGGGTAGTTACTTCCCGATCACAAAATCCGCGACGACCGGGACGTGGTCTGAGGTGCGCGTCCAGTCGCGCGTCTCATCGAGCACCCGCATCGAGACGGCGGCGCCCTCGAGCGCCGGCGTTGTCCAGATATGGTCGAGGCGGCGGCCGCGGTTCGACGCGCGCCAATCGCGGTTGCGATAACTCCACCAGGTGAAGAGCTTCTGGTCTGCAGGCACGTGCCGGCGCATCACGTCGATCCAATTATGCGAGGCCTGCATGCGCTCGAAGCGCTCGACCTCTGCCGGCGTATGACTTACCACCTTCAACAGCTGCTTGTGCGACCAGACGTCGGTCGGCAGCGGCGCGACGTTGAGATCGCCAACCATGATCATGCGATTCTTGCGCTTTCCCCGCATGCAGCGAAACCAAGCGTCCATCGCCTCGAGAAAGTCGAGCTTGTGGCGGAACTTCTCGTTCAGCTCAGGGTCGGGCAGGTCCCCGCCGGCGGGCACATAGACATTATGCAGGATAAGTGAACTTCCGCCGCCGTTGGCCTCGGCGAGCTTGACCGAGAGATGGCGCGCGTGCCCCCGCCCGCAAATGTCGCGGCGCTCGACAAGCGTGAAGGGCAGGCGGGAGAGGATGGCTACTCCGTGATAGCCCTTCTGGCCGGCAACCGCGATGTGGGGAAAGCCGAGCGCGCGGAGCTCCAGCTCGGGGAACTTGCCCTCGATGCATTTAATCTCCTGCAGACAGAGCACGTCGGGTTTCTCGCGACGCGCGAAGCGGCTCACGAGATCGAGCCTCAATCTCACCGAATTGATATTCCAGGTGGCAAGCCGGAAGCGCATGGCCATGGCAATTTAGGCCTGGAGGGCCGGGCGCGTGAAACGCCTTGAAATGAAGCATCCACAAAGAAGAAGCCCCGGACGGGGGGACACCACGGGGCTTCTCCGGTTCCTTATGGGGGGAACCTGTGATGGGGAGGGAAGCCCATCACGTAAGGCGGCTTAGCACTCTGAGAACAAACGTCAACCCTTGAATTGCCGCAGGGTTAGGCAGGTAGCGCGGATCGAAATCTAAACAACGTGAGTTATTCCCCAGCGTCTGGGGGCCCCCGGCATGGCTCGCGTGTTGTTAGTCGAAGATGAGATCACAGTCCTCATCCTGGCCGAGTCCGTCGTTCAGGGATTGGGCCACTCCACATACTCGGCCGGTAGCGTCGTACAGGCTCTGGCTCTCCTAGACGATCCTGGCGAAATCGACCTTCTTTTCACCGATATCAGGCTGCCCGAAGGCGACTTGGGCGGCTTCGAGGTTGCCGAGCAGGCGCGCAGGAAAAACCCGAATCTGAAGGTTCTCTACACCACGGGGGACACCATTACCGACGGGATGAAGGTGATGTTCGTCGCGGGCGGAGAGATGCTCCCCAAGCCGTATACCGCGCCAGAGCTGGCAGCAGCGATTGCGCGCCTACTTCCGGACGAGTAGCGCCGGACTTCTGGAACACTAGGCATAAAAGAAAGGCGCCCAACCGCTGCGCGTGGTTGGGCGCCAGAAGCGCGTTTTTTTCGCGCGCGCGCCGGGAGGGAAGCCGGCGCGAGCGAACCACATCTTCGGCTAGACGGGGGGCACTACCGATGTAAATCGACGTGGTCCGCTTCTCCGCGAGAAATAAGTAGGTTTCAAACCGATTTCAACCGCGGGCCCATTAAAAATTTAAAAAGACGTAAACAGACGCCTGGGCCTCAGCCTAGGATCATGATTCTTCTCAGCTTTTCTGCCTTCGCGGCCGCAATAACAAAGCCGTGATTTTTAGCCGCAGCCGCACCCAAACTGGTCTTTGTCCTACCGGAATGGCTGAAATGAGTCCGTTGAATTGAAGAAATCGGCAGCCACCTTCCGCCCGGATATGATGTCGTTAATGGTCACTGTTGTGGTCAAACCTTGCGCGTCGGTGATTAGCCACTGCCTCAACCTCAATTCTGGTGTCGTGTCGAACACGAGCTTTATCGAACCGGCGGCGTCGCCGCCCTTGTCCTCGAGCGTGACCGCCAGTGTCCCCTGATCGCTCTCGACGCCGACGATACGCGCGTCGCGGGCGAGATCGACGGCATCGGCGAGTAGGAGGCGGAAGGGGGTGGAACCGATCGGGTACTTTTCGACCGTCTTCAGGTCGGAATCCTCGATGGCAAGGAAGTGCCCGTCGGCCACGATGCGGAGCGCGCTCGGCGGGGCATAGTCGAATCTGATCTTGCCCGGCCTCTGCACATAGAACCTGCCGCTGGTGTGCTTATCGTTGGAGTCGACCTGATCGAAGCTTCCTTGCAGGTTGGTGATGTCATTGAAATAGGCGTTGATGCGCTGGACGGCCTTGTTTTGCGCTTCGCCGATGAGCGGCGTCGGCGCCTGCGCAGCTTCCACCGCGGCTTCCCAGCCTGCGCCCTCGTCGGTGGTCGAAGGCGGTATCTCGGCGGCAGGCGGCGCCGCGCCGGTCGGTTCCTCGGCGGTCGACGGCAAGACGGCGTCTTGCGGTTCGGTCAGGCCTTGGGGAGCGCTGGGCACCGGGGCTGCGCCGATTGGGTTCGAGGGTGGAGATCTCTTGGCGACGGTGGTGCCGGGCTCGCCTTGAGGCGAGGAGCCGTCTTCAGCCAGGGCTGCGATTGAAAGACCAAGAGCAAGAGGCAAGGCAAGCAACAGCCCGGCAGCTCTGCGGCAAATCATGCACTCCCCCGTATTCCCCGGCGGCTCAAGACCAAGTAAGCGATAGATGATTCAGTCAAATCTGGTCAATTTAAGATTGGCTTACCGGGCGCTGCCGGCTAGTCGCCAATACGCTGGAATAGTGCGGTTTTTTTGGAGCGGGCCGCGTCGAAAATCCCTATGGGATCCCTCCATCCCGGCTGGTGCGGGTACAACTCCGCGTTAGGACTGCGGGTAAACGTGAGTATTGACCCGCTGACTGCGACAATCGCCGAGCTGTCGTGCTATGCGCGGTCATCGCGCTGGCGGCAAACGGCGAGACGCGCTAGCCATCCGGACTGCATGTCCATACAACGGCGAAAGAGTGCCAGTGAAGGTCATGAATCGCTTGATCATGTGCCTTACCGGCCGCCTCACACGCTTCCTTGCTAACGAAGTTGGCGGTTGTTGTTGAAGAGCCGGAATAGCCGGACAGGATTGTTAGCAAGAGCAACCATTTCATGTCTGCCTCCTATTTTGAATAGGAAGCAACGCATGTGGGCCCCCGTCTGGCAACGGGTCCCATTTAGTCAAAAGGACCGGACCTCTGCAGTCGGATTAGCGCTCCTGTCGCTGTCCTGTGACCTCACGCCACTCGCCACGAAGCATGCTAATTGCGCACATGACAGCTCTATTTCCGGGGTTGGCACCTTCGAGTGACTCGGCGGCCTTGTCGATCAGGGCGTTTCGCTTGGCGCCATCCATCCTTTTAAGGAGCTGCACCAGAATTGCACACATGCAATATGTCAGCGCGGTCTGGTCTGCTCCTGGAAACATTGAAAGCTTGGTTAGCATCACGGGCCTCCACTCAAAATTGGAGCTTACAGCAAAAGAACCCCGAGCCTGGTGATGTAGCCGCAAGAACACACTATATCAACGAGCGCCCCCGCCCGCTCGACCAACCAGCCAAAAAGCGAGGGCCTAATAGGGCGTGACTGCCTCGTCCCTGCCCACCAGAATCTCGCGCTTCCCGGCATGGTTGGCAGGGCCGATCAGGCCTTCATTCTCCATGCGCTCGACGAGCGAGGCGGCGCGGTTATAGCCGATGCCGAGCCGGCGCTGGACATAGCTCGTCGAGGCCTTGCGGTCGCGGAGCACGATGGCCACAGCCTGGTCGTAGAGCTCATTGCCTGACTCGCCGTATTCCTCGCCGCCCTCGGCGGCCTCGTCACCGTCGTCCTCTTCTTCGGTGACGGCTTCGAGATAAGCGGGAAGGCCCTGCTTCTTCAAATGCCGTACGACCTTCTCGACCTCGTCATCGGCGACGAAGGGTCCGTGCACGCGCATGATGCGGCCGCCGCCCGCCATGTAGAGCATGTCGCCCTGTCCGAGCAGTTGCTCCGCACCCTGCTCGCCGAGAATGGTGCGGCTGTCGATCTTGGAGGTAACCTGGAAGCTGACCCGCGTCGGGAAGTTCGCCTTGATGGTGCCGGTGATCACGTCGACGCTCGGACGCTGGGTGGCGGTGATCAGATGAATGCCAGCGGCGCGCGCCATTTGCGCTAGGCGCTGCACCGCAGCCTCGATGTCCTTGCCGGCGACCATCATGAGGTCCGCCATCTCATCGACGATCACGACGACGTACGGCATCACGTCGTAATCCATCTCCTCCTGCTCGTAGATGGCGCGGCCGGTCTGGCGGTCGAAGCCGGTCTGCACGGTTCGGGTGAGGACTTCGCCCTTCGCTTCCGCGTGCAGGATGCGTGCGTTGTAGCCTTTGATGTCACGCACGCCCAATTTCGACATGCGCTTGTAGCGCTCCTCCATCTCGCGGACCGTCCATTTCAGCGCGACCACCGCTTTCTTGGGGTCGGTGACCACCGGCGCGAGCAGATGCGGGATGCCGTCATAGACCGACAGCTCGAGCATCTTCGGGTCGATCATGATGAATTTGCACTGGTCGGGCGACAGCCGATAAAGCAGCGACAGGATCATGGTGTTGATGCCGACCGACTTGCCGGATCCCGTGGTGCCCGCGATCAGGAGATGCGGCATGCGCGAGAGGTCGACGATGATCGGTTCGCCACCGATATTCTTGCCGAGCGCGAGGGCAAGCCGCGCGTCGGTCTCCTCGAAGTCGGAGGTTTCGAGCAGCTCGCGGAGCAGAACGACCTCACGGCGGTCGTTGGGAAGCTCGATGCCGATGGCGTTGCGGCCCGGCACGACGGCGACGCGGGCCGCGACCGCGCTCATCGAGCGCGCGATGTCGTCGGCAAGGCCGATCACCCGCGAGGACTTGGTGCCCGGCGCAGGTTCAAGCTCGTAAAGGGTGACTACGGGGCCGGGCCTGACGTTGGTGATCTCGCCCTTGACGCCGAAATCCTGTAGCACGCCTTCAAGCTCGCGCGCGTTCTCCTGGAGCACTTCGTCTGACACGCCGCGGCCACGCGCGCCGCGCGTCTGCTGCAACAGCTTGAGAGACGGCGGATCATAAGGTTCGTCCGATCGCGGAGCGCGCGAGAGGCCGGTGTGCTTCTTCTTCTCCTTCGATGCTGTGCGGGTGATGCGATAGCTCGGCGCCGTGATGTCCTCCTCGCCCTCATCCTCGAACTCCTCAACCAGCGATGCAGGCCCGAAGGACGGCTCGATGCGGCCATCGGCGTCGACCTCGGTCTCTTCGGTCTCGAAGCGTTGCTCCTCGGCCTCGACCTCGTAATCGTCCTCCTCCTCCTGGTCACGCGCACGGCCCGCGATGAGGCGTCTAACCTTCGAGGCAACGAGCATGAAGAGATGCATGGCGGCACCAAGCGAGGCGCTCGCCCATTCGCCTGCCACTGTGCTGCGCGGCGCCCATAGCTCGATCAGCCGCGAGGTGCTCGTGCCGCAGGCAAACAGGAGCAGCATGGTGCCTAAGACGAGGAAGGCGATACCCGCCACGAAAGACACGGCGGCCTCGGGCAGGAACGGGCCGATGACGTGGGTGGCGGCCATGAAGAAGTCGCCGAGGATGCCGCCAAGGCCGTTCGGCAGCGGCCAGCTCTTGGGTTGGGGCAACGCGGCGAGGGTCGCGGCGAGCAGCATGACCGCGCCGGGCCAGGCGAGCAGCCTCCATCTCCGCCGGCTGGGCACCGTGCCGAACAAGATGTGCCACCCCCACGCCGCAAGCGGCAGAAACAGAATGATCGCGGCAAGCCCGATCGACTGAATGGCGAGGTCAGCGACCACCGCCCCCCAATGGCCAAGAAGGTTTTGCGGCGCGGCGCGAGTGGCGTTGTTGAAGCTCGGGTCGTGCACCGACCAGGTGGCGAGGCTCGCCCAGGCGGCGCAAGCAACCGCGACGATGACAAGCCCGCATCCGCCGAGCAGGAGCCGTCGCAAGCCCGACTCGACCGCCCCTGGCAGGAGCCGCCGACGCTCCTTAGCTCTGCCCCTGCTCGCCATCCCCTCTAACCCATGTGGCGACGATGCGCGTTAACGCCTCGCGCGTGGTGTCCCTGTCATGCACGAGTGCGACCCTGACGTAATCCCTGGCGGGATTGGTTCCGTCAGGCTCGTCTCGCGCGAGATAAGTGCCCGGAAGCACTCTGACACCACACCCTTTCCAAAGGGTTGTCGCAGCTGCTTCTCCGCCGCCGAAATCGGCCATATTCAGCCAAAGAAAGAAGGCTCCTTGCGGTCTCCGGTAGCCGTAGCGGCCCTCAAGGATGGCGTCGGCGATGTCGAAATTTTTGCGGTAGACCGCGCGGCCCTTCTCGACATGGTCCTCGTTGCTCCAGGCCTTGACCGAGACATGCTGCACCGGCAGTGGCACTTGCGGACAGGCGACGTTACGGAAGCGCCCTAAGGCGGCGATGAAGTCAGGATCGCCGGCTACGAAGCCGGACCTCAGGCCTGGAAGGCCCGAGCGCTTGGACAGCGACTGGAAGGCGACGACATTCGCAAGGCTTCCGGTCTCGGCATAGGCCGTTTCGAGCGCACCGGGCGGCGGCACATCGCTATAGATCTCCGAATAGCACTCGTCGGCGAACAAGAGAAAATCGAAGCGGCGGGCAACCGCGATGGCGCGCGCGAGATAGTCGCTTCCGGCCACAGCGCCTTGCGGGTTTGACGGCGAGTTCACATAGAGTGCGACGGCGCGCTTAAGGAGCGCCATATCGATCTTGTCGAGTTCTGGCAGGAAATCCGTCGCGGCGGTGCTCGGCAGGAAGATCGGCTCAGCGCCTGAGGCGGCCGCGGCGGCGCCATAGGCCTGATAGAACGGATTCGGGATCAGCACCACCGGCGAAGCGACCGAAGGCTTTCGCGCGAGCGCGGGAAAGATGGCCGAGAACAATCCTTCGCGCGAGCCATTGAGCGGCAGGATATGTTTCTCGGGATCGATGACGCCAGCTAGCGTCGGGTAGCGCCGGGCGATCCAGGCAGCGATCGCCTCGCGTAGCGCAGGGATACCTTTGATCGGCGGATAGCGACCGAACTCGGGCAAATGCTCCTGCAGCGTGCGACCAAGAAACGGCGGCATCAGCCCCTTCGGCTCACCGAGTGACAGGTCAATCGGCGAGGCGCCAGGCGCAACACCATCAAGCAGAGATGCGAGCCGCTGAAACGGCGAGCGGACGATCTCCTCGAGGCGGGTCGGCGCAAGGTCAGGCGGCATAGCGAAGCGTGTTACGGGATGGGAGCCGCCGCGGCAATGCCTTGACCGCGCCAAGGACGAAACAATAGGCCCCGGCGAAAGGCCGGGGCTTAAGGCGAGCTACAAGTCAAGGGAGGAGGAGACTCAGCTCTGCAAAGTTCTTGTCCCTCTTTGACTGACGCGCGACTGATTCTTACTGAACCACCTCGCCATGCAGGTTGATGTCGAGACCTTCGACCTCGACGGCCTGGCTGACGCGGAGACCCATGATGATGTCGATCACCTTGAGGATGATAAAGGTCATGACGGCGCAATACACGAACGTGCCGGCGACGTCATAGAACTGGATCAACATCTGATGGGCGTTGCCGTCGATGAGCCAGCCTTTTCCGGCCGAATTGATGGCGCTTGACGCGAACATGCCCGTCATCATGGCGCCGAGCGCGCCTCCGACGGCATGCACGCCGAACGCATCCAGCGCGTCGTCATAGCCGAATGCCTTCTTCACGTGGACAGCTGCGAAGTAGCAGACGACTCCGGCAGCAATGCCGATGATCAGCGCTCCGGTCGGATTGACAAAGCCCGACGCCGGGGTGATCGCCACGAGGCCAGCAACTGCACCCGAGACGAGGCCGAGAATGCTGGGCTTTTTGGCGATCATCCACTCGCACACCATCCACGCAAGTGCAGCGGCGGCCGTGGCAATCTGGGTCACGGCCATGGCCATGCCAGCATTGACGTTGGCGGTCACCGCCGATCCTGCATTGAATCCGAACCAACCGACCCACAGAAGCGACGCGCCGATCACGCTGTAGACGAGGTTGTAGGGCGCCATGTTCTCCTTGCCGAGGCCATGACGAGGCCCGAGCACGAGAGCGCAGACGAGGCCAGCGGTTCCGGCGTTCAGATGCACGACGGTCCCGCCTGCATAGTCGAGTGCGCCGAGCTGACCGAGCCAGCCGCCGCCCCACACCCAATGCGCGATCGGGCTATAAACGAGGATGAGCCACGCCCCCATGAACACCATGAAGGATGAGAACTTCATCCGATCGGCGAGCGAACCGGCAATCAGCGCCGGCGTAATGATGGCGAACGTCATCTGGAAGGTCATATAGACCGATTCCGGGATCGATCCGGCGAGCGGGTTCACCGCATCGATCGTCATCGGCTTCAACATGAAGTACTTGAAGCTGCCGATCCATTTTTGCAGCGACTCACTATCGTTGGTCGTGAATGCGATCGAATAGCCGATGATCATCCACAATACGGTGATGATGCAGGTGGCTCCGAACGCTTGGCCAACGGTGGCGAGCACGTTCTTCTTGCGCACCATGCCGCCATAGAAGAGTGCAAGTCCCGGGATCGTCATCAGCAGAACCAGCGCCGTGGATGTGAGCATCCAGGCGGTATCGCCGGTATTGATCGGCGGCGTCGGCGCTGCCGGCGCGGCTCCCGCGGCCTCCTGAGCCAGCGCCGGGTCGAGCTTGAAGATCAAGAACACGGCGAGCGCTGCGACCGTGGCAAAGAGATATTTGGCAAGCTTAACCATCTTTCTTCCTCTCCCCATTAGAGCGCTGATTCGTTCGTTTCGCCGGTGCGGATGCGCACCGTCTGCTCGACGGGAACGACGAAGATCTTGCCGTCGCCGATCTGCCCGGTTTTGGCCGCCGCGACGATCGCATCCACCGCCCTGTCGACCACCGCGGCAGGAACCACCACCTCGATCTTGATCTTCGGCAGGAAGTTCACGGCGTATTCGGCGCCCCGATAAATTTCCGTGTGGCCCTTCTGCCTCCCGTATCCCTTCACCTCGGTCACGGTCATGCCTTGCAGGCCGAGCTCAGTGAGGGCTTGGCGCACCTCATCGAGCTTGAACGGCTTGATGATCGCCATCACCAGCTTCATCTTTCGAACCCCTCCATGTTTACGGCTGCCAAGTGTTGGCCATGGCCGTTCCAGCCGTGCGAACCCGAAGCCAGAGTCAAGCCGCGTGCCAACTCCGTGAAAAGCCCGGAAATCCTTGGCTTTAATGGATCTTCCTTAGGCGCGGTGCGGTGTCGCGAACAGCGGGGCGGGGTAGTACTGCACAATAAGTAGGCAAAAATTGCCAATCGCCTAGAATTTAGTCAGTTCTTGTAGCTGACCGTTCCCTGAGCAGGCCTTCTTGTGCCGTCGAGGCTACAAGCTTTCCGTCACGGGTGAACAACATGCCGCGGCAAAACGCGCGTCCACCGCCGGAGATCGGGCTGTCCTGGGCATAAAGCAGCCATTCGTCGGCCCGGAGTTTCCGGTGGAACCATAGCGCATGGTCGAGGCTCGCAAGTATCAGCTTGGGGTCGAACACAAAGCGGCCATGGGCAATCAGCGCCGTATCCAGGAGCGTGAAGTCAGAGGCATAGGCGAGCACGCATTGATGCAGGCTTTGGTCGTTCGAAAGTTCGCCGGTCGCCCTGATCCACACTTGCTGGCTCGGGTCATGGTTTCCCGGCGTGAGATAGCGAGAGAGGTCGACCGGCCTGATCTCGATCGGCCGCTCGCGTTCCCAATAGGCTTTGACCTGCGGCGGCACGCGATCGATGAGGCAGGCCTTGAGCTCCGCTTCGCTTGGCAAGGATTCAGGCGGCGGCACCTCCGGCATTTTGATTTGATGCTCGAGCCCGGTCTCTTCTCTGTGGAAGGAGGCGGCCATGGAAAAGATCGCCTGTCCGTGCTGGACGGCGACCACGCGGCGAGTAGTGAAGCTTCCCCCATCCCGAATGCGATCCACGTTGTAAATGATGGGAACCGAAGGATCGCCGGCGCGCAGGAAATAGGCATGGAGTGAATGCGTGAGGCGGCCGTTCACCGTGCGATTGGCGGCGACCAGGGCCTGGCCGATTACCTGCCCGCCGAACACGCGCTGCCAGCCGACCTGAGGGCTCAAACCTCTGAACAGGTTCTCCTCGAGCCGCTCGATATCGAGGATTGTGAGGAGCTGGTCGAGCGCGCGGCTCATGGTCAAGCCTTTCGTCGGATGGGTTCTCGCCGTTTAGCAGTTTCGCTTCGCGTACGGAACGTGGCATTGCTGGGTGATGCCTGGAGCCACTTCAGAGCGCCGCTTTTTCGATGTCGCGATTGCCGGCGGCGGATTCGCCGGACAGACGCTTGCGCTGGTTCTGGCCAAGCAAGCGCCGCGGGGCTTCCGCATCGCGCTCGTGGACGCCGAAGCTCCAGCCGCTCAATCCGGCAGAGCTCAGGATGCGCGCGGCCTCGCGCTCTCCTCGGCAACCAGGAGCCTCCTCGCAGTGCTCGGGCTGTGGGATGCGCTTGCGCCTGCCGCGCAACCCATCTCGTCGATCGAGATTACCGACAGTCCACTCGAGGCCGATCTCAGATCGCATTTTCTCGGCTTCGACGATGAGCTCAATGGAGGCGAAGCAACCGCCTACATCGTAGAGGCCGGTCCTCTTAATCGCGTACTTTCTGCCGCTGTGGCTGAAGAAAGGGCGATCGATGTTATCGCGCCTGACTTGGTCTCTGACTTCACAGCGGGACCATTCACCGTAACGGCGAAGCTCATGCAAGGCGGTGAGATCGAAGCGCGCCTTCTCGTGGCTGCCGACGGGAAGCGCTCGAAGACCAGGGAGCGCGCTGGGATCAAATGCGTGGGCTGGTCCTATCCGCAGATCGGCATCGTCACCACAGTTGCGCATGAGAGGCCACATCGCGGACGGGCAGTACAGCATTTCCTCCCCGCGGGTCCTTTCGCCATCTTGCCGCTCACCGGCAACCGCTCCTCCATCGTGTGGACCGAAGAGAAGACGCGAGGCGATGTGATCGTGGCAGCGAGCGAGGCGGAGTTCGTTGCCGAGTTGACCAAGCGCTTCGGCCCTCGTCTCGGCGAGATTTCGCTTGCCGGATCGCGCCAATCCTTCCCGCTAGACCTTCAGATCGCGCGAAACTTCGTCGCTGACCGTCTGGCGCTGATCGGGGACGCAGCGCACGTGGTGCATCCGCTCGCCGGCCAGGGTCTCAATATCGGCATGCGCGACGTGGCTGCCCTCGCCGAGATCATCGTCGAGAGCGCGCGACTCGGACTGGATTTCGGCGACGCGCCACAGCTTGAGCGTTACGAGCGCTGGCGGCGGTTCGATAGCGCGTTTTCGGCGACGGTGATGGACGGATTGAACCGGCTGTTTTCCAACGACAGCGCGCCTCTCAGAGTACTGCGCGATTTCGGTCTTGGTCTCGTCGACCGCGCGCCGGCAGTGAAGCGCTTCCTCGTGCGCGAAGCCGCCGGCGCAACGGGAAACGTGCCGCGCCTGCTGCGCGGCGAGCCGCTCTAGCTTTCGTCCAGCTTGCGCGCTTCCTCGGGTAGCATGATCGGAATGCCATCGCGGATCGGGTAGGCAAGGCCCGCGGCGCGGCTGATCAGCTCTTGCCGCTCGGAGTCATAGTCGAGCGAGGTCTTGGTCAGCGGACAAACCAGGATCTCGAGAAGCTTGGGATCTAGCCTGCGCCGGCCACTCTTTTCAGTCTCATCGCTCATCGATGCACCTCAGCAGCCGTCATTGTAGCGATGTACCGGAGCCGTCGTCTCGCGCCGCAAGCTCCATCTCGGCAAGCGCGATAAGGGCCTCCGCACGCGCCCGCAAGTCGCCCGCCTCGAGCAGGCACTGCTTCTCCTCGGGCCCATACGGACTCAAGATCGACAGCGTGTTCACCAGCCGCTCGGTGCTCGCGCTGTTGATGCGCTCCCAGTCGGCATTGAGATTGTTGGCGGTGAGATAGCTCCTGAGCGTCGCGATCAGACGTGGCCGGTCGACCTGGTCCTCGCCGTAACCGCTGACAAAGTCTTCGACATAGGGTGCGAAGTCGACCTGGCACAGGCGGAACGGCTGCTCTCCTGCGACATCGCGGCCGACGCTGAAACGCGCCACCCCGGAAAGGGAGATGACGACCCGGCCATCCTCGTTTTCAGCGAAAGACGTGATCCTGCCGACACAGCCAACGCGGCGTAACGGAAAGCTCTTGCCTTGAGGCGACTCGGCGTCTCCAACATCCGGAGCGGGCTGGACGATGCCGATCAGCCGATTGCTCGCGAGCGCACGATCGACCAGCGCAAGGTAGCGTGGCTCGAACACATTGAGCGTGAGAGAAGCGCGCGGCAGGAGGATTGCGCCGCGCAGCGGGAACACGGGCAAAGATCTCGGGAGATCTGAAGCGCTGCGATAGAGACCGGTCACCCCAAGGGAAGAACTCCCTGGCTCTCACGCAAAGAGCAGCGAGGAGAGCCTTTGGCGGCCCGCGATGGTCGAAGGGTCGGCCGGTCCCCAAGCATCGAACAATTGGAGTAGCTGCTTGCGGGCGGCATCGTCGTTCCAGCTGCGGTTCTTGGCGACGACGGCGAGCAACTCGTCGAGCGCGCCGCTCCGATCACCTTTCGCGCTCAATGCCAGGGCGAGATCGAAACGCGCTTGCGGATCTTTCGGGTCGGCGGCGAGCTTGGCCCGCAGGGTCTCGATATCGCCAGCGGCCGGCGTCTTGCGCGCAAGCTCGAGCGCGGCGCGGGCGCTCGCCACCGGCGAGCTGTCGGCCTTGGCTGGAGGCACGAGCGCCAAAGTCTGCTCGGCCCGGGCAAGATCGCCAGTCTTGATGTAGCATTTGGCAAGACCCGCGAGCGCCTGGGCGTTCTCACGGTCCTTTTGCATCACCTCGCCGAACAACTGCGCCGCGGAATTGACATCGCCCGCGGAAAGCGCGGCCTCGGCCGCCTCGAGGTCGGCAGCGGTATCGCCGGCGCTGTCGCCGATCAGCCGCGCAATGAAATCATTGACGCGCGACTCTGGCAGCGCGCCCATGAAGCCGTCGACCGGCCTCCCGTCCTGGAAGGCAAACACGGCGGGGATCGACTGCACGCCCATCTGGCCTGGGATCTGCGGGTGCTGGTCGATATTGAGCTTGACCAGTCTCACTGCGCCCTTGGCCGCGCGCACCGCCTTTTCGAGGATCGGCGTGAGCTGACGGCAGGGCCCGCACCACGGCGCCCAGAAATCGACCAAGACCGGCACCTCGCGCGAGGCTTCAATCACATCGCGCAGGAAGTCCTTAGTCGTGGTGTTCTTGATGAGGTCGGCTTCGCCGCCGCCCTGATTGAGGATGGGGGTATCTACGCTCATTCTCGCCTAAGTCCGAAATTGGCCCTTGAAAGATGGGCCGCCGCGCAGCGTTTGGCAACCTACCGCGAGCCGCGGATGGCGGGGATCAGCCGAGCTTCATGATGATCGGCTTATGGCCGGTTGCTTCGATGAAGCGGACGAGATCGCCCGTGGCGAGCCTGGTCGTGGCGGTGTTCTCGAGAGGATGGCAATTGACCTCGGCAAAGTCCATCAGCGCCTGATCGACCACTACAACGGTGCGCGCCGCGGTATCGTTCATCAGGGCGAAGGGCGTCACCGAGCCGGCGGGCACGCCGAGCACGGCTTCGAGCAGTTCGGATTTGCCGAAGCTGAGGCGGCCGAGCCCGAGCTGTTTCGCAAGCCGTTTGAGATCGACCATCGTGTCGTCCTTGGCCAACACAAGGACCAGGCTCCCATCCTTGTCGGTGAGGAAGAGGTTCTTGGTGTGCGCGCCAGGGATCGTGGTGCGCAAGGCTGTCGATTGCTCGACGGTAAACATGGGCTCGTGCTCGACCGTGGCCGCTTTAATGCCGAGCTGTTCAAGCTTGGCGAATAGGGCCTTCCGATCGACTGGCATTTGGCATCCGCCCGTATGGTGGGTTGCCTTGATATGCGGCAGGAGCGGACCTAGCTACTGGCAAAGGCCTTATTGTGGACATCGCGCAAG
>Ga0207657_10000177_pt1 | contig 65852 bp, 61 predicted proteins | sample KBSC33metaG_FD_184316 | JGI IMG/M metagenome (GOLD analysis project Ga0207657, IMG submission 184316) | Corn rhizosphere microbial communities from Kellogg Biological Station, Michigan, USA - KBS C3-3 metaG (SPAdes) (version 2) | ecosystem: Host-associated > Plants > Roots > Rhizosphere > Soil ...
GACCCGCGTCTGGTTCATGTCGATGCGCGGCGCCTCGGCGGGCGCGGCGGGATCGAGGGAGTAGCGGATCGGCACGCCGTAGAGGCTGTGATAATGGTTTACCGAGAAGCCGACATTGTTGGAGCCGTCGATATAGGCCGCGCCGAGTGCGAGATCGCTGGTCTCCGCAGCCGTGTTCGGCAGGCGTCCCTTCAGGCTGGCCAGAGCGCGGATGGCCGGATCGGTGCTCTGCGCCGCCTGTTCGCGCAGCGCGGGAGAGAGCACGTAGCCGCCGATCCTCAAATCGTCGCTCTTGCTGTAATTCCCGTCGGCGTGAAGGACGAAATGGCCATCGATCGGAATGTCGACCGCGCCGTTGGCGGACCGCTCGTCGGAAGCGGAGCCGTAGGTAAGGATGCCCTGGATGTGGACCGGCTCGTCGGGAATGCGGCGGGGAATGCGGGTGTCGATGACGTTGACGACGCCGCCCACGGCCTCCGAGCCGAACAGCAAGGCGGCGGGGCCCCGCAGCACCTCGATCCGCTCGGCGGTGAGCGGGTTGATCGCGACGGCGTGATCGGCGCTCGAGGAGGAAACGTCGAGGCTGCCGATGCCGTCGGTGAGGACTCGCACCCGCTCGCCCGAAAAGCCGCGGAGCACGGGGCGCGAAGCGTTGGGGCCGAACGAGGTCGCCGAGACGCCCGGCTGGCGCGCCAGCGTCTCGCCGATCGTCGGCCTCAAGTCCCGGGTCAGTTCCTCGCCGCTCACGACCGAAGTGCCGGAGAGCACGTCCTCGCGATTGCGGCGGAAGCCGGTAACGACGATCGTCTGGTCCTGGACGGCCGCCGAATCCGCGGCGCGCGCGGGCGAGTCCGCCGGCGCCGGCGTCGCGGGCGGGGCGGGGTCGGCGGCCTGTTGCGCGAGGGCGGCGCCCGGGGCGACGATCAATGCCGCGCCGGTGAGCCAGACATAAGGGTTCAATGCAGATCTCCGCTGCGCATCCGCTGGAACGGCCACGCGCATCCCGTAACCGAAGGGTACGGTATAACAATGCCGATGTTTCGCCGGGGGAGTGGGGCAGGGGGCCTTTATCCCGGATGAACGGCGCCTGATCGTGACAAACTTGTCATGCGAGGAACGGCGCCAGGCGCTGCCATTCGCAAAGCTTGTCCTCGAAGGCCATCGTGTACGCCGGGCTGCTCGACGGCAGCGCAACCAGGGCGAGGCCGGGCCGGCCCGCCAGCTGCGGAAGGCCGAGAGCCGCCGACTTGCCGCCGTTGAACGCCACCGCCCGCAGGTTCGGCAAGCCCTCGACCAGTGCGGGAAGCGCGTTGCGTTCGACGGCGCGGATGGCGCCGTCGAGGCTGCCCCGACGCCGCGCCGCGCCCACCGTGTCCCACAAGCCGATCCCGCGGCGGAGCAGCGCGTCCAGCCGTTCCTCGTAGGCGAGCGGCTCCAGCTCCAGCCCGGCCACGGCGCCGATCAGGCGCCAGAACTGGTTGCGGGGATGGGCATAGTAACGCTGGCGGGCGAGCGACACCTCGCCGGGCAGGCTGCCGAGGATCAGCAGGCGCGTATCGGCGTCCGCGACCGGCGCGAAGGAGCGTTTGAGGTCGTCCAAAAGCCCTCCTTTCGGGCGCGCAACCTTCATCAAGGCGCGGCGTTCCGGGTAGCGCCTCCCGTCCGGGAGCGCATGCCATTTTCACGAGGGAGACGAGATTGAGCTTCGTCATGCGGGCCGCGGTCCTGGAGGGGCCGGGGCGGGTGAGCGTCAAGGAGGTCGCACGGCCGGAACCCCGACCGGGGCAGGTAAGGGTGAAGCTCGAAGGCTGCGGCGTCTGCGCCTCGAACCTGACGCCGTGGGAAGGGCCGGAGTGGATGACGTTCCCGACCGAGCCCGGTGCGCTCGGTCACGAAGGCTGGGGCACGATCGACGCCGTGGGAGAGGGGGTGGAAGGCCTGGCGGTTGGCGACCGCGTCGCCGCACTCTCGTTCAAGAGCTACGGCGAATATGACGTCGCCGAGGCCGCGGCCGTGGTGAAGCTCCCCGACGCGCTCGCCGGTCGGCCGTTCCCGGGCGAGCCGCTCGGATGCGCCTTCAACATCTTCCGCCGCGCCGACATACGCGCCGGCCAGACCGTGGCGATCGTCGGCATCGGCTTTCTCGGCGCGATCCTCACCCGCCTCGCGGCGGATGCCGGTGCGCGGGTGATCGCCATTTCCCGCCGCGCCTTCTCGCTCGACCTCGCCCGCCGCTTCGGCGCCGCCGAGACGATTGCGATGGACGATCATTGGGCGATCATCGCGCGGGTGAAGGAACTGACCGGCGGCCGAATGTGCGAGCGCGCGATCGAGGCCGTCGGCAAGCAATGGCCGCTCGACCTCGCCGGGGAGCTGGTCGCCGAGGGCGGCAAGCTCATCGTCGCGGGCTATCACCAGGACGGTCCGCGCCAGGTCAACATGCAGATGTGGAACTGGAAGGGCATCGACGTCGTCAACGCCCACGAGCGCGACCCCGAGGTCGCGATGCAGGGGATCCGCGAGGCGGTCGACGCCGTCGCCTCCGGCCGCCTCGATCCGGCGCCGCTCTTCACCCATAGCTACCGACTCGATCAGCTCGGCGAGGCGCTCGACGCCACCCGCGACCGGCCCGACGGCTTCCTCAAGGCGCTGGTGACGCCATGACGTCGCGGCCGCGGCTGGGTTTCCTGGGCGTCGGGTGGATCGGCCGGCACCGGATGGAGGCGATGCTCGCCACCGGTGCGGTCGAGGCCGCGGCGATCGCCGATCCCTCCGGCGAGATGGCGGCCGAGGCGCTGAAGCTGGCTCCGGCAGCAAAGCGGGTCGAAGGACTGGAAGGGCTGCTCGCCGAGCGTCTCGACGGTATCGTCATCGCGACCCCCAGCGCCCTCCACGCGGAGCAGTCGATCCGCGCGCTCGAAGCCGGCGCCGCGGTGTTCTGCCAAAAGCCGCTCGGCCGCACCGCGTCGGAGGCGCGCGCCGTTGTCGACGCGGCGCGGAAGGCCGACCGCTTGCTCGCCGTCGACCTCTCCTATCGCTTTACCGAGGGCATGCGGCGAATCCGGGCGCTGCTCGACGAAGGCGCGCTCGGGGAGGTGTATGCGGTCGACCTCATCTTCCACAACGCCTACGGGCCCGACAAAGGCTGGTTCTACGACCCCGCATTGTCCGGCGGCGGCTGCGTCATGGACCTTGGCGTGCATCTTGTGGATCTCGCCTTATGGTCGCTCGATTTTCCGCAAGTTGAACGGGTATCTTCAGACCTGCTCTCAGGAGGCCGGCCGCTCCGCGAAGGCCAGGTCGAGGATTATGCGGTCGCGAACCTCGCGCTCGACGGCGGCGCGTCGGTCCGCCTCGCCTGCTCGTGGCGGTTGCCGGCCGGGCAGGAGGCGGTGATCTCCGCCGCCTTTTACGGAACGGAGGGCGGCGCCGCGCTGCGCAACGTCGGCGGTTCCTTCTACGACTTCACCGCCGAGCGCTTCCGCGGCACTTCCACGGAGACGTTGTCGTCGCCGCCGGACGCCTGGGGCGGCCGCGCGGCTGCCGACTGGGCGGGGCGGCTGGCGCGCGGCGCCCGCTTCGATCCGGCGGCGGAGCGGCTGGTCGACGTCTCCGCGGTACTCGACCGGATCTACGGGCGCGCTTAGCGAAATCGCAACGGCGGCGGGACTAAGGCGGGTCGATGGCCTCCGCCCCGGACCCCCGCACGCCCGAGCTGCTGCCGCTGACCGCGATCCGCGGCCTCGCCGCCTGGTGGGTGGTGCTGTTCCACCTGCGCTTCCTGCTCGCGCCCTGGACCGCGCCGGCCGTGATGGCGGTGCTGGCGCGGGGCAACCTCGCCGTAGATCTCTTCTTCCTCCTCTCCGGCTTCGTGATGGCGCTAAATTACGGCGCTCGCGTCGGCGAAGGCGGCGTCGCTGCCTATGGCGACTTCCTGTACCGCCGGCTCGCGCGCATCTACCCGCTGCACCTCCTCATCCTGCTCGGCTTCGCCGCCTACGCGCTGGCCGCGGCGGCGTTCGGCAGCGTGCGCCTGGTCGACCAGGATTGGGGCTATTTCGGAGCCTCGCTCCTGCTCGTCCAGAACTGGGGACTGACGGCCCAGACACGATGGAACGTGCCGGCCTGGTCGATCTCGACGGAAGCGATGGCCTACCTCCTCTTCCCGCTGCTGCTCGCGCTGCTCAAGCCGCAGCGGCGGCCCCTGTGGCTGCTCGCGGCCTGCCTGGTCGGGCTGGGCACCGGCGTACAGACGTTTTTCCGCCTCGCCGGCTATCCCTTTCCGAACGCAGTGGCGCAGACCGGGCTGTTTCGCTGCCTCGTCGAGTTCGCGATGGGCATCGCGCTCTACGGGCTCTGGCTGCGAATGCCGCAGCGGCGATGGGATGCCGCGGCGCTGGGCGGCATAGCGGCGGTGCTGGCGCTGGCCTATGCGGTGCTCGACGCGCCCGTCGCGCCGCTCATATGGGCTGCGCTGATCCTGGCGCTCGCGAAGGCAGGCGGCACCGGCCTCCTCTCGGCGACGCCATTGGTCTGGCTCGGCCGCATCAGCTACGCGACCTATCTGTCGCATTATCTGTTGCTGACCTTGTTCAAATTCGCGTTCGTCGGTGCGGGCCGGGCCGTTTCGCCGGGCCTGCTGGCGCTCTACCTCGTCTCCGTCCTGGCCGTCTCGGCCCTCCTCTATCACGCCTTCGAGAAGCCGGCGCAGGCGATGCTGCTCGGCTGGCGCAGGTCGGGCGCGGCGAGGAGGACGGGCGCGGCGCCCGCGACGGCCTAGCCCGCCTCCAACTCCGGCAAGGCTTCAATCGACCTGTAGAGGTCTCCCAGCTCGGCGCCCTCGAGCGCATCCAGCAGCTGGTCGAAACCGTCGATGACGAAATAGCAGCGCTGGAAGGTGTCCGAGCGGTAGCGGGTCCGCAGCACCCGCGCGAGGTCGAAGCCGTGGCGGGCGACGGCCGGATCCTCCAGTGCGAATCCCGCCTCGCCGAAGCTGGAGGCAAGGCCGGCGCCGTAGATCTTGAGCGCGCCTTCCTCGCGCGCCAGCCCGAACTCGATCGTGTACCAATAGAGGCGGGACAGGCGGTGGAGGTCGCCGCTCGCCAGCGCATCGAGCCCGCGATGCCCCAGCATCTCCAGCACGTCGGCGACGCGCGGATTGGTAAGCATCGGCACGTGGCCGAAGACGTCGTGGAACACGTCCGGCTCTTCCAGATAATCGAGCTGGTCCGCAGAGCGGATGAAGTTGCCCGCCGGGAACTGGCGCCGGCTGAGGTGTCGGAAGAAGACGTCGTCTGGGAGCAGGCCGGGGACGGCGACCACCGTCCAGCCGGTGCGCGGGAAGAGCCGCGCATTGAGCTCGTCGAAATCGGGAATGCCGGGGTGGGAGAGGCGAAGCACGTCGAGCCCCTCCTCGAACGCACGCACCGCGCGACCGGCGAGCCGCTGCTGCTGCCGTGCGAACAGCAGGTCCCAGACGCGATGGTCCTCCGGCGTGAAGTGGGCCCAGTTCTGGGGGATGGTCCAGTCGCCCCGGTCGGCGGCGGCGGTCTCCGTGAAGTCTCTGAACATGATCGTGTCTCCGGAAATGAAAAACCCCGCCCGGAGGGTCCGGACGGGGTGGAAAGCTTTGGCTGGTGAAGGCGCGCGCTAGTTCGATCCCGTCCGGTATCGCGAGGCGTAATAATAGAGGGCCGTCGCGGCGGCGGCCGGACGGGCGGATACGGGAGAGGCGCACATCGTCTTCATCACGAACAAACTGACCCTTCGACTCGTGGCTGTCAACCTGCGCTTCCGCCCCCGAACGCAGGCTGAACGGGAGGGTTGCACCGCCGCGGGGTACGGGGCAGCCTCTGCTGCGTGGAAGCGGCTCGGCAGATGGGAACGGAGGCGGCGCCGGGCGCAGTGCGGGAGGCGTCGATCGAACGTGCTCTGGGCGGCGCTTTTTCGGTGCTCGCGGCGCGGCCGTTCGCGGCATTCGGCATCGCGCTGCTGCTCAGCGCCGCTCCCTCGGAGGCGGTGCTCTTCGAGTATTTCCGCCTTGCCGGCGGCGATTACGGGCCGCTCGGCCGCAGCGGATCCTATGTCGTACTGGCCTTTGCCGCGCTCCTCGTCCTTGCCGTCTCGACGGTGGCGCAGGGTGCGCTCGTCCGTCTTGCCGCGAGTCACCGCGAGGCGCGCCGCGCGAGCCTGGGAGAGGCGCTCGAAAGCGGCTGCCGGGCGCTTCTGCCGATGGTGGCGCGGACCGTGCTCGCCACCGTCGCGACGGTCGTGGCGGCGGTCGCATTCCTCGTTCCGGCGATGCTGCTCTATGTCGTCTGGGCCGTCTCGGTGCCTGCGCTCATCCTCGAGCGGCTGGGACCGACGGCGGCGCTGGAGCGGAGCCAGGTGCTCACCCGCGGCGCGCGCTGGCGCGTCTTCGGCTTCCAGCTCGTGATCCTGCTCGGCGCCTGGATGCTGAACCTCGCGCAGAATGCACTGCGGGCCCCCGACGAATCCCTGGTCGGCGCCCTGACCGTGCTCGGCGTCGGCGCCGCCGTCGGCTCCGCCATCACCGCTTTCTCCGCAGTCGCGCACACTCTGCTCTATTGCGAGCTGCGCGACTGGAAGGAGGGGCCGCCGGTGGAACGGCTCGCCGAAGTCTTCCGTTAGCCGCGCCGGCTTCGCGCCGACGGAGGACTGGCGCGATGCCACACCTGCTTCTTGCAGACGAGGCCGCCGAATCGGCAGCCTTCGATCTCGATCTGGTTCGGGCCGGTCTGCACCATCTCGGAGGCGAACTCGTCACCGAGATCGGGGACGAAGGCGCGGCCTTCCCACCGGTGGGGGCCGTTGGCGCGATAGCCGCGCAGCAGCTCGAGGCCGAGCAGTTGGCGCACGCCGCCCTTGCGCGCCGCGTCTTCGCGCGCCTTCGGGCTGGCCCAGACGACGCGACCGCAGACCGCGCCGCCGCACGGCGCCGTCCGCACGATCACCGAGCCGGCCGGGTTGGACCAGGTGCCGAAGATGCCGGCGCCGCCGCCCTGCGGCACGGCCGCGGCGGCGAGGAGGCCGGCGAGGAGGGTAAAGGTCATCGCTCCCTCCCGGTCAATGCAGGGTTGCCGCCGCCGCGGCGGCCTCGGCGGCGGGCGGCGCGAGCCCCTGGCGCCGCCACTCGGCAACGACCAGGCCGGCCTTGTCGTCGCGCACCACCACGCGGTCGTAGGCGCCGGTGACCACGAGGCGAGTGAAGGATTGGAGAGCTTCGGAGAGGATCGTCGCGCCGGCGATGTCGGGCAATGTCTCGCCGGCGGTCACAGTATCGACGCGGTACGCCATCTTGTCGTTTCCTTCTGCCGCGGCGGGTAAAGCCGCTGATGCGGCGGATCAAACGTCGCGCCGCCGCACAAGTTCGCCGATGAACCACTTTACATGAAGCGCGGCTGACCCGACGGTGCGGCACGGGAGCCCCCGCAACGCCTTGCCCCCGCCGCTTACCCTGCTATATCCGCCGCCTTGCCGTGGCCCGCGGGCGTGGCGGAACTGGTAGACGCGCCGGATTTAGGTTCCGGTATCGAAAGATGTGGGGGTTCGAGTCCCTTCGCCCGCACCAGTTGCGCCAGACTCGAAACCGTCCGGGGGACGGTTTCGGCTTGTGCAACTCCCGAGCGAAAGCAAGGGGGGTGGCGCCAGACTCGAAACCGTCCGGGGACGGTTTCGGCTTGCGCAACTCCCGAGCGAAAGCGAGGGGGGTGCCTAGACCTAAGCCGCATCCAGAGAGAGACGAAGACGAACATCATGCAGACTGTCGAGACGTTGAACGAGGGCCTGAAGCGCGCCTACCGGATCACGATTTCCAGGAAGGACATCGACGCCCGCGTCGACGGCGAGCTGAAGCGCGTCGCGCCGCAGATCCGCATGCCCGGCTTCCGTCCCGGCAAGGTGCCGCCGAACCTGGTCAAGAAGATGCACGGTGCCGCGATCGAGCAGGAGGCGCTGAACAGCGCCGTCCAGCAGGGCGTCCAGCAGCTGATGAGCGAGCAGAAGCTGCGCCCGGCGATGCAGCCGTCGGTCGAGCTCGAGGATGGCGGTCCCGGCAAGGATGCGGTGGTCAAGGTCGAGCTCGAGACGCTCCCGGACGTGCCGGAGCCGAAGATCGAGGGGCTGAAGCTCGAGCGGCTGACGGTCGAGCCGACCGAGGCCGAGGTGGACGAGGCGCTGGAGCGGCTGGCGAGCGGGCAGAAGAGCTACGAGCCGGCGCCCAGGGAGCATGCGGCGGAGATCGGCGACCTCGTCGTGATCGACTATGAGGGCAGCGTCGACGGCGAGCCGTTCGAAGGAGGCAAGGGCGAATCGATGCGGGTCGAGCTGGGCTCGGGCCGGCTGATCCCGGGCTTCGAGGACCAGCTCGTCGGCGCCAAGGCGAACGAGCAGCGGACGCTCAGGGTCACCTTCCCCGATGACTACCCGGTTGCCTACCTGAAGGGCCGGGACGCGAAGTTCGAGGTCACGGTCGGCGAGGTCCAGCTGCCAAAGGGGATGCAAATCGACGACGGCTTCGCCCAGTCGATGGGCCTCGAGGGCATCGATCAGCTGAAGGGCCTGCTGAAGGGCCAGATCGAGCAGGAGCTGAACGGCCTCACCCGCACCCACATGAAGCGCAAGCTGCTCGACCAGCTCGCCGCCAGCCACGATTTCGAAGTGCCGCCCTCGATGGTCGAGGCGGAGTTCGCCCAGATCTGGCAGCAGCTCGAGCATGAGGCGAGCCACGAGGAGGATCCGAAGGCGGCGCTCGCCGAGATGGAAGCCGAGCGCGAGGATTACCGCGCGATCGCCGAGCGCCGGGTCCGCCTCGGCCTGCTTCTCTCGGAGATCGGCCAACGTGCCGGTGTCCAGGTCTCGGACGCCGAGATGAACCAGCTGATCGCCCAGGCGGCCCAGCAATATCGGCCCGAGGATCGGCAGAAGTTCGTCGAATATGTCCGCAATGAGCCGATGGCCGCAGCCCAGTTGCGCGCTCCCCTGTTCGAGGACAAGGTCGTCGACCACCTCTTCTCGCAGGCACAGATCACCGACCGGGCGGTAACGCGGGACGCGCTTCAGGCGGAGATCGAGTCGGTCGAGACCGGCCACGTCCACGGACCGGATTGCGATCACGATCACGGCCACGCGCCCAAGGCGAAGAAGGCTTCCGCCAAGAAGACGAAGGCCGCCGAAGCCGCTCCGGCCGAGGAGAAGCCGGCGAAGAAGCCCGCCGCGAAGAAGGCCAAGGCCGAGGACGCCGCGCCTGCTCCCGCCGCCGAGGACAAGCCGGCCAAGGCGCCGCGGGCGAAAAAGGCCGCCGAGGATGCAGCGCCTGCGGCCCAGGAGGCCGCTCCCGCGAAGAAGAAGCCCGCCGCCAAGAAGAAGGCGTAAGCCCGACGCTCCGTTCGCGCCGCGCTTGTCGAAGCGCCGTCCTTCTCTAAAAGAGGGCCTTCGACAGGCTCAGGCCGAACGGGTGGGGTGTCCGGAGTGCAGTCTCAGCTTCGCATCGCCGTCCTGCTGCCCTGCTACAATGAGGAAGCGGCGATCGGCCAGACGGTGGCCGGCTTCCGCGCCGCGCTGCCGGACGCGACGATCTACGTCTACGACAACAACAGCCGGGACCGAACCCGCGAGGTCGCCGGGGCGGCGGGCGCCGTCGTGCGGGCGGAGCGCATGCAGGGCAAGGGCAATGTCGTGCGCCGCATGTTCGCCGACGTCGAGGCCGACGTCTACGTCATGGCCGACGGCGACGCGACCTACGACGCCGCCGCCGCGCCGGAGCTGGTTTCCCGCCTCGTCGGGGAGCAGCTCGACATGGTCGTGGGCGCCCGCCGCTCGGAAGTGGAGGAGGCGTACCGGCGCGGCCACCGCTTCGGCAACCGGCTGCTGACCGGCATGCTGGCCCGCATCTTCGGGCGCACCTTCACCGACATCCTGTCGGGCTATCGCGTCTTCTCGCGCCGGTTCGTCAAGAGCTTCCCGGCGCTATCGCGCGGCTTCGAGACGGAAACGGAGATCAGCGTCCACGCGCTCGAGCTCGCCATGCCGGTGGCGGAAGTCGTCACCGCCTATGGCGCGCGGCCCGAGGGCTCGCACTCGAAGCTGTCGACCTACCGGGACGGCTGGCGGATCCTCAGGACGATCCTCCACCTGTTCCGGATCGAGCGGCCGGTGCTCTTCTACGGCGGCTTTGCGGCGCTGCTCGCCGCGGCGGCGGTGGTGCTCGCGATACCTTTGGTGGTGACTTACGCGCAGACCCACCTGGTGCCCCGCTTTCCGACCGCGATCTTCGTCACCGGCCTCATGATCGTCGCGGTGATCAGCTTTGCCGTCGGGTTGATCCTGGACACGGTCGTGCGTGGCCGGCGCGAGGTTCGCCGGCTCGCCTATCTCGCCCTTCCGGCCGTCGGCCAGTAAGGGCCCGCGCCGGGCGCGCCGGCGCGGGCCTCGGCCTTACCAGCCGTTGTGCCTCAGCCAGCGCAACCGCCGGCTGAGATTGTCCAGCTCGCGCTGCAGCCAGGCATTGTCGCGGGCGTTGAGCTGGCCGCCGTCGCGGCGGCGCATCTGCCACGCCTGACGCTTGATGTTGTTGAGCTGCGCCTGCGCGCGCATCCCTTCGCCGCGGTTCAGCGAGCCGTCCGAGATGCCGCGGTTGATGCGGTCCTGGAGGAACTGGATCCGCTCCCAGGTGCCGCCCGGCGCGCCGCGCCAGAAGGCATTGCCGTTCCAGCCCGGCTGGGCGGAGGCGGGCGCAAGTCCGACCGGCGCCAGCATCATCGCGCCGGCCATCGCGGCGCCTACGAATACGCTCTTCATGCTGTGGTTTCCCTTTCGCATCGTCACAGTCCGGGTCGAGCCCGGCACCGGTGCAACGAGGAACGGACCGTTTCGGTGCCATGAACTTTCGGCAAGCCGACGCTCGCCTGCGCCGGAGAGCCGCAAGACCCGCCTTCGGGCTGTCCCGGATCGGGACTGGCAAGGCGTCGAAGCCGGCTGTGCGGCGTGGTAGAAGCGGCCCAACGGCGGCGCACGAGCGTCGCCAAGGGTAAGGAGAGACGAGGATGCGCATTCTGGACGCGGAAGAGCTGGGCCTGGTCGCCGGCGGCTGGGGCCATCATGGCGGGTGCCAGCCGGTCTGCCCGCCGCCGCCGCCGCCGGCCTGTTGCCCGACGTCGTGCGTGACGGTGTCCAGCTCGGCGAGCAGCTTCAGCTTCAGCAGCAGCTCGAGCAGCAGCTTCAGCTTCAGCTTCAGTTCGAGCTCCAGCAGCAGCTTCGCCTTCGCGTCGAGCTCCAGCTCCAGCACCAGCGGCTCCACGTCCTTCTCCTTCGGACGCTGACGGCTTCCCCGCGGAGGCCCGGCAGGGCAGGATGAGGCGATGGCGCGCCTCATCCTCCTGCTCCTGGCCGCCTGGCTGGTCGCCGCGGCACCGCCGGCACGGACCGTCTACCGCCACGCCGGGCTGATCGACGGCACCGGGGCGCCGCTCCGCCGCGACATGGCCGTCGTGGTCGAGGGCGAGCGGATCGCCGCGGTGCTGCCCGACGCGCGGCTGACGCGGCGCCAGCTTAGGACCGCGCGGGTGGTGGACCTCACCGGCCGCTATCTGCTGCCGGGGCTGATCGACAGCCACCAGCATCTCGCGACGCCGCCGGACCGCCAAGCCGCGCTCGCGGTGCTGCGGCGGCAGCTCCATTCCGGCGTCACCGCTATTCGCGACATGGCCGACGACGTGCGCGAGGTCCGCACGCTGCAGGAGGCGGCGCGCCGCGGCACGATCGCGGCGCCGGACATCGTCTATCCGGCGCTGGTCGCCGGCCGGAGCTTCTTCGCCGACCCGCGCACCGCCGCCGCCGCCCAGGGCTTCGCGCCGGGAACCGCGCCGTGGATGCAGGCGATCGACGAGCGGACCGACCTTCGCGCCGCGGTGGCGCGGGGCAAGGCGACCGGCGCCGCGGCGATCAAGATCTACGCGAACCTCCCGGCGCCGCTGGTGGCGCGGGTGGCGGCCGAAGCGCACCGGCAGGGACTGCAGGTCTGGGCCCACGGCATGGTCTTCCCGGCGACGCCCGAGGAGGTCGCCGCGGCCGGGCCCGACACGATGAGCCACGTCTGCTACCTCGCCTACCAGGCGATGGCGGCGAGGCCGGACAGCTACCAGCATCGCTTCCCCGTCGACGCCGCCTTGTTCGCGCATGGCGACAACGCCGCGATGGCACGGCTGTTCGCGGCGATGCGGCGGCGGGGCATCGTCCTCGACGCCACCAACCGCGTGTACGAGGAGGCGGAGCGGGCGGCGCGGCGAACGGGCAAGCCGGCGCATTGCACGCTCGCGCTGGCGCTTCGGCTGACCGGCCAGGCCTGGCGGGCGGGGGTGACGATCTCGGCCGGGACCGACGGCGAGACCGCGCCGGAGGATGCCTGGCCGGCGGTGATCGAGGAGGTCGAGCTGCTCGGCCGCGCCGGGCTGCCGCCGGCGGCCGCGATCCGGACCGCGACCCTCAACGGCGCGCGAGCGATGGGGATGGAGCGCGAGATGGGCAGCGTGGCGGCCGGGAAGCTAGCGAATTTCGCAATATTGAGCCGCAACCCTCTGGAATCGCTTGCAAATCTCCGCAGCGTCACGCTCACGGTGAAGCGCGGGCGCGAGTATCCCCGCCGCTAGTCGAGCGCGTCGGTGCGCGGGCCGAGCGCGGCGTCCCTCGCGCGCATGACCGTCTTGAGGTTCATGAATTCGTGGAGGCCGTAGCGGCTGAGCTCGCGGCCGTGGCCGGATCGCTTGATGCCGCCGAAGGGCGCCTCCGGGGCCGAGGCGAGCATCTGGTTGATCGCGGTCATGCCGGCCTCCACCTCCCGGACGAAGCGCTCCTGCTCCTCCGGCTCGTTGGTCCAGACGGAGGAGCCGAGGCCGAAGGGGATGTCGTTGGCGATTCGGATCGCCTCGTCGATATCGGCAGCGCGGAACACCATGGCGACGGGGCCGAAAATCTCCTCGGCCATCAGCGGGCTGTCGAGCGGCACGTCGGTGATAACCCCTGCGGTGAGAAAGGCGCCGGGGCCGTCCGGCTTCTCCCCACCGAACAGGAGCGTCGCGCCGACCTCCTTCGCCTCGTCGAGCTGCTTGAGCACGGTGTCGCGCTGCTCGAAGCTGGAGAGCGGGCCCATGTCCGTCGCCGGATCGAACGGGTCGCCGGCCTTCACCGCCTTCACGGCGGCGGAGAATCTGTCGAGGAAGGCGTCGTAGACGTCGGCGTGGACGATCATCCTCTTGGCGCAGATGCAGGACTGGCCGGTGTTCTGGATGCGCGCCTTGACGCCCTGCTTCACCGCCTCGTCAAGGTCCGCCGAGGGCATGACGACGAAGGGATCCGAGCCGCCCAGCTCGAGCACGACCTTCTTGAGCGCCTTGCCCGCCGCCTCGGCGACGGACTTGCCCGCGCCCTCGGAGCCGGTGAGGGTGACGGCGGCGATGCGGTCGTCGGCGATGAGGCCGGGGACGGCGCCCGACTTGATCGCGAGGTTCTGGAACAGGCCATCGGGCGCGCCGGCGGAGAGGACCATCTCTTCGATCAGGCCGGCGACGCCCTGGACGATGCTGGCGTGCTTGAGCAGGCCGACATTGCCGGCGAGGATGGTGGGGGCGAGGAAGCGGACGACCTGCCAGAAGGGGAAGTTCCACGGCATGACCGCGAGGATCGGCCCGATCGGCAGCCAGACCAGCTCGGCGGTGCCGCCGGTGGCGAGCGCCTGGCGCCGCGGCTCCAGCATGGCGGGGCCGTCCTTGGCGAAGACGCGGAAGCCGGCGATGCATTTCTCGACCTCGGCAACGGCGCTCGCATAGGTCTTGCCCATTTCCAGCGTCGCCATCCGCGCCAGCCGCGCCTTCTCGGCCTCGAAACGGTCGGCGATGCGGGAGAGGAGGGCGGTGCGCTCGTCGAGCGGCGTCGCGCGCCAGTGGCGGAACGTCTCGGCGGCCCTGGCGACCTTCGTTTCGAGCGCGTCGGGCGCCAGCTCGGGATAGGTCGCGATCTCCTCGCCGGTGGCTGGGTTGACGCTCCTGAACATCCAAGGCTCCTTCAGCTGACCGGGACACCGAACAGGTCGTGCTCGTCGGCGTCCTCGATGAGGACGCGGACGATGTCCCCCTGGCCGACGTGCGGCGCGTCGCGCAGGTGGACTTCGCCGTCGATTTCCGGCGCATCGGCCTTCGAGCGGCCGGTGGCGCCGCCTTCCTCGTCGACGACATCGACGAGGACGTCGATGGTGCGGCCGACCTTCGCCTGCAGTTTCTCCGCGGAGATGCGCGCGGTAAGCTCCATCAGGCGGGCATAGCGCTCCTCCTTGACCTCCTCGGGCACCGCGCCGGGGAGGCTGTTCGCCGCCGCGCCCTTGACCGGCTCGAAGCGGAAGGCGCCGACGCGATCCAGCTGCGCTTCCTCGAGCCATTGCATCAGATAGTCGAAATCGGCCTCGGTCTCGCCGGGGAATCCGACGACGAAGGAGGAGCGGATGGCAATGTCCGGGCACACGCCCCGCCAGGCGCGGATGCGCTCGAGGACCTTGGCTTCGTTGGCCGGCCGCTTCATCGCCTTCAGCACCGACGGCGCGGCGTGTTGGAACGGGATGTCGAGATAGGGGAGGACCAACCCCTCGGCCATCAGCGGGATGACCTTGTCGACGTGGGGGTAGGGATAGACGTAGTGGAGGCGCACCCAGGCGCCGAGCCGGCCGAGCTCGCGGGCGAGGTCGGTCATGTGGGCGCGCACCTCGCCGCCTTTCCACGGCCATGAGGCATGGCGGAGGTCGACGCCGTAGGCCGAGGTGTCCTGGCTGATGACCAGCAGCTCCTTCGTGCCCGCCGCGACGAGCTTTTCCGCCTCGCGCAGGATCGCGTCGGGCCTGCGGCTGACGAGGTCGCCGCGCAGCGAGGGGATGATGCAGAAGCTGCAGCGGTGGTTGCAGCCTTCGGAAATCTTCAGATAGCTGTAGTGGCGCGGGGTGAGCTTCAGGCCCGCGTCGGGCACCAGGTTGAGATAGGCCGAGGGCGGCATCGGCGCGGCGACATGGACGGCGCCGACCACTTCTTCATATTGGTGCGGGCCGGTGACGGCGAGGACGCCGGGGAACTTGGCGCGGATGACGTCCGCTTCCTTGCCCATGCAGCCGGTGACGATCACCCGGCCGTTCTCGGCGATCGCCTCGCCGATCGCGGCGAGACTTTCTTCCTTTGCGGAATCGAGGAAGCCGCAGGTGTTGACCAGGACGACGTCCGCCTGATCATAGTCGGGCGACAGTTGGTAACCGTCGGAGCGCAGCTTCGTCAGGATCCGCTCGGAATCGACCAGCGCCTTCGGGCAGCCGAGCGAAACCATGCCGACCTTGGGCGGGGAGGGGAGCTCGAGTTCCATGGGAGCCGGCGACATAGGGCCTCCGCGTCGCTTTTCCTAGCGCCGCGACTCGGAAGCTGACCAAAGTTCGGCCTCCAAAGAGAGAAAAAACCAGCGCTTCACAGCGTCACCCACCCTTTCGCGAAAGCCTGACCGAGCAGACGGACGAGCTGCCGGTTGTCGTAGCGGGTGCGGAAGCCGACGATGCGGCCGCGATAACGGACCGGCGTCCGGACGCCTTCGATGGCCGCGCAGGTCCGCTCCGACACCTCCTTGCCCCGAGCCGCCTTGCCACGGCGCGCCGCCTCGTCCCAGGCGGCGGCGAAGCTTTCCGCCCCCGGCCTGCCGCGCAGTGCGTGCGCGGTCTGCTTGCTCATACCCACGGCGCGCGCGGCGTGGCTGGAGGGCAGTCCGCCTGCGATTGCGGCGATGAAAGCGCGCTGGCGCTCCGGCGTCCACCCGTCATGGCGTCCGCGTAGCGGGACCGGCGTGAAGGCGGGAAGGGAGTTCGAGTCGTCCATCCCCAGCTTATGCCTCAGCCGCCGGGGTGTAGGAAAGTGAATTGTTCCTTCTACGTTCCCGTCAGCGTGCGCGCCGGGAGACGGAGCGGAAGGTGTGCCCGGTCGCCGGGTCGGTGGTGGCAACCGCGAGGGCGTCGCCGCCGGGAGCGAGGGTGTAGGTCCGCACCATGACGATGCGGCCGTTGCTCCTGCGGGTCTCCTCGATGGTGCGCGGGTCGAGGCGGCGGACGGCGGCGAAGACCGGAATCTTGTACGGCCCGCTGACCCGCACGAAGGCGCCGCCGAAGCGGGCGGTGAAAGCGTAGCCGAGGGCGTGGCGGTAGACGAAGCGGTCGCCTTCGACGCGCAGGACGATGGTCCGCTGCTGCTCCGGCACCGTCACGTAGCGAATGCCCTCCCAGGTGCCCGACGCGGCGTGGGCGCCGGTGGGCGCGGGCGCGGTGCGGCGGGCGATATAGACGGTTTGGAGCGGGCCGCGGACGCCGGGGCGCCTGTCGTTCGCGACGTAGGTGGCCGTGCGGTCGTCGGGCGCGACCGTCATCGTCACGGTGCGGCTGAGCGTCGGCCCCTCGCTATGCGTTACGAGGGTGCGGGGCCCGGCGATCCGCGCCGATTCCCAGCGCACCTGGTCGTCGCCCGGCACCGGGTGCGGCTTCCCGTCGGCGGGATAGGCGCGCGGCGGGGCGCAGCTGTCGCAGCGATAGCGGCCGTCGGCGACGAGATAGATGTCGGTCGGCAGGCCGGACTGGGTGTCGAGGTCGGAGACCCACCGGCCGTCGAACGGGGAGCGTGCGGGCGGGGCGGCTGCGGCGAGCGCGAGCGGCGCGAGGAGCAGGGCGAGTCTCTTCATCCGAGCACCATTTCGCGTGGCGGCGAGGGAGGCAAGGCGGCCGTGGTTGGAAGCGCCTTCACCATAAGCGGCAAGTTCCCGGAAAGGATCGGGGAACTAATCCACATCAAGAGCGGCCGCGGGGGGCGGTGCGCCCCTCCGGAGCCCTGATTCGCAATGCGCGCAGCGCCGAAAATCTTTCCGCCACGGCCGCCGCGCGAGGCCGTCGAGGAAGAAGCGGCGCTGCTGCTGGAGGACGGCGCGACAACGCCCGTCCGCCTGCGCAACGTCTCGGCCGAGGGATTCGGCGCCGAATGCCCCGGCTTCGTCCGCATCGGCAGCCATGTCCACCTGGAACGCGCCGGCCGCGCCCGCCGCGCCCATGTGCGCTGGGCCCTGCGCGGGCGTTTCGGCGCGATGTTCGTCGACGCCGATCAGTAGAGGGCGGCGAGCCGCGCCAGGCCCGGCTCGTGAGTCAGATCGAGGTGGAGCGGGGTGACCGAGACGTAGCCGTCGGCGATCGCCTCGAGGTCGGTCTCGTGCCCCGGGGTCTGGACGGCGGGGCCGAGGCCGAACCAGAAATAATCGTAGCCGCGCGGATCGGTGCGCTGGACGATCCTGAGGCGGCCATAGTCTCGAAAGCCCTGGCGGCAGACGCGGATGCCCTTCACCGCATCGGGCGCGAGGGCCGGGAAGTTGACGTTGACGAGGGTGCGCGGCGGCATCGGCCCGGCGATGAGCGGCGCGAGCACGCGCTCGGCCCAGGCCTCGGCGGCGGCGAAGGGGACGGTGTCCCCCATGCCTTCCTTCGCATAGGCCTGGCTGAGCGCGACCGACGGGATGCCGGCGAGCGCGCCTTCCATCGCCGCCGAGCAGGTGCCGGAATAGGTGACGTCCTCGCCGAGATTGGCGCCGCGGTTGACGCCGGAGAGGACGAGGTCCGGCCGCGCCTCCTTCATGATGTGTGCAAGGCCCATCATCACCGCGTCGGTCGGCGTGCCGGTGACGCAGAAGCGGCGCTCGCCGAGCTTCCTGAGGCGCACCGGCCGGGTGAGGGTGAGCGAGTGGCCGGCGCCGGACTGCTCCTCGGTCGGCGCGACGATCCAGACGTCGTCGGAGAAAAGCGCGGCGATCCGCTCCAGCACCTTGAGCCCGCCCGCGTTGACGCCGTCGTCGTTGGTGAGGAGGATGCGCATCGGGCGGCGCTAGGCTGAGGGGAGGGCGGGGGCAAGCGCGCAACCATCGCCGCGGGCCGGACGTTCGCTCAGGGGACAGGCAAAAGGAGAAGGCGATGCGCGTTCCGCACAACAGCTTCGTGGTGGTGGCCGACGGCAGGAAGATGCTGTTCTTCCGCAACGAGGGGGATGCCGAATTCCCCAAGCTGCAGGTCGAGCGCAAGGAGGTGCAGGACAATCCCGCCGACCGCGACCAGAAGACCGACGCGCCCGGCCACACGTTCGACTCTTCCGGGGGCGCGGGGCGCAGCGCCTACGAAGAGGTGGATTTCCATCAGCTCGAGGAAGACCGGTTCGCCGCCGAGACGGCGGATATGCTGAAGAAGAGGGCGCTCAAAAACGAGTTCGAATCCCTGATCATCGTCGCCCCGCCGCGCACGCTCGGCGAGCTCAGGAAGCATTATCACAAGGAAGTGGAGAAGCGCCTCGCCGCCGAGGTGGCGAAGGACCTCACCGGCCATCCGGTGGCGGAGATTGAGAAAATCCTGCAGGCCGAATAGGGTCGCCCCTCCCGGCCGCGGGGGCGGGCCGGGCAGCATCACATCGAGGAGCTTGAAAGACTGTGCGTAAAATCCTGATTGCCCTGTCGCTCTCCGCCGCCGCTTTCTCCGCGCCGGCCTTCGCCCAGGCCCCCGCCGCCGGCATGACCGTCAAGGACACGGCCGGCGGCACCGTCGGCACGGTCACGAAGGTCGAGGGCGGCTACGTCATCGTGAAGACCGACAAGCACGAGGCGCGCCTCCCGGCCGCGTCCTTCACGCCGCACGAGGGGTCCTTGCTGTTCGGCATGACCCAGGCGCAGCTCGACGCCGAGATCGAGAAGGGCCTCGCCGCCGCGGCGGCGAAGATCGCGCCCGGCGCGGCGGTGACCGGCACGGCCGGCGCCGCGGTCGGCACGATCACCGCGGTCGACGACCAGACGGTGACGATCAAGCTTGCGTCCGGGAATCTGGTGCGGGTGCCCCGGAGCGGAGTTGCGCCGGGGCCGAACGGCGTCGTCGTCGGCGCAACCGCGGCGGATCTCGAGGCGGCGGCCAAGCCTGCCGCGCCGGCGCCGGCCGCGTCGGGCACCCCGAAATAAGCCTGCGCACTTGGGGCCAAGAGAAAGGCCGCGGTCCCGGGTGGGAGCGCGGCCTTTTCCTTTTCGAGCGTCCTACTTCGCGGCCTTGCGGCGGCGGGCGATGAGGCCGGCGGCGCCGGCGCCGAACAGCAGCGCCATCGGCGGGGCCGGAACGTCGGTGGGCGGACCCGAGGAGGTGCCGCTCGAGCCCGAGCTGGTCGAGGAGGAGCCGCTCGAGCTGGCGGAGCTGGCGCTGCTCGAGGAGGAGCTGGACGCGCTCGACGCGCTCGACGACGTGCTGGTCGAGCTCGAGACGTTGCCGCTCGAGCTGCTCGTCGAGCTGATCCCGGACGAGGTGCTCGACGAGCTGCCGCCCGTGGACGTGGAGCTTCCCCCGGTCGACGTGCTGGTCGAGCCGCCGCTGGAGGTCGAGGCGGTGAAGAAGGCGTTGCCGCTCGAGCCGCCGAAGAAGCCGCCCGAGAAGAAGCCGCCGCCGAAGCCGCCGCCGCCGCTGCCGCCGCCGACGACGACCGCGGGGACGCCGCCGCCGCCCATCTCGACCGGCATCGGCATCGGCGCGGGGGCGGGGGCGCCCATCGCGTAGGTGCGGGTGGTGACGGTGCGGGCCGGCTGGCGGACGACGCAGGTCGCATGGGCGACGCGGCGGGTCCGGTAGACGGTTCGCGCCTTGACGACGCTGCGGGCGTATTTCTCGCCCTTCGCGTGGTGGACGATGGCGGGCCGCGGCCGGGGATTTTCGACGACGTGGACGGCGCTGCCGCCGATCACGGCGCCGCCGGCGGCGCAGGCGCACAATTTAGCGAGAGCCATTCTTACCGACATAGCGACGCACCCTGTTTCGTGGCGGTGGATGAGGCCCCGTCGCTCCCGAAGGATTGCGAAACCTGCATCCGGCCCCGTCGACGAATGACGAAGACCGGGCTGAGCGCAAGCGCGTTAACCACGATGAGGCTTGGATTTGCCCGCCAAATGGGCCTGCGGGCGACTTCCGTCCCATTCGTGGACAAGGGCGGCGGAGCCGTGAACGCGGCCGGCCCGGCAGGCGGGCGGTCAATCGCCGTTCTCCTCCCGAGGCCCTCCCGAGTCGCGGCCGATTCGCGCGCCGTTTGCGCCAATGCTTCGGCTGAGCGGCAAAAATGTCACGCTTCGCCGCTCAATTGGGGACTGATTTTTTCGCCCTATTTGAGTGACTTGTTCTGCCCATTTGCGGCGCGTATAGGCGCGCTGGGGCTAACGCCGACCTATTCCCGGACGACTCGGGGGCGGCAGTTGGGGATTTGCAGGCACGAGCGGCCTGCGGGTGTAGCGGAGGGGTTATGGCTACGGCAGTCAGCGATATCTTCAATCAAGGTGCGGTTGCGTTCGGCGCGATGGTGGACGCCTATCGTCCGAACGCCAACGAAGAGTTCATGAATCCGATGCAGCTCGCCTATTTCCGGCAGAAGCTGCTCAACTGGAAGGACGAGCTGCTGCGCGAATCCGCCGGCACGATGGCGCAATTGAAGAGCGGCCCGATCCGCGAGGCGGACGTCACCGACCGTGCCTCCTCCGAGACCGACTGGGCGATCGAGCTCAGGACCCGCGACCGCCAGCGCAAGCTCATCGCCAAGATCGACTCGGCGCTGCGCCGCATCGAGACCGGCGAGTACGGCTTTTGCGAAGTGACCGGCGAGCCGATCTCGCTCGCCCGCCTCGAGGCGCGCCCGATCGCGACGATGACCGTCGAGGCCCAGGAGCGTCACGAGCGCAACGAACGCGTCAGCCGCGACGACTGAACACGAACGGCCCGGGTGATCCCGGGCCGTTCCGTATCGGCTATTGCGAGACGGCGGACCCAAGCGCCGCGGCGAAGCCGCATTATCTCGCGCAAAGACGCAGAGGCGCAGAGAGTCCGCGGCTGTCACTATCGCTGCGCCGATCGTTCAGATTGTTGGTTTGGGCAAGTCTCTCTGCGTCTCTGCGCCTCTGCGCGAAGCCTTCTTTTTTTTTGAGCCCCTCGGGCTTGCGCGCATAAGAAAGGGCCCGGGCGCTTCTCGCGCCGGGCCCTTTTCATGCGTCCGCGACTCGGCGGCTCAGTGCAGCCCGGCGAGGGCTTCCTTCACGCGGAGCTTTTCCTTCTTGAGCCGGGAGATCGTCGCCATATCGGGCAGGGGTCGCTGAGTTTCGTCGGCGATCCGGGCCTCGATGTCGGCGTGTTTCGCCTGCAGTGCCGAGATATGCGGCTGTTGCATTCCCATCTCCTTATGCTGCGCTTGCCAGAAGGTTAAACCATGTGTGCGGCGTCCATGTCTCCCCGCTTGGGACGGCCGCCGCGATATGTACGACAGCCCGTTGATCGGCTAATCATTACGCCTGTCGAAAGCGCTTGAGTAGAGGGTAAGCGAAGGCGGATGGCGAGCCTCGAGGGAGCCGAGATCAGCAACGCCGCGCGGCTGGTGCGGCTGCGCACCGAGCATCGCGACCTCGACGCGGCGATCGAGGCGCTGCGGGCGACGGCGGCGCCGGACCAGCTTCAGCTCGCGCGGCTCAAGAAGCGCAAGCTCAGGCTGCGCGACGAGATCGCCCAGCTCGAGGACGCGCTGATCCCCGACATCATCGCCTGAGCGGCGGCGTCCCGCGCGGGAACAGGCGCGGCGTTCACCCTCTTTCCCAATTCACGCGCGGGCGCGGCTGTGGCACCAGTCGCCACATGGCAGCCGAAGACGCCCAGGTTCCGCTCACGCCCAAGCTCGTCGCCTCGCTCTACACCGAGGCGATGCTGCTCGCCGACGAGGCGCGCTCCTATTTCGAGCGGCAGGGGCGCGACGACCGCGACGGGCTGGACCCGATCGTCCGCGTCTCCTTCTCGTGCGAGTCGCTCAAGGTCACGACGCGGCTCATGCACGTCATCGCCTGGCTGCTGACCCAGCGCGCGGTCGAGGCGGGAGAGCTCAGCCCGCTCCAGGCGCGCGCGCCGACGCGACGCCTCGGCGAGGCCCCGGAGACGGACGAGGCGCTGCTGCCGAAGCTGCCGGCGGAGGCGGTCGCCCTGATCGGCGCGAGCCGCGACCTCTACGCACGGGTGCAGCGCCTCGACGCCACCGGCGCGGAAGGGTCCGCGCCGCAGCCGAGCCCGGCGCGCAGCCTTCTCAGCCGGCTCGAAAGATCGTTGTGACGGGCCGCGCCCGCAGCGGCTAACAAGGGCCTGTGACTCCGTTCCGCTTCTCCTATGGGCCCAGGGTCCTGTCGGACGCCGGCGCGTCGGCGCGGCTGCCCGAGCTGCTGCCGCCGGGCCCGTGCCTGTTCGTCACCGATGGGGGGCTGCGGCGGATCGGTTTACCCGACGCGGCGCTGGCGGCGCTCGCCGAAGCGGGGATCGAGGCGCGGATCTTCGACGCCGTCGAGGAGGATCCGTCGCAGGCGACCTTGCTCGCCGCCGTCGAGGCGGGGCGGGGCTGCGCCTCCGTCGTCGGCTTCGGCGGCGGGAGCCCGATGGACGTCGCCAAGCTCGCCGCCTACCTGCTCGGCAGCGGCGACGCGCTCGAGGCGATCTGGGGAGTCGGCAAGGCAACGGGCCCGCGGCTGCCGCTGGTGCTGGTCCCGACCACGGCCGGCACGGGCTCCGAGGCGACGCCGATCAGCGTCATCACCGTCGGCGGCAGCCTGAAGCTCGCGGTGAACAGCGCGCCGCTGACGGCGGACTGGGCGGTGCTGGACGCGGAGTTGACGGTCGGCCTGCCGCGCGGCGTGACTGCGGCGACGGGCATCGACGCCATGGTGCACGCGATCGAGGCCTATACGTCGGCCCGGCTCAAGAATCCCGTGTCGGACGCGCTCGCGCGCGAGGCGCTGCGGATGCTGGCTGAGAACCTGCAGCGCGCCTGCGACGCGCCGGACGATCGCGACGCGCGAGCGGCGATGCTGCTGGGCGCGCATCTCGCCGGCGTCGCCTTCGCCAACGCGCCGGTCGCCGGCGTCCACGCGCTCGCTTATCCGCTCGGCGGCCATTTCCACGTGCCGCACGGCGTGTCGAACGCGCTGATGCTGAGCCACGTGCTCGGCCACAATCTCCACGCGGCGATGCCGCTCTACGCGGAGCTCGGGACATTGCTCGACCCGGGACTGGAGCGGCTTGGGACGCAGGGGCGGGCGCAGGGATTCGTCGAGCGGATGCGCGGCCTGTGCGAAGCCGCCGGCGTGCCGCTGCGCCTGTCCGAAGTGGGGGTGCGCGAGGAGCATCTCGATCTCCTCGCCGCCGAGGCGATGAAGCAGGAGCGGCTGCTGGTGAACAATCCCTGCCCGATCGGCGAGGCCGACGCGCGGCGCCTCTACGCGGCGGCGCTGTGACCCGCGCGGCGCTCGAAGGACGGGAGGCGTATCGCGCGTGGCGGGCGATCGGCACGCGCTGGGCCGACAACGATGCCTACGGCCACGTCAACAACGTCGTCTATTATGCCTGGTTCGACACCGCGGTGAACGCCTGGCTGATCGAGGCGGGGCTCCTCGACATAGCCACCAGCGGTCCGGTCGGGCTCGTCGCGGAGACGGGGTGCCGCTACGCCCGGCCGCTTGCCTACCCGCAGGACGTGGAGGTGGGGCTGGCGGTGGAGCGGCTGGGCACGTCGAGCGTGCGCTACCGGCTGGGGGTGTTTGCCGCGGGCGAGGCGGCGGCGGCGGCGGAGGGGTTTTTCGTCCATGTCTATGTGGACCGCGAGACGCGGCGGCCGGTGCCGCTCCCGGAAGCGTGGCGGGAGAAGTTGGCGGAACTCTGCCTCCCTGCCGCGTAGCGGTGGGGAGGGGGACCACCCGCAGGGTGGTGGAGGGGTGACAGGTCGAGAAGTCCGCGGCTCAGGCGCGAATCCTCAGCCTCTTCGCCAGATCACCCCTCCACCACCCTGCGGGTGGTCCCCCTCCCCATCCTGGCGGATGGGGAGGCACAAGGCCGCTCTCGCTTCGGCATATTCGCGCGCCAGTTGGGCGACGTACGCTCCCGCCGGCTGGACCCGGTCCACGGCGCCGATGCCCTGGCCGGAGCCCCAGATGTCGCGCCAAGCCTTCTTGGCGCCTTCGCCGCCGGCGAAGTTCATCGTCTTGAGGTCGCCTTCGGGGAGGTTGTCCGGGTCCATTCCGGCGGCGACGATCGACTGCCGCAGGTAATTGCCGTGAACGCCGGTGAAGAGGCTCGAATAGACGATGTCGGAGGCGCGGCCTTCGACGATGCCCTGCTTGTATTCGGGCTGGGCGTTCGCCTCCTCGGTCGCGACGAAGGGCGAGCCTATGTAGGCGAGGTCGGCCCCCATCGCCTGCGCGGCGAGCACGGCGCGGCCGGTGGCGATCGCGCCCGAGAGGCAGAGCGGCCCGTCGAACCACTGGCGGATCTCCTGCACCAGGGCGAAGGGCGACAGCGTGCCGGCATGGCCCCCGGCACCGGCCGAGACGGCGATCAGGCCGTCGGCGCCTTTCTCCACCGCCTTGCGGGCGAAGCGGTCGTGGATGATGTCGTGCAAGGTGATGCCGCCCCAGGCGTGGACGCCCTGGTTGACCTCGACGATCGCCCCCAGCGAGGTGATGACGATCGGCACCTTCCACTTGGCGCAGGTCGCCATGTCCGCCTCGAGCCGGTCGTTCGACCGGTGGACGATCTGGTTGACCGCGAACGGCGCCGCCGGGGCTTCGGGATGGTCGCGGTCCCAGGCGGCGAGCTCCTCGGTGATGCGGTGGATCCATTCGTCGAGCAGGCTTTGCGGCCGCGCGTTCAGGGCCGGGAAGGAGCCGACGATCCCCGCCTTGCACTGGGCGATGACGAGGTCCGGGTTGGAGACGATGAAGAGCGGCGCGCCGATGACGGGGAGGCGCAGCCGGTCGAACAGGGGAGGGAGGCTCATTGCGCTTCCATAACGGCCGCTCCGGCCCCCGGATAGCGCCTAAGGTTTTCGGGCCGTTTGTCCCCATCCGGGACAGCCGATTTTGCCCTCTGGATATCGGTCGGCGCTTCCGTAACCGTGATGGTCGCGGCGCTCCCAACCCACGTCGGAAGCCGCCTCGAAGCTTCGATAACAGGAGACCTCAAATGCGCGATCTTACCACTTCCGAACTGGGTTTCGTCTACGGCGCCGGCAGCTGCGGCAAGCCGACCCCGCCGTCCTGCGGCGGCAAGGGCACGCGCTCGAAGGGCTGCGGCACCGGTTCGCGCGGCCACGGCTCGAAGAGCTGCGGCTCGAAGTCGAAGGGCTCGAAGTCCAAGCACAAGGGCTCGAAGGGCCGTTGCGGCTGCTAAGCCGACGCGCGTCTTAACGCCGTTGCAAGGCCGGGCGGGTATTCCCCGTCCGGCCTTTTGCTTTGGGATCGACACCGCCGATGAAGAAGAGCGCGTCGCAGCAGGCGCTGGGCGGGGAGAAACCCGCCGAAGCCTATGAGGAGCTGATCTGGCTGCTCGGCCAGCCGCACCTTGCCGACTATCTCGACTTCGTGCGCGAGAAGGTGGTCGGCGGCGAGGCGATGGACCCGCGCGCGCTGGCCGACGAATGGCGCGCGGCGAACGACCATTTCCACGACCTGGAGGTGGCGGAGGCCGGCATCGCCGACAGCGCCGAATGCCTGCCGCTACCCAAGGCGATGCGGCCGCTGGCCAGGGCGCTCGCCGACTTTCCTTACTATCGCGACACCTACGACACGCTGCCGACCGAGATCCGCATGGTCGAGCTGTCGAAGCTGATCGCGTCGCAATCGAGCGTCAGCCCCGGTTTCTCCGGCGAGCTGCGCGCGAAGCTCGGGGCCGGCCCCGCGCCCGAAGCCCTGTTCCGCTTCTGCCTGCCGACCGAGCGCCCGCAGCCCGCGGTCAAGGCGCGCAAGGTCGCGTCGAACCGCTGGCTGTTCACCTCCGATTCGACCGACTTCCGCCTGCACCGGTCGCAGCTGCTCGACCCGGCGCAGATCGCGGGCCTCGCAACCTTCGGACCGGCGAGCCATGTCCTGGCGCTGCCGGTCGGATTCGGATCCAATTTCCTGTCGGTGGTGAAGAGCGACAACCGGCTCCTTCTCCAGAACGGCTATCACCGCGCCTATACCTTGCTTGCCGCGGGCATTACCCACGCGCCGGCGGTGGTGCAGACGGTGACGCGCAAGGACGAGCTCGCCATCGCCGCGAACGAGGAAGTGGTGGCGAACGCGCCTTTCTATTTCCTCGCCGCCCGGCCGCCGCTGCTGCGCGACTATCTGAACCCGAAGACGTCGAAGCGGCTGCGCGCGCACCGCATGCAGACCAGCGTCGAGATCGAGGTGAAGACGCGCACGACGACCGATTACCGGGAGTAGGTTTCGCGAGGCGGGGCGGGCGTTGACGGCCCGTCACGGACCCGGCACGACTGGCGGCGCACCACCAGCCGTTCGGAGAGTCCCTTGCGCGCAGCCCTTCTCGCCACGTCCGCCTTCGTCGCCTTGGCCACCGCCGCCGCGCCCGCCGAGGCGGCGCCGCGGATCCTCCAGCAGCCGGCCCTGAGCCGCGACCTCGTCGCCTTCGTCAACGGCGGCGACATCTGGACCGCGCCGCGCGGCGGCGGCCGGGCGGTGAGGATCACCACCGGCGTCGGGGTGGAGAGCGGGCCGCTCTTCTCGCCGGACGGCCAGACCATTGCCTTCACCGGCGAATATGACGGCAATGTCGACGTCTACACCGTGGCCGCGACGGGCGGCGTGCCGCGGCGGCTGACCTGGCACCCGGCGGCGGACGCGGCGGTCGGCTGGTCTCCGGACGGGCGCAAGATCCTGTTCCGCTCCGGCCGCAGCGCGGCGAGCCGCTACACCCAATTGTTCGAGATCGACGCGAACGGCGGCGTGCCCAAGGCGCTGCCGCTGCCGATGGCGTTCGCCGGCAGCGTGGCGCCGGACGGGCGCAGCATCGCCTACAGCCCGCTCGCCCCGGCCTTCTCGTTCGACTTCACCACCTACACGGCGTGGGGCAATTATCGCGGCGGCCGCGCCGGCACGATCGCCGTCACCGACCTCGCCAGCCTCGACACGGTGCAGGTGCCGCACCAGACGGGCTCCGACTTCTCGCCGGTCTGGGCCGGCGGCAAGCTCTACTTCCTGTCCGGCCGCAGCGGGGCGGTCGGCATCTTCGCCTACGATCCGGCGACGCGGGCGGTGAGCGAGGTCTATCGCAATACCGGCCCCGACATACGCTCGCTGTCGAGCGACGGCACGACCCTCGTCTTCGACCGGTTGGGCGAGCTCTTCACCCTCGCGCCCGGCGGGGCCCCGCAGCGGCTCGCGCTCGACGTGGACGGCGACATGCCGGACGTGAGGCCGCGCATCCTGCCGGTGGCCGACCAGGTCGAGAATGTCCGCATCTCGCCGACCGGCATGCGCGCCGTCGTCGAGGCGCATGGCGAGATCCTGACGCTGCCGGCCAAGGAAGGCGTGGTGCGCAACCTCACCAACTCGCCGGGCGCGGCCGAGCGCGAACCGGCCTGGAGCCCGGACGGCCAGTCGATCGCCTATTTCTCCGATGCGGACGGCCTCTACGCCCTCCACGTCGCCTCGCAGAAGAACGGCGGCGAAGGCGAAGGCGCGGCGGTTCGGGCCTACAAGCTCGCCGCCGAGCCGACTTATTATTTCCACCCGGTCTGGTCGCCGGATTCGAAGAAGATCGCCTTCCGCGACAACCATCTGAGGACCTGGATTCTCGACATCGTCACCGGCCAGCTCACCAACGCGGGGGAAGCGGACGCCTATGGCGGCTTCGTCGCGAACGGCAGCGGCCTCGCCTGGTCGCCGGATTCGGAGTGGCTGGTCTATCCCCGCGTCGGCGCCAACCACCTCGCCACGCTGATGCTCCATTCGCTGGCGACGGGGACGACGACGCAGATCAGCGACCCGATGGCCTTCGCGACCGAGCCGGCCTTCGACCGCGGCGGCAAATATCTCTACTTCCTCGCCAGCAACAATGCCGGAGCCACCACGCACGGCCTCGACATGACGAGCGACCTCTACCGGCCGACCTGGGGCGTCTACGCGGTCGCGCTGGCCGAGGGGACGCGCTCCCCGGTCGCGCCCGAACTCAACGACGAGAAGAACCCCGCGGAAGCCGCGGCGGCGGTGCGCGACGCCGCCGACAAGACGCCGGCCGGCCGGAAGAAGGACGCGAAGCCCGCGCCGCTTCCGGCCCCGAAGCCTGTGACGCGGATCGACCTCGCCGGGCTGCCGCCCGAGGCGGTCGCCCGGCGCACGGTGGCGCTGCCGCTGCCGGCGGCGAATTACCAGGCGCTGCAGAGCGGCAAGCCGGGCACGCTCTACCTGCTTCGCGCCCCGGAGGATGCGGACGGCGACGGAGGCGGCGGCGGGGGCACGCTGCTGCGCTGGACGAGCGAGGACAAGAAGACCGAGACGATCGCCGACAAGGTGACCGACTTCGAGCTCAGCGCCGACGGCCAGAAGGTCCTGCTCGCCTTCGCGCCCCCGGGCGGCGGGGCGGGCGCCGCGCCGGGCGGGCCGAGGCCGCGGCCGACCTACATGATCGCCGCCGCGGACAAGCCGGTGAAGCCGGGCGATCCGGAAGGGCGGCTGAAGCTCGACACGCTCCAGGTCCGCGTCGACCCGCAGGCGGAATGGGCGCAGATGTACCGCGAGGTGTGGCGGATCGAGCGGGCCTATTTCTACGATCCCGCCTATCACGGCTACGACACGCGCGCCGCCGAGCAGCGCCTCGCCGCCTATCTGCCGGCGCTGCAGTCGCGCTCCGACCTCAACTATCTCTTCCAGGAGATGCTGACCGGCTTCTCGGTCGGCCATTTGCGCGGCTCCGGCGGGGCGATCCCGGCGGCGCGGCGGGTGCCGGGCGGGCTGCTCGGCGCCGACTATGTCGTGCGCGGCGGGCGGACCTGCATCGCCAAGATCTACGACGGCGGCAGCTGGTCGCCGGACGCCAGGGCGCCGCTCGCCCAGCCGGGGCTCGGCATTCGCGTCGGCGACTGCATCCTGGCGGTGAACGGCATGCCGGTCTCCGGCGACATGGACATCCAGCAGCCGCTCGAGGGGCTGGCGGGACAAGCGGTGGTGCTGCGCATCGCTCCCGCCTCGGGCGCGCCGGCGCGCGAGGTGACGGTGGTGCCGGTCGCGAGCGAGGCGCGGCTTCGCAACCTCGACTGGATCGAGGCCAATCGCCGCCGCGTCGCCGAGCTCTCCGGCGGCAAGCTCGCCTACGTCTATCTGCCGGACACGGGCGCCGGCGGCTTCACGAGCTTCAACCGCTATTATTTCGCCCAGACCGACAAGCAGGGCGCGATCATCGACGAGCGGTTCAACGCCGGCGGGCAGGCGGCCGATTACATCGTCGAGGTGCTGGGGCGGCAGCTCGCCTCCTGGTGGCAGCCGCGCTACGGCGCCCCCGACCGCACGCCCGGGAGCGCGATCCTGGGGCCCAAGGTGATGATCGCCAACGAGGTCTCCGGATCGGGCGGCGACTTCCTGCCCTGGCTGTTCAAATATCGCGGCGTCGGGCCGGTGGTCGGCAAGCGCACCTGGGGCGGGCTCGTCGGCATCGGCGCGATTCCGACGCTGATGGACGGCGGCCAGGTGACGTCGCCGAGCGTCGGCTTCTTCAGCCCGAAGGGCGAGTGGGACGTCGAGAATCGCGGCGTCGAGCCCGATTATGCGGTCGAGCAGGACCCCAAGGCCGTCGCGGCCGGGCACGACCCGCAGCTCGAGGCGGCGGTGGCGATCGCGATGAAGGCGCTCGCCTCCGCCCCGCCGCCGCAGCCCCAGCGGCCGGCCTTCCCAAGCTACAAGCGGGACTGACCGGCACCCGCCATGGGCGCCGGCCGGATCAGGCCGGCTCGAGCACCTGGTGGACGACTTCCTCGGCTGCCTTGCCGTTCAGCTCGGCGAGGTGGTCGAACTCGGCCTCGTAGGTGGCGAGTCCCTGGCTCAGCGAGCGGAGCTCCGCTTCCAGGCCCTGCAGCTCCGCCTCGGGAACCAGCGCCTCGACCGTGTCCCAGCGCGACCAGCCCTCCCGGCTGTCCATGCCGAGCATCTGGCCGCGACGGCTGGCGATCGCCGAGGTGACCCGCGAGGTGGCGTAGCTCGGCGTCGTCACGCTCACCTTGTGGATGGGCTCCAGAAGGTGGGGGGAGGCGGCGGCGAGCGCCTCGCTCATCGCGATGCGGCCGGCGGTGCGGAAGGCGAGCTCCGAGCTGTCGACGCTGTGGTAGCTTCCGTCGACGAGAGTCACGGCGACGTCGACGACGGGGAAGCCGAGCGGCCCCTTCTCGGTGGCGTCCTTCACGCCCGCCTCGATGGCGGGGAAATATTGCCTGGGCACCGCGCCGCCGTGGATCTTCTCGTCGAACTTGAAGCCTTCGCCGCGGGGGAGGGGGCGCAGCTCGATCACCACGTCGCCGAACTGGCCATGGCCGCCCGACTGCTTCTTGTGGCGGCCGCGCTGGGTGACCGGCTTCCTGATCGACTCCTTGAAGCCGACGATCGGCGGCTTGGCGCTGACGCCGACGCCGTAGCGCCGCTTCAGCTTGGCGAGCGTCACCTTGAGATGCTCGTCGCTCACCCCCTTGAGCCGGGTCTCGTGGAGCGCTTCGTCCTGCTCCCAGGCGAGGGAGGGATCCTCCTCGACCAGCTTGTGGAGCGCCGTCGAGAGGCGGACGTCGTCCTTGCGGTCGGTGGTGGCGATGGCGAGCGCGTAATTGGAGGCGAGGCGGCGGATGGCCGGCACGGTGCCGGTCGCGCCGAGCCACTGGCCGGCGCCGACGCCCTCGGCCTTGGCGATCGCGACGACGTCGCCGATCCCGGCCTTGGAGACCTTGGCGGTCTTGTCGCCCTGCACCGAGAAGAGCGTGCCAACGCGGACATGGCCGCTCGGGCTCTTCAGCTCCGTGCCTTCGCTGAGCGTCCCGCCGAACACGCGGGCGAGCGCGAGGCGGCCCATCGTGCCGCCGTGGGTGATCTTGAACACGAAGGCGCAGCCGGTCTTGGCGCCGAGCCGGGTCGCGGCGGCGTCGGGAGCGGGCGAGTCGTGGCGCAGCGCCTTCATGAGGCGACGGACGCCGAAGCCGTTCAGCGCCGAGCCGAACAGCACCGGCACGACGAGGTTTTCGCGCGTCTCGCGGGCGATGTCGGCGAAGATGGTGGCGCGGTCCGGCGTTTCGTCCATCAGCAGCTGCTCGAGCAGGGCGTCGTCATGGTCGGCGAGCTGCTCGAGCATGTGGAAGCGGTCCGCCTTCTCGCGGTCGGCGAGGTCGGCGGGGATGTCGATCTGCTCGGAGGGCTTGCCGGGCACGTATTTGAACGCGCGCTCGAGCCCGAGGTCGACGAAGCCGGTGATCTTCTCGCCCCCTCCCGATTCCTTGGCACGGATAGGTATCTGGCGTGCGACGAGCGGCGAAGCACTCATCGGCTGCAACGCCTCGAGCAGGCCCTGGATCGAGCCGCGTGCCTGGTCGATCTTGTTGACGAAGATGAGGTGCGGGATGCCGAGCGCCTCGAGCTGGCGGAGCGCCGGTTCGGCGAGGATGGCGCGGTCGGTGTCCGGGTCGACGACGACGATGGCAAGGTCGGCGGCGGCGATCGCGAAGGCGCCGTCGGCGGAGAAGCCGACCGAGCCGGGCGTGTCGACGATGGCGAAGCGGTCGCCCATGAATTCGAAGTGCATGAGGTTGAGCTCGGTCGAGCCGCCGCGCGAGCGCGACTCGGGGCTCGCGTCGCCGACGCTGGTGCCGGCGTCGACGCTGCCCTGGCGGTCGATCGCGCCCGCGGCGAAGAGGAGGGCCTCGGCAAGGCTGGTCTTGCCGGCGCCGCCGGGGCCGACGAGGGCGATCGTCCTGGTGCCAACCGATCTTTCGGGCATGAGTCTCTCCTTCGTTCGCATCGCGCGAGCCGCGAGAGAGCGCGTCCGCGCCGAACCTCCACAAATCCTCCTCTTGCGGGGCGAGCGCAAGGGGGAACGGTCGCAGGGCTCGGACCGTTGAGCGCAGCGGCGGCACGTCGAGGCCCGCCCGGTAGCTTTTGAAGAGGTGCGCCGATGCCGCATTCCCTGACCCTGCCTCTCATCGCCGCGGCCACCCTCGTGGGCGGGGCGGCGACAGGCATTGCGCTCGGCCATTCTACGGTCGCGGAGATCAACCCGAAGCATTTCGGGGCCGGCGACGACGGCGCCAGCCAGTTTTACGGCGATCTCGCGCCCAACCGCCGCGCCGACTGGGGCCAGGTCGCCGCCGCCGAGCTGCAGCAGGCGGCGACCGCGCCGCCGCCGGTCACCAACACGGCTGCGACCTGGCCGGCCGCGCCGGCGCCGCTGCACGATCCCAATGTCGACCGCGCCCTTGCCCAGGCGTGGCGCGAAGTGCGGGCGCCCGCGCCGCAGCCGCGCTACGTCGAGACGGTGGTGTACGAGCAGGCCGAGCGGCCCGACCCGGTGCCGGAACGCGTGCACCGTTATGCGAGCTATCCCGTCTACCGGGACGCGCCGCCTCCGCCTCCGCCGCCCGAGGACGACGAGGACGGCCCGGGCGGGGATGCTGCAACGCAATAACTTGCCCGCTTTCCCCCCGAAGCCTAGATCGGGGGCATGACCTCGACCAACGACATCCGGCGCGGCTTCCTCGACTATTTCGGTGCGCAGCAGCACCAGGTCGTGCCCTCGGCGCCGCTCGTGCCGCAGAACGACCCGACCCTGATGTTCGTCAACGCCGGCATGGTGCCGTTCAAGAACGTCTTCACCGGTCTCGAAAGCCGGCCCTATTCGACGGCCGCTTCCTCGCAGAAGTGCGTGCGCGCCGGCGGCAAGCACAACGATCTCGACAATGTCGGTTACACCGCCCGGCACCTCACCTTCTTCGAGATGCTCGGCAATTTCTCGTTCGGCGACTATTTCAAGGAGCGGGCGATCGACCTCGCCTGGACGCTGCTGACCCGCGAATGGGGCCTGCCCAAGGAGAAGCTGAGCGTCACCGTCTACCACACGGACGACGAGGCCTGGTCGCTGTGGAAGAAGATCGCGGGGCTCCCTGACGAGCGGATCATCCGCATCGCCACCAAGGACAATTTCTGGGCGATGGGCGACAACGGCCCGTGCGGGCCCTGCTCCGAGATCTTTTACGACCATGGCGAGAGCATCCCCGGAGGCCCGCCGGGATCGCCGGACGAGGACGGCGACCGGTTCGTCGAGATCTGGAACCTCGTGTTCATGCAGTACGAGCAGGAGGCGAACGAGATCGTCCGCGACCTGCCGCGGCCGTCGATCGACACCGGCATGGGGCTGGAGCGCATCTCGACCGTGCTGCAGGGCGTGCACAACGTCTTCGACACGACGACGCTGCGCGAACTGATCGAGGCGTCGGCGGCGCTCACCGGCACCGACGCGGCGAGCGCCAGCCATCGCGTCATTGCCGACCATCTGCGCTCGACGAGCTTCCTCGTCGCCGACGGCGTGCTGCCGGCCAACGAGGGGCGCGGCTATGTCGTCCGCCGCATCATGCGCCGCGCGATGCGCCACGCCCACCTGCTCGGCGCCAAGGACCCGCTCATGCACCGCCTGGTGCCGGCTTTGGTCGCCGAGATGGGGGCGGCCTATCCGGACCTCGTCCGCGCCCAGCCGCTGATCGAGGAGACGCTGAAGCTCGAGGAAACCCGTTTCCGCCAGACCCTCGACAAGGGCCTCAAGCTGCTCGACGAGGCGACCGGTTCGATGAAGCAGGGCGAGACGCTGCCGGGCGACGTGGCGTTCAAGCTCTACGACACGTACGGCTTCCCCTACGACCTCACCGAGGATGCGCTCCGCGCCCAGAGCCTCGCCGTCGACCGCGCCGGCTTCGACGCCGCCATGGCCGAGCAGAAGGCGCAGGCGCGCGCGGCGTGGAAGGGTTCGGGCGAGAAGGCGTCGGCGGACGTCTGGTTCGACATCGCCGAGGAGCTGGGGTCGACCGAGTTCACCGGCTATGCGGGCCATGAAGGCGAGGGCGTCGTCGTCGCCCTGGTCAAGGACGGGGCGCGCGTGGAGCGGGCCGAAGCGGGCGACACGGTGACGATCCTCACCAACCAGACGCCTTTCTACGGCGAGAGCGGCGGCCAGATGGGCGACACCGGCTGGATCGACAGCGACAAAGGCCTGCGCGCAGACGTCGAGGATACGTCGAAGCCGCTCGGCCGCCTGCACGCGCACCATGCCGTGATCCGCGAAGGCTCCGTGGCAGTCGGTGACGCGGTGCACCTCAAGGTGGACGCGGAGCGCCGCGCCACGGTCCGCGCCAACCACAGCGCCACCCATCTGCTCCACGCCGCGCTACGCCACCGGCTCGGCACGCATGTGACCCAGAAGGGCAGCCTCGTCGCACCGGACCGGCTGCGCTTCGACTTCTCGCACCCGAAGGCGCTGACGGGCGAGGACATCGCCGCGATCGAGGAGGAGGTGAACCGCCACATCCGCGAGAATGACGACGTCACCACCCGGCTGATGACGCCGGACGAGGCGATTGCGGCCGGGGCGATGGCGCTGTTCGGCGAGAAGTATGGCGACGAGGTGCGCGTCCTCTCGATGGGCCGGCACGAGGACAGCACCTATTCGGTGGAGCTGTGCGGCGGCACGCACGTCAACGCGCTCGGCGATATCCAGCTGTTCAAGATCGTCGGCGAGAGCGCCGTAGCCGCGGGCGTGCGGCGCATCGAGGCGCTGACCGGCGAGGCGGCGCGGCAATGGCTGACGGGCCGCGAGAACCGGCTCAAGGAAGCCGCCGCGACGCTGAAGGCCGCGCCGGACGAGGTTCCCGCGCGTGTCGCAGCGCTCATCGAGGAGCGCCGCCGGCTCGAGCGTGAGCTTGCCGAGGCGAGGAAGGCGCTGGCGCTGGGCGGCGGCGGCAAGGCGGAAGCGGCGGGCCCGGAGCAGGTCGGCGGCCACGCCTTCATCGGCCAGGTGCTCGAGGGGATCGACCCCAAGGCGCTGCGCGGCCTGGTCGACGAGGCCAAGCAGCGGCTCGGCTCGGGCGTCGCCGTGCTGGTCGCGGTGAGCGACGGCCGCGCCAGCGTCGCCGTCGGTGTGACCGACGACCTTGCGGGATCGCTCAGCGCCGTCGACCTCGTCCGCAAGGCGGTCGAGGCGCTCGGCGGCCAGGGCGGCGGTGGGCGGCCGGACATGGCGCAGGGCGGCGGTCCGGACGGGTCGAAGGGCGCCGAGGCCGTCGCGGCGGTGCGCGAGGCGCTGGCGGGCGAGACGGTCGGCGCCTGAGGCGCTAACCTTCCGGCAAGGCGACCCGATTTAGGGAGGGCACCGCCACGGGGGTGCCGATGCCTTTGCCGATCCTGCTTCTCGCCGCCCTTGCCGGACAGCCGGGCGGCATGGTCGCGACCAACACGGCGCCTCAAACGGTTGCCGTCCCCGCCGGTCGGCCGCTACGCTCCCTGGTGCCGGAGGCGAACGAGGCGCCCGCCGACAGCCTCGACATCCGCATCAGCTCCGGTTCCGAGCTGCTCTGGGAGGGCCGTGTGCGCGTAGGCAAGCCGGGCGCGTCGCTCACCCAGCACCTGTTCCAGTCCGAACCGCCCGGTTGCCCGCCGGGGCGGTTCGACGGCTCGGTGCACCAGAGCGTCAGCCTGACCGTCCAGCGGCTTCGCTACTCCACCAATGCCGCCGGGGTGTTCACCTATCCGGTGCGCGTCGGCTGGGAGCGGCCGGCGCTGCCGGGCGGGTGCGGCGGCGCCGGGACGCGGAGCGTCGAGATTCGCGAGGATGTCGAGCTGAGGCCGGGAGAGCGGGCGGTGCTGCGCGGCGACGTCGGCCTCCAGGTCGAGATACGGCGCCGCTAGGCCGGCTCGGCGCTCTCCACCGCATAGCCTTCGCCGTAGAACTTGCTCGTGCTGCGGGTATGGAAGGCGATGGCCTTGATCGGCTCGTAGCTGGGCGCGCCGAGGCCGGGGAGGACCTCCAGCATCTCGTCCTCCCAGACGTAGACGGCGACGGGGAAGGAGACGCGCGGCTCGGCGCGGTGCGAGCCGTCGCGCGGCTTGCCGACGCGGTGGGTGGTGGAGGGGAGGCGGTCGTTGGTGATCCGCTGCATATAGTCGCCGGTGTTGATGATCAGCGCGCCCTGCGGCGCATTGAGCCGCACCCAGGCGCGGCTCCGGTGGTTCCAGACCTGCAGGCCTTCCGCGCGCGAGGCGGGAAGGAGAGTGAACAGGTCGACATCCTCGTGGCCGAGCAGCCGGCCGGCGCCGGAGCCGTCCTGCTCGGCCGAGAGCGGCGGGTAGTAATTGGCGCGCAGGCCGAAATTGGTGCCGGTGAGCTTCGCGTCGTAGAGGTGCGGATCGCAGCCCAGGCCCTGGAGCATCGCCTGGGCGATCGGCTTGAACAGAGCCTCGTGCGCGAGGGCGAGACGGCGGAACTGGCGCTCATATGCGGGGTGCGGCCAATAGTCGTCGGGGCGGAACGGCGCGCTGCGCGGCTGCGGCATGTCGAAGGCGCGGCGGCACCAGACCCAGCCTTCGACGAGGTCGGGATGGATCTCGCTCGTCTCCTCGATCGGGAAATAGCCTTGGGCGACCGAGCCGTGGCGCGCGGCGCGGAAGCGCAGCTTCTCCTCCAGCGGGGTGGAGGTGAAGAGGTCGAGGACCTGCTGCTCCATTTCGTCGTAAAGCGCCGGATCGACGCCGTGGCCGACGAGGACGGCGAAGCCGATCTCCTCCAGCGCCGCCGCGAAGGCCTCGGCGAAGCGCGCCTTGTCGCCCGCATCGCCGTGGAGGAAGGGCGCGATGTCGAGCGTGGCGATCTCGTACTCGTCGTCGAAGGCGTCGGCTTCGTCCTCGGCGAGGCGATAGGTGTGCGTCTTGCGCACCTGGTCGAAGCGGCTGAACTCCTGGTTGAGCGCGGCGCGGCTCACGATCCGGGCTCCGGCTCCGCCTCCAGGGCGAAGGGCGCCTCGGCCGCCTCGATCGTCCCCTCGCGGCGGCCCTTCAGCGCGGCGTGCGCCATCACCGCCGAGGCGTAGAGCACGACGGCGAAGACGAGCCAGCGCAGGTAGGTGACCGGCATCGAGACGACGACGTAATAAGCGAGCAGGACCGCCGGGATGCCGCCGATCGCGAGGCCCAGCACGATCCTCAGGTCCACCTTGCCGATGCGGATGTGCTGGAAGCTCGCGCCTGCGCCCATCAGAGAGGCGCCGCCGGCCATGATCGGAAAGGCGAACTTGGGGTCCATGCCCATCAGGCTGAACATGACGAGGGTGGGAGCGTAATTGCCGACGCCGAAATTGGCGAGGATGCCGAAGGCGAAATTGGCGGCGATGGCGATGAGCATCAGCCCGAGCGGCAGGCTCGACGCCGTGCCGCCGCCGGGGAAGAGATCGAGATTCTGCATCGCATAAGCGCCCGCGGCGAGCAGCAGGCCGACGGCGACGGTGAGCTGAACGACCCACACCTTGGCCCGCGTCACCAGCGGCACGCCGACCAGGCCGCCGAGGAACACCGCGGCGACGCAGCTGATCAGCAGCACGCGGTCGACCAGCACGCCGACGCCGATCAGGAAGACGATGCTCTCGGCCATGGCCGGCGGCGTCAGGCCGCAGAGCATGGTTTGCGGGATCAGCCGGTCGGGCACCATGCGCCGGAACTTGAACCAGGCGGTGGTGGGGGCGAAGGAGCCGATGCCGAGCGTGTCGAGGAAGTTCACCACCGCGCCGAGCGCCAGCGCCTCGAGCCTCGGCACCGCCCGCTGCGCCAGCGCGGCACGGGCGAGGGCGAAGCCGTAGGCGAGGACGGCGAGGCCGAGAACGGCGAGGAGGGCGATCAGCACAAGGGCGACTTTGATGCACCGGCGCGCACTACGCAACCTCCGCCGTGGCGGCGGGCGAACGGCGCGGCTAAGCTGGGGGCATGGACGCGATCGACCTCACCTGCGCCGACTTCAACGGCGCGCTCGCCTTGCTGCGCGGGCTGGGCGCGCGGCTCGACGTCATCTTCCCCGCCGACTCGCCGCACATGGCGATCCTCAGCCATGACGGCACGATCGTGCGGCTGCGCGGCGGCGCGGACGTCGCGGAGCCGGCGGCGCGGCTGCCGGACTTCCAGCCCGAGTTCGTCGTCGCCCGCGCCGGCGACGCCGCCGAGGGGCGGGCGGGGATGCGCTACCGCGACCTCATCCCGAGCCGGCTCGGCGGGCGCTATATCGCCTCGCACATCGCGGTCGAGGACGGGCCGGTGGCGGACTGGGTCCATTACCACCGCGTCGCCTTCCAGCTGATCTGCGTGCGGCGCGGCTGGGTGCGGGTCGTCTACGAGGACCAGGGGGAGCCATTCGTGATGGCGGCGGGCGACATGGTCCTCCAGCCGCCGGGCATTCGCCATCGCGTGCTGGAGAGCGGCGACCGGCTCGAAGTGGTCGAGATCGGCTGCCCGGCGCTGCACGAGACCTTCGCCGAGCACGACATGGCGCTGCCCAACGGACGCGGAGACCCGCGGCGCAGGTGGGGCGGCCAGCTCTTTCTCCGCCACCGCGCCGCCGCCGCGGCATGGACGCCGTGGCAGGGTGGCGAGGCGCAGGAGACGGGCCTTGCCGCCGCCACGGCTGGCTTGGCGGAGGCGCGGGTCGTGCGCGTCCCGCAGGGAGCCGGGCTGGACGTGCCGGCGCACCGGGGGGAGCTGGCGTTCGGCGTCGTGTTCGAAGGCTATGCGGGGCTGGAGCATCGGGGGCGCCACGCCCTCGCGCCGGGCGATGCGTTCGCGATCCCGCCTGGGGAAGGATGGAGAATTATCGACCCAAGCCGGGACTTCCGCCTCCTTCACGTCACCACCGGCCGCATTGCCGGCTAACCGGACGCGGCGTCCGCGGCAGGCGGTTCCCAGCCGAACACGCTGCGGCCGCCATAGTCGTTCGAACGGCTCCTCTCCTCGGCCAGCACCGCGTCGAAGCTCGGGCCGGAGACGTAACGTTCCAGCCGCCGGGCCTGCTCGTCGAGGCGGCGGATGGCGCCGAGCTTTTCGTCGTTGCCGAGCTTCGCCTGGCCGACGGCGTCTTTGAGGATGCCGATCGTCTTGTCGTAGACCCTGGTCGGCACCGGGAAGGGGTGCCGGTCCTTGCCGCCATGGGCGAGGCTGAACCGGGCGGGGTCGGCGAAGCGGCAGGGCGCGCCGTGGATCACCTCGGCGACCATGGCGAGGGATCGGACGGTGCGGGCGCCGACGCCGGGCACCAGCAGCAGCTCCGGAAAGTCCCTCGGCCCCGCGTCGGCTGCCGCCGCGAGGGTGCCGTGGAGGCGGCGCAGGATCACGTCGTTCGCACGGACGTCGTGATGGTCGGGCATGACGAGGTGGGGGAGGGTGGGTTGGGGACACGTACCTTTTCGCGAAAAAGTACGTGTCCCCTTTTCGAGCGCCGCGGCTTCTCGCGCGAGCGTGTCGGGACCGAGGTCCGCCAGCAGCGCGAGCTGGGCGGTGCGGGACGCGCCGGCGCGGGCGTCGGCGAGGTTGACGATCTCGCCCCCGCGGCGGCCCTCGATGGCGGCGTGCGGGCTGTCGACGAAGCTCGCCAGGCCTTCCGAAAGCCAGTGGTAGCGGCGCGCGGTGCGGCTGGCGCCGTTCATCCCCTGCTGGACGACGCACCATTTGCCGTCGTCGGCGACGACGAAGCCGTGGAGGTAGAGGTCGAAGCCGTCCTGCACCGCGGCGCTGTCGACCTTGGCGACGAGGCGGCTGGCGCGGGCGAGGGCGGCGCCGTCGAATCCCGCCGCCTCCCCGGCGGCCGCCAGCTCCGCCGGCGTCGCGCGCGAATGCCGGCCGCGGCCGCCGCAGACGCGAAGGCCGAGCTCGCCGGCGCGCGGGTTGAGGCCGCGCTTCAGGGCGCCGATCACGCTGGTGGTGATGCCGGACGAATGCCAGTCCATCCCCATCACCGCGCCGAACGACTGGAACCAGAAGGGGTGGGCGAGGCGCGCGAGGAAGGCGTCGCGCCCCTCGTGGAGCACGATCGCCTCGGCGATGAGCGTGCCGAGCCGCGTCATCCGCTCGCCAAGCCAGGCGGGCACCCGGCCGCCGTGGAGCGGCAGGTCGGCGCTGCCGGCGCGGCGGGTCATTTCTTGCGTCCTCGCAGCGCCGCGCGGAAGTTCAGGAAGTTTAGTGCTGTGAACGAATTCCGCCGGTCGCCGCCGCTTCTCTCCAGCGGAGCAAGGAGTCGCGCGAAGGGTGGGGCCTCAGGCATCGGAGCGAACATAGCAGGAACCCTAAATCGCGGCAACCCTGTGCCTTCCCATCCGGGAGGATGGGGAGGCAGTTAGGGCTTCGCATCCCTGAGGCGCCGGGTCGGCTTCAGTGCCGGCGCGTGGTCGAGCTGGCCCTGCTCCATGATCTCCTGGCGCAGCTCGGCGCGCTTTTCGTGGATCGAGGCGATGACCGGGCCCATCGCGATGCCGAGGTCGACCAGCACCGCCTCGGAGAGCTGGAGCGAGCTCTCCAGCGTTTCCGGCACCGCGTCGGTGGCGCCGGCCTTGTAGAGCTCGGCGGCGTGGCGGGCGTCGCGGGCGCGGGCGACGATGGTGAGGCCCGGGCACCAGGCGCGCACCTTCCGGGTCAGCCGCACCGTCAGCACCGGATCGTCCATGGTCAATACGAGCGCGCTCGCATGGCCGAGGTTGAGGCGGTCCATCAGCTCGGGCCGGGCGACGTCGCCGTAGAGGACGGGGATCCCCTCGCGGCGGCAGGCGGCGACATTGTCGACGCTCGAATCGACCGCGACATAGGTGCGGCCGTGATTGGCGAGCATCTCGGCGACCAGGCGCCCGACTCGGCCGAAGCCGATGATCACCACGTCCGGCGCCGCCTCGCCGGTGCCCACCTGCAGGGTCGAGTCCGGGCCGCTGCCGTCCACTTGCCGGGCGGCCGCCTTGCCGATGCGGGCGAGGAGCGGGGTCAATGTCAGGCCCAGCGCCGTGACGATGGTCCAGAAGGCGGCGGTATCCCGCCCGATCAGCCCGGCTGCCGCGGCGGCGGACAGGACGACAAGCGTCGTCTCGGAGGGCGAGGCCATCAGCAGCCCCGCCTCGGCCGCGACCGCCTTGCGCGCGCCGGTGAGGCGGAGAAGGCCGCCGGTCACCGCGACCTTGACGAGGACGACGCCGACGAGCGCCGCGACGAGCCGTTCCCAATTGGGCAGGATCTCGCGCAGGTCGAGGCTCATGCCGACGGTGATGAGGAAGACGCCCAGCGCGAGGCCGCGGAACGGCGCGGTGATCACCTCGACTTCGCTCCTGTAATCGGTCTCGGCGATGAGCAGGCCGGCGACGATCGCCCCGACGATCGGCGACAGGCCGGCGGCGGTGGTGGCGAGGCTGGCGACGATGACGACGAGCAGGCTTGCGGAGAGGAACAGCTCCGGGCTCTTGGTCCGCGCCGCCTGCGCGAACAGGCGCGGGAAGAAGAAGCGGCCGAGCACCAGCATGGCGACGATCACCGCGCCGCCGAGCGCGAAGGTGCGCGCCATGCCTTCCCACGCGCCGCCGCCCGGTTGCGGGGCCAATGCGCCGAGGAAGAAGATGATCGGGACGATGGCGAGGTCCTCGAACAAGAGCATGGCGAGGGCGGACCTGCCGACGGGCGTGGCGGGGCCGACCAGCGGGAGGACGAGGGCGGTCGACGACAGGGCGAGGGCGAGGCCGAGCCCCGCCGCGCCGCCCCAGCCCTGGCCGAACAGGTGCAGCGCTCCGCCGATGACCGCAGCGGAGACCAGCAGCTCGGACGCGCCCAGGCCGAACACCTGGCGGCGCATGCTCCACAGGCGGCGGAAGGAGAGCTCGAGCCCCACTGAGAAGAGGAGGAGGATGATGCCGAATTCGGCGAACGGCGCGATGCCGTGCGGGTTCGAGATGGTGACGTGGCCGAGCCAGGGATGCTCCTTCGCCAGCGCGCCGAGCCCGGCGGGTCCGCACAGCATGCCGACGAAGATGAAGCCGATGACGGGGCTCACCCGGAACCGCGCGAAGGCCGGAATGACGATCCCGGCGGCGCCGAGAATCACGAGGGCGTCGGAGAGGGAGGTGGTCTGGAAGCCGGGGGCCATGGGGGTGTTATGACGGATTGCGGCGGAATGTCAGCAAGGACTCCCCTCTCCCCGGCGGGGAGAGGGGATGGGGGTGAGGGGGTTCGGAGTCCGAGAAGAGCTTCCGACGCCGAACCCCCTCACCCTAACCCTCTCCCCTCTGGGGAGAGGGGATTGGGGGTCGGATGATCTCCCCGCCGGGGAGAGGGGATCTAAAGCGCCTCCACGATCGTGACGTTGGCGAGGCCGCCGCCTTCGCACATGGTCTGGAGGCCGTAGCGCTTGCCGCCGGCCTTGAGGGCGTGGAGGAGGGTGGCCATCAGCTTGGTGCCCGACGCGCCGAGCGGGTGGCCGAGCGCGATGGCGCCGCCATGGACGTTGAGGCGGGCGGGGTCGGCGCCGGTTTCCTGCAGCCAGGCGAGGGGGACGGGGACGAAGGCCTCGTTGACCTCGAACAGGTCGATGTCGTCGATCTTCATTCCCGAGCGGTCGAGCGCGCGGCGGGTGGCGGGGATGACTTCCTCGAGCATGATTACCGGGTCGCCGCCGGTGACCGTCAGGTTGACGATGCGGGCAAGCGGAGTGAGGCCGTGCGCCTTCAGCGCCGCCTCGGACACGACGATCACGCCCGAGGCGCCGTCGCAGATTTGGGACGCGTTGGCGGCGGTGATGCGGCCGCCCTCGCGGATCGGCTTGACCGCGGCGATGCCGTCGAGCGTGGCGTCATAGCGTATGCCCTCGTCGTGGACGTGGAGGCGCTCCTCGCCGTCCTCGCCGATCACTTTGAGCGGCACGATCTCCCCCTCGAAGGCGCCGGCGAGGGTCGCGGCGGCCGCCTTGCGGTGGCTGTCCAGGGCGAAGGCGTCGAGCCGCTCCTTCGGTAGCTGGTATTTCTCGGCGATCATCTCGGCGCCGTCGAACTGGCTGAACATGGCGACGCCGAACCGCTCCTGGATGCGCGGCGAGAAGGGGCCGGTGCCGATGCCGTGCTTCATCGGCAGGGTGAAGGGAAGGCCCATCGGCACCCGGCTCATCGATTCGACGCCGGCGGCGATCACCACGTCCTGGGTGCCGCTCATCACCGCCTGGGCGGCGAACTGGATCGCCTGCTGCGACGAGCCGCACTGGCGGTCGATGGTGACGGCGGGGACGGAGGTGGGGAGGGACGAGGCGAGGACGGCGTTGCGGCCGATGTGGAAGGCCTGCTCGCCGGCCTGGCCGACGCAGCCCATGATCACGTCTTCGACCGCCGCGGGATCGAGCCCGGCGCGGGCGACGAGCGCGTCGAGCACCTCCGCGGCCATGTCGGCCGGGTGCCAGTCCCTGAGCGCGCCGCCCTTCTTGCCCCCGGCGGTGCGGGCGGCGGCGACGATGAACGCTTCGGCCATGCGATATCTCCTGTCGGCGCAGGGTAGGGCGCGTTTCGCTGGCGGGGAAGGGCAGGGCGCGCTAAGGGAGCGCCATGGGGACGAAGGGACGCATCCGCCACCTCGACGAGGTGGGCGAAAGCTATGGCGAGCATTTCGGCGCGGCGGCCGGATTCGGCGTGAAGATGATCGCGGGCGGCCTCGCCTGCCTCGTCCACGCCGTGTTTCCGTGGTTCTTCGAAACGAAGGGCAGCGAGACGGTCCGCCGCCTCAACGCGACGCTCTGCAAGCGCGCCGACAAGCCGAACTGGGAACGCCACCCGATCATCTGACCGGGCGAGCGGGGACAGTTACCGGCGAGCGCGGAGCGGGGACAGTTACCGACCTCCCGGGCCTGAGCGGAAGTGCAGCGGCTTGCGCGGTCGGTAACTGTCTCCTTTTTCCCCTTCGTAGGCGCGGGCGGGGACAGTTACCGACCCCCGGGCCTGAGCGGAAGTGCGGCGGCCTGCGCCGTCGGTAACTGTCCCCTTTTTCGCTTTCGTCGTCCCCTTTTTCCACTTCGTCGGCGCGGGCGGGGACAGTTACCGACCTTCCGCGCCTGAGCGGAAGTGCGGCGGCCTGCGCGGTCGGTAACTGTCCCCTTTGTCCCATCGTCTCTGTCCGCGACCGTACACCCGTTCTGTCCGCTTCCGGACGCTCATCGTGCCTTTGCCGCCGCCCGCCCTCTGCTACAAATGTGGCGCGGTTCTTGCAGCCAAGCCCCTGAATAAGAAGGGGACGTTGCGTGAGGCTTTGGGTGCGGGCGGCGGCGGCTGCCGTGGCGGTGGCGGCGTGGGGTTCGGCCGGCGAGGCGCAGACGCAGGGGCCCGGCGGGCGGACCGTCTACGAGGCGGCGTACTTCAAGGCCTTCTCGCCGTCCAACGCGCTGCAGATCGTCCAGCGCGTCCCCGGCTTCACCCTGGAGACCGGCGACACCAGCGTGCGCGGCTTCAGCCAGGCGGCCGGCAACGTCGTCATCAACGGCCAGCGGCCGAGCTCGAAGGCCGACACGCTCGACGTGATCCTGAGCCGCATCCCGGCGAGCCGGGTGGCGCGGGTCGAGGTCGGGCCCGGCGAATTGTTCGGCTCCGAATATGCCGGCAAGGCGCAGGTCCTGAACCTCATCACCACCGCGGAAGGCGGCCTCGCCGGCTCCGGGACGGCGACGCTGCGGCGCGACTTCACCGGCCGGCTCTACCCCGAAGGGCAGGTGTCGGCGCTGCTGCGGCGGGGCAGATCGGCGTTCAACGTGTCGGTGGGGATCAATAACGGCAACACCGTCGAGGAGGGCTACGACACGCTGAAGGCGCTTCCCTCGAACCAGCTCCTCGAATATCGCCGCAAGACAAATTACACGAGCGATCCCAACGGCTTCTTGTCAGGCTCGTGGGAGTATAACGGCGGCGCCAACAAGACGGCGCACCTCAACGCCCGCGCCGCCGTCGACCTCTTCTCGCTGACGCAGGCCAACATGGTCGTCCCGACCGGCGGCACCGTGCGCAACGACCATCTCACCGAGCGCTACCATCGCCACGAATATGAGCTGGGCGGCGACGTCACCCGCCCCTTCCTCGGCGGCGGGCTGAAGCTGATCGGGCTCGCGACGCGGCGGCACCGGCTCAACAAGGACGTGTCGCTCAACCGGGTGAACAGCGTCATTGTCGACGGCTTCGGCCAGACGCTGGACGACGAACGCGACGAGACGCTGGCGCGGCTGGTCTGGTCGAAGCCGAAGCTGCTGGGCTGGAGCGTCGAGATCGGCGCGGAAGGCGTGGTGAACCGCCTGCGCAGCGACGTCGACCTGTTCGAGTTCGCCCCCGGCGGCGCCTCGACGACGACGATCCCGCTGCCGATCGGCCACGCCGTCGTCACCGAGCATCGCGGCGAGGCCTTCGTCAATGCGAGCCGCAACCTGACCAAGACCTTCCGGCTCGACCTCGGCCTCACCTACGAAGCCTCGCGGCTGACCGTCGCGGGGGATGCGAAGGCCGAGCGGACGCTCCAATTCCTCAAGCCCAAGGCGGTGCTCGACTGGCGGCCGAGCAAGGAATGGCACGCGCAGCTCTCGATCCAGCGCACCGTCGCCCAGCTCCAGTTCGAGGATTTCATCAGCGCCGCCGAGCTGACGACCAACCGGGTCAACGGCGGCAACGCCAATCTGCAGCCGCAGCGGGCGTGGGAGCTGCTCGCGACGCTCGAGCATCCGGTGCTCGGCGACGGGCTCCTGAAGCTGGAAGGCGGCTACCAGAAAATCCAGCTCGTCCAGGACCGGGTGCCGACGCCGCAGGGCTTCGATGCGCCCGGCAATCTCGGCGACGGCAGCGAGGTGATCGCCCGCGCCCGCCTCGACGTGCCGACCAAGCGGCTGGGCATCAAGGGCGGGCGCTTTTCGGCCTATGTCTCCTACATCAGCACGACCGTCCAGGACCCCTACACCCACCGCAACCGGCAATTTTCCGGCGCGTCGGACCTCGTCGTCGACATCAGCTTCCGCCAGGATCTCGGCAAGTTCGCCTGGGGGATCGAGGCGCAGGGCAATACGCCGGTCACCTTCTACCGGCTCGACGAGCTGGACCGCAATTCGAGCGCCTGGCCCTATGTGACGGCGTTCGTCGAATATCGGCCGGACCGGAAGACCAGCGTCAACTTCTCGCTCGACAATGCCAGCGGCATCCCCGCCTTCCGCAACCGCACCTTCTTCGAGCCGAACCGGACGAACCCGGTGCCGAGCTTCCTCGAGCATCGCTTCCGCACCCGGCACATCGTGCCCGCGCTGACGGTAAAGCGCAGCTTCTGACCGCGGAACCGGGGCCGGCCCGCGCGCGTTCTTGGCGGCGGTGAAGAGAGAAATGGCCGCCCGCGAGGGCGGAGACGGGAGCGCCTCGGGAGACCGGGGCGCTCCTGGCGTCTCAGCGCCCCCAGGCGATGAAGTGCGGGTTTTCGAAGCGGCGGTCGGCCTTGCCGTAGCGCAGCGGCCCCGCCTCGTTGCCGTCGCCGTCGAGGGCGAGCACGCGCCCGCCGGCCGCTTCGAGGATCGCCTGGCCGGCCGCCGTGTCCCACTCGCAGGTCGGCCCGTAGCGCGGATAGACGTCCGCCGTGCCTTCCGCGACGAGGCAGAATTTCAGCGAGGAGCCGGAGGGAACGTAGTCGGTGACGCCGAGCGCGGCATTGCGCTCGGCGGTGCCGGCGGCGGCGTGGTTGCGGCTGCCGATGCCGGTGAGGCCGGCGGCGGGCCGCGGGCGGGTGGCGATCGCCTCGGAGGCGCCGCCGCCGCGGATGCGGAACGCGCCTTCGCCTCGCGCGCCGGCATAGAGCAGCGTCGAATCGGGCGCGTAGATGACGCCGGCGACCGGCTCTCCCGCCTCGACCAGGGCGATGTTGACGGTGAACTCGCCGTTGCGCTGGAGGAAGCCCTTGGTGCCGTCCAATGGATCGACGCAGAAGAAGAGGGCGCCGAGCTCCGGGATGCGGCCGGCGCAGGCTTCTTCCTCGGCGAGCACCGGAATGCCCGGGAAGGCGCGGGCGAGCCGCTCGAGGATGATCAGCTCGGCATGGCGGTCGGCGATGGTGACGGGCGAGCCGTCGAGCTTCTCCTCGGCCTCGCAGCCTTCGAGATAGAGCCGCTCGATCTCCTCGCCGGCCGCGAGCGCGGCCTCGACCATCGGGGGAAGGGGAGAGCTAGGCGCCAAGGCCGGGATCCCCCTCGAGTATGTCCTGCTTCAGGCGCGGCGCCTCGCCCGGCCGCCACAGCTTCGCCGTGTGCGCGACCCGGTAGCGGAGCGGCCCCCCGTCGGGGCTGGCGCTCCGCGTGATCGGCCGCGGGATGCAGACGAACTCCGTCCGCATCTCGTCGCCGGTCAGTCGCACCGTCGCATAGCCGTGACCGCCGATATCGACGAAGGCGAGGTGCGGCGCGACATCCGGGTTGGCAAGGGCCAGCGCCTTCTCCCGGTCGAAGGATCTGGCATATTCGAAGCACGGCCGAACGCCATGCCGCAGCATCATGTTGTAGGTATGCTCGGGCTTCGGCGCTCCCGGCCGGTCGGCGAGGTAAAGCGGCCGGAATTTATTGTCCTTCCTGATCGTGTATTCGTGGGCTTCGGCGGCGCCCACGCTCGTCATCGACCCTCCGGTGAAGCTCAGGCCGACGGGCTCGAACTTGCCGGGCGGGAGGTGCGCGGAGGCATAGCCCGCCCAGAAGCTGTGCAGGTCGCCGGCAACGATGGCAAAGCCGGTGATCTTCGCATCGCGCACCAGGTCGTAGATCTCGGCGCGCTCGACCCAGGCGCTGCCGAAGTCCCCGCCCGCTACGTTGGCGAGCCGGCCGGCGGGCCATTTCCCTTTGGTCAGCCCGTCCGGGAGATTCTCCGGATCGGCGCGCTGCTCCAGCGTGCATTGCGAGCTGCCCCAGATCTTCCAAGTCGCGGCCGAGCGCTTGAGCCGGTCCTTGAACCAGGCTTTCTGCGTCCCGCCGAGGATGGTCTGCGGCGGGTTGTCCTTCGCGGGATTGGGAACCCTTGCGCCGTTGAACTCCAGCTCGGCCGGGGGATTGCCGCCGTTGAAGGCGTGCCCGCCGTCCAGCACCTGGAGCAGGTCGTCGGGGAACATCTGGTAATCGGCCCAGTCCGCCAGCTTGTCGGTCGCCGATTCCTCGAACGGGTTCGGTCCCCGAAAGCTGCGCTCGTCCGTGAGGATGAGGTCGAGGTGGCGGCCGTAACGAAGCGCCCGGTAGACGATCAGGCTGTTGATGGCGGCGATATTGTTCGGTTCGAGGCCGAGGCCGTCATGGTCGAACTTCGCGATCTTGGCGTTCTTCACCGGCACCGAACCGAACTCGTCCAGCCTGCCGCTGGGCGCCTTCACGCGGGCCGGAATATATTCGAACCAGGCCTGGTTGGCCGCGACCTTGACCGTCTGCCCGGGCTGCTCGAACTTCGGGTTCTTGAGGACGCTCTGGTAGCCCTGCCACGAGAATTCGTGATTGTCCCAGGTGCACACGAACGGCCAGCGCGCGCGTGCATCCTGAAGGTCCGGATCGGCGAGATGGCCCTTCCAGACCGCGCGATACCCTTCGACGGTGGTCGGGATGTGGAATGGGCCCACCTTCAGGGCGTCCGGAATCCGCGCGACCTCATAGACTTTCCGGTCGTAGCGGGGCTTCCCGTCCTCCGGATATTGCACGACCTCGTAGATGAAATCGCCAAGGTGCAGCACGAAGTCGAGCCGGTCCTCCGGCCGCGCCCGCTCATCCTCGAAGATCATCCGGCGGTAGCCGTTCATCTTGCCTTCGTTGGTACCCTGGCAGCTGACGAAGGCGAATTTGACCGGCCGCGCATCGTCCGGGAGGGGGGCCGTCATGGTCCGTCCGACCCGGCTGCCATTGCCGTCCGCGTCGGTGAAGCGATACCAGTAGACCCGCGACGGCTTGAGCCGCGCGACCAGTATTCGGGTCGTCCAGTCGGAGGCCGCCGAGACCGGCGCGGGAGCATGCGCGACGACGTGCCGAAAGGCTTCGTCTTCGGCGACCTCGACGGTGAGGAGATGGCGCCGTCCGTCCCCGAACGGCCGGCGCGTCCACAGGATGACGCTGTGCCAATCGGGGTCCCCGGACGCGACGCCTTCCGGATAGAGGTCGCGCCGCTCCTGCCATCGAAGGCTCGAAGCCTGGGCGCGTCCGCTCCAGGCGAGCGTTGCGCCCAACGCCGCCGCAGTTTGGACGAATTCGCGGCGGTTCATCGTCACTTCCCGCTCTCCCCGTTGAGCCGCGCCCAGTGCCAGCGCAGGTGATCGTCCATGAAGGTCGCGACGAAATAGTAGCTGTGGTCGTAGCCCTCCTGCATCCTCAGCGTCAGCGGGATGCCGGCCGAGGCGCAGGCCGTCTCGAGCAATTCCGGCCTGAGCTCCCGTTCAAGGAAGCCGTCCGACGCCCCCTGGTCCACCAGGATTTCTGCAAGACGCGCTCCTTTGTCGATCAGCGCCACGGAATCGTGGCGACGCCACGCGGCGCGGTCGGGCCCGAGGTATCCGCCGAGCGCCTTCTCGCCCCACGGGACCTGGGAGGGCGCGACGATCGGCGCGAAGGCGGAGACGCTGCGGTAGCGGTCCGGGTTGCGCAGGGCGAGGGTGAGGGCGCCGTGGCCGCCCATCGAATGGCCCGTGATCCCCTGGCGCTCCGGATCAGCCGGAAAACATTCTTCGATCAATCTGGGAAGTTCGTCCGTTATGTAGCTGTACATACGGTAGTTCGTTGCGAACGGCGCCTCCGTCGCATCGACGTAGAAGCCGGCGCCCTGGCCGAAATCGTAGGCCGGATCGTCCGGCACATCCTCGCCCCGAGGGCTCGTGTCCGGTGCAACCAGGATCAGGCCGAGCTCGGCGCAGACCCGCTGGTAGCCGCCTTTCTCCATCACATTGGCATGGGTGCAGGTGAGGCCGGACAGATACCAGAGGACCGGCAGCTTCGCCCCAGGCGCCGCGGCTTGTGGCGGGAGGTAGACCGCGAATGTCATGTCCGTTCCGGTCTGCCGGCTGGCGTGCCGGTAGACGCCCTGCGTCCCGCCGAAGGATTTGACGGTGGAGAGGGTCTCGAGGGTCATTCGGTACTCCTCCCTTCCAGGGAGGGGAACATCAATACACCACCACCGAGCGGATGCTCTCGCCGCCGTGCATCAGGTCGAAGGCCTTGTTGATGTCCTCCAATGGCATGGTGTGGGTAATCAGCGGGTCGATCTCAATCTTGCCGTCCATGTACCAGTCGACGATCCGCGGCACGTCGGTGCGGCCGCGGGCGCCACCGAAAGCCGAGCCTTTCCAGACCCTTCCGGTGACGAGCTGGAAAGGCCTCGTAGCAATCTCCCGGCCCGCCTCGGCGACGCCGATGATCGTCGAGACGCCCCAACCGCGGTGGCAGCATTCCAGCGCCTGGCGCATCACCTCGGTGTTCCCGGTGCAGTCGAAGCTGTAGTCGGCGCCGCCGTCGGTGAGGTCCAAGATCGCCTGGACGACCTTGTCGGCGCCGATCTCGGCGGGGTTGATGAAGTCGGTCATGCCGAACGCCTCGGCCATGGTGCGCTTCGCCGGATTGAGGTCGACGCCCACGATGCGGTTCGCCCCGACCAGCTTCGCGCCCTGGATGACGTTGAGGCCGATTCCGCCGAGGCCGAAGACGACGACGTTGGATCCCGGTTCGACTCCCGCGGTCCAGATCACCGCGCCGACCCCGGTGGTGACGCCGCAGCCGATATAGCAGATCTTGTCGAACGGCGCGTCCTCGCGGACCTTCGCCACCGCGATCTCGGGCATGACCGTGAAGTTCGAGAAGGTCGAGCAGCCCATATAATGATGGATCGTCTCACTCCCGAGGCGGAAGCGGCTGGTGCCGTCGGGCATCACCCCCTTGCCCTGAGTGGCGCGGATGGCGGTGCACAGGTTCGTCCTGCGGCTGAGGCACGACTTACACTGGCGGCATTCCGGCGTGTAGAGCGGGATGACGTGGTCGCCGGGCCGGACCGAAGTGACGCCGGGCCCGACTTCGCGGACGATGCCCGCGCCCTCGTGGCCGAGGATCGAGGGGAAGATGCCTTCCGAATCCTTGCCTTCGAGCGTGTAGGCGTCGGTGTGGCAGACGCCCGTCGCCATGATCTCGACCAGCACCTCGCCCGCCTTCGGCCCGTCGAGGTCGACCTCGTGGATCTCCAGCGGCCGGTTCGGCGCGACGGCGATGGCGGCTCTGGTCTTCATCGTTCCTCCCGCTGTAGGGCGCGTGACGCGGAACCATTGCCGCGCCGGGGGAGGAGTGTCGAGACCGATGACGCGCCCGAACATGCCGCGCACCGTCTGGGCGCTGGGGCTGGTCAGCCTGTTCATGGATCTCTCCTCGGAGATCGTCCACGGCCTGCTGCCCCTGTTCCTGACCGTGACGCTCGGCGCCAGCGTCGCCACGGTCGGCGTCATCGACGGGATCGCCGAAGCCACGGCGTCCATCTCCAAGGTCTTCTCCGGCTGGCTCTCGGACCGGATCGGCCGCAGGAAGCCGCTGATCCTGCTGGGCTACGGCTTGGCCGCCGTTTCCAAGCCGCTCTTCCCGCTGGCGGGGAGCGCGGCGGCGGTGCTCGCCGCGCGCTTCGCCGATCGGATCGGCAAGGGCATACGCGGCGCGCCGCGCGACGCGCTCATCGCCGACGTGACGCCGCCCGAGATCAGGGGACGGGCCTTCGGCCTTCGCCAGGCGATGGACACGGCCGGCGGCTTCGGCGGTCCGCTGCTGGCGGTGGCGCTGATGGCGCTGTTCGCAGGCGACATCCGCGCGGTCTTCTGGGTGGCGACCGTCCCGGCCTGGTTCTGCGTGGTCTGCGTGCTGATCGGCGTCGAGGACTCGCCCGCGACGGGAGAGGGGCGGCCGCCGCCGATCCGGCTCGCCGACGTGCGGGAATTCGGCCCGGCCTTCTGGGGCGTCGTCGGCATCGGAATGGTGTTCACGCTGGCGCGATTCAGCGAGGCCTTCCTCGTGCTGCGCGCCGCGGGGGCCGGGCTGCCGCTGGCGCTTGCCCCGCTCGTCCTCGTCGCGATGAGCCTTGTCTACGGCCTCGGCGCCTATCCGGCCGGCGCGCTCGCCGACCGCCGCCCCGCGCGAGTCCTGCTCGCCTGGGGCCTGGTGGCGCTGGTCGCCGCGGACGCATTGCTCGCCTGGGGACGGGGGCTGCCGGTCATCTTCGCCGGCATCGGCCTGTGGGGCGCGCACATGGCGCTGACCCAGGGGCTGCTCGGCAAGCTCGTCGCCGACGCGGCCCCGGCGCGGCTGCGGGGCTCCGCCTTCGGCCTGTTCAACCTCGCCACCGGCCTCGCCATGCTGGTCGCGAGCGTGCTGGCGGGTGTGCTGTGGGATGCGATCGGGCCGCGCGCGACGTTCGTGGCGGGCGGCGGCTTCGCGACGGTGGCGCTCCTTCTCCTCCTGATCAGGCGGCGCTGAAAACCGGGACGGTATACATTTTCCGCCTCCGGCCGCCACGGCTGCCGCCGCCCGAAAATGTATACTGTCCCTGGTTTAGGCGGCGCGGCCCAGCTTGCGGCGGTCCTTGAGGATCGCCTGCGCGGCATTGTGGCCGGGCGCGCCGGTGACGCCGCCGCCGGGATGCGCGCCGGAGCCGCAGAGGTAGAGGCCCGTGACCGGCATGCGGTAGTCGGCATGGCCGAGCATGGGACGGGCGGAGAAGAGCTGGTCGAGGCCCATCTTGCCGTGGAAGATGTCGCCGCGCGGGATGCCGAAGCGCTGCTCGAGGTGCCAGGGCGACAAAGCGAGGCGGCCGATCACCGAGGCTTCGAAGCCGGGCGCGTAGCGGTCGACATGGGCGATGACGTGGTCGGCCGCTTCCTCGACCCGCCCTTCCCAGCCGCCTTCCACCTCGTAGGGGAAATGCTGGCAGAAGAGGCTGGCGACGTGCCGGCCGGGCGGCGCGAGGCTGTCGTCGAGGGTCGAAGGGATGAGCATCTCGACGATCGGCTCGGCCGACCACGGGCCGGCGCGGGCCGAGACGTAGGCGCGGTCCATGTAGCCGAGCGAGGGGCCGACGATGATGCCGGCGGTGAGATGGTCGCCGGGGTCCGGCAGGGAGGTGAATCGGGGGAGCTCGGACAGCGCCACGTTCATCCGGAAGGTCGCGCTCTCGGCGCCCCAGCCGGCCATGCGGCGTTCGATGTCGGGGGAGACCGCGCCGGCCGGGAGCAGGTCGGCGAACAGGTGGCGCGGGTTGACGTTCGCGGCCACCGCCCGGGCGCGCCAGGCCTTGCCGCCTGCGACGGCGCCGACCGCGCGGCCCCGCTCGACGATGATCTCCTCCACCGGGGCATCGAGGACGATGTCGACGCCCTTGGCCCGGCACGCCTTGGCCATCGCCTCGGTGATCGCGCCCATGCCGCCGATGGCGTGGCCCCAGGCGCCCGGCACCCCCGCCGCCTCGCCGAACAGATGGTGGAGGAGGACATAGGCCGAGCCCGGCGAATAGGGGCTGGCATAATTGCCGACCACCGCGTCGAAGCCGAACAGCGCCTTGACGATGTCGGTCTCGAAATAGCGGTCGAGGATGTCGCCGGCGGACTTGGTGAAGAAGTCGAGCAGGTCCCGGCGGGCCTCCGGCGGGAGGCCCCGCACGCCGTTCCCCAGCTTCAGCGCCGCGAGGACGTCGGCGAGGCCGCCGCCGGCATTGGGCGGCGCGCGCAGGATCCATTGCCGCAGGATGCCGACCACCGCTTCGAGCGCCTTGGAATAGGCGTCGTAGCCCTCCGCATCCTTGAGCGAGTGGCGCGCAATCTCGCGGCGCGTCAGCCCGCCGCGGCCGGCGAGTAGATAGTCCGGGCCGAGGGTCGGTAGGAAATTGTCGATCTTGCGCAGCACGACCTTCAGCCCGTGGCGGGCGAGGTCCATGTCGGCGACGACCACGGGGTTGAGGAGGCTGACCGTGTAGCTCGCGGTCGAGTTGCGGAAGCCGGGGGCGAATTCCTCGGTCACCGCGGCGCCGCCGGCGACGTGGCGCCGCTCCAGCATCGTCACCTTCATGCCGGCGCGGGCGAGGTAGAAGGCGCAGGCGAGGCCGTTATGGCCCGCGCCGATGATGAGGACGTCGCTGCTCTCCCGCATCGCGGGGCTATAGCAAAGCGCGGGCGGCGCGCCAGCGGCGGCATCCGTGCCAGAATTTGGCAGGCTTGCCTTCGATTTCGCCCACCGCAGCCGCCTGGGCCGTGCCATAAGGTTGGAAATCAGAGGATTTACGGGGAGGGAAGGGCGTGCGAAATTCTGTCGTGGGTGCGGCCGTGCTGGCCGCGAGCCTGACCCTTTCCGCCGCCGGGTCGGCGCAGCCGGCCCCGCCTCCCGCGCCCGCCGCCGCACCGGCCGCGTTCGACGCGAAGGTCGCGGTGGCGGAGATCCGCCGTGTGCTGGCGGCGAACTATGTGCTGCCCGACATGCGCGCGAAGCTCGACGCGGCCTTCGCAAAGGGCCTCGCCGAAGGCCGCTACGACGTCGCCGATCCGCGCGTCTTCGCCGAGCGGGTCAATGCCGACCTCGCCGCGACGGCGCACGACAAGCATCTGAACTTCCGCTACGCGCCCGAGCAGGCCGCCCGGTTCGCCGCCCGGCCGCGTCAGGACGACGACGCGCCCCCGTCGGCCGACGACATCGCCGAGGCCCGCCGCCACAATCACGGCATCGTCGAGTTGAAGCTGCTGCCCGGCAACGTCCGCTACATGGACATGGACGGCTTCGTCTGGGCCGGGCCGACCAGCGCCGCCGCCTTCGATGATGCCATGCGCTTCCTCGCCGCCGGCGACGCGGTGATCATCGATCTCAGGCACAATGGCGGCGGCAGCCCGGAGGCGGTGCAATATCTGGTGAGTCACTTCCTCCCGGCGGGCACGCCGCTGGTGACCTTCCACATGGGCGCCGACAAGGTGAACAGCCTCGCCGCGCTGAAGACGCTGCCCGCCGGCCGCCTCATCGGCAAGCCGCTCTACGTCCTCACCAGCGGCCGCACGGCGAGCGCGGCGGAGGAGTTCACCGGCCACATCGCCGGCTACAAGCTCGGCGAAACGATCGGCGAGACCACCGCCGGCGCGGGCTTCCGCAACACCTTCTTCCCGATCCCGGGCGGCTTCGTGATGAGCGTCTCGGTCGGTCGGGCGGTGCTCGCCTCGACTGGCAAGGACTGGGAAGGGGTCGGCATCCCCGCCAGCACGGCCGTGCCGGTCGACAAGGCGCTCGACGTCGCCAGGATCCACGCGATGCGCCGCCTCGCGCAGACCGCGCCGGCCGGCGAGAAGGCGGCTTACGAAGGCATGGCCGCGGTGCTCGCGGCGAAGGTCGATCCGGTGACGCCGGCGCTGCCGCTCGGCGCCTATGCCGGCCGCTACGGCGACAGGATCGTCGCCGCCGACGCGGCCGGCCTCACCTGGCAGCGGCAGAACGGGCCCAAGGTGCGGATGATTCCGCTCGGGCCAAACCTCTTCGCGTTCGAGGAGGATCCGCTCACCCGCATCGAGTTCAAGGTCGCCGGCGATACGGTGGGCGGCCTCGATATGGTCCGCGGCGACGGCTCCCGCCTGGCCCAGGCGCGGACCAACTAGCCCGGCAGACGCGCCTTCGGAAAGCCGCCCCAGGCCGAGTCATAGTCGGCCTGGGCGCTATCCAGGGCGAAGGCGGTCGGGCGGAAGGGCCAGCAGCTCTCGACCATGAAGGCCATCGTGCCTTCGATCTTGTGCGGCGCGAGCGCGGCCTCGCTCGCGCCCTTCCAGCTGGCGACGTCGGGGCCGTGGCCCGCCATCAAATTGTGGAGCGAAAGCCCGCCCGGCGCGAAGCCGTCGGCCTTGGCGTCGTAGGCCCCGTGGATGAGGCCCATGCACTCGCTCATCACGTTGCGGTGGAACCAGGGCGGCCGGAACGTGTCCTCGGCGACCATCCAGCGCGGCGGGAAGATCACGAAATCGGCGTTGGCGCGGCCCGGCACGTCGGACGGGCTCGTGAGGACGGTGAAGATCGACGGGTCGGGATGGTCGAAGCTGACCGTGCCGATCGTGTTGAAGCGGGCGAGGTCGTATTTCCAGGGCGCGAGGTTGCCGTGCCAGGCGACGACGTCGAGCGGCGAGTGATCGAGCGTCGTCGTCCACAGGCTGCCAAGATATTTCTGGACGAGCTCCACCTCGCCCTCGGCGTCTTCATATTGCGCCACCGGCGTCAGGAAGTCGCGCGGGTTGGCGAGGCCGTTGGAGCCGATCGGGCCGAGCTCGGGCAGGCGGAACAGCGCGCCGTGATTCTCGGCGACATAGCCGCGCGCCCTGCCGTCGGGCAGCGCGGCGCGGAAGCGGACGCCGCGCGGGACGAGCGCGACCTCGCCGGGCGAAAGGTCGATCCGGCCCATCTCCGTGAAGAGGGTGAGGCGGCCCTGCTGGGGGATGAACAGCATCTCCCCGTCGGCGTTGAAGAAGCAGCGGTGCTGCATGTCCTTCGCGGCGCGGTAGATGTGGACGGCGACGCCCTCCAGATCCTCCGGGCTGCGGTTGGCGACCATCGTCGTCAGGCTGTCGACGAGGTCGGCGGGCTCGTCCGGCCAGGCGAGCGGGTCCCAGCGCAGGCGGTTGGGGGCGAGAGGCTCGCCGACAGTGCCCGGCGCGAACAGCGGCGCGCCTTCGTAGCGCCGGTAGGGCGGGTGCTCGGCCGAGGGGCGCATCCGGTAGAGCCAGGAGCGGCGGTTCTCGGCGCGGGGCGCGGTGAAGGCGGTGCCGGAAAGCTGCTCGGCATAGAGCCCGAAGGCGGGCTTCTGCGGCGAGTTGCGGCCCTCCGGCAGCGCCCCCGCCACCGCCTCGGTCGCGAAATGGCTGCCGAAGCCGGACATGTAGTCGCTGGTCATGTCGGCTGTGATAGCCGCCTGTTCCCCTCCCTGAAAGGGACGGGTTAGGGTGGGGTCCGCCGAAGGCGGACGGCTCCGCGTCAGAGAAGCCTCGCCTCGCTCGTCTACCCACCCCCGGCCCCTCCCTTGCAGGGAGGGGAGGAAGAGCGCGAGGCCCTTATGCCGCCTCGACCTCGGCCCAGACCGGGAAATGGTCGCTCGCCTTGCGGGCGGTGGCGCTCTGGTGGACGCCGCAGGCGGCGATGGCGAGCTCGGGCGTGACCATGATCCGGTCGAGCTGGACGACCGGGCGGCGGGTGTGGAAGCTGCGGCCGCATTCGGCGAAGGCGAGCCGCGCGGCGAAATCGCGCAGGCAGCCGCCGCGGGTGCTCCACTCGTTGAGATCGCCCATCAGCACCGTGGGCATGGTCTCGGTCCGCGCGTCGATATGGGCGAGGACGGCGTGGGCCTGCCGCCGCCGCCACAGGCCGGAAAGGTCGAGATGCATGCCGACGACGCGGAGCGCCGCGTCGCCGAGCCGCAGCTCCGCCACCACCGCGCCGCGCGGCTCGAGCGAGGGGAGGTGGAGGACCTCGCTGGCCGCGATCTCGACCTCTTTCTTCACGAGCAGGGCGTTGCCGTGCCAGCCGATCGAGCCGTCGCGCGTCTCGAACGGCACCGGCTTGTAGCCGCTATGCTCCTCGATCATGTGCGGCGGGATGGCGCTCGCCCGCGTGCCGAAGCGGCGGTCCGCTTCCTGAAGGGCGATGACGTCGGCGTCGAGCTCGCAGAGCACGGCGAGCGTCCGCTCAGGGCGGCGGCGGCGGTCGGTGCCGATCGCCTTGCGCATGTTGTAGCTGGCGACGCGGATCATCGGCGGCTTCATAGGGGAGAGTTACTTTCAGGCACGCCGTGCGCGTCTAGCCGCCGCCGCGCGAGAAAGTAACTGTCCCCGACCACCAATGGTCCTTCAGCCGCGCCCGTCGCGCAGCTTGCCGAGCTGATGGTCGAGGGCGCGGACCACCTTCTTGGCGGCGCCGATCACGGCGCGGTCGACATTGGTGCCCTCGTCGATCGCCGCGACCGGCGGGATGCCGTTCACCCGCGCCTCGATCGTGCAGCGCAGGTCCGCATTGCCGCCCTTGGAGCCGTTCAGGTCGGAGACGTGGACCTCGACGTCGGTGATGCGGCCCTCGAAGCGGGCGAGCCGCTGCCGGATCTGGTCCTCGAGCCGGCCGTCCCGCTCGCTGTCGCTTTCCACCTGGTTGTCGGCATGAATCTGGATGAACAAGGTTACTCTCCGCTCGGGTTCAGCCCCGTCCCTTGAATGCGGGCGGGGCCGGCCTGTTCCTTCGCAGACGATGAAGCGGCGATGAATCGCTTTCTTCCGCGCCCGATCCGCGTTAGGCCGGCTTCATGGCCAAACCAAGAACACGCTACGTCTGCCAGAGCTGCGGCGGAGTGCAGGGCCGCTGGCAGGGCCAGTGCCCGGACTGCTCCGAATGGAACAGCCTGGTCGAGGATGCGGGCGCGGTGGTGACGCCCTTCGCCGCGCGCCACAATCTGCGCGGCGGCGGGCGCGCCATCGACCTCGTCGGCCTCGACAAGGACGTGCCGCTGCCGCCGCGCCTGCCGACCGGCATCGGCGAGCTCGACCGGGCGCTGGGGGGCGGCATCGTCGCGGGCTCGGCGACGCTGATCGGCGGCGATCCCGGCATCGGCAAGTCGACCCTTCTCCTCCAGGCGGCGGCGAAGATCGCCGAGGCAGGCCGCCCCGTCGCCTATATTTCCGGCGAGGAGGCGACCGACCAGGTGCGCCTCAGGGCGCGCCGGCTCGGCCTGGGCGGCGCGCCGGTGAAGCTCGCCGCCGCCACGTCGGTGCGCGACATCCTGACGACGCTCGGCGACGGGCCGGCGCCGGCGCTGCTCGTCATCGATTCGATCCAGACCATGCATTCGGACCTTATCGAGGGCGCGCCGGGCACGGTCAGCCAGGTTCGCGCCTCGGCCGGAGAGCTCATCCGCTACGCCAAGGAGAGCGGCTGCGCGCTCGTCCTCGTCGGCCACGTTACCAAGGACGGCGCGATCGCCGGCCCGCGCGTGCTCGAGCATATGGTCGATACGGTCCTGAGCTTCGAAGGCGAGCGCAGCCATCAATATCGCATCCTGCGCGCCGCCAAGAACCGCTTCGGCGGCACCGACGAGATCGGGGTCTTCGCGATGGGGGAGGGGGGGCTCGACGAGGTCGGAAATCCGAGCGCGCTGTTCCTCACCCACCGCGGCGAGGCGGTGCCGGGCGCGGTGGTGTTCCCCGCGCTCGAGGGGACGCGGCCGGTGCTGGTCGAGATCCAGGCGCTCACCGTCCGCCTCGCCAGCGGCGCGACGCCACGGCGCGCCGTGGTCGGCTGGGACGCAGGGCGGCTGGCGATGGTGCTGGCGGTGCTCGAGGCGCGCTGCGGCCTCAGCTTCTCGACCTGCGAGGTCTATCTCAACATAGCCGGCGGCTATCGGGTGAGCGATCCGGCGGCGGACCTTGCGGTGGCGGCGGCGCTGGTGTCGGCGCTGTCCGAGCGGCCGGTGCCGGCCGAGGCGGTGGCGTTCGGCGAGGTTGCCTTGTCGGGCGAGCTGAGGCCGGTGGCGCATGGCGGGCTGAGGCTCAAGGAGGCCGCGAAGCTGGGCTTCGAACGGGCGTTGGTGCCCGCGTCGCTCAAGGCGGAGAAGGGGAGCCTGGCCCTCACGGGCTTTCGCACGCTGCGGGACCTGGTGGATCACGTGCTGGGGCGGTGAGATCCCCTCTCCCCAGCGGGGAGAGGGTTAGGGTGAGGGGGCTCGGCCTTATCCGGATAAGCCCGACGCCCCTCACCCCCGGCCCCTCTCCCCGCCGGGGAGAGGGGAGTATGTCTTCCCCTCGACTCATTCTCTCGTTAGCACGTGCAGCATGACAGCGCTCGACATCATCGTCATCCTGCTCGTCGGCGCCGGCCTGGTGACCGGCTGGTTGAAGGGATTCGTCGGCGAGGTGCTGAGCCTCGCCGCCTGGATCGTCGCCATCGTGTTCCTGAAATTGCTCCACGGCCCAGTGACGAACGCCCTCGCTGGTCCCGTGGGCACGCATGCCGGCGCGGCGGTGCTCGCCTTCGCGCTCGTCTTCGGCCTGGTCTTCCTCGCCGGCAAGTTCGTGTCGCGGCGCGTCGGCGGCGGAGTGAAGCGCTCCGTCATCGGGCCCGTCGACCGGGTGCTCGGCGCCGGCTTCGGGGCATTGAAGGGGCTGATCGGCGCGACCCTGCTCTATCTCGGCGCAAACCTCGTCTACGACACCGTCTACGGCGGCGACGCGCAGCGGCCCGCCTGGCTGGCGGAGTCGAAGACGTATCCTTTGCTCTACGCGAGCGGCCGCGCGATCGTCGACTTCGTCGACTGGCGCCGCGGCCATCCGCGCGATCCCAATTACCCGCAGCGCCCGGTCGCCCAGCCCGCGAACGGCGCATGAGCGAGATCCGGCTCCACGACACGCTGGCGCGGGAGAAGCGCGCCTTCGCGCCCGCCGATCCCAAGCGGGTGACGATGTATGTGTGCGGGCCCACCGTCTACAACCGCGCCCATATCGGCAATGCCCGGCCGGCGGTGGTGTTCGACACGCTCGCCCGGCTCCTCCGCCACGTCTACGGCGAGACGAGCCTCGTCTACGCGCGCAACGTGACCGACGTCGACGACAAGATCATCGACGCCGCGCGCGCCGAAAACGTGGACCCATCGGTGGTCACCCGCCGCTACGAGGATTTCTACCTCGCCGACATGGGTGCGCTGGGCGTTCGGCCGCCCGACCTTGCGCCCAAGGCCACGGAGACCGTCGCGGAGATGGTCGCGATGATCGCGCGGCTGGTGGCGACCGGCCACGCCTACGAAGCGGACGGCCACGTCCTCTTCCACGTGCCGTCCGACCCGGATTACGGCGCGCTGGGCCGCCGCGACCGCGAGGCGACGATCGCCGGCGCCCGGGTCGAGGTCGCCTCCTACAAGCAGGATCCGGCGGATTTCGTGCTGTGGAAGCCTTCTCCGGAGGGCGTCATAGGCTGGGACAGCCCGTGGGGCCGCGGTCGGCCGGGCTGGCACATCGAATGCTCGGCGATGATCGCCCGCCATCTCGGCACGACGATCGACATTCACGGCGGCGGGCTCGACCTCATCTTCCCCCACCATGAGAACGAGATCGCGCAGAGCCGCTGCGCCCATGAAGGCGCGCCGCTCGCCCGCTACTGGGTCCATAACGGCTTCCTCTCCATGGCCGGCGGCGAGAAGATGTCGAAGAGCCTCGGCAACGTCGTGACAGTCGGCGAGCTGCTGGAGCAGGGGCATAAGGGCGAGACGCTGCGGCTGGCGCTGCTGTCCGCCCATTACCGCCAGCCGCTCGAATGGTCGGAGGGGCTGATCGCCCAGTCCAAGGCGACGCTGGACCGGCTCTACCGCGCCGCGGGCGAGGCGGAGGCGGGCGAGGTCGACCCCGGCGTACTCGACGCGCTGGCCGACGACCTCAACACGCCGCTGGCCTTGGCGCGCCTGGGCGCGCTGGAGGATCCGCGGGCGCTCAAGGCCTCGGCCGGGTTGCTCGGCCTGCTCGGGGAGGACGCGCAGAGCTGGTTCCAGGGCGCGGGCGACGCGCGGATCGACGCCCTGGTGGCCGCGCGCGCGGAGGCCAAGAAGGCGCGCGACTTCGCCGAGGCGGACCGCATCCGCGCGGAGCTGGCGGCGGAGGGAATAGTAGTCGAGGACGGTCCGCAAGGGACGACTTGGCGCCGCGCCTGACTTGCCTCCCCATCTGGCGATGGGAGGCAGAGTGACGGCGACGCCTGGCCGTCCTATATCCCCGCCGTGCCCTCCGCCCTCTATAGCCGCGACATCCTGCGCCTTGCCGCATCCATTCCCCATCTCCGCCGCCTCGACGCGCCGCAGGGGAGCGCGGAGCGCAGCTCCAGGGCCTGCGGCAGCCGCGTCGCGATCGACGTGGTTCTGGACGGGGAGGGGCGGATCGCCGCGCTCGGCCAGGAGGTGAAGGCCTGCGCGCTCGGTCAGGCCTCGGCGGCGCTGCTGGGGGCGGAGGCGATCGGACGGACCGAGGCCGCGCTCGACGCAGCACGCGCGGCCCTCGCCGCCTACCTCACAGGCGTTTCGGACGATCCCGGCCCCTGGCCCGGCCTCGCCCTCTTCGCCGCCGCGCGCGCTTTTCCGGCGCGCCACGCGGCCATCCTGCTCCCGTTCGAGACGGCCGCCGCGGCGGTTGCCGACGCGCGCGCCAAGGCGGCGGCGTGAGCGGCGTCCACGCGCCGGCCAGCCTGCTCGCCGACGGGGTGATCCTGCTCGGCTTCGGGCTGTTCTTCGTCCTGCTGTTCCGGCGCCTCGGCCTCGGCGCGACCCTCGGCTACCTCGTCGCCGGGGCGCTGGTGGGGCCGCAGATGCTCGGGCTCGTCCATGGCGGCGAGGCGATGCTGGAGATCGCCGAGATCGGCATCGTCCTCCTCCTCTTCCTCGTCGGGCTGGAGCTCAACCCGGGCCGGCTGTGGCGGATGCGGCAGGACATATTCGGCTTCGGCCTGCTCCAGGTGGTGCTCTGCGGCCTCGCCGCCGCAGGCCTCGTCTGGCTGGCGACCCGCTCGTCGCCGGCCGCCTGCATCGCGCTCGGCCTGCCGCTCGCTTTGTCCTCGACGGCGCAGGTGCTGCCTCTGCTCCAGTCCGCCGGGCGGCTGCGCACCCCGTTCGGCGAGCGCGCCTTCTCGATCCTGCTCTTCCAGGATCTGTCGATCGTGCCCCTGATCACCATCGTCGCGGCGATGTCGCGCAACCCTGCCGACGCCGGCGGGCCGCCGGGGTGGCAGGTGGCGCTCTCCACGGTCGGGGCGATCGTCGGCCTGATCGTCGCCGGCCGCTTCGTGCTGCGCCCCTTCTTCCGGCTGATCGGCAATCTCGGCGAGCGCGAGATGTTCGTCTTCGCGGGCCTCTTCACGGTCATCGCCAGCGCCGCGGTCATGGAGCTGCTCGGCCTGTCCACCGCGTTGGGCGCCTTCATCGCCGGCGTCATGCTCGCCGACACGCCCTACCGGCACGAGCTGGAAGCGGACGTCGAGCCGTTCCGCTCGATCCTGCTCGGCCTCTTCTTCCTCGCCGTCGGCATGATGCTCGACCTCCACGCCATCGCCGAGCGGCCCTTCTTCGTGCTCGGCATGGCGCTGGCGCTGATCGCGCTGAAGGCGGGGCTGATCACAGGCCTCGCCGCCGCCTTCCGAATGGCGTGGCGGCCGGCGCTCGGCCTCGGGCTGCTGCTGAGCCAGGGCGGCGAGTTCGGCTTCGTCCTCTTCGCGCAGGCCCAGCGCGCCTTCCTAATCGCGCCGGAGGCGGCGAGCCTGTTCGGGGCGATCGTCACCCTCTCCATGGCGACGACGCCGTTCCTGATGATGGCAACCAGGGGGCTGCGCTCGGAACCGGTCCGCAAGGACGAGGAGCGCGACGGGCCGGAGGCGGACGGCGCCAACGCCATCATCGTCGGCTATGGTCGGTTCGGCCAGACCGTCGCGCAGATGCTGATCGCGCAGGGGATCGCCGTCACCCTCGTCGACATCGACATCGAGATGATCGACGTCGCCGGCAGCTTCGGTGCCAAGGTCTATTATGGCGACGGCACGCGGCTCGACCTCCTGCGGCAGGCGGGCGCGGCCGATGCCGAGCTCATCCTCTTCTGCACCGACGGCGACCAGATCGAGCCCGAATTCCTCGAAGGGGTTCACGAGGCCTTTCCGAACGCGGCGATCTTCGTCCGTGCCTTCGACCGCCGCGCGCTCTTGAAGCTGAAGGACGCGCCGGTGGCCGGGGCGGTGCGCGAGGTGCTCGATTCGGCGGTGCGCATGGCGCGCATGGCGATGGCCAAGGTCGGCGTCGACCGCGAGGAGATCGACCGCACCGAGGAGCTCTACCGCGCCCGCGACCGCGAGCGTCTGAAGGCCCAGCTCGAGACCGGCGACCTGCGGGCGCGCATCGACCGCATGATCGTCGCGCCGGAACCGGCGGCGGAGGGGGAGGGGGCGTGATCATATTTTGTCATGCCGGACTTGATCCGGCATCCACCTTTCTTCCCGGCGCCCAGCGCGGAACTAAGGTGGACCCCAGATCAAGTCCGGGGTGACGAGCTACCGGGCCAGTTCCCGCGCCAAGAACTCTTCCACCTCCGCCAGCTCCACGCCCGTATCGACGAACGCGCCGCCGATCCCACGCGCCAGGATGAACGCGACGCGGCCGCCGCTCGCTTTCTTGTCGGTGGCAATGTGGGCGACGAGGCGCTCAGGCGTTCCCACGGTCAGCCGCGTCGGCAGCCCCGCGCTTGCGAGGTGCGCCTCGACGCGCCCCGCGTCCGCCGCCGGGCACAGGCCGCGCGCGGCGGAGAAGCGGAAGGCGAGGACCATGCCGATCGCCACCGCCTCGCCGTGGAGGACGGCGTAGCCGCTCTCCGCCTCGACCGCGTGGCCGAACGTGTGGCCGAGGTTGAGCAGGGCGCGGCGGCCCTTGGTCTCGCGCTCGTCCTCGCCGACGATCCGCGCCTTGGCGCGCACGCAATGCTCGATCGCCTCGATCCTCGCCGCCTGATCGCCACCCAGCAGCGCGGCGCCGTGCGCCTCGCACCAGGCGAAGAAGTCCGCATCGTCGATCAGGCCGTATTTCACCACCTCGGCATAGCCGGCGGCGAGCTCGCGCTCCGGCAGGGTAGCGAGCGTGCTGGGGTCGATCAGCACATAAGCGGGCTGGTGGAAGCCGCCGACCATGTTCTTGCCGCCGGCGGCGTTGATCGCCGTCTTGCCGCCGACCGACGAATCGACCTGGGCGAGCAAGGTCGTCGGCACCTGCACATAGGGGCAGCCGCGCTTGAGGATCGACGCGGCGAAGCCCGTGAGGTCGCCGACCATGCCGCCGCCGAAGGCGACGATCGCCTCGCCGCGCTCGACGTTGAGGGCAAGCAGCCGCTCGACCAGCCTCTCGAGCTGCGTCCAGCTTTTGCTCGCTTCGCCCGGCGGCACGACCAGCGGCTCGATGGCGAGGCCGGAGGCGCGCAGCCTCTCCCCCTGCGCCGCCCAGACGTTCGCGTCGGTGACGACGACCAGCCGTCCCCGGCCGGCATAGGGCGCCAGCGCCTCGCCCGCGCGGGCCAGCGCGCCGGGCGCGATGTCGATCCGGTACGAGCGCTGGCCGAGCCCGACCTCAACCTGCCGCACCGTCGCCCTCCTCCTCCAGCCCGAGCGCCGCGAGGATCGCACCTACCGCCTGCTCATGGCTGCCGCCGTCGCTCCGGATGTGGAGCGGCGCCTCGGCGTAGACCGGGTCGCGCACCGCCGCCAGCGCGCGCAGCACCTCGGCGGGGTCCTTGCCCTTAAGCAAGGGCCGCTGGCCGCGCCGCACCGCCCGCTCGGCGAGGGTCTGGACCTCGGCCCTGAGCCACACCGCCACGGCCTGCTCGAGGATGAGCGTCCGCGTCTCCGGGTCCATGAAGGCGCCGCCGCCGGTTGCGATCACCTTGGGCGGTCCGCCGATCAGGCGCCTGAGCACCCGGCGCTCGCCGTCGCGGAAGCTCGCCTCGCCGAACCGGTCGAAGATTTCGGCGATCGAATGGTCGGCGGCGCGCTCGATCTCCTCGTCGCTGTCCAGGAATGGAAGGCCGAGCCGCTTCGCCAGCCGCCGCCCCACCGTCGTCTTGCCCGCGCCCATCAGGCCGACGAGCACGATGCAGCGGTCGGGCGCCCGGACGGGCTGGGAAAGCGGCGCGGCCATGGCGGCGGGGGCTATACACAGGGGCCGCCGGTGGGGCAAAAGGCGCGCCATGCGTATCTCACCGCCCCCCCGCCGGCGCCGTTCGCCGGTCTCGACGATCCTCATCATTCTGCTCGTGGCGCTGATCGCCTTCCTCGTCTGGCTGAGCACCCGCACGCGCGAGGTGCCGACCCAGCATATCGAGCAGGACGTGACGAATGCGGCGCTGGCCCACTA
>Ga0207657_10000178_pt1 | contig 65814 bp, 66 predicted proteins | sample KBSC33metaG_FD_184316 | JGI IMG/M metagenome (GOLD analysis project Ga0207657, IMG submission 184316) | Corn rhizosphere microbial communities from Kellogg Biological Station, Michigan, USA - KBS C3-3 metaG (SPAdes) (version 2) | ecosystem: Host-associated > Plants > Roots > Rhizosphere > Soil ...
CAATGTCGCCCTCGCTCCAATCGCCGATGCCGTCGTCGCTCGGCGTGATATTGGGGACGGTGCCCTTCCCTTCGGGGTTCTTGGCGCCAGCGAATGCCGTTCCCTGGACAATGCCGCCGAGGATGTTGCGTGAGGAATGACACTCCGCGCAGTGCCCAGGTCCCATCACTAGGTAGGCACCGCGATTGAGCTCAGCATTCGCCTTTGCGTCAGGCGTGAAACTTTTGCCATCGACATAGAGGATCTGCCAAAGCCCGAGTCCGCGCCTGATGTTGAACGGAAAGGACAGCTCGTGCGGCGGCACTTCATTCTTCACCGCCGGCAGAGTGTCGAGATACGCCTTGAGGTCAATCAGATCCTCATAGGTCATGCGCTGATAGGAGGAATAAGGGAAGGCGGGATAGAGGTGCTCACCGCCGGGTCCGATGCCATGTTTCATGGCGTTTACAAAGTCGACGGTGGTCCAGTTGCCAATGCCGGTCTCCTTGTCGGAGAAATGTTTGGGACGTGAAAGACGCCGAACGGCGTCTTGAGGCAGCGTCCCCCGGCGAGAACATCCTTCTCTTTGGTCTTGAGGTCGTCGCACTTCTTGAGCGGCACCGCGTGACATTCGGCGCAGCCGCCGACGGTGAACATATATTTGCCGTTGGCGAGGTCGGGGGTGTGGGCGGGCAGCGCCGAGGCCGGAACGGTCGGCATGGTCAGCAGGTAGAATGCGAGCGCGCCTGCAATGATGAGGGCGAGCAGCGCCAGCAGCGCTCTGCGCAACTTCCTCCTCCCCTAGAGCAATGCGGCAAAGTCAAGCCGCATACAGACTTGACTATTTCTCTTCGATCTTTTCGCGAAAGGTCTGATGGCAATCCTTGCAAACTTTCGTCATGTTGTTGAAGGCAGCCGTGAAGGCGCCCTCGCCTTGCGCTGCCGCGGCGGCGGCCTGAGCGCTTGCGTCCTTGAGCTTCATCGCCGTCGCTTCAAAGTCGCTGAAGTCTTCCCAGATCTTTGCTTTGGCCTCGCTGTCGGCGATCTCGCCATGTGCCGTGCCCTTGGGGAACAGTTTCACATATTTGTCCGGCACGCCGTTGATCTCGTTCGTTGCCTTCGCAGCCGCAGCGGCGTCGAAGGGCTTCACGCCCTTCACCATCTGCCCGCCGAGCTTGGCTGCAGGCGCCACGACTTCCTTCATCAAATGCCGGCGCTCCTTGACGGCGGCAGCAAGGTCCTCGGCCGAGATTGCGACCGTGGCGAAACCGCCCATTCCGAGCAGCACAAACGCGACGATGAACGATTTCCACCCTCGCCCCTCCTCATCGGGCACGGCATATCGGCCCGCTCCATCACTCAGACTTGCTTTGATCGATTTTGACGTCCTCCGGCGCGCGCGGGCTTCAGCCCCCGGGGTGGGTCATGGGATTGGAAACGCGAGCGTCAGGCTGTGGTCCGATCAGGCGACCGGCGGCACGAATTTTCATTCGACTATCCTCCCGTCTTCGCCGCCTCGCTCCGGCGTCCTCGCGGCATGGCCACATTCTGCCACAGCTCAAGCTTGGGCGGCTAGCCAGCTTCAACTCGGTTCAAGGTATTGGGATCGCGCGTCCTTCTTTCAGCACATCCCACCCGCGCTTGACTGCCGGCCGCTCGGCAATCGCCATGTACCAACGCTTGATGTTGGAATGTTCGGCGAAGTCAACAGTCTGCCAGGCAAAACGTGAGATCCATGGCCAAATGGCGATGTCGGCGATCGAGTAATCGCCGGCAACGTACTCGACCTCGGCGAGCCGCCGGTCGAGAACGCCCCAGAGCCGCTTCGCTTCCTTGGCGTAGCGCTCCTCGGCATAGGCGCTCTTGCCTGGATTGAACTTCACGAAGTGATGGACCTGGCCAAGAAAGGGCCCCGGTCCTCCCATCTGCCACATCAGCCACTCGACCACGCGCCACTTGGTGGGAAAGTCCTGCGGCCACAGTTTGCTGGTCTTCTCGGCGAGATAGAGCAGGATCGCTCCAGACTCCATGAGATGGAGTCCATTGTCGCTGTCGACGATGGCCGGGATCTTGTTGTTGGGCGAGACCTTGAGAAAGTCGGGCTGGAACTGTTCGCCTTTGGTGATGTCGATTGGGTGAGCCCGATAGGGCAGCCCGACCTCCTCGAGCATGATTGAGACCTTCTGCCCGTTCGGTGTGGTCCACGTATAAAGCTCGATCATCATCCCCTCACTGCTGCGACGCAGCAACGCATGCCCGCGAAAGCGCGGACTGTCAAAGGCGGACCGTGCTCTTCGCGCCTGCGAAAGAGTCGGATTTACCAACTGTTCATCGCTCGGCCTCTCTATCGCCAAGAACCTGTCGCGCCCGCGCCACAGCCAAATGTTAGCCCTCACCCATATGAGCGCCGTCAATCAAGGCGAGCGCCTAGGGAGGATTCGATGTTCAATTGTGCCCCTCTCGAAAAGCGAAGGACGGGCGCGGCAGCCAGCCCTGCGGACCTCGCCCGTTATGCGATCTATTATACGCCTCAGCCTGGGACCGCTCTTGCAGCGTTCGGCCGCTCGTGGTTCGGCCGCGCCAACGGCGGCATGACGCTGCAGGCCTTCTCCGATTCAGGTCTTGCTGGAACGAGCTTCGCCAAGATCGCCGCTGCGCCCGGGAGCTACGCTGGTCTGCATGCGCTGTTAAGGGCACCCTTCACGCTGCGCGATGGTGTGGGTGTCGATGCGGTGAAATCGCGGATCATCAATTTTGCAGCGAGGCGCAAGCCTATCGAGACCGGACCCTTGACGCTATCGCGCGCCGGCCGATCCCTCGTGTTGCGTCCCGTCGAGGCGAAGCCTGCGCTCGAGTGGCTTGCCGCTCAGTGCGTGGCCGCATTCGAGGATTTCGCCGCCCCGCCGAGCGACGTCGAGCGAACGGAGTATGCAGTCCCGGATCTCAACGACTATCAGCGCGTGCTGCTCGAGAGCTTCGGCGATCCATATGTGCTTAGCGAGTATCGCTTTGCCATCACGCTTACCGGACCGCTCGATGCCGCGCATCTTGAGCGCGTGGCGCAGGCGCTTTGGCCGGTGCTCGAGGAGATCTGTGCGATCGGCGTCAGCGTGGACGCATTATCGCTCTTCGGCGACATCGGTGGGCGCTCGCCGATGCGCTTGATCGGCCGCTATCGGCTCGCAGCTTGACCTAAAGCGTTGGCGGCTCGCCGAGATAGGCCCAAGTTTTGACACACAGGCTCGTCACCCTTGTTTCCGCCAGGGGGTACGGGGTTGCCGATGCCTGATTATGGGGAAATCCTCGCGTTCCTCGCCGCGAATCCGCCTCAACTCGCCACCGAGCGTGAGCTGCACGCGTCGTTGCTGGAGCTCCTCGCCAAATGCTTGCGCTCGGAGGAGACCGACGAAGATGCCGGCGATCTGCTGGAGGACTTGAAGCCGCTGCGCATTCCGCAGGCGGAGTTCAACTGAGCTTTGGTCCGCGGCTGAGGTTTCATGCCGGTCAACGCCGGTTCTTGCATTTGCGCGGAAGTCCCCCTGATGCTATTGGAGCTTTTGATGGGGCCGCCTGGGCGCTGGATGGCCAGCATTCGTGCCTTTAGAGGGAGTTAGCGGCATCATGAGGGAAAACGTCGCGGTCAAGCGTTCGACTGAACCTGCGCGGAAGAGTTCGGCGGACGACGTCGTTCGGAGCTTCGTCAAAAGCGTCAATACGGGCAAACGGTTCGAAAAGCCGTATCGTCACTGGTTGGTCAGGGACTGCCTTCCCTCGGATACCGTCGACGATGTCATAGCTCTCCCGTTTGAGGCGCCTTCCCTCGACGGAATTTCGGGCAAGCGCGAACTGCATAACAACACGCGCAAATATTTCGACGTCGACAACCGCACGCGCTTCCCGGTGTGCGAGGCGGTGGCGCAAGCCTTTCAGGACAAGCACGCCACGAGTCATATCGAGAAGGTGTTCGGCACCAATCTCAATGGCACCTATCTCCGCATCGAGTTCGCGCAAGACATCGATGGCTTCTGGCTCGAGCCGCACACTGATCTCGGTGTCAAGGCCTTCACCCTGCTGCTTTACCTCTCCAAGGACCCAAGCCACCACCAGCTTGGTACGGACATCTACCACGGCGACAAGCGGCATTTTGGCCGCTCGCCCTTCGCCTCGAACGCCGCGATGATCTTCGTTCCGTCGAACAACACCTATCACGGCTTCGAGAAGCGCCCGATCAAGGGGGTGCGTATCTCGCTCATCATCAACTACGTCACCAATGAGTGGCGCGCGCGCGAGCAGCTGTCGTTCCCCGAAGCGCCCATCGTCTAGCGACGTTTCCCTCATCTCAGGCGTGATGCCCGGCCTTGTGCCGGGCATCAACGTTTTGGCACAAGGAAAGACGTGGATGGCCGGGACGAACTCGGCCAAGACCTACTGGGGTGAGCGAAGCCATGAGCAAAGTCGCTTGGATCGGGCTCGGCACCATGGGTTATCCCATTGCTGGGCACCTCAAGGCACGGGGAAAACACGACGTGACGGTCTTCAACCGCACCCGAGCCAAGGCCGAAACTTGGGTCGAGCAATTCGGCGGAAGTCTCGCCGCGAGTCCTGCTGAGGCAGTGGATCGTTCAGAATTCGTCTTCACCTGCGTCGGCAACGACGACGATCTCCGGGCCGTGACTCTGGGGTCCGATGGCGCGTTTAGATCGCTCGGAAAGGGCGCGATCTTCGTCGATCACACCACTGCGTCGGCCACCATCGCGCGCGAGCTTTACGAAGCAGCGCGCGCACGAGGCGCCGGAGCGCTCGACGCTCCGGTGTCGGGCGGGCAGTCTGGCGCAGAGGGCGGAACGCTGACTGTAATGGTGGGCGGAGATGCGGAGGATTTCGGCAAAGCCAAGCCAGTGATCGAGGCCTACGCGCGTGCGGTCAACCTGATCGGCCCTGCAGGCTCAGGCCAGCTCACGAAGATGGTCAATCAGATCTGCATCGGCGGACTGATCGAGGCACTGGCGGAGGCGCTTCACTTCGCAAAAGCGGCAAAGCTGGACGTGGCGAAGGTGATCGACACGATCTCTAAGGGTGCGGCGCAATCCTGGCAGATGGACAACCGCTGGAGGACCATGATCGAAGGCAAGTTCGATTTCGGCTTTGCCGTCGACTGGGTGCGGAAGGACTTTGCCATTGTGCTCGAGGAGGCGCGCATAAACGGCGCCAGCCTACCCGTCACGACGCTGGTCGACCAATTCTATGCCGAGATCCAGGGAATGGGCGGCGGGAGATGGGACACGTCGAGCCTGATCGCGCTACTCGAGCGACGGGGCTAACGTGCGATGCCTTAAAGCCTTTTATCTTCCGCCGCGTATTCGAGCGGCAGCGCCGTCGTATATTTGATTTGCTCCATCGCGAAGGATGAGCTCACGTCGGAAAGCTCGATCTTGCTGATGAGCTTTTTGTAGAAGGTGTCGTAGCGCTCGATGTCCGGCACCACCACGCGGAGCAGATAGTCGACCTGCCCGCTCATGCGGTAGAACTCGACCACCTCGGGAAGATCCTTGAGCGCCTCGTGGAAACGCTCGAGCCATTCCTGCGTGTGACGGCTCGTGGTGATGGACACGAACACCGTGACCCCGACATTGACTTTCTTGGGGTCGAGCACCGCAACACGGCGCTGGATCACACCAGCCTCCTCGAGCTTCTGGATGCGCCGCCAGCACGGCGTGGTGGAAAGTCCAATTTGCTTGCCGATCTCGGCAACGGGAAGCGTGCAGTCCTTCTGCAAAACATCCAGAATTTTGCGGTTCATACGGTCAAGCATGGGTGTCCTGATGATATTTTTGCGCGATTCTAGCAAAACCGGGAACCTCTTTCCATTCTCCTTAATCTCGATCTGATTAGTAGATTATTTGCTTCCTGAAGACAAGGGCTATTTTTAGAGAAGGGCCCTCACCCTCCGCCGCAGGACCGGCAACAGCTCGGTCTCGAACCACGGGTTTTGTTTCAGCCACGCATTGTTGCGCCACGACGGATGCGGCAGAGGCAGCACACGTGGGCACCGCTTTCGCCTCAGGTGTTGTCGCCACGCAAGCATCGTCTCGTGCAGCGACGCTCCCACCTCATCACCGAGATGAAAGCGTTGCGCGTAAGAGCCGATCGCGAGCACGAGTTCGATCTGAGGCAATGCTGCGAAAAGTTTCCGGTGCCAGAGCGGCGCGCATTCACGCCGCGGCGGAAGATCGGCGCCTTTCTCGTCCTGGCCCGGGAAACAGAATCCCATGGGGACGATGGCGACGCGGGCTTCGTCATAGAATTCCTGCGGCCAGACTGCCATCCAATCGCGCAAGCGGTCGCCGGAGGCATCGGTGAAAGGCGTACCGGATAGATGCACTTTCGTGCCTGGCGCCTGGCTGCAGATGACGAGTCGCGCGGTGCTGCTTGCCCTAAGCACCGGACGCGGCTCATGTCTTAGAGGCTGGCCTTGCGGGGTTTCCACGCAATAGCGGCAAGAACGAATGGCGGCGAGAAGGCGGTCGAGCTCGCCGGCTTGAGCGGTCATAGGTCGAGCGTCATGCCGTCCTCGGCGACAAGATAGCGCGACCGGTCGACTTTTCCGACATGAGACAGCATGGCTTCACCCATATGGGTGAGAAGCACGCGTTTTGCAGCGAGCTTCTGGTAATTGGCATCAATGGTCTTGTAATCGAGATGAATGGGAAGGGTCACATCGTATTGAAAGCACTCGCTGATGAAGAGATCGGCGCCGTGCGCAACCTTGTCCAGTCTATCGATCCAACCCGTGTCTCCGGTGAACGCCACGACCTTCCCATCAATACTGAATCTGAGCGCGTAAGGCGGCGCGCCAGACGGATGTTTCACCTCGAAGGGCGTGACGGTAATGCCTCCCACCTCGAGAGGCTTCTGCTCCTCATATTCTACGAAGGTGAACTTGAAGCTTTTGGCTGTGGTGGAATTGGGATAGAGCGCCTCGGCAGCCTTGACGAAGCGCGCCTCGATTCCCTTGGGCCCGGTCACAATCATAGGCCGTGTGCGCTTGCTCGCGAATTGCGCATCGAGCAGGAGCCACGGCAGACCGCCGAAGTGATCGCCGTGCAGATGCGTCACGAACACAGCATCGATGTCCTTCGGATCGAGCCCAAGCCGCCGCATGCCGATAAGCGTCGAGGCTCCGCAATCGATCAAAAAGGTCGAAGCGGAAGACCGCACATGAAATGAGGTGTGGAGGTTGCCCCCGGCGCCGAACGCATCCCCGCAGCCGATAATTGTCAGTCGCATCGGGCCGGCATCTTAATGCCTCGTATCAGCACGGGGCGAGAGTAAACGCGCCGTTAGGGATTTCCGCAGATAGTTCTGGATCGAGCCTTCAGGGGGACCAGCGAAAGGCTCCCCTCAACTTATGTCTCTGGCCAATTTCGCCTTTTCGTCAGTCGGGTCGTCGCGGGTTCTATGAGCAGGTCAGTTGGCGCGTCAACCGAGGCGGGAAAATCCGCTTCGGCGGCGATTGACTTCAGGCGCGGCCCAGCTCCGAGCGCGCCAGAAACGCACGGGAGTTCTCCCAGCAAGCCCTGTACCAAGCAAGAGCTCCAATACGAGCTTTTGTTGATGTTTGCCAAGAACGAGTTGTCGGCGGCGGTGACCGCATCGCTGCTTGCGGTCGTTGTGGCGATTGGCGCAATGTTCTGGGCGCCGCCGCGCGATCTCCTGCTCTGGCTCGCGGCCGTTCTCATCGCTAAAGCCATCCAGATCGTCCTCTGCGCCCAATTCATCAAGGCGCGGCGCGACGAGGTCACGGCCTCGGCGTGGCAAACCAGGATCACTGCGGCAGAGCTCCTTTACGGCGTGACCTGGGCCGCGGTCACATTCATCAGCCCCGACACGCAAGGGGAGGCGGCGCATACTTTCATCTTCGCCTCGTTCCTCATTGTCATTGCCATGCGCATGCTATTCGCGTCCGCGCTCATGCCTATAGTCTATGCCGGCACCTTGCCGATGACCGCAGCCATCGTCATTTGCTTCGCCCTGCTCGACAATCCGTTCTATTGGGCGATGGCAGCCATGGCCGTCGGCGTGCACATCTACTTCATTTGGCTGACGAGCGGATTCAATTCGACTGTGGTCGACATGCTCGAATTCCGCGCCGAGAAGGACGCGCTGATCGCAGAGCTCGAGCGCGCCAAGGCAATCTCGGAGGAAGCACGTGCCCGCGCCGAGGAAGCGAACCTCGCCAAGTCGCGCTTCCTTGCCACGATGAGCCACGAACTGCGCACGCCGTTGAACGCCATCATCGGCTTCTCGGAGATCATGCAGGGTGAGATCCTGGGACCTCACAGCACGCCGACCTACAAAGAGTATGCGAACGACATCAACCAAAGCGGACAGCACCTGCTCAATCTCATCAACGAGATTCTCGACATCAGCCGCATCGAAGCTGGTCGTTATGAGCTGAACGAGAGCGCCGTGGATATTGCCAAGGTGGTCGCAGACTGCTATCGGCTGATGCGGCTTCGCGCAGAGGCTAAGGGGCTGAAGATCGTCGAGTTGTTCGAGCCAGGTTTGCCCGAGCTTTGGGCCGACGAGCGCGCAATGAGGCAGATCTGCCTCAACCTCCTGTCAAACGCCGTCAAGTTCACGCCGACCGAAGGCACCGTCACGTTATCGGTCGGCAGCACGAGCCTTGGCGGACAATTCCTGAGCGTCCACGACACCGGCCCTGGCATTCCCGAAGATGAAATCCCGAGCGTGCTAAGAAGCTTCGGCCAAGGCTCGCTCGCGCAACAGGCGGCCGAAGGCGGCACAGGCCTCGGGCTCGCGATCACCAAGGGCCTGGCCGAGCTTCATGACGGGACTCTCGAGCTCAAGAGCAAGTTAGGCTATGGTACGGAGGTCATCATCAGCTTTCCGCGCAAGCGGGTGATAGAGCCCACGACAATTGTCTCAGAAATTGCCGAAACCAAGGCTGAAAAGCCGCGCCTTGCTTGGCGCGCGCGGGCTCCACGCCATATGACGAAGGGCCCGATCACGGATAGACTACCCTTTGGACGCGACAATCGGACGTAGATTAGGCTTGTCGCGTAGGGGTTAGACGGGGGTTTACAGGGATGAAGCGCCTTAGGCTTATTGCCCTGACGTTGCTCGGGTTGAGCCTCGCTTGCGCGGCAAGCAAGCCAGCCTTTGCCAATATTCTCATCCGGATCGACAAGCCTAGCCAAACCATGACCGTGTCGGTCAATGGCGCTCCGGTTTATGGCTGGCGGGTATCGACCGGTGCTACCGGCTTCTCGACACCAGCCGGCTCCTACACGCCTTTCCGCATGGAGGTCATGCACTACTCCCAGGAGTGGGACAACGCCGGCATGCCGCATGCGATCTTCTTCACCAAGCGAGGTCACAGCATCCATGGCACCGATCATGCCGGTCTCGGCACGCCGGTGTCCCACGGATGCGTGCGGCTCTCGCTGTCGAACGCCACCGCGCTTTATCAGCTCGTGGCAGCAGAGGGCATGGCAAACACCAAGGTCGTCGTGATTGGGCCCGATCCTCCGGGGGTCTTCGCGCCAAGCCAGCCGCAGCCGCAGCAGCGAAGGCCGTTCTTGCCCTTCGGTGGACTGTTCCGCTTCTAACGCTGGCCTCTGGCTGCCCCAATCCCTACATAATCGGCGGGATAATCGGCCGGCACTTCCTTGGAAACGCCTTGCGTCAACGTTTGCCTGCTCGACGCCGGGACAGGGCTGTGCATCGGCTGCGGCCGCATCATCGATGAGATCGCCCGCTGGTCGACGATGAGCGATCGCGAGCGGCGCGCCATCATGGCGGCGTTGCCTAAGAGAATGGAGCGCTCCGAGCGAGCGAAAGGTTAGACGTGACGACTTGGGCTGCTCTATTCATCCTCGCGCTCGGAGCCATGCTTCTGGTCTCGAACCAGTCGGGCATGATCGCCGGGCTCGACAGCACGACGTTCGGGTATGTGGCCGTCTTTCTCGCGCTCGTCATCTATCTCGGCGGAGGCATGCTGGGGAGCTATAGCGGGCGTGTCGGCGCCATGCTGCGCGACGCCGTCACCTGGCTGGCGCTCGGGCTCGGCATGGTGACGCTCTATGCCTACAAGGACGATCTTGCGCCAATCGCGGCGCGCGTCGTGGGCGAGCTTCTGCCTGGCAGCGCCATGACGGTCGAAGAGAGCGCCAATGGGTTGACCGAGGTCAAACTCAGGCGCCGCCTCGACGGACATTTCACCGCCAATGTCGAAGTGAACGGGAAGACGATCTCGATGATCGTCGATACCGGCGCCTCGACCATCGTGCTTAGGCCTGAGGATGCAAAAAGAGCCGGTGTCGATATCTCGAATCTCAATTATCGCGTGCCAGTGCTTACCGCCAACGGCCGGACGGTGGCGGCGCGTGTGTACCTCGACAAAGTCGCCATCGGCCCGCTCGACCGGCAAAGGGTGGAAGCCTTGGTGGCGCAGCCTGGGGCCATGACCCAAAGCCTGCTTGGCATGAGCTTCCTGAGCCGGCTTCGGTCCTACGAATTTACCGGCGATTTCCTGACGCTGCGCGGCTGAGTTCGGCGCGCTTTCAGTGAGCGCGCCTCTACTGTTCACACCACCGGCACGCCACCCGGATGTTTTGCCTTGTGCTCCGGTTCGACATGGATGGTGATGATTGCGTCAGGGATGTCCGACTTTAGCGCCTCCTCGACCCTGTCGCAGATGGTATGCGAGTCCGCCACGCTCATCGTCCCGGGCACTACCAAGTGGAACTCGATGAAGGTCACGCGTCCTGCATGCCGCGTGCGCAGATCGTGCGCCTCGAGCGCACCTTCGGCTTCCGTCGAGATTGCTTGGCGGATTTTCTCTAGCAGCTCCTTGGATACTGCCTCATCCATCAACCCCCCGAAGGACCTCATCATCAACACCCAACCCCACCACAGAATATGCAACGCGACCAGCCCGGCGATGATCGAATCGAGCACCAGCCATCCGGTGACGGCCACAAGAGCGACGCCAACCAAGACGCCGAGCGAGGTGACGACGTCCGTCCAAAGATGGTGCGCGTCGGCGACCAAAGCCGGTGAGCGGCGGCGGCGCCCGACGCGGAACAGGAGGAAGCACCAGGCACCGTTGATTGCGGTGGCAAGACCGTTAATAACAAGCCCGAGGGTGGGAGCGTCGAGCGGCTGCGGATTGAGAAAGCCGAGATAGGCTTTGCGCATGATCGCGAGCGCGGCCACGACGATCAGCACACCTTCCAGCACAGCAGAGAGATATTCGGCCTTGTAATGGCCATAGGGATGGTTCGCGTCCGGCGGCACCGCGCTCCATCGCACGGCGAAGAAGGCGGCAACAGCGGTCGCGACATTGACGATGCTCTCGGCCGCGTCCGAGAAAAGTGCGACGCTGCCGGTGACATAATAGGCTGCGTATTTCAGAACCAGCACCAGCACGCCGACGACGATGCCGCCAATAGCCAGCCTGACGACCTGGTTCATAGGTGCTAGCTCACGCTACCCGGGTGCGACATTGGGGTCGCACCTAGAGATGTTGCCCGGCCTGTGCAAGTCTCATTTTTTCGATTGCAACTGGCTTGCATTAGGAATGACGTTCCTCACTGCTCTGCCGACAGCACTAGACGGAACTTCACAGGGTCGCTCGTTGTTGGTGAGGCGGGAGAAATCGCCTATCAATCCCTCATGTTCCCACGCCCCCGTCAGGACCTCATTCCCAATACTGCCGAGTTCGAACGCGGGCCCTTCGTGAAAGCGACAGGGTTTCGCGAATACGATGCGCGATGGCTCTATCCGGAAGAGATCAATCTTCTCGGTCTGGAGGCTGTCGGGCTCGGGCTTGCCACGCTCATGCGCGAGCGGGGCGTTCCGGTCAGGGTAGTGACCGGCCATGATTACCGGTCCTACTCGGCTGCCGTCAAAGCAGCGGTAACCACCGGCTTGCTCGCCGGCGGGGCCGAGGTGCACGACATCGGCCTCGCACTATCGCCAATGGCCTATTTCGCCCAGTTCGAGCTCGGGGTTGAGGGCGTCGCCATGATCACCGCAAGCCACAACGACAATGGCTGGACCGGCATCAAGATGGGCATGGAGCGGCCGCTCACCTTTTCGCAGGAAGACATGAGCGCGCTGAAGGACACCGTGATGAATGGGCGCTTCGCTTCTGCGAATGAGGGCGGCCGCTACATCTTCGTGCGGGACCTTCCAGAACGTTACATGGCCGATCTCCTCAAGCGGCCGAAGTTCCTGCGCCCTTTGAAGGTCGTCGTTTCCTGCGGCAACGGCACCGCCGGCGCGTTCGCGCCGCGCGTGCTTTCCGAGCTTGGTGTCACCGTCGTGCCGCTCAATTGCGAACTCGATTACACCTTCCCGACCCACAATCCGAACCCCGAGGATCTCGGAATGCTCAACGCCACGCGCGACGCGGTGCTGGAGCACAAGGCCGATCTCGGCCTCGCCTTCGACGGCGATGGGGACCGCTGCGGCGTGGTCGATAACGACGGCGAAGCGATCTTCGCCGACAAGATCGGCGTGATGCTTGCGCGCGATATCGCCGCGCGTAACAAAGGCGCGCTGTTCGTCGCCGACGTGAAGTCGACTGGGCTCTTTCTCACCGATCCCGTGCTCAAGGAGCACGGCGCCAAGACCAAGTTCTGGAAGACAGGCCACTCCTACATCAAGCGCTACAGCCACGAGACTGGCGCGCTGGTCGGCTTCGAGAAGTCAGGCCACTTTTTCTTCAATCCGCCGCTCGGACGCGGCTATGACGACGGGCTCGTAGCGGCACTTGCCGTGCTCGACATGCTCGACCGCAATCCGGACAAGACTCTGGCCGAGCTCAAGAACGAGCTACCGCGTACCTGGCAATCTCCCACCATGTCGCCGCATTGCGATGACGAGGTGAAGTACGACGTGGTGGACCGCGTGGTGAAGCATTATCAGAAGGTCGCCGCTAATGGCGGCGAGCTCGCGGGACAAAAGATCCGCGAGCTCATTACCGTCAACGGCATCCGGATCGTGCTCGACGACGGGACCTGGGGTCTCGTGCGCGCGTCTTCGAACAAGCCCGAGCTTGTGGTCGTGGTGGAGAGTCCGACGTCGGAGGCGAACATGCGCGCGATCTTCGCCGAGATCGATGCGGAACTTTCCAAGCAGCCCGAGGTCGGCGCCTACAATCAGAAGATCTAGGAGGGACCGCAGTATTTTAGCGCCACAGAACCTTCAGCGCTCTGTCGCAAATTTGCAAAACGAATCTGTTTCCTTGCCCGCGCGCCATGATCGATGTGAGCTTCACCAGCCTCGTTTTCGCAGTAGGTCTCCTCGCGGGCACAGCGCTCGATCTCCTGCTGGTTCGCACATATCTTGTTCCGCCCTTTCGCATTTGGCCTACGCCAGAACCCGGAAGTTGGCAGAGTCTTACTTTTTGGGGATTGTTTCGCGGCGGCATAGTAGCGGCATTTGTCGTCGCCATATTGGATTGGAATAGCGCGGGCCTGCTCGATGCGAGCCGTTACCTGATCGGCCTGCCGTTGTTCCTTGTTGGCTTCGGTATCACCGTGTTCGGCTATTTCAATCTCGGCCTCGGCAACACTTATTGTGGGGCCGACGGCCTGGTGAGCCATGGCCTCTATGGCTTCAGCCGCAACCCGCAATATGCCTCGTCGATCGCAGGGCTCATCGGCCTTGCGATTTGCGCGAACTCCTGGCTCGTCATCCCTCTCGCTGCGCTGATGGGCGGAGCCTATGTGCTGATGGCGCTGGTCGAGGAAGCTTGGCTCGAGCAGCATTATGGCACGTCCTACCGCGAGTACTGCTCGCGCACCGCGCGCTTCCTCGACGTGACCGAGCTCGCGCACGCGGTCAATGCTCTGATTGAGCGCAAGAAGCCCTCGCGGCAAACGAGCTAATTTTGGCTCAGTACATTGTTGTCACTCGGCGGCGACGGCGCGGTAGGTCCCGCCCGCGGCGATCCGGCGGGCGACTTGAAGCACTTCAATATCGGCGCCGTCGAGATGCGCATTCTCGGCGAGATGACGGCGAAAGGCGCGCGCACGCGGCTGGCCATGGAACAGCCCGAGTATGTGGCGCGTCATCTGATTGAGCCGAGCGCCGCTCGCAAGCTCCGTCTCGACATACCGCATGAAGGCGTCGAGCACATCGAGCCGCGACGGCGGGATCTCATTCGAGCCGAATAATGTGCGGTCCACCTCGGCGAGAAGATAGGGATCGGCATAGGCGGCGCGGCCGAGCATCACGCCATCGACATGAGGCAATTGCGCCTTGGCCGCTGCTAGCGACTCGATGCCACCGTTGAGAAGGATCTCAAGCTCCGACCGGCGCGCCTTCAGGCGATGCACCCGGCCGTAATCGAGCGGCGGCACGTCACGGTTCTCCTTAGGGCTGAGGCCCTTGAGCCAGGCTTTGCGCGCATGGACGATGAAGGTGCGGCAACCAGGTTCAGCAACTGTCGCGACGAAGCGATCGAGGCTTTCCTCGGCGTTCTGATCGTCGATGCCGATGCGGCATTTCACCGTCACTGGAACCGAGACAGCCGCGCACATCGCGGCGACACACTCAGCAACAAGCTCAGGCTCGGCCATGAGGCAGGCGCCGAAACGTCCCGACTGCACGCGATCAGACGGGCACCCGACGTTGAGATTGATCTCGTCATAGCCGAATCCGGCGCCGATCCGTGCGGCCTCGTCAAGTTTCCGAGGATCGCTTCCTCCGAGCTGAAGACCGACCGGATGCTCGGCGGGATTAAACCTAAGCACGCGTTCCCGGTCGCCATAGAGTACCGCGTCCGCCGTCACCATCTCGGTGTAGAGGAACGTCCGCCGCGACAGCAGCCGCAAGAAGTAGCGGCAGTGGCGGTCGGTCCACTCCATCATCGGCGCCACGCAGAAACGGTGCGAGTCGGATTTCACGGATTACGCTCTCGATGAATCGCTTGCCGAGGCCCTGGACGGCGCTTAGCCAAATTGCTCGCCCCAATTGTGCAGCGCCCTAAGCACCGGGCCAAGCGACTTTCCCTTCTCCGTCAGAAAATATTCGTAGCGAGGCGGATGCTTCTCGTAGAGCCGCGTGCCGACCACGCCCTTGGCCTCAAGCGCCTTGAGCCGCGCCGAGAGCGTGTTGGGAGCAACACCATCCAGTCCCGCCTCTAGCTGCTGAAAGCGCAAAGGACCCTTGCGGAAAAGGTCACGCAGGATGAGCAGCGACCATTTCTCGCCGATCGCATCAAGTGCCCGTGCCACCGGGCAATCGCTCTGTCCATAGGGATTCGCCATGAAGCACACATAGACAAGGTGCTTTATGAAATCAAGTTACTTGCTATTGACAAGTTACTTGCGAGATAATAGCTACATGACAGACGCTAGCAAGGAGGTTGCCATGTCAGTTCCAACCTATCTCCCCTATGTGATTCTGATCGGAAATGGCCTCACGCTGTTCGCGATCTTCTATGGCCTGAACCGAGCTTTGGCCGAGGCATCCTGGCCACGGACCGAGCGACTAAGGGCGCTCACGATTTCCGCCGTGATCCTGCTCGGCTGGCTCGCGATTGCCCTCGGTCTCTCCGGCGCCGGTTTTTATCATGTAGCACAGAGCGGAATCCCGACCATTCAATACGGACTGTTTCCACCCATCCTGATCGGCGCCTTCCTTATCTTTCGATCAGAGCTCGCCGGACGCCTCCTCGACGCGGTGCCGCAACCATGGATCGTCGGCGTCCAGCTCTATCGGGCACTCGGCGTCGTATTCCTGACCCTCTATGCAGCCAGCCAATTGCCTGCCCTGTTCGCATGGCCTGCCGGAGTGGGCGATATCATGGTGGGGCTGTCGGCCCCCCTGGTTGCCTACGCCTATGCGCGAGCGCCGCGCCAGTTCGCGGGCCGCGTCAAGGCTTGGAACGTGCTCGGCATTCTCGACCTCACCGTCGCGGTGACACTGGGCTTCCTCACCTCACCGTCCGCGATCACGCCAATTGCGGTTCATCCCTCGAGCGAACTGGTGACGATGCTCCCCATGGTGATGATCCCGGTCTATATGGTGCCGCTCTCGATCCTGCTGCACATCACCTCGCTCGTGAAATTGCACCGCGAGCAGTCTCGCGCGGCAGACTTCAGGAAAACGGCCCTCGCCGCAGCTTGATCACGGCGCAGAAATACTCCCTTCCGGCCCTCGCATCCTCAATGAGTGCGGGGGCCGTGTCCTCAGCTAGTGACGCTGTCCATCCTCCCAAGCGGTCATAGCGAGAATATGCCTCTCGGCGGATTTGCGTAATTCGTCTCCCAAGGCCCTGTCGTCGATGCCTCGCGCCAGGACCATGCCGCCGACACAAAGTGCGACAAAGACGAGGGCCTGCTCGCGCGCTTCTGGCCCGGAGAGATTGGCCTCAAACAGCCGTATCATCGACTCGGTCACCTGGCGATAGGCGGTCTTGACGGCTTCGCCGCCGCGCGCGGCATCCGATGGGAGCCCGATGAGCGGGCACGAGCCGTCCACGTCGTCGAGGTGCTCGCGAGACAGATAGGCATCGACGACGTAGCGCGCAAAAGGTTGACCCGGCGCGCATCTCTCCGCGGGCTTTTGCAGCCAAGGCGCCGCCGGCCGGCACAGGAATTGGCTGATCACCTCCGAATAGAGCTCGTCCTTGCTCTTGAAGTGTCGGTAGAAACCGCCATGCGTCAGCCCGGCAGCGGTCATGATCTCGCTGATGGTGACTTCTGCGAATCCCTTGCGGTTGAACAAGCGGGCCGCGCTGGTGACGATCCGCTGCCGGGTGCCTTCTTTATGCTCTGCTGAATACGGCATGGCCCTGCCTCCTTGGCCCAAAGATAGGCCCGAGCAAAAGATGATCTTGAACATCTTTTATCGCCCAGCACTCTGGCCCGATGCAACCTGAAGATCAACCAACGGTGAAGCGCTTGGGGGGCAAGGCCCAGGCGGCCGGTGACTCTTCACAGGCGCTTGACGCGGCCGAGTTGCGGCAGCTTGCGCTCGAATGCGGCGCTGATGATGCCGGGCTTGTCGAGATCTCCCGCCCCGGCCTCGACCCGCAGCGTGATGAGCTCCTTCGCTACTTCCCCTGGACCAAAACGCTGGTGAGCTTCGTCGTGCGCATGGCGCGCGAGCCGGTGCGCGGTGCGCCGAGATCGGTGGCGAACCTCGAATTCCACCGCGCGGGGCACGAGATCGACCATATCGGCGCCGAGATCGTTTCCGTCCTTGAGGCGCGCGGCATTCGCGCCGTCAATCCCTCAATGGGCTTCCCGATGGAGATGTATCACACGCCCTCCTACGCGCCCTGGGTCGTGTCGCACAAGCCGATCACTGTTGAGGCCGGCCTCGGCCATATGGGCATTCACCGCAATCTCATCCACCCGAAGTTCGGCAACTTCGTGCTCCTCGGCACGGTGCTCACCGAGCTCGATGTGGAGACTTACGATCACCCGATCGAGTACAACCCGTGCCTCGAATGCAAGCTGTGCGTCGCAGCGTGCCCGGTCGGCGCTATCGGACCCGACGGCTCATTCAACTTCTCGTCTTGTCTCACCCACAACTATCGTGAATTTCTCGGCGGCTCTTCGGACTGGGTTGAGCAGATTGCCGATGCGCGGGACGCCCTCGATTATCGTCGGCGCGTTAATGAGGGTGAGACGGCGTCGATGTGGCAGAGCTTGGGGTTCGGGCCAAACTACAAATCGGCCTATTGCATGGCGGTGTGTCCTGCTGGCGAGGACGTGATCGGTCCTTACTTGCAAGACAAGCAGAGACACCTGAAAGAGGTGGTGCGGCCGCTGCAGGAGCGCGCGGAGCCCGTTTATGTGGTGAAAGGCTCAGATGCCGAGGATGTCGCTCGCCGCAAGTTCAAGAACAAGACGGTGAAGCCGATTTCGAGCGGTCTCAGGCCGCGCACCATCGGCGGCCTTCTCGCCTTCATGCCATTCGTATTCCAGCCAAACCAGTCCAAGGGTCTCGATGCCGTCTTCCATTTCAAATTCACCGGCATGGAGGAGCGCGAGGCGACCATCACAAATCAGGAACCGTACCTTCGACATCAAGGACGGTCTGCTCGGCAAGCCTGACCTTCGCGTCACGGCAGATGCTAAGACCTGGCTCGGCTTCCTCGCGCATGAGAAGAGTCTTCCTCTGGCTCTCATCCGCCGAAAGATCAAGATCAAGGGCGACCCGCGCCTGCTGCTGAAATTCGGCAAATGCTTCCCGTCGGCCGGACCGCGCCAAAAGCAGGTCGAGATCCTGCCAGAGCCGTCGCTGTTGAAGCGCGGCCCGTCGCGCTACCTCAAGAACGACCAAGCCACCGGTAAATTGAGATGGTTCGGCAAGCTCGTGCTCGCCGAGAAGGAGGACGTGACCCACAACGTCAAGACATTCCGCTTCAGGCCAGCCAACGGTGCCGAGATCCCCTTTGACTATTTGCCCGGACAATTCCTGACGCTCCACATCGCGCCGGGAGGCATCGCCACCAAGCGCTCTTACACCATTGCCTCCACGCCGACGTGGCGCGATCGCATCGAAATCACGGTGAAGCGCGAGGACAATGGCTTGGTGTCGCGCTGGCTGCATGACGAGCTCAAGCAAGGTGACGAGGTCGAGATCGAAGCGCCGAACGGCACCTTCTATTTCACAGGCCAGGACGCCGAGAGCGTCATTCTGATCGGCGGCGGGGTCGGCATCACCCCGATGATGAGCGCCGCCCGTTATCTGACCGAAACGGGCTGGACCGGCATCATTCACCTCATCCTCGGATTCCGGACTCCCGGCGATTTCATCTTCCAGGACGAGATTGCAAAGCTCGAAGCCCGTAACCCTGATCTTCGCGTCACCGTGACGATGAGCCGGCCAGATGGCGCCGCGTGGAACGGTCGCAACGGGCAAATTGATGCGGCATTGCTTGCCGCGGCGGTTCCTGAGATTGCCTCCCATCGCGCACATATCTGCGGGCCACCGGCAATGATGGATGCAGTGAAGTCAGCGCTGATCGGACTCGGCGTGGCCGAGGAGCAAATCAAGACCGAGGCCTTTGGCACCATCAAGCGCGACCCAACCGCGAAGGGCGGCCCTTCGACAGCAATTGCTGGGAACGTGTTTTTTCAGGCTTCGAACACGTCGGCGCCCGTGTTTGCCGGCGCGACCATCCTCGATGCTGCCGACGAGGCCGGAATTTTCATCGATAATGCCTGCCGCTCGGGGACGTGCGGTTCCTGCCGTGTCAGGCTCGCCTTGGGCAGCGTCCGCATGCCGGTCGAGGATGCACTCACCAAGGAAGATAAGGCTGGCGGCTATATCCTCGCGTGCCAGGCGGAGATCAGTGGAGATGTGGTGGTAGACGCCTAGGGTGCGGTCATGAATACGATCCTGCTTGCGCTGCTCATCTTTGTTGCCGTCGGAGTCGGGCTGTGGCTCGTCTCGCTTGTCATGGAGGCGCTGAGGCGAAAGCCTAGGCCGCCCGCTACATTGCGCTGGTCGCCTGACATTCCGATCCAAACCATCGACATTGGCGGCGCCAAGCTCCGCTATATGAAGTCAGGCAAGGGTCCCGTTCTCATTCTCTTGCACACGCTCAGAACACAGCTCGATCTGTTCGAAAAGGTCGTGCCGGAGCTTTCCAAGCACTTCACCGTCTATGCGCTCGACTATCCAGGGCACGGCTATTCGGACATTCCTCAGGCCCGCTACAATGCGGCTTTCTTCACCAAGGCCGTCGAAGGCTTCCTTGACAAGCTCGACCTGCGCGACGTCACGCTCGCGGGCGTCTCGATCGGCGGAGCAATCGCCCTCATCATCGCCGCGCGTCGCAACCCTCGGGTGGCGCGCGTTGTCTCCATCAACCCCTATGACTATGCCAAGGGCCGCGGCATGGGTAGGGCTGGGTTGTTCGGCGCATTCGTGACCTATGCTTCGCTGGTCCCCGTGGTCGGCGAGACGGTGATGCGGCTCAGGAACTCACTCATCATGAACGCGGTGCTTCGCGGCGGCGTCGCCGATGCGAACAGCATTCCCCCCGCGCTTCTGAAGGAAATGTATCTCGTCGGAAATCGCCCCGGGCACTACCGCGGATTCTTGAGCCTGCTCCGAAATGCCGAGAGCTGGGAGGCAGCGACCAAGGACTATGGGCGCATCGAAATCCCCGTCCTTCTCATTTGGGGCGACCAGGATTGGGCGCGGCCAGTCGAGCGCGAGCACGATCGCATGCTGATCCCCGGCGTCGAGATGACGACGGTTAAGGGAGGAGGACATTTCCTCCCGCTCGACCGCCCGCGCGAGCTCACCGAGGCAATCATTCGCTTCGCCGCGCGCAGCCCTATTCGAGCTTAGAGGCGGTCGCCGACGTCGCCACCGGGTGCGGCTTCGAAATCATGAAGGCGGCCACATCCCAAGCCTGCTGCACGCTCAGCATTGGGTCCTGGTAGGTGACGCCGAACGGCATGTTGTCGTGGATGTAGGACGCGGCATAGGCGGTCTTGGCCATGCCGGCGCCCGCATTGAAGCTCGCGTCGCCCCACAGCGGGGGAATTGAATAGCCGATGCTGCCCTGGCGAAGTTCCCCCTGCCCGTCCTCCTTGTGACAGTTGGCGCAAAGCTTGGCATAGACCTCCTGCCCGCGCCGCGAGTCCGGAGGTTGTTGCGGAGGCGCGATCGATCTCAGACCCATTCCGGCAACCCGCATGCCTTCGGGCGTGCCCTTGCCCACGAATTTGATATAGGTGATCAGCGCTTCCATCTCCCGGCTGTCGGGTGGCAGGTCCTTGCCATTCATGCTCCGCCGCATGCAGCCGTTGATGCGGTCGGTCAGCGTCAGCACCTGGTCGTCGACCAGCATGGGAAAGGTCGCGAAGGTCGAGACGAATGGCGCCGCGAACGGCTGGAGCCCGGCGTTCAGGTGGCAATTCTGGCAGGCGAGATCGTTGCCGGCATAGCGCATGGCGGGATCGGTCGCGCTCTTGCCGATATGCTGCGGCGTATTGATGACGAGGTCGCGTCCGTACCGGATGAGGTCGGCCTCGGGCCCCTGCCCCAGCCTGGTGACATCGACGGCGTACCAGTTGGGTTGCCGGCCCCAGAGCAGATAGCTGATCCCGAGCCCGGCGGCCGTGGCAACGATAAGAGCTATGAAGGCAAGCAGAAGAGAGCCGAGCTGCTTCATTCCCTCCCCCGAGAATCAGACTTTTGGCTTGAGCCATAATAAGCGCTGAGGGACGCGAGCGCAGCATCGCCTCTGCAACATCTCGCTACGAATTGAGATCCAGTTCTTCAGCGAGCGGCGCGGCTCAGCACGTCCATGAGTTCGGCCACCTTGCGGCGCTGCTCCGCCTTGTTGCCGCTGGCAATGGCGTGCTCGACGCAATTCGCCACGTGATCGGAAAGGATTTCCACCTCCACTGCGCGCAGCGCCGCCCGCACCGCGGAAATCTGGGTGACGATGTCGATGCAGTAGCGGTCCGTCTCGACCATTCGAGCGAGACCGCGGACTTGGCCCTCGATGCGCTTCAGGCGCTTAAGCGCCGAGGTATTGGCTTTAACTTGCATACCGGCTATATACCCCCAGGGGGTAAAGGCTTCAAGGAATATCGGAGCATGAACCGGAGCGAACTCGGCCAGACCCACATGGCCACTGACCCTGTGTGCGGGATGATGGTCGACGAGCACGCCGGCAAGCCGACCTACGAATACAAGGACGAGACTCATTACTTCTGCTCCCAGGGCTGCCGCACAAAGTTCGCCAAAGAACCCGAGCGCTTCCTCGACAAGAAAGGCGAGCCCGGACCTCTACCCAAGGGCACGGTCTACACCTGCCCTATGCACCCGGAGATCGTGCAGGAGGGCCCAGGCCACTGCCCGAAATGCGGCATGGCGCTCGAGCCCATGGGCGTGCCAGCCGAGCACGATCACGGCGGCCACTCTGAGCTTGTGGATTTCACCCGCCGGCTCGAAGTCGCGGTGCCCTTGTCACTCGCGCTTGTCGCGCTCGACATGGGGCAGCACGTTTTCGGCATCGATCTTCTGCCCTTCCTGTCGCCCCAAGCCCAGCAGTGGTTGAAGCTCGCCCTCTCCATCCCAGCGGTGCTGTGGTGCGGCTGGCCCTTCTTCGTGCGCGGCTTCGAGTCGATCAGGTCAGGCTGGCTCAACATGTTCACCCTGATCGCGCTCGGCACGGGAGCGGCCTTCCTCTACAGCGTGGTCGCCACCGTCGCGCCTGATCTCTTCCCGGCGGCTATGAAGGATGAACACGGCTTGGTTCCCGTCTATTTCGAAGCAGCCGCGGTCATCGTGGCACTCGTGCTGCTCGGCCAGGTTCTCGAGCTCCGTGCCCGCGAGAAGACCGGCGGCGCCATCCGTGCGCTGCTCGACCTCGCCCCCAAGACTGCGCTCAAGGTTGATGCGAGCGACAAGACCGAGACGATCCCGCTCGCCGAGGTGAAAGTCGGCGATGTTCTGCGCGTGCGGCCCGGCGACAAGGTCCCCATTGACGGCACGGTTATCGCTGGCCGGAGCGCAATCGATGAATCGATGCTGACCGGCGAGCCGATCCCGGTCGAAAAGAACATTGGCGATCGCGTCACCGGCGGTACGCTGAACGGCAGGGGCAGCTTCGACATGCGCGTCGATCGCACCGGCGCCGAGACCACCCTCGCGCAAATCGTCGAGATGGTCGCCTCGGCGCAGCGTTCTCGCGCGCCCATTCAGGCGCTTGCCGACAAAGTGTCGGGCTACTTCGTGCCAGCCGTGATCGCGGTTTCGGTGATTGCGTTCATTGCTTGGTACATATTCGGACCGGAGCCGCGATTAGCCTACGCCCTCGTCGCTGCGGTCGCTGTACTCATCATTGCCTGCCCCTGCGCGCTCGGGCTCGCTACACCGATCTCCATCATGGTCGCCACCGGGCGCGGCGCTCAGGCTGGGGTGCTCGTGCGCAACGCCGCGGCGCTCGAGCGTCTTGCCACAGTCGATACCCTGATCGCCGACAAGACCGGGACCTTGACCGAAGGGAAGCCAGCGCTGACCGGCGTCGAGGCGTTCTCGGGCTTTGCGCCTGACGAGGTGCTGCGCCTCGCCGCTTCGCTCGAGGCAGGCAGCGAGCATCCGCTTGCCACAGCGATCTTGCGCGGCGCCGAGCAGAAGAGTCTCAAGCCTGCCAAGGTCGAGGATTTCGAGGCCGTCACAGGCCAGGGCGTCAAAGGACGTATTGACGGGCGGATCGCTAGGCTCGGCAATGCGCGTCTCATGCAAAGCTTCGGCATCCAGGTCAGCCCACTTGCCAAGGCCGCCGACGCGCGTCGCGAGCAAGGCGAGACCGTCATGTATGTGGCTGTCGGCGGCAAGCTTGCCGGGCTCGTCGCCGCCGCCGATCCCGTCAAGCCGTCGGCCGCCGAGGCCATTGCCAAACTCCACAGCCTGGGACTCAAGATCATCATGGCCACCGGCGACAATGAGGCGACTGCCAAGGCTGTGGCCGCTCGGCTTGACATTGATGAAGTCAGGGCGGGCCTAAGGCCTGAAGACAAGCTCACTCTTATCGCAGAGGAGCAGCAGAAAGGCCGCATCGTGGCCATGGCTGGCGACGGCATCAACGATGCGCCGGCGCTCGCCAAAGCCGATGTGGGTATCGCCATGGGCACCGGAGCCGACGTCGCCATGGAGAGCGCAGGACTTACGCTGTTGAAAGGCGATCTCCGCGGCGTGGTGCGCGGCGTCGAGCTCGCCCGCGCCACCATGCACAACATCAAGCAGAATCTGTTCTTCGCCTTCGTCTACAACGCGCTCGGCGTGCCTATCGCGGCGGGCGTGCTCTATCCCTTCTTCGGGATCTTGCTGTCGCCAATCATCGCGGCCACAGCGATGAGCCTGTCGTCGGTCTCGGTGGTCGGCAACGCTCTTCGCCTTCGCAACGCGCAGCTCGATTGAGCTTCAATCACTAACCGTTATTCAACCATTTGGTTGATAATTTTTACAGCTCGTATATATTCAACCCTATGGTTGAACATCACGCCGAACGGCTGGACGCCGTATTCCACGCTCTAGCCGATCCTACCCGGCGGGCGATGCTGCACAGCCTGACGCTTGCAGAGCGCAGCATTGGCGAGCTTGCGAGCCCGTTCCGCATGTCTTTTGCGGCGGCTTCGAAACACGTCAAAGCCCTGGAGAAAGCGGGACTGGTACGGCGCAGGATCGAGGGTCGCACCCATATGTGCCAGCTGGAGGCTCATCGTCTGGCCGAGGCCCACGATTGGCTCAGCTTCTACGAGCGATTTTGGACCATGCGGCTCGACGATTTGGAGCGCGAACTTCGTCGACCCGAAAAACGGAAGAAGAGGAGCAAGCCATGAACGAGTATGGCGTCGTGACCGAAGCAAGAACTATTCGGATGGAGCGTCTCTTGCCCGGGCCCATTGAGCGCGTTTGGGATTACCTGACCGATTCCACCAAGCGCGGAAAATGGTTCGCGACCGGCAAGATGGATCTTCGTCCTGGCGGGAGCGTCGAATTTTTCTTCAATCACGCCGATCTTTCGGCGGAAAAAACGCCTCCCGGAAAGCACAAGGACAAAGCCAAAGGAGTAAGCGTCAAGGGCACGATTACGGCATGCAAGCCTCCGCGCCTCTTGAGCTTCAATTTCGGCAACGCCGGCGAAGTGACTTTCGAGCTGACGCCCAAGGGCAAGGATGTGTTCTTGGTGCTGACGCATCGCGAGCTCAAGGATCGCGGCATGATGGTGAGCGTTGCGAGCGGTTGGCACAGCCATCTCGCGATTCTGACCGACGTTCTCAAGGGAGATGAGCCCCGTCCGTTCTGGACCACTGTCACCAAGATGGAAGCCGAATATGAGAGACGGATTCCGGCTGCCTAGGCCAAAGTCAAGCGGGTCCTTGCCGCTTAGGGCAGGATGCCGATGCCATCGCCGGCCGGCGGCCCCGCAGTGGAAGCCGGCCCGCGCGGCAGGCGCGGCAGATAGGGAAGCGTGGCGAGCCTCCGCCAAGTGGCCGCGGCGTTGAGCGGGGAGCGCTCGATCAAAGCGATGCCAACCGCCGCTAGGAACGGAAGGCTCTGCACGAGAAGGACCGCGCTGAAGATTGAGATCTCGTGCACCCGCTGATCGTTAGTGACGTGAAGGATCAGCGAGCCGAGCAGCAGCGCCCCGCCCAGCACGGCTTCCCAGATTGCCGGGAAGCGAAGCGACCAGCGCGCGGCCGCTCCCTTGGCCGTTCGCACGAAGGGCAACTCGTCACGCATCACGCCATCTGCTACGGCCCGGCCCACGGTGAACTGCAATGCCATCGCCGAGAGTGCCGCGCCGAGCGAGGCGAAGATCGGCGCCTGCACGCGCGTGTGGTAAAGTACCATGAAGTGAAGCAGCATCACCGCGAAGGTGGCGAGCACCGGAAGGGTCAAAACAGCCTCCGGCACGGCAATTCCGAAAAAGGCGACGAGCGGCATCCAGATCAAGTTGAGGATCGCAATCAGCACACCGAGGCTCTCCGCCCCGAGCCAAGTGAGCCAGCCGAACAGATATTGCGCCCGCTGTTGCGGGGTGAGCAGGCTGCGTCCAGGCAGGAACGCCCGCCAATGCTTCTTGATGAGCTGCATGCCGCCATAAGCCCAGCGGTGGCGCTGCCGCTTATAGGCCGCGAAATTGGACGGCAGCAGACCCCAGCCGTAACGGCGCTGCGTGTAATGCGCCCGCCATCCGCGCTCGAGCATGCTGAGGCCAAGGTCCGTATCCTCGACGATGGTGTCGCTCGACCAGCCGCCGGCATCGATCAGCGCCTCGCGCCGGATCAGGCACATCGTGCCATGCGCCACGATGGCGTTGACCTCGTTTCGTTGCACCATGCCGATGTCGAAGAATCCGGCGTATTCGCGGTTCATGACCATCTGCGTGATGTGGCGATCGGCGTCGCGATGATCCTGTGGCGCTTGGACGAAGCCCACCCGCGGGTCGGCAAAGGCCGGCACCAGATCCTTGAGCCAATCGGTACGCACTACATAGTCGGCGTCGAGCACGCCGATGATTTCTGCCTCAGGAGCTGTGTGTTCCAGCGCGAGTCTGAGCGCGCCAGCCTTGAAGCCCTGCAGCCGATCGACTCGCAGGAATTTGAAGCGCGGCCCAAGCAGTCGGCAATGATCCTCGATCGGCACCCAGAAGGCAGGATCGGGCGTATTGTTGATCACCACCACGCATTCGAGATTGGGCCAGTCGAGCTGCGCAACGCTGTCGAGCGTCTGACGGAGCATATCAGGCGGCTCGCGGCAGGCCGGGATGTGAATCGAGACGAGCGGCGGCTTCTCCGGGAGACCGCTCCCCTGCGCTAACAATCGCGCGGGCTTGTCGCCGAAGATAATGGCGGCAAGCTCCTCTACCCGGCGCTTCATGATCATAATGAGAGGGACGAGCAGCCCAGCCCCGATGAACATGGCAACCTGCGAACCGAGCACGAAATAATGAGTGACCCAGTAGTCCACGACATTGGCGAACCAGGCGCCGATGGCATTGCCGGTAAGCGCGATCATGGTGGCTTGGGCCGAGGTAACGCGCGGGATGGCGAAGATCGGAATCGATAGCAGAACGCCGATAGCGAGCGCTGCGATCACCTTCAACATGAAGTTCGGTTCTTCAACCGTGCCGGCGAATGAGAATTTCGGATGGCGGTCGGCATTGAAGATGCCCCAATAGGGCCCGACGCTTCCCTCGTTGGTCTTCCACGGCTGATCGAAGGCCTCGACGATCGAGTAGTCGATGCCCATGGCGTCGGCGCGGGTGATGAAGTCGCGCACCACCTCGGCCTGGATAAGCGGGCTCGGCACGGCGTCCTTGCGATTGAGTCCCGCGCTCGGCCAGCCGAATTCGGCGATCACGATGCGCTTGCCGGGATAAGTCTGCCGAAGTTTCTCATAGGCATGCAGGGCATGGTCAACCGCGACCGATCCCGGCAAGCCCTCCCAATAGGGAAGGATATGCACGGCGATATAGTCGACCGAGGAGGCGAGTTCGGGATATTCGAGCCAAACCGTTGGCACCTCGGCGGTGGTGACTGGGACCGATACTTCGCGCTTCACCCGCTGAATTTTGCCAATGAGATCGCGCACCGTATCGTTGGCGTTGTAGTTCGGATTGTCGCGGTGCTCCGCTTGCGCGCGGAAGATCGTCTCGTTGCCGACGATGATGCTTTCAACGTTCCGATAATGCTTGGCGAGCGTAATGGCAGTCTCGATCTCGCGCTCGTTCTGCTCCTCCCAGTCGTTGACCCAGACACCGAGCGTGACGCGCAGACCGTACTCCGAGGCAAGCTGCGGCACGAGATCGAGGCCGTTGCTGACGCTATAGGTCCTTACCGCGCGCGTGTAGGGAGCGACCGCCGCTAGGTCGGACCTGATCTGCTTCTCGGTCGTCTTGTCGACTTCGCCGTTGTGGCTCGGATTGATCGGAGAGAACGAGACGCTGGAAAGCACGCCGCTTGCATTGGGAGGCGACACTCGCTCATGCATGAATAGCCACACCGATGCATGAAGCGCGGTCGCAAGCGCGACCACAACGGCGACAAGAACGCTGCGCATTGTGTTGAAGTCTCGTAGAGAACTGGCCTGCCCTGTCCCCCTCGGCCGCTAAGCCGGCAGAGAAGCCTGCAGTCACCCCCCTAAACCCTTATTAGTTGGGAATAGTTCCGTCTTTTGTTGTAGCGCCGGTCGTTGCTTGGCTCGATGCCGTCGTTGCTTCCTCTGGTGCGATCCAGCAGTTGTGGACGCGCGACGCGAGCTTGTCCGCCGCCTTTGGATCGATCGGGCCTTGTTGGATGATGCAGCGAAACGCGAGCTTCAGATGCTCGGACGAGCAACCGAAGCGGTCGTACAAGTCGATGTAGCGGCGGGCGGTATCGATGTCGTCGCGCCAGAGCAGGCTCTCGATGCGCCGCCCGGTCCATACGCACTCAGGTGCGCCGGCCGAGCTAGTGAGCTTCTCCGCCGCCTCTTTATATTCGTCGATCGCCTTCTGCTGAGCTTGCTGCTCGGCCTTGGCCTGCTCGGCCGCCTTTTGATCGTCGGGCCTCTGCTCGCCTTGCGCTTGCTCGGGCGGCTTCTGCTCTCCGCTCTGCTGTTGGGCTGAAGCGGTGAGGGTCGAGGCTAACAAAATGCCGCCGGCTAATAGAGCGGCGGCGGATCGGATATTGCGGCGCAACATGGGAACGAGCCCAACGCGAGAGTTGCTCATTTTAGTGGTTAGACCACAAAATTTTGTCAGTCCAACGGCAATTCCTCTCTTTATCACTTCGCACGCGCACAAACCAGAGGATTTGGTTCAACGCGTCGCGCGAAGCTGCTATTCGTCGCATGCCCGTCTGCCGACTTCTCACCATGCTGCGCTCCCTTGGTCTCTTTGCGCTCGTCACGTGCGCCATTGCCCTCGTCTGGTACGGCGTAGGCCGGCCGGTTCCCATGCCGCCATCTACCCTGGCCACAGGGCACAAGCTAACGTGCGTCTCCTATGCTCCGTTCCATGGCGACCAGGCGCCTTTCACCTGGGACCTGCATATCCCTGACAAGCAGATCGCGAGCGATCTCAAAACTCTGTCGCAGACAACGGCCTGCATTCGCACCTACTCGGCAAGAGGCGCGCAAGGCAGGGTGCCGAGGCTCGCTGCCGCTCTTGGCCTCAAGGTGCTGCAAGGCATCTGGCTTGGGCGGAATCTTGCCGACAATCGCCGCGAGATCGAGGCAGCGCTTAGGCTTGCCCGCCGCTATCCCGCCACGGTTGAAGCTCTGATCGTCGGCAATGAGGTCCTGCTCAGGGGCGAGCTTCCTGCCGCTAGGATCAAGGCGTATCTTGAGGAGGTTAAGCGGCGGTCGAAGCTTCCGGTTACCTATGCGGATGTATGGGAGTTCTGGCTGAGAGCGCCAGAGCTTGCGCCCGCTACCGACTTCTTGACAATCCACATCCTGCCCTATTGGGAAGACCGGCCGGTCGCGGCGGAGGATGCCGCGAAGCACGTGCGCGACGTGAGAGAGAAGATCGCCGCAGCCTTTGGCGGGAAGGAGATCTTGATCGGCGAGGTGGGGTGGCCGAGCGAGGGCCGGATGCGCCACGGCGCGCTTCCCTCTCCGGCCAATCAAGCCCGCGTCCTAACCGATGTCTTGGCAGCCGCCAGGCAAGAGGGTTGGAGGGTTAATCTGATCGAAGCCTTCGACCAGCCTTGGAAGCGACTCTTGGAGGGGACCGTGGGCGGCTATTGGGGGCTTTATGACGACGTGCTGCGGAAACCTAAATTCCGCTTTGGCGAGCCGGTGTCGAACGAACCGCACTGGCGGATCGCCGCGGAGCTCGGCATCGGCGCCGCCTTCTTGGCCTTTGTCGCTTTCTGGCTGGGGCGGCGCGAGAGCCCGTCATACGCGGGGGGCCGGCACTCCGAGCTTGCCGCAACCGTGATCGCGCTTGGCTCAGGCCTTGTGTTCGGCTGGGCAGCGCTCATCCTGCCGATGGATAGCGTCGTGACAGGCGACAGGGCGAGAAGCGTGCTCCTGTTCGTGCTTGCCCTCGTCGTGCCGATAGCGGCGAGCTATGCCTTGGCACGGGGACAAGGTCTTGCCGGCTTTGGCGAGGTTCTAGACCAATCTCGCTGGCGGAGGTCCAATACGATCGGCGTGATTCTCGCCGCATTGTTCGTTGCCACCATGGTTGCCGCGATCCATGTTGCGCTTGGGCTCGTGTTCGACCCTCGCTACAAGGATTTCCCGCTCGCTTCGCTCACCGGGCCGGCGGTCGCCCTCTTCACCCTCGCTTTTGCCAATGCCCGCACCCCTCCCAATCCTGGGCAGGCCGAGATCGTGGCGGCGGCGGTGCTTGGCGGCTCGGCAGTCTTTGTTATGGCTAATGAAGGAAGCGCCAACTGGCAGGCCGTATGGTTTGCCCTGCTCCTTGTCCTCCTCGCCCTCACCGCTATTCGCGCACGGGCCTTGCCAGGCTGAGCACGAGAAGCGCAACCGCGAGTGCCGAAGCGCGCGTGTTGTAAAGGACAAGCCCAAGCAGGGCGAAGATGAGGCTCGTTCCAAAGGCGACGGTGTTCGGGCGCCACAGTTGAACTCCCGCGGTGATGATTGCCATCCAGCCAAATAGGTCCTGGATGAACATCAGGATCACTGCGAGCCTGATCTTGCAGATGAGGCTCACTTCGCCGGATTCGCAGGCGACTCCGATTACCGAATTCTGGATGATGCCGTAGCGCACGAACAGCGCGGTGCTAAGCGCCGCGATGCTGAGCCCAGCAAGGACAAAGCCGGCCCGCCGGGAGGGCAGAAAAAGCTTCGGCGCCGATTGGGTGTTCTGCTCACTACTCATGATTGGACGCGTCTTAAGCTAGAGAGGCGCGCATCGCCAGGGGTCGCGCCTTGAGGTTTCTGGCTTGCATTCTTCGCCCCGCCCTCTAAGAGCGACGGCAAAGGATCGTCGCCATGCAGCAGTCCGATCGCCGGGCCAAATTCCTCAAGGATTATTCGCCCCCCGACTATGTGATCGAGGAGGTGAACCTTGACGTGGCGCTTGAGCCTAAGGCGGCTCGTGTCGCTTCGAAGCTGCGCCTCAGACCCAATCCCAAAATCGCAACCGGCGGCCGGCCGGTTGTGCTCGACGGCGAGGCCTTGAAGCTCGAGAGCGTTGTGCTCGACGGCAAGCCGCTCTCACCAACTGACTATGAGCTGACGGAACGATCTCTCACCATTCCCAAAGTGCCAGCGCGGCCCTTCACCCTCGAGGTCGTTGCGTTTTGCGATCCGGAGGCGAACACCGCCCTTTCCGGCCTCTACCTTTCGCGCGGCACCTACTGCACGCAATGCGAGCCGGAGGGCTTCCGCCGCATCACCTATTTCATCGACCGCCCCGATGTGCTCGCGGTCTACACCGTGCGCATCGAGGCGGATAAGGCCACGACCCCCGTGCTGCTCTCGAACGGCAACCCGGTGGCTCATGGCGACATGCCCGGCACCGGCCGGCATTTCGCCGTTTGGCACGACCCCTTTCCCAAGCCATCTTACCTCTTTGCCCTCGTCGGCGGCGGCTTGGCTTCCGTCCGTGACAGCTTCATCACCGCCTCTGGTCGCAAGGTTGCTCTCGCCATCCATGTCGAGCCCGGCAAGGAGGACCGCTGCTCTTGGGCAATGGAGTCTCTCAAGCGCGCAATGCGATGGGACGAGGAACGCTTCGGGCGCGAATACGACCTCGACGTGTTCAACATCGTCGCCGTCAGCGACTTCAATATGGGGGCGATGGAGAACAAGGGCCTCAACATCTTCAACGACAAGCTCGTTCTGGCCCGGCCGGATACCGCGAGCGACGCCGACTACGCCTCGATCGAGGGCGTAATCGCGCACGAATATTTCCACAACTGGTCTGGCGACCGCGTCACGTGCCGCGACTGGTTCCAGCTCTGCCTGAAGGAAGGTCTGACCGTTTTCCGCGACCAGGAGTTCACCGGCGATACGCGCTCGGGGCCGGTCGAGCGCATCGCCGCCGTGCGCATGCTGAAGACGCATCAATTTCCGGAGGATGCAGGTCCCCTTGCCCATCCGGTGCGTCCCGCTTCCTATATCGAGATCAACAACTTCTACACGGCGACCGTCTACGAAAAGGGCGCCGAGGTCTGCCGCATGTTGCAGACACTGCTAGGCCGCGAGGGCTTCCGCAAAGGTCTAGACCTTTATTTCGAGCGCCATGATGGCGAGGCGGTAACGGTCGAGGACTTCGTCGAGGCGATGGCCGACGTCTCGGGCCGCGACCTGTCCCAGTTCATGCGCTGGTACACTCAAAGCGGCACGCCCGAGCTTGCCTGCTCGCTCGACTACGACGCCCATGCCAAGACCGCGCGCCTTGCCGTCAGCCAGGTCGTGCCGCCCACGCCAGGTCAGACCAAGAAGGAGCCGATGTTCATCCCGCTCAAAGTGGGCCTGATCGGGTCCAATGGCGATGAGCTTCCGCTTCGTCTCAACGGCGGCACGCCCAACGATGGCCTGCTCGAGGTGACCGACCGCGAGCAGGTGTTCGAGTTCCATGAGATCCCTGCCCCGCCGACGCCCTCTCTCCTGCGCGGTTTCTCGGCGCCGGTCCGGCTTACCATCAGCCTCGACCCCGACAAGATCGAGTTCCTGATGATCCATGACAGCGATCCGTTCAATCGCTGGCAGGCGGCGCAGACCTACGCGACTAATCTCCTCACTGCCGCATCGCGCGACGGCGGAAGCCTTGAACGCGCCACGGGGCGTGAGGCGATACGGCTTGCGCACGCCCTCGCCACCACAGCGCACGACGATTCGCTTCTTCCCGCCTATCGCGCCGAATTCCTCAATCTTCCGAGCGAATCCGACATCGCGCGCGAGCTTGCCCGCAATGTCGATACTGAGGCCGTGCATGTGGCACGCGAAGCATTGCGGTCGGCTGTTGGCAGCGAGATCAGGGCCACGCTTGCCGAGCTTTATGACAAGACCGCGCCGACCGGGCCCTATTCGCCCGATCCCGACAGCGCAGGCGTGAGGTCGTTGCGGAGCGCAGTCCTCGATCTTCTGATCGCGACCGGAGAGCAAGCTGAGATCGCGCGTGCCGAACGGCACTATCGTGAAGCCTCGAACATGACCGATGCCATCGCCGCGCTTTCCGTCCTCTCGCATCTGGAGGGAGCGCCGCGCGACGAGGCTCTGGACCTTTTCTATGCGCGCTGGCAGGACGAACCGCTCGTTCTCGACAAATGGTTCGCAGTGCAGGCGCGCGCCGCCCGCCCCGACTCGGTCGAGACGGTGCGTGCGCTGCTCTCCCACCCAAAATTTTCGCTGAAGAACCCGAACCGAGTGCGGGCGCTGATCGGAAGCTTCGTCCACGCCAATCCGACCGGCTTCAACCGCGCCGATGGCGCCGGTTATGAGCTGCTGGCAAGCCAGGCCCTCGAGATTGACGGCTTCAACCCGCATATCGCCGCGCGACTGCTTGGCGCCTTCGAAAGCTGGCGGATCCTCGAACCAGTCCGGCAGGCCCGCGCCAAGGCCGTACTTGAGGATCTTGCGGCCCAGAAGCTTTCCACCGACAGCTACGAGATCGTCACAAAGACCCTCGGAGCGTCCTAGAGTCGCGCTCCGTCAACCGGTCATTAACCCCTTTTCCACAGTTTTCCCCTAGACAGACGAAATCGTTATCGATTCCATTAGGTCGAGCGATTCGGAGATGCGGCACTTCTCCGCTTCGACGCGAGAAGAAAAAGGGGGACCGAATGGCGCTGGCGCGTTCTGCGCGTGAGGGATTCGGTGTCGCGGGGCCACGTTGGCGAGAGCTTAACTCGCTTGCCGGCCGATATTTTGCGACTGCCGAACCGCGTCGGGCGACTGCCATTCTCATCACGGCCTTTGCCGCCGTCGTCCTGATCGGATTTGCCTTCCAGATCCTGCACGGCAGGCGTACCGAGCTCGATTCGGCCCGCCACAGGCTCGGGCTGATGGCAGATATCGGCGCCCTAAACCTGCAAGACAAGGGTTTGAGCTCGACCATGAGCTGGCAGGCTGCGCTCGCTGCGAGCCTGCCCAAGGGTGCCACTGCCGAGGGTCGCACGGTGCTCCTCGCCGATGGCGACGGCAACATCAAGGCCAACGCCCCACTCGACGGCGCTCCCTCCGGCAACCTGCTGACAATTCTCGGACCCCAACAGCCTCTGACCATTTTCGGCGCTGAGGCCGGCGTTCTTGAGATCGCGCTCATGGATGGCACAAAGGCCATCGTCACCGTCCGCGACGTGCCGAACACCGAGGCGCAACTCGCTTTCATCCAGCCGGTCGACGAGGCGCTTGCCGATTGGCTCGGCGCAACGAGGCTTGAGATCACTCTCCTGATTTGCACTGGGCTCGTGCTCGCGCTTCTTGCTGGCGGCGTCCGAAATCTTAGATCGGCGGTCACACGCGAACGTGAGGATGGCCAGCTTTGGACCAAGGAACTCACCGAGGCCCTGCCCGGCTGCGGCATCTGGCGATGGAACCTCGCGCGCGGCCACGTGCAGTGGTCGGCGCCGATGTACCGGATGCTCGGCCTAGAGCCTGCCGGCAAGGCCATGTCGTTCCGCCTCATCGCCCAGGCGCTTCACCCCGAAGATGACTTGCGCGGCGAGATCGATCGCCACCTCCGCGATGGCATCTCTCTCGTCGATGGCATCTTCCGGCTCCGCCACGCCGATGGACATTGGGTAGCCCTCAGGCTGCGCGGCAACATCACGCGTGGCGCGGGCCAAGAGCCGTACTTCACGGGCATTGCCGTCGTCGCGGACCACGAGCACGCCCACGCTCCTGCCGACGCCAACGCGCGGTTGCGCGATGCGGTCGAGACCATCTCCGAAGCCTTCGTGCTGTGGGACCGAGAGAATCGGCTCGTCATGTGCAACAGCAAATATCAGCAGTTCCACGGCCTGCCCGACGACATGGTCCGGCCCGGCAGCTCCTATGACGAGCTCATCGCCTCGGCCTCGGAACCCATTGTGTCCAAGCGCGTAGCCGTCGCTGGCACCTACGACGACGACAGCCGCACCTACGAGGCGCAGATTGAGGACGGCCGCTGGCTCCATATCAACGAACGGCGGACGCGCGACGGCGGCTATGTCAGCGTCGGCACCGATATCACCGTGCTCAAGGAGAGCCAACAGCGGCTCGCCGAAAGCGAAGGGCAGCTCAGAGCAAGCGTGGCCGAACTGAGGCTGTCGCGCCGCGAGCTCGAGCAGCAGAAGCAGCAGCTCGTCGATCTCGCCGAGAAATATGCCCTTGAGAAGAACCGCGCCGAGGCAGCCAACCGGGCCAAGTCCGAGTTCCTTGCCAATATCAGCCACGAACTGCGCACGCCGCTAAATGCCGTGATCGGCTTCTCGGAGGTGATGCAGAAGGCCCTGTTCGGTCCGCTGGGTCATCCGAAATATCAGGAATATGCCCGCGACATCTACGCGAGCGGCACTTACCTGCTCGAGGTGATCAACGACATCCTCGACATGTCGAAGATCGAGGCCGGCCGCATGTCGCTCGACGTTGGCAGCGTCGACTTAGCCGATATCGTCGCCGACAGCATCAAGGTTGTGAGCCAGGCCGCGGCCGAGCGCAACATCACGCTCGACCGGAATGGCCCCTTGCATTTGACGCTCGAAGCGGACCGTCGCGCATTGAAGCAGGTCTTCCTCAATCTGCTGTCCAATGCCGTGAAGTTCACTCGCGACGGCGGCAGCGTCGAGGTACAGCTGTCGCGCACGCGCAGTCATGTGAAGATCGCCATCAAGGACACCGGCATCGGCATTCCCGAAGCCGACATCGCCAAGCTCGGCCGCCCCTTCGAGCAGGTCGAGAACCAGTTCTCCAAGAGCCATCAGGGAAGCGGGCTTGGGCTTGCCATCTCCCGTGCGCTCATCGAATTGCATGGCGGCAGCTTGCGCATCACGAGCCGCGAAGGCCAGGGCACAACTGTCACCTGCATGCTTCCGGTGCGGCCGGTGATCTCCGAGGAGCAGCCGAAGCTCGCCGCCTCTGCCTAGTTCGGCCTGCAAACTTTCCGCAAGCAATTTTAGTATTATTTGAGCCTATTACTGGCCGCTTTTCAGCAACTATCTCCCCATTAACAGTAGCAGACGTGCTGCATTGAGCAGCCCTGCCTATTTAGTACTCTCTTCGCGGGCGAGACCACGCGAATAACGGAGGGGACGTATTGCACGAGCCAGCAACTCGACGCGGCACGCCGCTTGTATGGGTCATCGACGGCAAGGAACACATTCGGCGCTTCCTCCGCGAGACGCTGAGTGAATTCCGCTTCGTGATCCAGGAACGCGTCGAGGCGACCGAGCTCAGCACAGCTCTCGATGCGAGAGCACCGGACCTCGTGGTGCTCGGGCTGACGGCCGGCGCGACCGAAGCGTGCGATATGCTCCAGGCTCTGGCCGACAAGGACTTCGAGGGGAAAGTTTTGCCGTTTGCTCCGCGCGACTCGGCAGTGGTCGGCACGGTGCAGGAGCGCGCCGAGAAGCTCCGCATTGCACTCTTACCGCCGCTCCTAATGCCCTTCAGCAACGAAGGCTTGCGTGAGAGCATCGCAACGCTCCTGCCGGAAGAGTCCTCGGGCCCGGTCGTGGACATGGCTCAGGCGGTTCGCGAAGGTTGGCTAGAGCTTTGGTACCAGCCGAAAATTGAAACGCGTGCGCTTGTTATGCGTGGGGCCGAGGCGCTCTCGCGCGTCCGCCATCCGGCTTGGGGAATCGTTCCTCCTGCTTATTTTGCGCCTGAGGACAGCGGCAGCCCCGACGCTGTCTCGGATGCCGTGATCAGTCGCGCGGTTGAAGATTGGCATCGTTTCTTTGCGCAGAGTGGGCCCATCGAGATCGGGATAAACTTACCAACGGCCGTTCTGACCGATTCCGAGGCAACTGGGCGATTGTGCAAGCAGCTTCCGAACCACGCCGCCTTTGAGGGGCTTATCGTCGAGGTCAACAGCGCCGAGCTCATACGCAACCTGGACTTGGCAATGCGGGCCGCAAGACAGCTTCGCCTCCACAAGGTTGCCATCGCCATCGATGATGCCGGGCCGGAGTGGCTCTCGCTCACCGACGTTGGCAACTTCCCATTCGTCGAGTTCAAGGTCGGCCGAGAGTTTGTCGCCGGATGTGCCGAGGATCGATTGAAGCAGTCGGTCTGCCGCCGCATGCTCGAGCGCGCCAAATTCTATGGCTCGCGCACGATCGCCGATGGCATCGAGACTTGGTCGGACTTCTTGACGGTGCGGGATCTCGGGTTCGACCTGGTGCAAGGATCTCTATTTGCAAAGCCAATGAGCGCAGAGAAGTTCGCGCACACCTGCTGGGCCGCACCCCATGCCTCGGCCGGCCCGCCCCTCTCGAGATCGATCGAGCGGCTCAGCATTGCCGGCGGCAGCGCAGAGCCGACCGAAACGGGCGAGCAACCCACGAGGCTTTCCAACAGGGACACTGGCGCTAAATGGCGTTGAGCGCGCGACGCTTCACACCACGATGCGCTCGAAGGCGTCGTGTACCGCGAGAAGCGTCTCCTTCAGCGTCGCTTCAAGCATGTTGAAGTCCGGCATGTCTGAGGCACGCGCAAGCAGGTCCTTGAGCGCGCGCGGAGCCTCCTCCGCCACGAACGGCTTGTCGAGGCAAAGCCTCAGAACCTGCGTGAGCGTGTGGTAGAGCCGCGCGGCGGGGACCAGGACCTCGGCGTCGCCAGAAGCCAGCGCGCCGGCGGCTGAAAGCTTGGTGAGCGCGGCCTCGGTGTTCTGATCGAGCACGTCCGGGTGGGCGCTTGGGTTCACGATCTGCAAAAACTGGGCGATGAATTCGAGATCGATTAAGCCGCCGCTCACCTGCTTCAAATCCCAGATAGCGGAGCTTCCCTTTTCCTCGGCGATGCGGACGCGCATGGCCCTAACGTCGGCAGCAACGGCTGCCCGGTCGCGCGGACGCGTCAGAACTCCTTTGATCGTTGCGCTGATAGTCTGCCTCAGCGACTCTGGTCCGGTGATAGCTCTTGCACGGGTCAGAGCAAGATGCTCCCAAGTCCAGGCGGACGCCTTCTGGTATTCGATGAAGCTCGAAAGCTTGGTCGCAACCGGGCCCTGACTCCCTGAAGGCCTGAGCCGCATGTCGACTTGATAAAGCGACCCTTCGGCCGTCTCGGCAGAGAGCGCAGCGATCAGACGTTGGGTGAAGCGAGAGTAATAGAGCGGGCCAGGCAGGCTCTTTGGCCCATCCGACTGGCCATCTTCACTCTCGTAATCGTAGACGATGATGAGGTCGAGGTCTGAGCCCGCGGTCATCTCGAGGCCGCCGAGCTTGCCCATCGCGACCACCGCCGCTTGCCCGCCCTTCATGCGCCCATGCTGCCGTTGCAGCTCAGCCTCGACGCGGCAAGCGAGAGCTTTGATTAGCGTTTCGGCGAGGCCGGCATAGGCCGCTCCCGCTTGGCTCGCCGAAAGCGTGCCGGAGATCACCCGAACGCCAATGAGAAAGCCCTGCTCGCGACCGACGATGCGCGCCCGGTCGAGCGCATCCTGGTAATCGGTGGCCTGAGCCAGCGCATCGGCCACGAGCTCCTTGAGCTGAGCCGGGGTCGGCACAGCACCGAAGAAGCCAGGATCGAGAACGGCATCGAGCAGGCGCGGACGCCGGGCGATGATGCGGGCTAGGCGCGGTGCCGTTCCCACAATGTCGGCGACCAGCCTGAGCAAGCTCGGATTGGCGGCAAGGAGAGAGAAAAGCTGGACCCCCGCGGGCAGCTCGGCGATCACCCGGTCGAAAGTAGCGAGCGCGAGATCGGGATCCGCTGTCCGGCCGAAGGCCTCGAGCAATGAGGGAAGAAACTCGGTAAGCCGCTCGCGCGCCCGGCCACTCCGCGTCGCGACATAGCGGCCTGACTGCCAGGCACGAATGGCCGCGAGAGCGCCGCCAGGATTACGGAAACCGAGCCTCTCGATACTCGCGAGCACCGCCGGGTCTGACTCGTCGGCCACCACCATGATCGGAGTCGAGCCGACCAGCTCGGGAAGCTTCTCGAACAAGGCGCCGTAATGGGTCTCGACGCGCCTGAAGGCGTCGACCAGCGCATCTCCGAAAGCGTTGGTATCGGCAAAGCCCGAGAGCCGGGCTATACGATCGAGCTCGTTCCGTTCGGCGGGGATGATATGCGTCTGCTGGTCGCCGATCATCTGCAGCCGATTCTCGATGCGGCGGAGGAAGAGATAGACCTCGGTCAGCTCGCGGGCCGCTTCGTGCGCGATCCAGCCGCCCATAGCCAGGAATTCCAGTGTTTCGACAGTGCCGCGCGTCCTAAGCTCAGGGTGACGGCCCCCGGCGATGAGCTGCTGGGTCTGCGCGAAGAATTCGATGTCGCGGATCCCGCCCCGTCCAAGTTTGATGTCGTGACCTTCGACAGCGATCGCCCCGTGGCCCTTGAACTCATGCACCCGCCGCTTCATAGCGTGGATGTCGGCGATTGCGGCGTAGTCGAGATACTTTCGCCAGATGAAGGGCGAGAGTTGGCGAAGGAAGTCGTTTCCCGCCTCGGGGTCGCCGGCCGCAATCCGCGCCTTGATAAGCGCCGCTCGCTCCCAGGTCTGGCCGAAGCTCTCGTAGTAGGTGAGGCCCGCGTCGGTCGAGAGCGCGATCTGCGTTGCCCCCGGATCGGGCCGCAAACGGAGATCGGTGCGGAAGACGTAGCCGTCGGGGGTATGCTCCTGAAGCAGCCGCACCAGTTCGCGCGTCAATTTCACGAAAAAGGTCGACGGCTCGATGTCTGCCCTAAGTCCCGCCCGATCGGCGTCGTAGAAGACGATGATGTCGATGTCGCTCGAATAGTTGAGCTCATGCGCGCCAAGTTTGCCCATGGCGATGACGAAATAGCCGGGGGCATGAGACGAATCCTCAGCAGAAGATGCGACCTGTCCCGTCTCGCGCGCCTTTCGGTACAGAAATGCCGTCGCCTGATCGAGCACGGTCTCTGCCGCCTCGCTCAGGGCCTGGAGTGCCGTCTTGGTGGGCCAAATGCCGCCGAGATCGGCAAGACCCACGAGGAGGGAGATCCGCTGCTTGAAGCGGCGCAGCAACGCCATGACGTCTTTGGCGCTGCCGGCCTCGCCAATGGCGGTCGCGAGCGCCTTCCGCGCCTCGTTCAAATGTTGGTCGGGATCGCGCAGAACGCATTCGGCGAGATTGGCGGGATCGCGCAGCGCGAGAGAGGCGAGATAAGGCGAGCCTGAGAAAGTCGCCCCGAGAAGCTGCCGGACCTCGGCAACGTCGGTGAGAAGCTTGGCCGCCGCAGCGAGTTCGGGAATCGCAGCGAGAGACTTCGTGAGGGTGTCGAGCGCGTTCTTCCCTCGCGCTTGGTCGAAGGTGAGCGGCGTCTCGGTGATGCGCTCGAAGAACGCCGTCACGCTGGCCTGATCTCTGCTCCCGTGGCCATATGCGCGGCCGCTCCATTGAGTAGCGCCTCGCCCTCGACCGGTAGGGCAAGGACGACACGCAAGCCGGGCTCGTTATCTTCGAGCCTGAGGATCCCACCGTGCAGCCTCGCCACGGCGGCAACAAGGCTCAAACCCAACCCGCTGCCCGGCTCAGAGCGGCTCGCTTCGAGCCTGACGAAGCGATCAAGCACCCGTTCACGGTCCGGAACGGGTACGCCAGGGCCTCGATCCGTCACCACAATCTCGGCGATAGGTCCCTTGGCGTGCGCGCTTACCTCGACCTCGGGCCTTGAGCCGTTACCGCTCGACCGTTCAGGTGCTCCGTATTTGAGGGCGTTGTCGATAAGATTGGCGATTGCCTGGCCTAGCAATTGGCGGTCGGCGCGGACGAAAATGGGAGCGTCGGTCTCCGCCCTGAGCTCGATGCCGCGCTCCTCCGCGACAGGCTCATACAGCTCGGCCACGTCGCGCAAGAGCGCCGATACGTCGAGCTTCTCCCGGTTCTCGCCTCCCGCCCCCGCCTCGATGCGAGCAATAGACAGCAGCGCATTGAAGGTCTTGATCAGCCCATCGGCCTCCTCGATGGTTCGCTCCAGAACCTCGCGATAGGCTGCTTCGCCATAGGGCTCGCGCAGCGCCTGCTCGACGCGGTTGCGCAGGCGGTTCAGTGGCGTCTTGAGGTCGTGGGCGATATTGTCTGATACTTCGCGCAAGCCGGCCATGAGCTGCTCGATACGTGCAAGCATCAGATTGAGGCTCTCCGAGAGCCGGTCGAGCTCATCGCCAGAGCCGGTGACGGGGAGACGGCCGGTGAGGTCGCCATCCATGATGGTGCGGGTGGTCTCGGCGAGCGCATCGATCCGCGCCAACAACTTGCGGCTCACCCAATACCCGCCGCCGATGCCGAACAAAGCCATCACGCCCAGCCCCCACAACATGGCTGAGCGCACCATGCGCGCGAGCTCGCGTCGGTCTTCGATGTCGCGACCGACGATCAGGCGATAGCCACTCGCTAGGCGAAACACATTGGCGAAGGCGAGCCTCTTTTCGACCCCGCCGGTAGCCGGACGCTGGTAGACGAATTCGACGGGTCCTAGGCTGTTCCACAGCTCAGGCGACACGGCGCTGAGATTGCCAGCGAGCCTCCGGCCTTCGCTATCCGCCACGAGATAGAGGCTGTTGCCGGGCGTTCCGCTGCGCTCGGCCACAATGCGTACCAGCTGATCGAGCCCTCCTGCCCGGTACTGCTCGGCGAGGCCTTTCAGCTCGGCGTCAATTGTCTGGTTGAGCTGCCGCGACAGCAGGACTGTCGTGTTCCAATAAATGTAGACAATCGCCACGATCGCGGCGGCACTGAACAGCGCGAGATAAGTCAGCGAAAGGCGAAAGGTGGTGGTCCGGAAGAGCTTAGTGAGCGCTGTCACGGATGGTGTAGCCGGCGCCTCGGACCGTGTGCAGGAGGGGATTGCCGAAATTCTTGTCGATCTTGGACCGGAGGCGGGAAATATGGACGTCGATGACATTCGTCTGCGGGTCGAAATGATAGTCCCATACGTTCTCGAGCAACATGGTGCGCGTTACCACCTGGCCCGCGTGCTTCATCAAATATTCGAGTAGGCGGAACTCGCGCGGCTGCAACATAATCGCTTCGCCCGCGCGCGTCACCTTGTGCGATAGGCGGTCTAGCACGAGGTCGCCTACGGCAAGACGGGTACTGCCCTCCTCCGGGGAGGTGCGCCGCGCCAAGGCCTCGATGCGGGCGAGCAGCTCGCTGAAGGCGTAGGGCTTGGTGAGATAATCGTCACCGCCCGCACGCAGACCTTTGACGCGGTCGTCGACCTCGCCAAGCGCACTCAGGATCAAGGCCGGAGTTCTGACATCCTCGGTGCGGAGCGATTGAATGACCGCAAGCCCATCGCATTTTGGCAGCATGCGGTCGACGATGAGCACATCATAGGCATCGGCTCTGGCGAGATCGAGGCCGGTCTGGCCGTCGCTGGCATGCTCGGCGACGTGACCAGATTCCCTCAGCGCCCGCTTGAGGAAGGTCGCCGTCTCCTGATCGTCCTCGATGACCAGCACGCGCATGTTTGGGAAATCTCCGGGCGATTGGCCTATACGCGACAGGTGAGAACTCACGACAGCCCTGGATGAGAGGCGGGCGGCGCGGCGGGGGGAGACCGCGCCGCCCTCCGGCGTTCAGAAGGCGGTTTAAGCCTTCTTCAGGGAAAGCGCCACGAAGCGCGTCTGATCGCCGGACTTAACCTGCATCAGCACCTTGACGTTGTCCTTGTCGGTCTTGGCGCCATCCATGGCCTTCTTGACGCCGGCGGCAACATCTGAGGGCTGCGAGACGGCGACGCCGGCAACCTGAAGGATGACGTCGCCGGGCTTGAGTCCCTTGTCGGCTGCGTCGCTCTGCGGGTCCACCTCAGTGATCACCACGCCCTCATCGCCGGCGCCGGGGAACTTCGCCGCCGGTGCAAGCGACAGGCCGAGGTCCTTCATCTGCTGGCCTGAGGTGTCGGACTTATCCTCCTCGAGAGCTGCGAGCTTCTTGCTGCTTGGGAACGTGCCGAGCTTCATGTCCACGGTGCGTTTCTCGCCATAGCGGACGATGGAAAGTTTGACGTCGGTGTTCGGGTGAAGCTCGGCGATCTTGCGCGCAAGGTCGCGGGAGTCGTCGATCTTCTCGCCGTTCACCTCGACGATGACGTCGCCAGGCTTGAGGTCCTTCTTGGCGGCAGGGCCGTCCTCGGTCACCTTGGTGACCATGGCGCCCTTGGCTTCGGGCAGGCCGATCGACTCGGCGATGTCGTCGCTCACATTCTGGATCACGACGCCAAGCCAGCCGCGGTCAACCGTGCCGGTGGTCTTGAGCTGGCCCACGACTTCTTGGACCAGTGCCGCGGGCACGGCAAAGGCGATACCCACACTGCCCCCGGAGGGAGAGAAGATGGCGGTGTTGACGCCAACCACCTTGCCGTCGAGATCGAACGAGGGACCGCCGGAATTGCCGCGGTTCACCGCCGCGTCGATCTGGAGGTAGTCGTAGGGACCGGAGCCGATGTCGCGGTTATGGGCCGAGATGATGCCGGCTGTCACGGTGCCACCGAGGCCGAACGGATTGCCGACGGCGAGAACCCAGTCACCGACGCGGGGATCCTTCTGCGAGAACTCGACATAGGGAAACGTCTTGCCCTCTCCCTTGACCTTGATCAGCGCCACGTCGGTGCGCGGGTCGGTGCCGACGAGGGTGGCGGGATATTTCGCGCCATCCTCCATCGTCACCGTGATGTCCTCGGCATCCTCGACCACGTGGTTGTTGGTCACGACGTAGCCGTCAGGCGAGATGAAGAAACCGGAGCCCTGAGCGAGGCTTGGCTGCGACTTTGGCTGCTGCGGCATGCCTTTGCGAAACTGCTTAAAGAAGTCGTAGAGCGGGTTGTCCTCGGGAAGATCGGGAAGGCCTGGGATCTGCTCGTTGTCAGCGACCTTGACGTCGCCTTTGACATTGATGCTGACCACTGCCGGCGTCACCTTCTGCACGATATCCGCGAAGGTCAAAGGCGCGCGGCCATATGGAGTCTCAATGGTCTGCGGCTGGGTGGTGGTAGTCTCGGCGGCGGCGAACGGCACACTGTTGCCGAGCGTAAGCCCTAATGCGCTTGTCGCGAAAAGGGCTGCGGCTACGAGGAGAGCGGGTTTGCGGATAAGCTTCCGCCACCGCGGGCTCTCGTTCGTAGCAGAGCTCTGGTCTAGTTTCATTGGGAGGAACCTCTCTCCTGAAAAGAAATCCCGTGGATAGAGCCTTGCATCAACGAAGGAGCGCGGCGTCTAGGTCCAAGATATAGGGCTTCGCCAATTACGCTGCGGTTTCGGCGGCATTAAATTTCAGTAAGGTTGGGTGCGGAAACCGGCTCCGAGCAACGGTTTTTTGCCGCACAGTTTCGGGCTAGCCGTCGCCGATGAGCCTCTTGAGCTTGCGCCTTTCGGCAACGCTTAGAGGCGGAGGATTGGTGGCCTCCGCCATCCGCCGCCGATAGGCAAGCGCGATGATCAGCAGCGCAACAAGAAACACCGCTGGCGTTGCCAGCCACAACACCAGCGTGTGTGTCTCGAAACGGGGTTTGAGCAGCACGAACTCGCCATAACGCGCGACGATGAAGTCGACGATCTGCTCGTTGCTGTCGCCCGCTTTCAGCCTCTCGCGCACCAGGAGCCGCAAATCCTTGGCGAGGGGCGCCTCGGAATCGTCGATCGATTGATTCTGGCAGACGAGACAGCGCAGCCCTTCGGAGATCGTGCGCGCGCGAGCCTCGAAGGCTGGATCTTGCAGGACCTCGTCGGGCTCCACGGCATGCGCGGGACAGGCCGCAAGTAGCGCCATAGCGAGCGACAAGATGAGAGACGAAAAGCTAACGCGCATGGTTACTCGGCCGCCGGCACCGGGGTAGCCTTGGTTTGTGCGCGCCGCGGTGCTCCGACGCGCAAGCGCCGGTCAGACAACGAGACCGCGCCGCCGATGAACATGACCAGCGCTCCAAGCCAGATGAGGCGGACGAGCGGATTGAAATAAAGGCGGATGCTGTAGGCCCCACCATCCTTGAGCTGGTCGCCGAGCACGGCATAGAGGTCGCCCCGCCAGTTCGGGTGAATGCCGGCCTCCGTGGTGCCGCTTTTCTCAAGAGTGAACTCGCGCTTTGACGGGGTGAGTTCGGTCACTTCCTCGCCGTTGCGCGTGACCTCGAGCAGCGCCACGCGCTCGCGGTAATTTGGGCCCTGACGCGGCGCGACGCCTTTGAAGGTGAGCGTGTAGCCGGCGATGCTGGCCGTCTGGCCAGGCTTCATTGCGAGGATTGCTTCGGAGCGCCAGGCAGTCGTAGCGACGATGCCAATCACCACGATGCCGAGGCCTGCATGAGCGAGCGCTGTTCCGTAAGCAGAGCGAGGCAGACTGCGCAGCCTGCGCCAAGCCTCCGACCAAGAGGTGTCAAATAGCTTCACTCGATAGACCAGCTCAGTCACCGCACCGGCAATGAGCCATATGCCAAGCCCGATGCCGAGCGGCGCAAGCCACGGCCCGCGCTGGCGGAAGGCCAGCACCAAGACGATCGCGGCAAGCGCCAGGCATGCGGCTGCCATGAGTCGCTGCGCCGCAGCGAGCAAATCTCCCCTCTTCCAGGCGAGCAAAGGCCCGAACGGCACGGCGACAATAAGCGGTACGATGAGGGGCGCGAAGGTGAGATTGAAGAATGGCGCCCCGACTGAAATCTTGTCGCCGGTCAGTGCCTCGAGCGCGAGAGGATAGAGCGTGCCGACGAACACTGCGGCACACGCAGTCGTGAGCAGGAGATTATTGAGGACGAGGCTTCCCTCGCGACTGATCGGGGCGAACAACCCGCCTTGCGCAAGCAGCGGCGCCCGCCAGGCGAACAGCGCGAGCGCGCCACCGATGAATACACCCATGATGGCCAGGATGAAGATACCGCGCGCGGGATCGATGGCGAAGGCATGCACGCTAGTCAGCACGCCCGAGCGCACAAGGAAGGTCCCCATCAGGCTCAGAGAGAAGGTGATGATGGCGAGCAGGATGGTCCAGACTTTGAGCGCGTCGCGCTTCTCCATCACCACCGCCGAGTGTAGAAGCGCCGTGCCGGCGAGCCACGGCATGAAGGAGGCGTTCTCGACCGGGTCCCAGAACCAGAACCCACCCCAGCCGAGCTCGTAATAGGCCCACCACGATCCCATGGCGATGCCGAGCGTAAGGCACATCCAGGCGGCAAGAGTCCACGGCCTCACCCAGCGCGCCCAGGCGGCATCAATGCGGCCGTCGATCAGTGCAGCGATGGCAAAGGAGAATGCCATCGAGAAGCCGACATAGCCCGTGTAGAGGAAGGGCGGGTGGAAGGCTAGCGCCGGGTCCTGCAACACCGGATTCAAGCCCTGGCCGTCGAACGGTGCCGGGTCGAGACGGACGAAGGGATTGGACGTGGTAACGATGAAAAGCAGGAAAGCCGCGGCGATCGATGCCTGAACAGCAAGGACATTGGCCTTGAGCTGATACGGAAGATTAGTGCCGAAGATCGCGACCGCCGCGCCGAACAGCGCGAGGATCAGCACCCACAGCACCATCGAGCCCTCGTGGTTCCCCCATACGCCGGAGATTTTGTAGAGCAGCGGCTTTGCTACCGCCGAGTTTCGCCAGACATTCTCGACCGAGAAGTCCGAAGTGATATGCGCAGTCATCAGCGCGATGAAAGCGATGGCGATGAGAAGGAACTGCAGCTGCGCCGCGGGACCGGCGACCGCCATTAATTGCTGATCGCGAATGCGCGCGCCGACGAGCGGCAGGACCATCTGCACGATGGCAACGCCTAGCGCCAGGATCAGCGCGTAATGACCGGTTTCGGCTATCATCTCGCGGCTCTCGTGCTCTTCTAATTCACCTTGGCTTGCGGCTCCGCGGCGCTCGCCTTGGCATCGCCGCGCCATACACCCTGCTCTTTCAGCTTCTTTGCCACTTCGGGCGGCATGTAGTTCTCGTCATGCTTGGCGAGGACGTTATCGGCATGGAAAACGCCGTCCGCGCTTAGAGTTCCTTCGGCCACCACGCCTTGGCCTTCGCGGAAAAGATCGGGAAGCACGCCGGTATAGGTCACCGGCAGTGTCTTAGATTTGTCGGTGACAGCGAAGCGGATGGTCGTCCCCTCGCCCCGCACCACGCTGCCCGTTTCGACAAGACCCCCAAGCCTGAAGCGCTGGCCTGGGGCGATTTGCATCGAGGTCACCTCGCTCGGCGTATAGAAGAAGACAATCGAATCCCGCATGGCGTACAGCACGAGGCCGACCGCCACCCCGAGCACTGCGAGGCAGGTGCCGATCAGAACGCCTCTCCGCTGCTTCCGCGTCATGATTTCAACCCAAGCTCGGCAGCAAGCGCATCGAGTTGCTCGATCGCCTGCGTGTTGCCGCTGAATTGGCTCTTGGCCCGGGCAAGCGCCTTTTGCGCGTCGTCCTTGCGGTCAAGCACGCTATAGGCTCTGACCAGCTTGAGCCAACCGGGTAGATCGTCGCCTTGCTGATCGAGCCGCGCAGCAAGTCCCTCCACCATGCGCTGGATCATGGCCTGGCGGTCGCCGGGACTCATATTCTGCGCTGCGGCGATCTCTTCGGCACTCGGACCACGCTGAACCTGCTGGCTCGCCTCTGCAGGCGCGGCCTGCGGAGCTTGTGCGACAGGCTTGCCGGAAAGATGCGCCTCGTCCTCGGCAATCCTCTTCTCGACCATCTCGCGCCAGGGCTGATCGCCGGTCTCTCTCGCAAGAAGCGCCCGCCAATCGGCGATGGCGGCTGCGAATTGGCCATCCTGCTCTTTCGCGATGGTGAGAAGGATGTGAGGCTCGACGAGGCTTGGATCGAGCTCGACGGCGCGCTCGAGCGCACGCCGGGCCTCCTCGGTCACCACCCCACTATTGGCAAGTACCAGGGCCTGACCCTGACCCGAAAGGCGCTTGGCCGATTCGCCGAGAAGCCTGATCGCCTGCTCGTAGGCCTCGGCGGCATCGTTATAGCGGCGCCATCCAAGATAGACCGGAGCGATCACGTCCCAGCCTTCGCCTTCTTCGGGGTGCTCGCGGAGACGCGCCTCGACGCGGGCAACGAGGGCTTCGAGGTTTCGGTCGCTTGCAGGGTCCTCGAGGCGTGCAGCGAGCGGTTGATCAGGAAGCCGTGGCGAGCCGTAAGAAAGATAAAGGCCGAGCGCGAGAATCGGGAGCACAAGCGCCACGACGATCGCTGCAACAAACTTGGCCGTGCTCGGCTTGGCAATGCGGTCTGACGCCTGCTCGTTGCTGTCGGCCCGAAGCAGCCGGCGCGCGATCTCGATGCGTGCCGCCTCGGCTTCCGTCTCGCCGATCAGCCCGCGGGCGCGATCGCTTTCGATCTCGCCGAGTTGATGGCGATAAACCGCGGCGTTAAAGGCCTCAGGTGCCGGACCTTTGGTGTCGGCGCGCGCGAGCGGCCGCAACAAGACGAGGAGCACGATCGCTGTAAGGCACCCAAGAACGATCCAGAGCAGCACGGGACGGGCCGGCCTCCACTAGATAATGACGAGCCTAGCCATAGGGGAAACGCGCTAGCCGGGGCAAGGTCTGGGTGGCTCGCCAGGATTAATTCTGGGCAACGCGAAAGTAGTGAGAAAACCCGGCCTCTGACGTTAGCCGACTGTCTTCCAGGTGCCATCGGGCTGGCGGCAGGCTGTGCCGCGGGCCGTCTGTGGCTGCCCGCCAATATAGATTGTGTGGGTGTAGGACCGGCAGAAGAGGCTCCCCTGCTGGTAGGGCTTGCCCGGGACGATTTGCCCACGATGCTGCGATGCGGGATTATCCCAAGGCGTGGCAGCGCCGGGCTGGCCATACTCAAGCGCCTGGTACTCGGCCGCGGCGGCCATCTGCCGGTCGCGCTCGTCGAGTTGGCGACCGACCTCGTTGCCGACGATGCCGCCAACCACGGCGCCGATGGCAGCGCCCGTAACAGCCCGGCTTCCATTGCCGCCAGCGATGGCGGCACCTGCGGCACCGCCGGTGACGGCGCCGACGATCGTCCCTGTGCCTTGCTTATTGCCGGGTCCGCAAGCGGCCACGATGGCCGGCAGCATTGCGATCATAACGATGGGCGCTAGTCTCATCGCTTCCCCCTTCGACCCGCGGTACCAACGCGCAGGGCCCCGGCTAGAGACCGGGACCGAGTGTAGCAGTCCCAATTACTCTTTACGAAAACAATTCGGGCCGAATTAGGTTAACAACCTGTAAAATGGCGGAATCCGGCCGATGGCGCGGCCGGAGCCAGCGCGGGACTTTGTTCAGGCCTTAAGGCCTATTGCTTCGGCGGCTGTGCCGGCTCTACCGGCGCGGCAGGCTGTTCTGCTGGCGGTGGGTTTGGCTGCGCAGCCGGCGGCTGCTGTGCCGACTGGTCGCTCGAACCAGAGCACTTATTGGCCGACAATCCAGCCAAGGCAATCGCCGCGACTGCGGCGACCAAAAGCAATCTCTTCATGGTCGTCCTCCTCTGCCCGGGGAAGAACGAGCAAAGAGGCGTTTGGTTTCAGGGTCAAGCGGCCGGTAGCTCGAGTTTCGCGCGCAATCCGCCCTCTGGCGAGGGCTCGAGCTCGAAGCGGCCTTTATAAAGATGAGCGAGGTCGGCCACGATCGAGAGCCCGAGACCCGAGCCTGGCTTGCTTTCGTCGAGCCGCTGTCCGCGTTTCACGCCCTTGGCCAGCTCGACCTTGCTCAGACCAGGCCCGTCGTCATCAACGATGACGGTGAAGCGGGCGGGGCCGTCAGCCTGCTTGGCATCTGCCCTCACTCGCGACTTCGCCCATTTGCAGGCATTGTCGAGCAGGTTCCCGACCATCTCCTCGAAGTCGTGCCTCTCACCCTGGAACTTGAGACCGGTGCTCGCCTCCACGATGAGATCGAGGCCGCGGTCCCCATAGATGCGGTCGAGCGTCCGCTTCAGCGCCTGAAGCACCTGGTCGACGTCGGTAATGTCGCCGATTACGCTCGACCGCGCCGCCACGCGCGCCCGATCGAGATGATGCGTGATCTGGGTGCGCATGATCTCGGCCTGCTCCACGACCTTGTCGGAAAGCGGGCCCTTATGCGTGCGCGCTTCATTGCTGATCACGCTCAAGGGCGTCTTGAGCGCGTGCGCGAGATTGCCGACGTGGGTGCGCGCCCGATCGACGATCTCGCGGTTCGATTGGATCAGCGCGTTAAGCTCGCGCTGCAACGGCCTGATCTCATCCGGGATTTCTCCCTCGAGCTTTTCCGTCTCGCCTGATCGGATCTCGGCGAGCTTCTGGCGGATGGCGCGCAAGGGACGAAGGCCGAAGCGGACCTGAAAGAACGTCGCGACGAGAAGCCCAAGCCCGAGGATGCCGAGCGCCGCGATGAGCAGGCGGGTGAACTCGGAGAGATCGCGGTCGATCTCCGCGGCGTCTCCAGCCACGGCATATGAATAGGTCGTGCCATAGTCGCCGTCAGGCCTGATCTCGCGCTCGAGGACACGCAAGCGCTGCTGTTCTGGCCCATCGGCATAAGCGCGCCGCGTGAGGGTCTGGTCGGGGGGGATTGCGCTCTGGCTGGGCAGCTTGAGCTGCTGATCAAGCAGGGAGTCTGAGACGAGTAGCGGACGAGCCGAGCCGTCCAGCGGCTTGATCTGCCAGTACCAGCCTGAGAAGGGGAGGTGGAAGACGGCCTCGCCGAGATTGGCTGGCGCTTTGGGCTGGGTGCCTCCGGCTGCCGTGGTCGCTGCCACGAGGCTGGTAAGATAGACATTCAGGCGCGCGTCGAAGTTTCGCTCGACGGCGTTGCGGTAGAGGGAGGTGAGGAGAATGGCGGTGGCGGGGAGGACGATAAGGGTCCAGGCCGCGGCCGAGGCGAAAAGCCGGAAGGCGAGAGAGTTAAGCCTCATCGCCCGCGTCCGAAAGGCGGTAGCCGAGCCCACGGACAGTCTTGATGAGATCTTGGGGAAGCTTCTTGCGCAAGCGTCCGATGAACACCTCGACGGTATTCGAGTCGCGGTCGAAATCTTGCTCGTAGAGATGCTCGACCAGCTCGGTACGGGAGACCACGCGGCCCTTGTGCAGCATGAGATAAGAGAGCACGCGGTATTCGTGTGAGGTGAGCTTCACCGCCTGGCCGTCGACCGTCACGCGCGAAGTCCGAGCATCGAGGCGGAGCGGCCCGCATTTCATTTCGTTGCGTGCATGTCCAGCCGATCGCCGAAGCAATGCGCGCAGCCGCGCCAGCACCTCCTCCATGTGGAAGGGCTTGGCGACATAATCGTCGGCGCCGGCGTCCATGCCGGCCACCTTATCGCTCCACCGCTCGCGCGCAGTGAGGATAAGCACCGGCATCTTGCGCTCGTCGCGCCGCCATTGCTCGAGCACGGAAAGGCCGTCCTTCTTGGGAAGGCCGAGATCGAGCACCACAGCGTCGTAGGGCTCGGTATCGCCGAGAAAATGCCCCTCCTCTCCGTCGAAGGCGGTATCGACGGCGTAGCCCGCATCGCTCAAGGCGGTGACGAGCTGGCGGTTGAGGTCTGGATCGTCCTCGACGACAAGGAGCCGCAACCCGCTATCCCTCCCTCGGGGGCATGGGGCCTCGATCCCTCCTAGAACTGGCCTGTAGAAGCGTCAACGGTAACATTGGTCACCTCGCCCGTGGCGCCGAGCACCACGAGCTTATAAACGAAGCGGCCGCCGGCTTGGCAAAGGGCCTGGTTGACGATTTTTCCACCCATCCGCTTTTGCACTTTGTCATAGATGACGTTTGCAGGGAGCAGCGAGTTTTGCGCGATCACCGAGCCAGCTTTGCTCCAGTCGAGGCAGTCCGGCTCACCGGCGTGACCCGCTGCCATAAAGAGGGCGGCGAGCGCCGTGATCATCGTTGGCATCAGCGCCCGCATCGTTCAGCCCCGTAATGCATATTGGGCGGCACCTTAAGGCAGAGCGCCTGAATGTGGCATGAACGCGCGAGGCCTTGAGGCGTTATTTTGCCTTTGCAGGCTTGGCTCCCCCGGCCTTTTTGGCGTCATCCACCTTGGCGCCCAGGGCAGCAAGGCCAAGGCCGCCGAGTGCAATGGGAAGATTGCCCAGGAGTACCTGCGTGCGGTAGCCCTTGGCAAAGCCGCCGCTAATGAGCCAAGCGAGATTTTCCATTCTTTTCTCCTTTCAGGATCAATGTGCAGAAGGTGTGCTGGAACTGGCCTGATACGCTCGGCGCGAGCGCATATCCCGGCGCTGCTGCACGAGCTTCATCACCACGATCGCAAGCGAGACGAGGCCCGTGAGCAGGCCGACGGCGAGCGTGGCGACACGCAGCCATGGCGTCAAAGCGAGTGGATCGAGGGAAATGACCGTCGCAATCGAAATGCCGGAGCCGATTCCTCCAGCCGCGGCGGCTTGCCCTGCGCTTAATTTCTCGATGGTGTGAATCATGGTCGCACTCGAAGGCGTTCATGCGGTGCTCGATGGCACGCGCATGCCTGCCGCTAGAGCTCAGCTCCCGTGAAGATGAGATAGGCTCCCGGCGTGGCGGTGTTTGAGAAAAACTCAAGCGCGAAGCCGGCGGTCGATCCGGAGGCCAAGGTTATGTTCACCAAGCATGCGTGGACGCCGCCTTGGTTGAAGGTGATGGCGGTAGGCGTGACTGTGCCGCCTGGGCTCGCCCTCACTCGAAAATCGCCGGCCGCGCTCACCACGGCGCCGGCGACCGCGACCCTGGCTGGCCTGAAAAACGGAACGGCAGCAAAGGTATTGGTGGAGCTGTCCGAGTAGCCAAGTGCGATGATATTGAAGCTGGCCCCGTCGGCGCGCCAATGCGGCAGGAAGCGCCCGCACATGACCCGCTGCTGGGCAAATGCCCCGGGCATGTATGAGGTCGCGACCGCGCCAGGCACGAGATTGATGTCGGCAAGGTAGACGATGTCGTTGACCGTCGCGTTCGTGTCATCGGTCCAGATGAACACGCCGACATTCTTGGCGCTCGCCGTGTCGATGGCCACGTTCTCGATCTTGAACTCCTGATAGGAGGTGGTGAGCGCGAGATTCGATGGAGTGTTCTCGTAGGTCCAGTTCGCTGCGAGGGTCGGATTTGTGCCAGCCGCGCCCCAGCTCGTGCCGCTCACCACATCCCGGGTAATTACATCCTCGGTCCCCGACCAGGATATGATCGCTGCGCGCAGCGAGCCGAGCGTCGCGTTGCTACCGCCCTTGCGTGCTTTGAACGACAGCGAGGCTGTGCCGCCGATAATCTGTCTGGCGTCTCTCGCTTCGATGGGAAACAAGAAGCCGAATTTCTTGTTCGCGGTCGCCACCGTGACCTTGGCCGCTGCGTAGGCGCCGAGAGGAACGGTGGTGAGCTCTTGATCGACATTGGCGACGTTGTTGCCGTCCGAGAGCAGCACGCGCCGTCGAGCAGATAGGCTCCGTCATTGTTCGCAAAATTGCCTGCGCTGGTGAATGACGTGCCGCGCGTCGCGATACGGAAGTCGGGATTATGGAGGAGGCTGTGCCCTGCGCTTGAGCCGCCGCTTCCTGAGCCGAGCACGGTCTCCGTCCCGGCATGGTCCCTAAAGGCGAGCTTGGTGACGCCCGCCACGTCCTTGGCGTAGAGTCGGCCCTCGTCGGCCCCTGGGCTCGACGGCGGAGAGATCTCGGCAAGGTCGATATATTGACCAAGCTGAGGACCGGCGACGACCCAATTGGTGCCGTTGAAGGAATAGAGCGCGGCTTCGTCGAAATGACCCAGGCGAGTCACCCGGAGCCCGAGCCGGCACCAGGCAAATAGGAACGCCACTCGCCATCGATGTAGCGGGCGACGCGTTTCTCCCAGCCTGCCCACGCGCCGGTTTCCGTGCCGCCCGAGCCTACCATAATAGCACGCTGTCAAGAAAAAAATCCTAGGCTTATTTTCCGCGCAGCGTTATCGCAGCACGGGCCTTTACACGGTGATGCGCCCTCCCCAGCTAACACTCAAGGAGATCCCGCCATGTATATCGGCGTTTTCGATTGGTGGAGGGAGCATTTCGGCAGGGCCGAGGATCAGCCGGTGATCTTCGCTCTCGTCCTCGTCCTGATCGCGATCACCCTCTACGTCTTCCTTTAGAAGACTCCCCCTGTAGCGGGGGCGCGCAATTCTGCGCCGCTGCGAAACGAGCGCTCGCTTATTGACGGGAAAGAGCGCATGGTCCTTCCCGTGCGTGGGTGACCCTCCGGCGCGTATGACCGTCCTGTTTGACGGCGTCCCCGTGACGCGGAGCCCACGCACACTTCGCTTCACATCCCCTGCAGCGGCGGCGCGCAGTTGGGCGCCCAGGTCCACTGGCCGCGCGACTGCTCCGGCTTGCAGGGAAGCGCAGCTTCCGGCGGCAGAGGCTCGACCGGCGCTCCGAGCGGATCGATGCACAGCACCTGGCCGGTGACGGGATTGACCTCGGCCTTCAAACATTTCGGCTGAGGCTGCGCGCTCTGAGTTTCCGCTGAGGCGCCGCCAGCGCATGCGGTGAGCGCGACGATGAGCAAGATCGTTGTTCGTTGCATCATTCTGCTTTCCATCTCATCTCAACCTTGATCGCGAAGCTAAGGCGCGCTCGCCTTTGCCGTGCCGCAGGGAATCGCGACGGCGAAGCACTTGCTGTAGAGGCCCTGCTTCACGCATTCCATCTTCGCCTCCTTGGTCTTCTTCCAGTCGGCGTCGCTATAGATCGCGCGCGCGCGCTTGAGCCAATCATCGATCGCCGCCTCCTCCGACTCTTCCTGCGAGCTCTTGAAGCCGGGACCGCTGCCGGTGAGCGCCTTATCGCTGCAGGAGAGCTCCGAGCTCGGGGCTTGCTGCGCGGCGGGAGGCGAGCCTGCTTGCGGCTTCGACTCTTCGGCTTGCAACCATGCCGGCGCCATCATCACCGCGAGACCTAGAACGGCCCAGGCAATCTTCGACATGAAACCTCCCTTCCCCGGGTCGTTGTAACGTTCAGCCCTGGGTCGCGGGAATAGTAGCATGGACTTTTGGAGGCCCAATGCGGCAAGGGCCCGCGACGGGCGGGCCCCTGCGATGCACTTCGCGGGACGCCCAACGACGTCGGACATCCCAAACTTCAACAGCGGAGCACTATCCTTTGTGCTCGCTCTTGTAGAAGGTCTCGGCCTTGGCAAGATTGGCGTCGGGATTCTTCATGAACTCCGACTTGGCCTGGGCGTTGCTGAAGCAGTAGGTCTTGCCTTTGATCGTCGTATTGACGGAGCAATCCGTCTTCACGTCCTTATGATTGGCAAGGCCCCAGCTACACATATTGTCGAACTGGCCAGTGGCCGCGAAAGCCGCCGTGGCAAGGCCGAGCGCAAATGCGCCGGCGAGCGCCGACGTCACATACCTGTTCATGGATGCATCTCCTTGGGGTTTCCGCCCATTCCTAGGGCGGCAGAAAAACGCGTGGGAGCGGCTGCCCGTTCCCCCCTCCCCGCGACTGCCTAGTGGTAGGGCTTGGCGATCATCCAGGTCTGCGCCGGCACCTTGGCGCAGGAATTGGCCACCACGGCGGTAAGATCGGGCGAGTTTGGCCCCGGATTGTCGAGGCAGCGGGGATAGATGCGCATGTCCTCGTTGCGGAGCGCGATGCGGTCGTTCCATTTGAGCGCGTCCGCCGCATCGGCCTTGGCCTCGAGCTGCTTGCTCAGCTCCGCGACCTTGGTCTCGAGCGCGCCCACCTCCTGGCTCAGGCAGGCGACCCGCTCGTCGACCGCGCCTTGGCTGCAATCGGCGGCCAGCGCGCGGGGAACCTGAAGGTTCTGGCCTAGGCCGAAGGCGGCGAAGCCCAGGACGAGAGTGGCAACGTAGGCAGTGGGCGTTCGCATCTTGCAATGTCCTCCGGACTTAAGCGGCTGTGCTAGCTGCCAGTCTATGCCAAGGCGGAAGATGCGGGGAGAAGCGAGGCGCGGCACTGCCGCTCACGTCATCGTGAAACCACGATCGGCTGTTTCGAGTGGGCCATGACCGCCGTCACCGGCATTCCTCCCGATCTCATGCGGAAATTCATCGTCCGCACCACGGTGTGGATCGTCTTCCTCGCCATCGTGTTGTTCGGCGCTGCCGGCACCATCCGCTGGACGCCGGGCTGGATCTATATCGGCTTCCTTGCCGTCATGAGCTTCGCGAGCGGGCCTTGGCTCGCGCGGCACGACCCGGATCTTTTCAGGGAGCGGCTCGGGTCGTTCTTTCAGAAGGAGCAGAAGGGCTGGGACAAGCTCTGGATGATCCCGATGCTCGTGGTCTGGCTCGGCGGACTGATGCTGATGGCCCTCGACGGCGGCCGCTATCACTGGTCGCAGGTTTCTCTGTGGCTGCAGGTCGTTGGCTTCATCCTGATTTGTGCCGGCTTCTGGCTGTCGATGCTGACGTTCAAGGCGAACAGCTACGCGGCGCCCGTGGTCAAGGTGCAGAAGGAGCGCGGGCATAAGGTGGTCACCACCGGGCCTTACGCCTATGTGCGTCATCCGATGTATTTAGGTGCCCTGCTTTTCTCCGCAGGGACGACGCTTTTGTTCGGATCGTGGTGGGGGCTTGTCGCCGTTGCCCTGCTTGCGGTGGTAATCGCTTTGCGCGCAGTTCTGGAGGAGGAAACGCTCAAGGCAGAGCTCGACGGCTATGCCGGCTACGCGGCCAAAGTCCGTTACCGGCTCATTCCCCTCATATGGTAGCTCTGGCCGGAAAGCGGCTCTTCATCTTTCGGCCCTAACTTTTTCCACTAATGGCATGGCTGCAGGCGCGAAGCCGAAAGGCTCCACGTCCTGGCCTGACATGGCATACTGACCCTAACCAGGAAGGAGTGCAGGGTTTCACATGTCGAGGGTCACTAGTGCTGCTCTCGCCGCATGTCTGCTCGCGGCATGGCTCACGGGCTGTAGCTATACTGAGCCCGCGCCCCGCGACTTCACGCTTGTGGGCCAGCGCCCTGCCAAGGCGCAAGAAGCCGGCAACGCGCTCCCGGCCGCCGAGGCTGCCTGCAAGCAGGACACCAAGACCAAGGGCATGGCCAACATGCTTGCCATTTTCTCGCGCTTCCGCCCTGGCTCTGCCGACAAGGATTACATCGCCTGTATGAAGGCGCGCGGTTACGAGGTGACACAGTAGCCAGGAACCCACTCTCCGCTGCGGCTTAAGGCCCAGCAAACGCCTCTACAAACGGCCTTAATCCGGGTATAGGTTCGCCGCTTAGAGATGCCTTCCGCGCGGTTTGATCGGGGCGGCCGATCCACCGGGTGGTTTTGCACGCGAGGTCGGGGCAGTTGCGGGACATTCTCCAGGGTAATCGGGCCAAGCTCATCGACTGGCTGAAGATCGATTCCTGGATCGACTCAGGCCTCTACAACTCGTGGACCCGTTTCCTCGACTGGTGGAGCGGTTACTCCTCCTTCTTCAACAAGTTCGAGGTGAAAGGTTTCGTCCGCGCTCTGAACGAGCTCGCCTGCGAAGGGCTCACGCTCGGCGCGGGCGCTCTCCTCGTGCTCGCAGCCTTCGCGCTCCCGGCCTTCGAAATCGCGCAAGGCAAGATGAACCTCTCCGACGAGTACAGCGTCACCTTCCTCGATCGCTACGGCAACGAGATCGGCAAGCGCGGCCTGCTGCGCGACGACTCCGTGCCACTCGACGAGATTCCCGACGTCATGATCAAGGCAACCCTCGCCACCGAGGACCGGCGCTTCTTCGAGCATTTCGGCGTCGACGTCATGGGCACATTCCGGGCGCTAGCCGCCAACGCCCGTCATGACACTGTGGTGCAGGGCGGTAGCTCCCTCACCCAGCAGCTCGCCAAGAACATGTTCTTGTCGCCCGAGCGCTCGCTCAGCCGAAAGATCAAAGAGGCGATCATCGCCGTCTATCTGGAGAACCACTACACCAAGGCCGAGATCCTCAAGCTTTATTTCGATCGCGCCTATCTCGGCGGCGGCTCCTATGGCGTCGAGGCGGCGGCGCAATATTATTTCGGCAAGTCGATCCGCGACGTGAACCTCGCCGAAGCAGCCATGCTTGCAGGCATGTTCAAGGCGCCGACGCGCTATGCACCGCACGTCAATCTCGCCGCCTCGCGCGCCCGGGCCAACGAAGTCTTGAGCAACATGGTTGAGGCCGGCTTCATGAGCGAGGGCCAGGTTTATGGCGCCCGCATGAACCCAGCCAAGATCGTCGAGCGCGGAGAGTCGCAAACCCCCGACTATTTCCTGGACTGGGCTTTCGAGGAAGTGCAGCGGATTATGCACGGCAAGGAGGACCACATCCTCGTCGCCCGCACGACGGTGGACACCGCCTTGCAAAGGATGGCTGAAGACGCGCTCGAGGGAACCATCGCCCAATCAGGCCGCGCCCGTCATTTCGAGCAAGGCGCCATGGTGGTGATGGAGACCGATGGTGCGGTGCGCGCGCTGGTCGGCGGCAAAGACTATGGCGAGAGCCAGTTCAATCGCGCCACGCACGCTTATCGCCAGCCGGGCTCGTCCTTCAAGCCCTACGTCTATATCACCGCGTTCGAGACCGGAAAGTACACGCCAAAGACCGTCGTGAGCGGCGGAGGTGCCGCTTGCGGCCACTGGGCGCCTAAGAATTTCGCCGCCGGCGAGAGCAACACCATGGCGCTGCATGATGCGCTTGCCCATTCGATCAATACGATCGCGGTGAAGGTCTCGCTCGATGTTGGGCGCGACAAGGTGCTCGAGACCATGAGGAAACTCGGCATCACGCGCCTGAAGAAGACCTGCTCACTCGCGCTTGGCGATCAGGGCCTGACGCCGCTCGAACACACGGAAAACTATGCGGTGTTCGCATCCGGTGGCCTCGACGTTCGTGCCTACGCCATCGAAGAGATCCGTGGGCTGGCGAGTGAGGAGATGCTCTACAATCACGACCGCGATGAGCCACCGCGCAAGCAGATCTTCTCCCGCAAATCGGTCGAGATGCTGAACACCATGCTGCAACAGGTGGTCACCGGCGGAACCGGCCGTGCAGCGCAGCTCGACTTTACCTATTCCATCGGCAAGACCGGAACGAGCTCGGCATTCCGTGATGCGTGGTTCATGGGCATCACCGGCCAGTACGTGGCCGGCATTTGGCTCGGCAACGACGATTTCACCCCGATGTCGCGCGTCACAGGCGGCAGCTTCCCGGCTCAGACCTGGCATACCTTCATGGTCGCTGCGCACGACACCGACAACATCCCGCAGATTCCCGGCATCGAGGTTCATCCGGTGCAAGCGGCTGAGCAGGCGCGTATCGCCGCGGCCGCGGCGCAGAATGCTACGACCGCCGCCGAGCAGGCTCCCGCTCCGCCGCCCGAAAGTGTCAAGGACATGTCGCAGGCGACACGGGAGGTCCTCGACAAGATCAGCGCGCTGCTCAAGGACGCACGGCGCCTCACGCCGAGCGACGCAAGCAAACCGGACCGCGCCGAGGCTCCGGCCTCTCCGGCGACGCAGCAGGCATCGAAGCCCAGTCTCGCTTCGGCCAGCAATGGCGAAACTCAGCCGCAGCCGGCCGCGGGTCCCCCCGCGACGGCTGAGCCGCAGACCGCTCTATCCATCGGAAAGGACGATGCTGCGCCAGCTCCCCGTTAGAGGGGGCGCCACGGGATTATCGCAACGGACGCCCACCGCTTGACCAGTGCGCTGACCAATCCGCCGTTTGTGCTCTCCTCCGCGGCCACGACCCGTCGCGAAGAGGAAGTCAGCCATTCCATGCGGGATCTCGCTTACTTCATCGGGACTTTCGCGGTTGCGCTTTTCCTCGGAATTGGATCGGCCTGGTACATGATCGAGTACGGCTTGCCCCTCACGACGACGAAAGTCGGCCCCTGGTCGGGTTGGGACAGCGAGGGCAAACCTGACGCCGATCCCTATACCAAAGCTCATGTGGCGCGCAGTGGCAGGCTTCCGCTTTCGTCAACCGTCGCCCGCTACTTCATGGCGCGGACCGACAGCAACGGCCACACCCTGACCTCGTCCTGCGAGTACGCAATCAATGGTTCGCCGATCAATGCGCGATGGTGGTCAATTGCGCTTTACGACGAATATGGCGGCCTGATCGAGAATCCCACCGGGCGCTACAGCTTCAACAGCGAGGAGTTGCTGCGCCACTCCGATGGAACATTTCGCATAAATCTCGCGAGCAAGCCACGCCCCGAGAACTGGCTGCCAAGCGGGACAGAAGGTCAGAGCTTGATCCTGCTGCTGCGTATCTACAGCCCGCGCGAAACCGACTCGCTGGGAATCGGATTGGTGCCGCCCGAACGGCTGCCGAAGATCGAGCGAAAATCATGCGAGTAAGAATCCCCGGCATCTATATTGTGCTCGGCCTTGTGCTCGCCGGGCTCATCCATATTGTGGCTGTGCTCACGTTGCCGATGCTTGCGCCCAAGAACGCACACGCAAGACTTGCCGCGCTCGGGCCTGCCAACACCATGATCGAGCTCCCCGAGGCAGCACCGGGCCATCAAGTGATGCCGATGATGGCGCCGGATGTGCGTTACGCCTTCTGCCGCTTTGATCTCGCCAACGGGCCGGTGCGGCTCAAGGCGACCGTGCCCGACGACCTTTGGCTCATTGCGCTCTACACGCGCGAAGGAGACAATTTCTATTCGGTCGCCGGCGCGGACATGAAGCGGTCCGACATCGATCTCGTGATCACTGGCGCCGATCAGACGGTTGAAGAGGCCGGAGTCGACGCTCCAGAAAGCTCCGATGAAGTGGTGGTGGTGAATTCGCCGGTAACCGAAGGGATCGCTCTTATTCGCGCGCCCCTTGTCGGACCAAGCCGCTCCGCTCGTGCCGAGCAGGCTCTCAAGACCACCTTCTGCGGTCTCTACGCCAAGGCAGGCTGAAGACTGCTTACGACTTCTTGCGCGCGCGTTGCACGCGCCGGCGGGTTGGCGCTCCGCTCTGCCGCGGACCGTTCCCCGAAGCGCGCCGATCGATCCTTACCCCAGGAAAGATGATGATTTCGCCGAGCGAGCCCTGCACAGAGCGGGTGATCCGGTTTGCGGCCTCCTCGCTGCGGCGGAATTCCAGGATGACGGCCATTCTTAGTCTCCAAGCTCGCTCTCGGGCCGTTTGCCCGGGCAATATTAAGGCGCGGGTAATGTTAACGAACTGCTAACCCCTGCCCTCCTCTTCGCCTGTCTCCACTGCGGCTTCGTCGAGAAAATGGCGACCCCCTTTGTCTTCGACTTCGATGATCCATAGGTCAGGGTCGAAGTCCATCTGGCGGGTGAGATATCCCTGCACCTCGGCGAGGCTGACTGCCTTGGCTCCGAAGCAGCTCACCCATCGACGCTCCGACTCCGTTCCAGTCAGGCCAGCCGGCGCAGGGCCGTAAAGAAAGACCGTGCCGTCGAGGCGGTCGATGCAGATGAAGATGGCGCCGGCAGCCTCGTCACCGCGCCGCACGATTACGACGGGAACGCCTTGCGCTTGGCAGCGGCGCAAATAGGCCCTGACCCAAATCTCGCTTTTGATGCGCATTCGACGACCTCTCGCCTAGCTTAGCGCCCGGCGGCGGTCTTCGTCAGGTCATGTCCGGTGAGGCGCTTCAGTTCGCGCAGGAGCTCGGACGTGATGCGGCCGGTCTCGGCCAGCTTGCGATCGCGTTGAAACGCCATGATGGCGCGAGTAGTCGCGTCTCCCATTCCGCCGTCTGCGCGCCCCGGGGCATAGCCAAGATCGGCAAGCGTCTGCTGCACCGACTTGACGGTGGCATTCACCTTCGACTTCGCCGTCGAAGCCGTTGCTTGTTTGGATGTGGTGTCGGCCGTTTCCGTCTTGAGCTTGGCAGGGCCGTTCGCGCCGTCTTTGATGGATCCGGTCGTGCTGCCGGATGGCAGGCTTGCGCCGAGTAGGATATGGCGCAGCAACTCGTCGCTCGCGACGCCAGTGACGGGAAGGCCCTGGCTCTTTTGATACGACGAGATGGCCGCACGGGTCTTGTCGCTCGGCTTGCCGTCGATCGGCCCGACATCGAAGCCTCGCGTCGCAAGCTCGCGCTGCACAGCCCGCAACAGAAGGTCCGAAGCACCCGGCTCGATATTCAGCGGAGGCAGATCGGTGCTGACAGGCGGAAGCTTCGCCGTATCGGTGGGCGCGTTAACCGATGTGGTTGCAACCTGTCGCGGCCGCGAAGAGCCTGCGACAGGAATGCCATGAAGGTCTTGCAGATAAAGCGCGTTGTAAATGATGCATCCCGTGAGCCCGATGAAGGCCAGGAATACGAGCCGCGCCGGTAATACGCCCATCGTCACGCTGAACTTTAGAGGTCCCAACAAGCAGGAGCGTGCCTGCCCCTGCGGTGACCATCTTGGCGTCCGAAGCTAAAGAGAGTGCTAAGCCCACTGTCCTTTTCAAACGCCCGATTGTGCTTCACCATTCGGTCACGCGGCCGACACAGTGGCGGTCTTGGGCGATGTCTCGACCGATTCGGAGCGGCCGGTGAGCGGTAGCGTGATCGTGGCGGTCGTGCCTTTGCCCAGCGTGCTCCTAAGCTCAAGCTTGCCTCCGTGGAGCTTTGCCAGACCTTTGACCACTGACAGACCGAGTCCTGCGCCCTCACAGCTCGCGTCACGGGAGTTGCTCGCCTGCACGAAGGGATTGCCGAGCTTGGGAAGCTCCGCTGCGGCGATGCCGACACCGTTGTCAGTCACCGCGATCTCGACGGTGCCATTTAACGCTCGCGCCGAAACGCGCACAGAACCGCCGGGATTCGTAAACTTGATGGCGTTGGAGATCACATTGAGCAGCATCTGCTTGCAGGCGCGCCTGTCGGCTGCGAGCGCAGGAAGAACCGGTGCCACCTCGACCATCAGCGTGAGTTGTTTCTGCTCTGCAGTGTGGCGCATGACGTCGCAGCACGACTCCACCAGCGACGCCAGGTCGACAGGCTCTTTGACGATCTTGAATTTCCCGGTCTCGATCTTCGAGATGTCCAAGATGTCGTTGACCACGTTCAAGAGGTGCTCGCCGCTTTCATGAATGAGATGCGCGTAGTCGCGATACCGGCCTTCGCCAAGAGAGCCGAAGAGTTCGCGATTAAGGATTTCTGAGAAGCCCATGATCGAATTGAGGGGCGTGCGCAGCTCGTGACTCATGTTGGCGAGGAACTGCGTCTTTATGCGATTTGCGCTATCGGCCTCATCGCGTGTTCGCACGAGCTCGGCTTCTTGGTTCTTGCGGTCTGAGATGTCGCGCGTGACCGCAACGATCGACAGGCGCTTGAGCCCCGCGCCATGGGCACCACGCATTGGACGGCAATGCATCTCGGCCCACACATAGCGCGCGGTTTCGATCCCGCCAGCATGGCGGACCCTGAGCTCGACGGCTGTCGGCGCGTTGTTGGCAAGGCACTGCGAGAGGGCCGTGAGATATGCGGGACGATCGGCCACATGCACCCGCTCGAAAAGTCCATCTCCGAGGACTTTTTGGGTCGGCTCGCCGAGAAGCTGCTTCGCGCCGAGTGAGGCGAACAACACGCGCCCTTTCTCGTCATGACGAGTGATCATGTCGCTCACGTTGTCGACGAGCAGCCGGTAAAGTTCGTCGCCGGGGAGGACTGCATTCTCGGAGCGCCTCTGCACAAGCTGCGCCGCCATCACCATCGTCATCGCCATCGCTGCGGCGTAGGCCGTGGCAGTCATGGCGCCGATCAAGCCAAGGATAATCGGTGAGAGCGGTCCGGGCTCCACTGGCCGCGTATAGCCGAACCATGCGGCCGTTCCGAGGATGGCGAGGCCAAGTCCTGCGGCTAGGGTAGCGAAGCCAAGGATTCGGCGATCACCGCTCAGCCCTCCCTGCAATGGGACGGCGACCAGCCACGGGATCAGCCACGAGCCCAGGCCGCCGGTAAGCCAGGTGCAATAGGTGACCACGCCTGCGAAGTTCGCCACGGAAAGGAGCTGAGCCGCAGGCAATCGCCCGGTCCTTGACAGGAAGACCGCGACGGCGATGGGCGACAGGAGCCAAAGGAAGGCAATGGCGCTCGAGAGCGACGGCTTGCCGACGATCACGAGGTAGACGGGAAAGACGCATAGCGCGAGCAGTCCGCTCAGCACATGCGAGGCTATGAAGGTTTGCTGGCGGGCGGCGGCCAGCGAATTGCCGCGGACCGATTCATGCACGAGCGAGCTGAAATAGGCAGCAAGCCCATGCACAGTCTCTCGATCAAACACGCGCTCTTCGCAGTGGACGGGCCGCTGCGTCCCCGATGGTCTTGGTTGTGCATATCAGAGCGCGCTTAAAGAAGCTTAAAACGGAGCAACGCCACGTGCCGCGCTCATTGAATCGAGACGTGTCGCCAATCGGCGGTCGCAAGGGCAAATTCCTAAACTTAGAATCGATTCCGCAGCAAATTAATAACCAGTTACTCTGGAATATTACTAAAAGGCTAATCTTATGATCGGCAGAATCGACCAGAATTTTCGATTCCAATTTTAGCGAATGCGGTGAAACTCCCTTATTTTCTCTGCGCTATAGTGCCAGCCTCTAGGGGAACGATAGCGGCGCCAAAGCCGCACGCGTCTAAACAGAGAGGGCATGGCAATGAGGTTTCTTATCCGCGCAGCCTTTTGGCTGATGATTCTTATCCTGTTGCTGCCAAGCGACGACAAGCAGCGGAGCGAGGTGTACGGCACCGCCGAGGCGGCCGTGAAGGATGTGTCGGGCTTCTGCGAGCGAAATCCGGAGCCCTGTGCCAAAGGCCGCGACGTCATCGACGTATTCATGCAGAAGGCTGAGTTTGGCGCGCATCTCCTGATGAACTTCATCAATGAGCGCAGCCAAGGCGGCAGCGACGAGCCTGGCGCGACCTGGCCGAGCACGGGCTCCGAGGGCCAAAGCGCGGCTGCGCCCGCGAGCTGGGAAACTGGTGCGTCGCAGGACACGCTGATCCCGGCCGATCGCGAGGCTGACTGGTCGGGCCCTGACGCCTCCGGCACGTAAGGCCTAGGACAACGACAAGAGTTTGGCGGCCCCCCCGCCTGCCTGGGGCGCGCATCCGAGAAGGTTATGCCCTTTCCCTCCCGGATTGCGCGCCCCGCTCTCTTTGGCAAATCGGACCGATGGCGGTCGCAGCCACGTCCATTTCTGCCTATATTGGAGTCATGGATACGCTTACCGATACGCGCCAAATCCCGAGATTCGACGAGATCCGCGCCGACTTCGAGTTCCTCGACGACTGGGAGGACCGCTATCGCTACGTGATCGAGCTCGGGCGCAGGCTTGAGCCCCTGCCCGAGTGCGAGCGCTCGGCAGCGAACAAGGTGCAGGGCTGCGTGAGCCAGGTCTGGCTCTCGACCAAAGTCGATCCTAATGGCGGCAGCCCGCGACTGAGCTTCGTCGGCGACAGCGACGCCCATATCGTGCGCGGCCTGATCGCGATTCTCTTCGCGCTCTACTCCGGTAAGACGGCTCAGGACATCATCAGCATCGACGCGCCGCATACACTCGGGCTGTTGCATCTCAAGGAGCATCTCACCCCACAGCGCTCCAATGGCCTGATGGCCATGGTGAAGCGCATCAGGAGCGACGCCGAGTCTGCCCTCGCGCAGCGCACTATCCATTAGACTCCGTTTCGTGCCAGTTCTTTCCGTGCCAAGCATCGAGGGTTGGGCGGTAGTCGTCGGTGCCCCAATGGCGCAGGCCGGTCCTCTTGTGGACAGCGGCGTCATCAGGCGCGATCAACCCGTAATGTTTGGCAAGTCTTGTCAGCGCGATTTGCAGTGCGACCTTGCCGGCGCGTGAGGGCCAGCCGTTCGTTTTCTCGGCCTCCTCTAGCCCTTTTAGCTCGCAGCAGATATCGACCAAGATGCCTGAGACCTCGGGCCCGACCGCCATAAGCGCGCGCATCACGCGTTCCTTGGCGGCGATCACCTCATCCCGGAGCGCAGCGGCATTCGACGGCGCGCCGCGTCGCGCGCGGTCTTGCGGTGCCAACGCCGACCAATTCGAGGTTACCCGCGGGCTCATATGGGAGAACCACTAGTCCACAAGATGTATCGTCAAATTAATTCATTAAAATCCATATATTAGCCAAATGATCCTTCAGGAGTGCTTATCGGGCAACATTGGGGGCAACATCTTCCAAATTTCGAGCCGCGGAGCGCAATTTCTGTTTCTGTGAGATCGGCTCGGTGGAGGGCATAAAGCAGCAAATACGGGCCCAACTTCAACCCAAATACCGGATATTACCTGGCTGCAGATGGCGGCTGGTATTTCTGCCGCTAGACGGCGGGATCCCGTACCAAATTGGGGAAGTCAC
>Ga0207657_10000182_pt1 | contig 65095 bp, 70 predicted proteins | sample KBSC33metaG_FD_184316 | JGI IMG/M metagenome (GOLD analysis project Ga0207657, IMG submission 184316) | Corn rhizosphere microbial communities from Kellogg Biological Station, Michigan, USA - KBS C3-3 metaG (SPAdes) (version 2) | ecosystem: Host-associated > Plants > Roots > Rhizosphere > Soil ...
GAACCGGAACTGCTTGCGCTGAACGGCATGGCCGCGTCGCTCGGCAAGCGCGCGGCGATCACCATCCGCGTCAATCCGGATGTCGATGCGAAGACCCACGCCAAGATCACCACCGGCACTTCGGAAAACAAATTCGGTATTCCATGGAGCCGCGCGCGCGAGGCCTACAAGCTCGCAGCGTCCCTGCCCGCGCTGCAGATCGTCGGCGTGGATGTGCATATCGGCAGCCAGATCACCGAGCTTTCACCGTTCGAAGCCGCCTTTGCGCGCGTCGCCGATCTGGTGAGGAGCTTGCGGGATGACGGGCACACGATCAGCCGCATCGATCTGGGCGGCGGGTTGGGCGTGCCTTACGCACCCACCGATCCCGCGCCACCCGCGCCCGAACTCTATGGCGCGGCCGTTTCAAAAGCGGTTGCCGGGCTGGGCTGCGAACTTATCCTGGAGCCGGGCCGCCTGATCGCGGCCAATGCGGGCGTGCTGGTTGCGCGCGTGACCTATGTGAAAGAAGGCGAGGCGCGAAAATTCCTCATTCTCGATGCGGGCATGAACGATCTCATCCGCCCCGCCATGTACGACGCCCATCACGAAATCGTGTCGGTGCGCGAAGGCACGGGCGGTTCCCTTTATGATGTCGTGGGACCGGTCTGCGAATCCTCCGACCTTTTCGGGCGCGACCGGCGTTTACCGGAAATGAAAGACGGCGATCTGGTGGCCATTCTGACCGCCGGCGCCTATGGCGCCGTGATGGCTTCCGCTTACAATGCCAGGCCGCCCGCAGCCGAAGTGCTGGTTCGGGGCAAGGAATGGGCGGTCGTGCGCCCCAGAATGAGCGATGACGAACTTATCGGACTTGATCGCATCCCCGGATGGCTCGCGCCTTAGGCGCGAGGCGCGTCACGCCGAGGCGTTCATCCGCCGCGCGCGGCTCACCATCCTGTGGGAGCGGGTATGGCCGAAGCTGTGGCCCGCCAGCGGTATCGTGGGCGTATTCGTCGCCGCGGCGCTGCTTAATCTTTTCACCTATATGCCCTGGTGGGCGCATACGCTGCTGCTGCTCGGCGCGGTGGGCGCGGCGGGCCACTATCTTTATCGAAACTTCCAGAATTTCCGCGGGCCGACATGGCAGGAGGGCGCGCGCCGCGTCGAACGCGATTCCACCCTCGCGCACCGGCCCATCACCGAACAGAACGATCTGCTGGTTGCAGGCGCAGGCGATACCTATGCCGAGGCGCTGTGGCGGGCGCATATGCGTGCGATGCTGGCGCGCATCGGCAAGCTGCGCGTGGCGCTGCCCTCGCCGCAACTGGCCAAGCGCGATCCCTATGCGATCCGCTTTGTCATCCTGCTGGCGCTGATCGCGGGCGTGATCGTCGCGGGATCGGATTGGAAGAACCGCCTCGCCTTCGCGCTGTCGCCGGCGGCAGGTTCGGGCAGCGCATCGGCCACGGTCGATGCCTGGATCAATCCGCCCGCCTATACGGGATTGCCGCCGATCTATCTGAAAGCGGGCGCGCAGAATTCGGGCGTCATCCGCGTGCCGGTGAATTCCGAACTTGTCGTGCGCGTGCATCGCTCCGGCGTGACGCCCGACATCGTGCTGACGCCGGCGAGCGGCCATCGCCCGAAGGTTTCCGCGAATGGCGACGAATACGCCACCAACACGATCCTGCGCGCGGATGAGAACATCTATGTGCGCGCCGGCGGGCGGGCGTTGGGAAACTGGCGCACGCAAATCATTCCCGACGAAGCGCCGCATATCGTCTTCGCGCAGCCGCCGTCCAAGACCGAACATGATGCGGTGAAGCTCTCCTTCTCCGCCGCCGATGACTATGGCGTGGTTTCCGCGCGCGCGTTGATCAAGCCGCTCAAGGGCAGCCGCGTGCTGGCGGTGGATTTGCCGATCGACGCCTCCGCCAAGACGATCAAGCAGACGGTCTATCGCGACCTGACGGAAAATCCGCTCGCCGGTCTGGACGTGACGATCACGCTGGAAGCGAAAGACGGCGCGGGGCAGACGGCGCACAGCAAGCCCATGCGCTTTACCCTGCCCGCGCGCGTGTTCACCAACCCCCTCGCGCGCGCGCTGATCGAACAACGGCAAAATCTCGCCGCCGGCAAAGCCCACGCCAAGCCGGTGACGCTGGCGACCTTGAACGCGCTCACCATCGCGCCGGACAAATTCTATTCCGATCAGACAAAGCTCTATCTCGTCCTGCGCTCGACATACTGGATGCTGCATGAAGCGCGCACCGGCCAGGACATCGCGCGCGTGCAGGATCTTCTGTGGCAGACGGCCATGGCGCTGGAAGGCAATGGCGCGATCAACGCCGCCGCCGAACTGCGCCGCACCGCCGAAGCCCTGGCGCAGGCGATGCAGCAGGGCGCGCCGCAAAGCGTGATCGACGCACTGATGCAGCGCTACAACCAGGCGCTTCAGCGCTATCTGCAGGCGATGGCGAAGAACGCGCAAGCGTCCAACGGCCCGCCGCCGCCGGGCACCAAGGTCATCACGCCCGACGACATCGAGAAGATGATGAAACTCATCCAGCAGCTTGCGCAAAGCGGCTCGCGCGACGCGGCAGCGAAGATGCTGGCGATGCTCCAAAGCCTGCTTGAAAACATGCAGATGTCCGGCGGAAGCGGCGGCGGCGGCCAGGGCGACAAGGCGATGTCGGACGCCATTCAAGGTCTGTCCGATCTGATGGGCCGGCAAAGGCAGCTCATGGACAAGACCTATCGCGAAGGCCAGGACGCGGGCGATCCCAAGGATGGCGGCGGCAAAGGCCTGTCGCAGCAGCAGGGCAAGCTGCGCGACGATCTGAATGCGCTTCTGAAGGGCCTCGGCGACAAGGGCAAGGCCGCGGGGAAGAATTTCGGCGAAGCCGGCAAGGATATGGGCCAGGCGCAAGGCCAGCTCGGCGCGAAATCCTTCGACGATGCGGGCAAATCCGAACAGCAGGCGCTGGACGCCATGCGCAAAGGCACCGCGGCGCTCGCGCAGGCCTTGATGCAGCAGCAAAGCGGGCAAGGCATGAAGCCGGGCGGTCAGAACGGCAATGAAGATCCGCTGGGGCGCGAAAACGGCGCGCAAGGCAGCATCAATGGCGGCAAGATTCCCGACAAGGATTCACTGGCGCGCGCGCGCGCGATCCTGCAGGAGCTGCGCAAACGCGCGGGCGAAACCGGACGCCCGAAAGAAGAGCTCGATTATCTGGATCGGCTGTTGAAGGAGTTCTAGGCGATGGCGGCGATGTAAGGCAGGCCGCGATCGGCACCGACATCGTCCATGCCATATCCGACCAGAAAGCCTCGTGTGCCGGCGAACAATGCGCGATCGGCGACCATCACCGCATCGTCGCGCATCTTGTCCACCGCCACCGCCGTCATCACCGCCGCAGCTTCCGCATTGATCAAAAGCTCTTTTGCTTTCGCCAACGTGTGCCCGCCATCGAGCACGCCGTCGATGAGAAGCACGGTCTTGCCGTGAATGCGTTCGGTGGGACCGACCAATACGGCAATCTCGCCGCCGGTGCGCTTGTCCGCATAAGAGCGCAGCCAGAGGAATTCGATCGGCAGCGACAAGCCTTCCCGCGCCAGGGCGCGCAGAAGATCGGCAGCGAAGACAAACGCGCCCGCCAGAATGGCCACCGCGAAATCCGGCTTGAGCGGCGCTTGCGCGATTTGGCGCGCGACAACATCCAGGCGCGCGCGGATATCGGCTTCGCTGTGCAGGACGGCCGTCACTCTTTGCCATCCGCGAAGCGCAATTCGACATGGCGCGTCGCCGATGGCGGGTTTGACAGACGCGTGCGGAAGCCGACCGCTTGTCCCGGCGCCAGAGCATGGCTCGACGGCGCAAAGCTCCAATCGTAGATCGCGCGCTTGTTCGCATCGCTGAGCGTCACACGCAGCGGCGGCACATCGAGCTTCTTGCCCGTCACGTTCACCACCTTGCCGGTGATGACCAGAACCGGTTGTCCATCTTCGGTCTGGTTCGTGTGGCGAACATCGGCGAAATCCAGGCCGCGCATATTCACCGCCATGCCGAGCCGGGAGAACAACGATGCGGATTGCGGCCAGATGCCGACGATCTGCGAACGGTAGTTCGCCGCCGACCAGCCGATCACCAGGATGACGACGACCAGCGCGGCCCAGCCCAGCATCACCAGCACGGCGCCCATGCCGCGCTTTGCCGGGCTTTCCGGCGCATCCAGATGGAAATCGTCCTCCGCCGCATCGTCTTCCACGGCCGGGGCACGCCAGGACGGTTGCGGTGCCTCCGCTTCGGTCTCCGGCTCGGCCACGGGGACAGGCTCGGACTCCGGCGGCGGATTGAAGATGGTCTCTTCGATCTCCGCCTGGCCTGCTTCGGCAGCCTGATGCCAGACATGGCCGCATTTCTTGCAGCGGACCTTGCGCCCCTCGGCGGGGAATTGCGTCCCGTCGACTTCGTAGCGGGCGGCGCAGTTGGGACAGACCAGAATCATGAAGTGCTTATAACCAATCGCCCGAAAAATAGGTTTAACGCAGACGCCCCGGCAAGCGATGGTAAGGGCTGATTCCCGCCTTTATGGTCCCGCCCCATGATCCGCTTCGAAAATGTCGGCATGCGCTATGGGCCGGGGCCGGAAGTTCTGCGCGACGTCACGTTCCAGCTCGAGCCGGGCACTTTCACCTTCCTCACCGGGCCATCCGGCGCGGGCAAATCGACGCTGCTGAAGCTGCTCTACCTGGCCGAGGCGCCCAGCCGGGGGCTCATCACCCTGTTCGGGACCGATCTCGCCACGGCGCGGCGCTCCGCTTTTCCCGCGCTGCGCCGCCGTATCGGGGTGGTGTTCCAGGACTTCCGCCTGCTCTCCCATCTGTCAGCTTTTGACAATGTGGCGCTGCCCCTGCGCCTCGCCGGCCGCAAGACCGACGACTACATCCGCGACGTGGAAGAGCTTTTGAACTGGGTGGGCCTGGGCGACCGCATGAACGCCAAGCCGCCGACATTGTCGGGCGGTGAACAGCAGCGCGTCGCCATCGCGCGCGCAGTGGTGGGCCAGCCCGATCTGCTTTTGGCCGACGAACCGACGGGCAATGTCGATCCGGAAATCGCGCAACGGCTCATCCGCCTGTTCGGGGAACTCAACCGTTTGGGCACCACTGTGCTCATCGCCACCCATGACCGCGGCCTGATCGAACGCTCGCGCTCGCGCGAGATGCGGCTGGTCGATGGACGCCTTGTCGAATTGAGGCGCGGATGAGCGACAAGCAACGCGTGCGCGGCCGCATCCTGCCGCGCGAAAAAGGTGCAGCCCCGCTCGACGTGGTGATCGCGGTGATGGCGTTCCTCGCCGCGCTGGCGCTGGGCGCATCCCTGCTCGCGGACCGGCAAGCGGAAAGCTGGCGCGAAGGACTGGCGGGACGGCTGACCGTGCAGATCCTGCAGCCGGAGCATCCGACATCGTCGCGCAATCTCGATACGGAAACCGAAGCGGCGCTGCAGATCCTGCGCGGCACGCACGGCATCCTGACGGTCACGCCCATGTCGGACGCCGATGCGACCAAGCTTGTCGAACCGTGGCTCGGCGCGGATGCGATGGTGAAAGACCTTCCGCTGCCGCGCCTGATCGATGCGACCATCGTGCCCGGCGAACATGTCGATTTCGCGCAGCTCACCACAAGGCTGCAAACCGTGGCGCCCGATTCCAACGTGGACGATCACACGCGCTGGATTTCGCGGCTGCAGAATCTCGCCAACACGATCATCTATGCGGCCTACGCCATTCTCGCGCTGATCGCCGTGGCGACAGCGGCGGCGGTGGCGTTCGCCACGCGCGCGGGGCTCGAAGCGCATCATGACATCGTCGCCCTGCTGCACCAGATGGGTGCGCATTCCGGGTTCATCGCGCGCGCCTTCGAATGGCATTACCTGCTTTCGACATTGGCGGCCTCGGCCGTCGGCGCGGGCCTGGCCGCGATCGCGTTTCTGGCCGCGGGCGGGCTGGAATTCGCGGGCGTCGAGCCAGTCCCATTTCTGCCGCCATTGGGACTTAACCCTCAGGAACTGGTTTGGCTTTTGGCGGTGCCGCTCGTCTCCGCAATCATTGCCTGGGCCACGGCCCGGCTATCGGTGCTGGCGGTTCTGCGCGAAATCTACTGAGTCTTTTCACGCGGACGTCAATATTTTCTTGGGCGGCCGCATGGTCCAATCTGCACCCCGGGAGCGGCGGGACGAGAATGGAAAAATCGGGAAACTGGCTGGTGAAGCTGGGCGTGGCACTTCTGGTCGCCTACACGCTCGGTTTTGTGCTGTTCGCGCTGACGCTGCCGCAGGCGCCCGCTACGCTTCCGCGTGCCGATGGAATCGTGGCGCTGACCGGGGGCGATGCGCGGCTCGATGCCGCCGACAAATTGCTGGAGAAGGACGCGGCCAAGCGGCTTCTCATCAGCGGCGTCAATCCCGGCACCACCAAGGCGGATTTGAAGAAGATCGCGCATGGCGGGCGGCGTTTCGATTGCTGCGCCGATCTCGGCTTTCGCGCGACGAGCACGCATGGCAATGCCGACGAAGCGAGCGGATGGGTGCGACACCACGGTTACAACAGCATCATCGTGGTGACGGCGAATTACCACATGCGCCGCAGCCTCAACGAATTCGCCGCCGACATGCCCGGCGTGCGGCTGGTCGCCTATCCCGTCAATCCGCAAGGGCTGGACCTGGACGGCTGGTGGCGCGATCCGCATGCGCTGCACCTGCTCAACAGCGAATACGCCAAATATCTCGCCAGTCTCGTCATCACCCGCTTCGTGCATAGCGGCTGAGGCTTCGATGGTTTTCGTCCGATCGCTGTTGTTCTTCATCTGGTTCATCGCGGCCTCTGTGCTGCTGATGGGCGGCTTCGTCTGGGTCCTTCTCCTGCCGCGTCCGTTCACGGTGCAGCTTTCCAAGATGTGGAGCCGCTTTCTTCTGTTCGGGCTGAAATATATCGCGGGGCTGGATTACGAAGTGCGCGGCCCGATCCCGCATGGCGGCGTGCTGGTGGCCTCCAAGCATATGAGCATGTGGGACACCGTCACGCTCTACCTGCTGCTCGACGACGCCAGCACGGTGCTGAAACGCGAGCTGCAACGCATTCCGTTTTACGGCTGGTACATCTGGAAAGCGGGCGTCATTCCGATCGACCGCGACGGCAAGGCAAGCGCGATGCGCAAGATGATCGCCGAGGCGCGCGCGATGCTGAACGCCGGACGCGACATTCTGATTTTTCCCGAAGGCACGCGGAAGAAGCCTTATGCGGCGCCCGACTACAAACCCGGCGTGGCGGGTCTCTACGCACAGCTTGGCGTGCCCTGCATTCCGGTAGCGCTGGATTCGGGCCTGTTCTGGACAGGCTTCATCAAGAAGCCGGGCAAGATCGTGGTCGAATTCCTGCCCCCGATTCCGGCGGGGCTGAAGCGGGCGGAATTCATGGCGGCGCTGGAAGAGCGCATCGAAACCGGGACCATGAAACTTCTGGCGGAAGGCCGCCAAATTCTTGCTTCCAAAGGGCTTTCTTGATTCTTTTGGTTAAGAACGGATAGCGAACATTCATTGACTTTCGCAGGCTGAAGCGTTATCTCTTTGAGCCGCTCGCAAAGCGGTTCGACTGAGGCGCTATGAGCGATATTTCTCGCCAGATCTGGGACATGAAGTACCGGCTGAAGCAGCCGGACGGCACGCCCGTGGACGGCGACATCGCCTCCACCTGGGCGCGCGTCGCGCTCGCCGCCGCCCGCGCCGAAGCGCCGGACAATCAGCGCAAGGCTGCGCTGCAATTCGCCGCTGCGCTGGCGGGTCACAAATTCCTTCCCGCCGGACGCATTCTCGCCGGTGCCGGCGCGGATCGTTCGGTCACGCTGTTCAATTGCTTCGTCATGGGCGCGATTCCGGACTCGATGGATGGAATCTTCTCTGGGCTTCGTGAAGCCGCGCTGACGCTGCAGCAAGGCGGCGGTATCGGCTACGACTTCTCGACCTTGCGCCCCAAAGGCGCGCTGGTGAAGGGCGTGGGCGCGGACGCCTCCGGCCCCGTGTCCTTCATGGAGGTGTGGGACGCGATGTGCCGCACCATCATGAGCGCCGGATCGCGGCGCGGCGCGATGATGGCAACGCTGGCCTGCGATCATCCCGACATCGAAGACTTCATCGACGCCAAGCGCGAAAGCGGACGGCTGACCATGTTCAACCTGTCGGTGCTCGTCACCGATACGTTCATGGAGGCGGTGACGCGCGATGCGGATTGGGATTTGAAATTCGACGGCAAGATTTATCGCACGGTGAAGGCCCGCGAATTGTGGGACCGCATCACCCGCGCGACCTATGAATACGCCGAGCCGGGCGTGATCTTCATCGACCGCATCAACGCGCAGAACAATCTGGGTTATTGCGAGACGATCCACGCGACCAATCCCTGCGGCGAACAGCCCCTACCGCCTTATGGCGCGTGCCTGTTGGGCTCGATCAATCTGGCGCAGCTGGTGAAGAACCCGTTCGGCGCCGACGCCGCGCTGGATGAAGACGAATTGGCGCGGCTGACGACGACGGCGATCCGCTTCCTCGACGACATCATCGATGTTTCGCGGTTTCCGCTGCCGGAGCAGCAGGCGGAAGCCAAAGCCAAGCGCCGCATCGGATTGGGCGTCACGGGCCTCGCCGATGCGTTGATCTTCTGCCGCACGCGTTATGGCTCGGCGGAAAGCATCGTGCTGATCGAGCGCTGGCTGAAAGTGCTGAGCCATGCGGCCTATCGCGCCTCCGCGGAACTCGCCAAGGAGAAAGGCGCGTTCCCGCTGTTCGACGCGCATGAATTCCTCAAGCGCCCGCACATCATGGCGCTGCCGGAGGATATCCGCGTGCAGATCGCGGCGCATGGGATCCGCAATGGGCTTCTCACCTCCATTGCACCGACGGGCACGATCTCGCTGTTCGCGGGAAATGTGTCGAGCGGCATCGAGCCGGTGTTCGCCTATACCTACACGCGCAAAATCTTGAAGGCGGACGGAACGCGCATCGAGGAAGACGTCAGCGATTATGCCTATCGCAAATTCCGCACGCTATTCGGCGAAGATACGGCGCTGCCGGATTACTTCGTCAACGCGCAGGAGCTTTCGCCGAACGAGCATCTGGCGGTGCAGGCGGCGGCGCAGAAATATATCGACAGCTCGATCTCCAAGACGATCAACGTGCCGGTCGATATTTCCTTCGAGGCATTCAAGGACGTGTACCGACACGCCTATGAGATGGGCTGCAAGGGCTGCACGACCTATCGGCCCAGCGAAGCGCGCGGCTCCGTGCTGGCTGTAACGCCTGCACAGGCGCCCGCCCCACCGGAATCCGTTGCGGAAGTCCTGCCGCCCGTTGTGTCGCCGCGCATGCGCGAGGAAGGCGGCGTCGTTTATATGACGCAGCCGCTGGACCGGCCGGAAGTTCTGATAGGGCAGACCTACAAGATCAAATGGGCCGATCTGGATCACGCCTTCTACATCACCATCAACGATGTGGAGAAGGACGGCCGGCGCCGGCCGTTCGAGATTTTCATCAACTCCAAGAACATGGAGCATTACGCCTGGACGGTGGCATTGACGCGCATGATCTCGGCGGTGTTCCGGCGCGGCGGCGATGTCTCCTTCGTGGTGGACGAGATGAAAGCGGTGTTCGATCCGCGCGGCGGCCAATGGATGAACGCCCATTATGTGCCGTCCATCCTCGCGGCCATCGGCGAAGTGATCGAACGGCATCTGGTGGCCATCGGCTTCATGACGCCGCGCGAGGACCATGCGCATGACGACGCGCACGCGGTCGCCGTGAACGCGGAGGGCGCACCCGCGCGTTATTGCCCGCGCTGCGGCCAGCCGGGCCTTGTGAAGGTGGAAGGCTGCGACACCTGTGTCTCCTGCGGCTATTCGCGTTGCGGCTAGGCTCTGCTAGAGCACGCCGGTCCAAGGCGGCGTGCTCTCCATGAACTATTCCCATCGTTTCTTCCTCTATGGGCCGGTCGGCCTGTTCGCGATCCTGCTTCTGGGCCTCATGGGCTATTGGTGGCTCGCATCGACCGCCGCCTCGCACAAACTCGACGCGATCAACGGCCATGAGATCGCGCCGGGCATCAAAGTCAGCTTCGCCCAAAAGACGATGAGCGGTTTTCCCTTCCGCGTGGACAGCGAGCTGGATGGATTGCGCGTGGAGATTGCCGGCACGCGCGGCCCGATAATCTGGACTGCCGAGCGGTTCGCCATGCACGCGCTGACCTATGCCCGCACGCAATACGTTCTCGAGGCTGCCGGAACGCAGACCCTCACGTGGCATGGCGAATCCGGAGCGGTACATACCTATCGTTTCCTGCCGGGCCTGCTGCGCGCCAGCGCCCTTGCGCATGACAACGAGCTTTCGCGTTTCGATCTGGACCTGGTGAACGCCGCCTCGCCGGACGTGTCCGCGGCGCGCTTCCAGATCCACCTGCGCAAGGACCCGAAGATCGACGGCCTGGATCTCGTCATCGAAGCCGATGACGTTCACATCGCGCCGGAATTGAAGCCGGCCTTTGGGCCCGACATCAAAACCTTCCGGCTCGATGCCATGATATCGCCGGGAACGAGTTTCGATGGCGTCCTCTCCGGCCACACCGATTGGCGCGCAGCGATGGAAAACTGGCGCACGCGCCATGGTGGCATGCTGGTGAACAGCGTTGCGATAGGCTGGGGCAAGCTTGATATCGCCGGCAAGGGCGCGATGACCGCCGACGGATTGCACCGGCCGGTGGGCGCGCTGCAATTGCGCATTGGCGGCTGGCAACCGCTGCTGCAACAGGCGCAACAGCACGGTTGGCTCAAGGGCGCGAAGGGCGGATTGGCCGCGGGCTTCTTCGCCTTCGCCGGAAATATGCAAGATAGCGGTCCACTGACGGCTACGCTGGGCTTCAAGGACGGCGTAATGTCGATCGGGTCGGTCCCGGCCGACCTGCTCTCGCCGCTGTATTAGAAACCCTTCCCACGCTTATTTTTCCGATTTATCGGCGTTGCGGCCGAAGTTCGGCGCGGCGGAATCCTGTCCGGCATCGACGATCGAGCGGCGGATCGCGCGCGTGCGCGTGAACAGATCGAACAGGAAATTCCCGTCGCCGTAACGGATCGCGCGCTGCAGATCCGTGAGGTCTTCGGAGAAGCGCCCCAGCATTTCCAGAACCGCTTCACGGTTGTTCAGGAACACGTCGCGCCACATGGTGGGATCGGAGGCGGCGATGCGCGTGAAGTCGCGAAATCCGCCCGCGGAATATTTGATCACTTCGCCGTTTGTCACCTGCTCCAGATGATTGGCGGTGCCGACGATGTTGTAGGCGATCAGATGCGGCAGATGGCTGGTGATGGCGAGCACAAGGTCATGGTGCCTGGCATCCATCATCTCGACCTGGCTGCCGAGCTTCTCCCAGAACTCTTTGAGCTTTTCGACGGCGGCGGGATCGGCGTCCGCCGCGGGGGTCAGAATGCACCAGCGTCCGTCGAACAATTCGGGGAAGCCGGCTTCGGGGCCGGACTGTTCGGTGCCCGCGATGGGATGTGCCGGAATCAGATGCACGCCCTTGGGCAGATGCGGCGCGACATCGCGGAACATCACGCCCTTCACCGAACCGGTGTCGCTGACGATCGCGCCCGGTTTCAGATGGCCCGCGATCGCTTTCGCAATCTCCGCAAACGCGCCGACGGGCGCGGCCAGCACGACGAGATCGGCGTCTTTCACGCAGGAGGCGAGATCGTCATGCATGGAATCGACAATGCCGGCCTTTTTGGCGCGCTCCACGATCTGCGGCGTGTGCGCGTAGCCGGAAATATGGCCAGCCAATCCCGCGCGGCGCATGCCATGGGCCATGGACGAGCCGATGAGGCCGACGCCCACCAAGGCAACGCGATCGAAATGTGGCGTCGTGCTCATGACTTCACAAAGTCGCTCAACACCTTGAGCGTCTCGCGATTGGCTTCTTCGGTGCCGATGGTCAGACGCAGGCAATTGTGCAAGCCGTAAGCGCCGACGGGCCGCAGGATGATGCCGCGCCCGGTGAGAAACGCATCCGCCTTTTTCATCGTGGCTTCATTGGCGAAATGGATGAGCACGAAATTACCGACGCTCTCGTCCACGCGCAGACCGAGCTTGCGGATATGCTCGATCAGCCACGCTTTCCATTTGTCGTTATGCGCCACTGCATTCTCGACATGCGTGCGGTCTTTCAGCGCCGCCGCGGCGGCGCGCTGCGCGGGCACGGACACGTTAAACGGCCCGCGAATGCGGTTCAGCACGTCCACGACGTCCGGCGGGCAGAACGCCCAGCCGATACGCAGGCCCGCGAGGCCATAGATTTTTGAAAATGTCCGCGTCATCACGACGTTGTGGAACTGGGACACCAGCTCCACGCCGGTGTCGTAATCGTTCTTGCGGACATATTCGGCGTAAGCGGCATCGATCACGAGCAGGATGTCGGGCCGCAGACCCGCATGCAGGCGGCGCACCTCCTCGCTGGTGAGATAGGAACCCGTCGGGTTGTTCGGATTGGCGAGATAGACCAGCCGCGTTTTCGGCGTGACGGCCTTCAGCATCGCATCCACATCGACGCGCAATTTCGGCTCCGGCACCACCACCGGCACCGCGCCGTTGGACAGCGTGGCAATACGATAGACCAGAAAGGCGTGTTCGCTGAAGATAACCTCGTCGCCGGCATGCAAATAGCCATGCGCCAGCAAGGTCAAAAGCTCGTCTGAACCATTGCCGCAAACAATGCGGTCGGGATTGAGGCCGTAAGTCTCGCCGATGGCATCGCGCAAGATCTTGGCGCTGCCCTCGGGATAGATGTCCAAGCCAGTGGCGGCCTCGCGATAGGCTTCGACACCGAGCGGGCTGGCGCCCAGCGCGGACTCGTTGGAGGAGAGCTTGAACACCCGGCTCGCACCCGGCGCATGCGCACGGCCACCGACATAAGGCGCGATGTCGAGGATGGTGGGCTTTGGCTTCGGTTTCATGACGGGTTCTTCTCTCACCGCACGCTGGCACAAGGCCGGAATGGCTAGTGGCATCGGCGGGCCGGGGCAAGAGAAAAGCCGCCATCGTTGACAGCTAGGCCCCCCGGCCCTAGCAAACCCGCCCGGACCGATCCGGATTGGTTGGAAAAGGCGCCTTGGCCCAGACCGCAAATCCCACTTTCCTGCGTCCCGTCTGCGAACCCGAAGCGGACCCAGGAAAAGCGATCACATTCAGCACACCGCTGGCGCTGGATTGCGGGCGCACGCTCTCGCCTTTCACCATCGCCTATATGACCTATGGCACGCTGAACGCGGCGCGCAGCAACGCCATCCTCATCTGCCATGCGCTGACGGGCGACCAGTTCGCCGCCAGCCGCCATCCGCTCACCGGCAAGCCCGGCTGGTGGGACATCATGGTCGGGCCCGGCAAGCCGATCGACACCGACCGCTTCTTCGTCATCTGCACCAATGTCATCGGCGGCTGCATGGGTTCGACAGGCCCGGCCTCGATCAATCCGGCCACCGGAAAATCCTATGGCCTGGATTTTCCCGTCGTCACCATCGGCGACATGGTGCGCGCGCAAGCGATGCTGATCGATGCGCTCGGCATCGAGAAACTCCTCTGCGTCACCGGCGGATCGATGGGCGGCATGCAGGTGCTGCAATGGGCGGCGTCCTATCCCGAGCGCGTGGTCAATGCGATGCCCATCGCCACCGCCGCGCGCCACTCCGCGCAAAACATCGCATTTCATGAAGTCGGCCGTCAGGCGATCATGGCCGACCCGGACTGGAAGAACGGCGATTACGGCACAGCACAACCGGGCAAGGGCCTCGCCGTGGCGCGCATGGCCGCGCATATCACCTATCTTTCGGAAGCGGCGCTGCAGCGGAAGTTCGGCCGCGAGCTACAAGACCGTGATCAGATCTCCTTCGGATTCGGCGCGGACTTCCAGGTGGAATCCTATCTGCACCATCAGGGCATGACCTTTGTCGATCGCTTCGACGCCAATTCCTATCTCTACATCACCCGCGCGATGGATTATTTCGACCTCGCCAGCGACTATAACGGCGTGCTCGCCGATGCCTTCCGCAACACCAAGGCGCGATTCTGCCTGATCTCCTTCACCAGCGACTGGCTGTTTCCCACGCCGGAGAACAAGCGCATCGCTCACGCGCTCAATGCAACGGCAGCGAATGTCAGCTTCGTGGAGATCGAAAGCGACAAGGGCCATGACGCCTTCCTGCTCGATGAGCCGGAAATGCTGCAGACGGTTCGCGGCTTCCTGAATGCCGCGGCAAACGCGAACGGCATCGCATGAGCCTGCGTCCCGATCTTGCCGCCATCGCCGAGATGATCGAAGCCGACAGTCGCGTGCTGGATGTGGGCTGCGGCGACGGCGCGCTGCTCGAACATCTGAAACGGACGCGCAATGTGGACGGGCGCGGCATCGAGCTGTCGCAACAGAACGTCAATCACTGCGTGGCGCGCGGGCTCTCGGTGCTGCAGGGCGATGCGGACACCGACCTCGCCGATTATCCGTCGCAGGCTTTCGACGTGGTGATCCTGAGCCAAACCATCCAGGCGACGCGCGCGCCGGCGAAGGTGCTGGAAGATCTGCTCCGCATCGGGCGGCGCACGATCGTCTCGTTCCCCAATTTCGGGCATTGGCGCGTGCGCCTGTCGCTGCTGTTCAACGGCCGCATGCCGCGCACCCATGCGCTGGATTATGCGTGGTATGACACGCCCAACATCCATTTGTGCACCATCCGCGATTTCACGCAGATGGCGACGCAAGCCGGCGCCACGATCGAAAAAACACTGGCGCTCGATGCGAACGGGACGAAACCCGTTCAAGCCGATGCATTCGGACCAAACCTCATGGCCGAAGGCGCCATATTCTTGATGAACCGGCGCGGCGGCGCTGCTTGGGGGCCAATCGCCCACCGCGCAGGTTCATCCTGAACGCTTCTTATGAAACGCCCAGAAGCTTCAGCGCCTGCGCGTAATGCGCGGTGCCGACTCTCGGCTGCGCGTTGGCGCAGAAATCCCGGCCATAGCGGCTTTCCTTCACGGCCGCCTCGTAATTGGAAGATTGCTGGTTGGACGCCAGCGCGGTCTTCACCTGAGACGCGAGGGACACACAGGTCGATGCGGAAGCATCCTCCGCACTGGCCGCCGATGTTCCCATCGCCAGCATCGCGCTCAACCCGATTGCTGCAAGATACACGTTACGCATTGCACTCCCTCCTGATGTGGATGCCGGCTCTTCGATACCGACGATGAGCAGATAGGAAGACTTTGTGTTTGGAAAAAGACAGTGCGTAGCGTCCATGCGTCGCGCGCATTCTTTGTAACGTCATCCCCGCGAATGGAATCGCGGAAATCATAAGATTGCTTTCAAGGATGAGCTTGCGGAATAACCGCCATGCCGAACGCGCGACACAATGAAACTAGTGTCGTAGCCATGCCGTATGTGACGAGCTCGTCATGCGCTTCACGGAGGCGTGAATTACAAAGGGAGACAATTCAGCCGCGCGCCGAAGCGAACAGGTGTCGCTCCTGCTTCGCCGGCATGGGCGGCGTGAGCGCATACATCGACTTCGTCGCCTCGACGATGTGAACGCCGGCCAGCGCTGGCCAGATGCGGCGGCCGATTTTCTCCCAGCTTATGCCGCGCCCCAGAAGACGGCGCGATTTCAGCGGCGGCATCATTAATGCGCCATCCCAACGCTCCGCGACGTACAGCGTGTCGCGCAGAAGGCTGTCGAGCTGCGCGCGATTGAAGGGGCGGCCATGCGCGAACGGCGAGCGTTCGACCTGTGCCCAAAGACTGGTGCGGTTCGGCGCGACGAGCAGGAGTTTCCCCGACGGCGCGAGAACCCGCCAAAGCTGGCGCAGCAAGGGGCGAAGCGATTCCGCGCTCTCAAGACCGTGGATCACCAGCACGCGGTCGAACATCGCATCGGGGAACGGCAGCGCATCCTCCTGCGCCACGACGCTGAGACAGGAATCCGCCGGCCATGCCACCGCACCCAATTGCTCGGGCACCAGCGCGGCCGCAAATTCGGTATTGGCCGCGAGGCCGCGCATATAGGGAATGGCAAAGCCATATCCCAGAAGCCGCGTTCCGTCGGTGTCCGGCCACACGTCGCGCAAGCGGCGCTGGATCACGCGACGCGCAACCTGCCCCACGGGCGAGGCGTAAAACTCCGACAGGCTGGCCGAATCGTAGTCCATCGGGAACGTGCCTAGCCTCCCGTTCACGTGGGTTCAATGCGGGGCGGCAGATTGCTAGGCTGGCCCCGGAAAAGGAACCCATAAATGACTGACATCAGCGTCGCGCTCGTTCCCTGCCTGCAGGACAATTACGCCTATCTGGTCACCGACGGTTCCGGGCTTTGCGCCGTGGTCGATCCGTCCGAGCCGGGACCGGTGCGCAAAGCGCTGGCGGCGCGGGGGCTGAAGCTCACCCATATCCTCAACACCCATCACCATCTGGACCATTGCGGCGGCAATCTCGCCCTCAAGGAAGAATTCGGCGCCGAGGTGGTGGGGCCGGGAAAGGATCGCGGGCGCATTCCGGGGATCGATACCGGTGTCAGCGAAGCGGAACCCTGGCGGTTCGGATCGCGCCGCGTGACCGTGCTGGAGATTCCGGCGCATACCTCGTCGCATATTGCTTTCGTCTTCGACGGCATGGCTTTCACGGGCGACACATTGTTCGCCATGGGCTGCGGGCGGCTGTTCGAAGGCACGCCGCAGATGATGTGGGACAGCCTCTCCAAGCTGATGAAGCTGCCCGACGCCACGAAGATCTATTGCGGGCACGAATACACGCTCAGCAATGGCCGCTTCGCGCTCACGCTGGAGCCGAAGAATTCCGATCTTCAGGCGCGGATGAAACAGGTGGAGGCCGCCCGCGCCAAAGGCGAAGCGACGATCCCCTCCACGATGGGTCTTGAGAAAAAGACCAACCCGTTCCTGCGGCCGGACTCGAAAGAACTCCGCGCGACGCTGGGAATGGAGAGCGCCGACAATGTTGCGGTGTTCGCGGAGACGCGAAAGCGCAAGGACGCGTTCTAGTTGTCGTCGTCCGGCTTCTTGTCGTCTTTTTTCTTGTCGTCCGACTGACCGGTCGCGATATCCGCCGCGCCACTCACGACATCGCCGGTGACATGCACCGCGGTCGAGGCGACGGTAACCGCACCACCCACAACCGCGCCGCCAACGCTGGCGACGACGCAACCGGACAGTGCAAAACCCGCGAGCGCCAATGCACCAAGGCCTAGAATTTTACGCATCGTGAACTCCCTCGACCCACGCACACTGACGGCAAAAGGTTACGCAGAGCTTCCCGCCGAAGCAATGAGGGCCGTGGCGTGGTCCCAATGTTCGACGATCCGCTCCGCGCCGGCGGCCATCAATCTGTCGGAGGACGCTTTGTCCATATGGCCGCCGCCCGAAAAGCCCCAAACCCGCATATTCGCGGCACGGGCGGCGCGCACGCCGTTGACGCTGTCTTCGAAGACAAGGCAATCGCGCGGCGCAGTTCCAAGCTTCCTCGCCGCATAAAGAAAGATATCCGGCGCCGGCTTTCCGGACGCAACCAGATCGGTCGAATAGACATGCGGCGCGAAGCGGTCCCACAACCCGGTGCGGCGCAGCTTCTCCTCCAGGGCATCCGCGGTACTGGAGCTGGCGACAGCCTTGCGATGCGTGACCGCGGACACTGCGCGCATGGCGCCCTCGATCTCCTTCAGACGATGAAGCGCCGCGCGATATTCGCCATAACAACGATCCTGAAATCCCTCGGGCAGATTGCGGCCCGTCTGTGCGCGGCAATCTTCGGCGAGCAGGTCGAAGAACGCTTGCGTCGTCATGCCCATGAAGCGGGCTTTGTATTCGTCCAGATCGTAGACGAGCCCAACTTGCGCCGCGGCGGCGAGTTCGACTTCCAGCGCCAGCACCTCGCTGTCCACCAGCACCCCGTCGCAATCGAAAATGACGGCTTCGATCAAGTGGCGAATTCCATCGCCACGGCGCTAAAGTGCAGGACCACGGCAACCAGCACGAAAGCATGCCAGATCGCCTTGTGAAACGGGATGCGCTCGATCACATAGAACGCGACGCCCGCCGAATAGACGAGACCGCCGCCGATCAGAAGCCAGAAATCGACGGCAGCAACAGACGCCGCAAGCGGCTTAAGCACGGCCACGACCATCCAGCCCATGCCGAGATAGAGCGCGATCGCCGCGGTTTCGAAGCGGCGCGGAAACAGAACTTTCAGCGCAACGCCGATGCTCGCACAGACCCAGATCGCCACCAGCACGGCCGTGCCGTAGGGCGCACCCACGCGGTTGACGGCGAAGGGTGTGTAGGTGCCCGCGATCATGATGAAGATCGCCGCGTGATCGATGCGCCGCAGAAGCTGCTTGGGGCGCGCCGTCTCCGGCACCATGTTGTAGACGCCGGAGGCGAAGATCATTCCCAGAAGCCCCAGGCAATAGACCGTGACGCTCGCTTCCGCGGAAACGCCCACATGCAGAAGCAGCCATACCGCGGCGTTCACGGCAAACAACATGCCGGCGACGTGAATTACGCCGTCCACGATATTTTCGTGACGGGTGTAGATGCGTTCGGCTTTTTGCGTCAGCGTCGTCATGCAATTCCTCAAGCGCCTTTTCGCATAACACAGCCGGACCGGCGGAACACGATTTCTTACAGTTAATGCGGCGCGATTGCGCTATAATTTTCGTATTGGGCGGAGGGGATCATGGACACATTCTTGAACACGCTGGCGGCGCTGCCGCTGGCCAATCTGAAACTCGGCGGCATGAGCGTGGAGCTGACGATGCTCGCGCTCGCCGCCGTTCTGGGCTTCGTGCATCTGTTTTTGGGCGCGCATTTCGCGACGCAGGAACGCGGCGCGGCCTGGAACACCGGCGCGCGCGACAACACGCCGCCGCTGAAAGGCAAGGTGGCCGGGCGCATGGAGCGCGCCTTTAACAATTTCCGCGAGACGTTCCCGATCTTTGCGGCGGCGGTTCTCATCATCACGCTTCTGGACCGGCACAACACGCGGACCATCTGGGGCGCGCAGCTCTATTTCTGGATGCGGGTGATCTATCTGCCGCTTTATGCGATGGGCGTGCCGATGCTGCGCACGATCATCTGGCTTCTGTCCACCCTTGGAATTCTGCTGGTGCTCTCGGCGGCGTTCTCGGCCTGACGGCAAATTTACGTCAGCGAGTTCTCATCGACGGGTGGCGAGACGGCGATCGTCTTGCCATCCTTCTCCATGTTCGGCAGCAGCGCGGTGAGCAGGCCGATCGCGGGCAGGAACGAGCACACACTATAGGTGTATTCGATGCCCCAATGATCGGCGAACAATCCGATCACCGCCGCGCCGATGCCGCCCATGCCGAATGAGAATCCATAGAACATGCCCGACACCATGCCGATGCGGCCCGGCATGAGCTCCTGCGCGAACACCACGATGGCGGGAAAGGCCGATGCCAGCAGCAGCCCGATGATGACCGACAGCGCGGAGGTCCAGAACAGATTTGCGAAAGGCAGCATCAGCGTGAACGGCAGGATGCCGAGGATCGACACCCAGATCACCAGCTTGCGGCCGATGCGATCGCCGATCGGACCACCTGCAAACGTGCCGACGGCGACGGCGCCCAGAAACACGAACAGGTGAAACTGCGCGGCCTGCACCGACACGCCGAAATGATGGATCAGGTAGAAGGTGTAGTAGCTGGTGATGCTGGCGAGATAGAAATATTTGGAGAAAATCAGCATCAGCAGAATGAAGATCGAAAACACGACGCGGCGTTGCGAGAGGCCCGGCTCCGCCCATGTTTTCTGCGCCGCCTTCATGCGCGCGATACCATGATCCTTGTACCAGCGCCCGACATAGAAAAGCACGACAATGGAGATCAGCGCGAAGAGTGCCGACCAGGTGATCGATTTGTGGCCATAGGTCATCACCACCGCAGCGGCGAGGATCGGGCCCAACGCCGAGCCGGTGTTGCCGCCGACCTGAAACAACGATTGCGCCAATCCGTGCCGGCCGCCGGAGGCCATGCGCGCAACCCGCGCAGACTCCGGATGGAACACCGACGAGCCGACGCCGACGATGGCGGCGGCAAGAAGAACCATCGCGTAGCTCTGCGCCAGGCCAAGGCCAGCGATACCGACCAGCGTGAACGCGGCGCCGACCGGCAGCGAGAACGGCATCGGCCGCTTGTCGGATACGAGTCCGACGACCGGCTGCAACAGCGATGCGGTGCATTGGAAGACCAGCGTGATCAATCCGACCTGTGCAAAGGACAGGTGAAACATCGTTTTGAGTGACGGATAGATCGACGGGATGAGCGACTGCATCATGTCGTTCAACATGTGGCAGAAGCTGATGGCGAACAGCACCGAGAAGGTGGTGCCGTGCTGCGCGATGACGGAAGCGGGTTTGTTCACGTGTGGCAACTCGGAAATAGCGGTTGCCCCGGGGTGTAGGAGATGCCGCAGGGCTTGTCGAGAATGTGCGGGAGGCCGCATGACCGGCAGGCGCAAAGCGCATAGAATCGAGCGCCATGGCCGATTCCCGTAACATCGAGACATTGTTCGTGACCGCGCTTTACCGCGCCCAGATTGCCGCGCGCGGGTTGAACGCGGCGCTCGCCAAAACCTGCCTCGCCATTGCCGCCGAAGACCGGGCCGGTCAGCGCTGGGCCAAAGATCACGGCTACAAGGGTTACACCTCCTACGCCTCGCTCGACGATCTGCCGCAACGCGCCAGCGTGTTCGATGAGCTGGTGAAGCATCTCGACAAGCATGCGCGGGCGTTCGGCAAGACGCTCGACTTTGAACTGGATGGCCGCGCGCTCGTTCTGGACTCGCTCTGGATCAATGTGATGGATCGCGGCGGCGTCCATGCGGCGCATATCCATCCGCATGCGGCCATCAGCGGGACCTATTATGTGGAGATACCCAAAGGCGCCGCCGACATCCGTTTCGAGGATCCGCGCCTTGCCATGATGATGGCCGCGCCGCCGCGCAAGGCGAAGGCACGGCGGCAAAACCAGACCTTCGCGCGCGTCTCGCCCAAGCCCGGCACCCTGCTCCTCTGGGAAAGCTTCCTGCGCCATGAGGTTCTGCCGAACAGCGCGCCCGGAAAACGCATCAGCATCAGCTTTAATTACGCCATGCGCTGAGCCGGGGCTTTCGCTTCGCATTTTGCATGGTGGATCGCTAGAGCCCTGCCCCCATCTTCCGGAAAGAACCCTGGAGCTTGCAATGCGCACCCTTTCCACCCTCACGCTTTCCGCCCTGCTTTTCGCGACGCCGGTGCTCGCCGCCGACGATGCGCCCGTCGAAGTGATGATCGTTGGCGGTTTCCACATGTCCGGCGGTCACGACATGCACAATACGGTCGTGGACGATGTTCTGGCGCCCAAGCGGCAGGCGGAAATCCAGGCCGTGGTGAACGGCATCGCAAAGTTCAAGCCGACGGCCGTGGCTGTCGAGTGGGATGCGCCTTACGTCCCGCCGAAATATGCCGACTATCTCGCGGGCAAGCTGGCTACGTCCCACAACGAAGTGGTCCAGCTGGGTTTCCGCCTCGCCAAACAGCAGAACATCCCCGTGCACGGCATTGATGTGGATGGCGATTTTCCCTACGAACCGGTGGAGGCTTACGCCAAGGCGCATGGCGAGATGGCGATCCTCGATTCCGCCAATGCCGATATCCAGAACATGGTCGATACGATCAGCAAGACGCTGGCGAATGGCACCATCTCCGACACGCTGCGCTATCTGAACGAGCCTTCCCGCATCGCGCGCGACAACGATTTTTATCGGGACATGGTTCGCGTCGGCGGCGGCGCGCAGCAGCCGGGCGCCGATCTTCTGTCCGCCTGGTACAAGCGCAACGCCTATATCTGCGCCAATCTCGTGCAGCTCGCCAAGCCGGGCGATCGCATCGTGGTGTTCTACGGTTCGGGCCACGCGTTCTTTTTGCGCCAATGCGTGACGGAGATGCCGGGCTACAAGCTGATCGAAGCGAACGATTACCTGCCGAAATAATCAGAGCGCGAAATGATAGAGCCCGGCCCAGATGACGAAGGCCATCAAAGCCGCGCCTGTCGCCGAAGCGCCTATGAAATGGGTGCGCGTCAACACGCCGTCCTTCAAGGCTGAGCGGCCGACGACAAACGAGATCGGCAGATAGAACAGCGTGGCGGTGATAAGGCCGGGCGAATATTGCCCCCACCATGCCGTCGCGAAGAGATGGAAAATCGCATCCCAGAACAGATTGGCACTCGCCCAAGAAATCAGGACGAAAGCCGTCCAACTCGTGCGCGCGAAGGCGGCAAAAAACGTCAGCGCCAGCATTACCGCCATGAAGAACGCGTTGTTTTCGATGAATGCCTGCTCGCTCATCGCGCCGCCCACGACATGGGTGACCCAGCCGGCGAAGCCGCCCAGCCACTCCTCGGCGATATGCGCCGCGAAGCTTGCGGGCATGAGCCAGATCAGGCGATAGAACGTTCCGGGCTGGGGCAGCATGGCGCTTCCCTAGCACGCGCCGCACCGATCGGGAATCTGGCCATGAACGAAGACGACCTGCCGCCGAAGCCCTTGCGCGACGCGCCGGAGCAGACCGAAGGCTTCGCGCGGTCTCTCGGCGAACTGGCGGGCGGCAGCCTGTGGCTTGTGCTGTTCCTGGCGATTGCGGGCGGGATTCTTTATTTCTTCCTGCGCGCGACACAATGAGGACGCGCATGCGAAGCGCCCTTTTGATGGCAGCGGCGGGAATGTTTTTTGTTTCCATCGCCGCGGCGCAGACCGCACCGCAAACGGCGGCGGCTCCGCAGGCCATCATCGAAACTTCGCTCGGCACGATCACCGTAACGCTCGATCCGGCGCATGCGCCAAGGACGGTGGCGAACTTCATCCGCTACGTGAAGGAAAAACATTTCGACGGCACGGTGTTCTACCGTGTTGTTCCGGGCGCGCTCATCCAGGCGGGCAGTTACGATGCCCAGGGCAAACCGCGCGGCGGCGTGCATGCGGCCATCCCGTTCGAAGGCGACAATGGGTTGAAGAATCTGCGCGGCGCGATCGCCATGGCGCATGGCGACGATCCCGACAGCGCAACGAGCGAATTCTTCATCGACATCGCGCCGCTGCCTTCGCTGGATCACGACGCCGGCAATGTTGGGTTCGCCGTATTCGGACAGGTCACCGGCGGCATGGACGTGGTGGACAAGATCGCGGCATCGCCGCTGGGCGGCAAGGGACCGTTCGAAGGCGCAGCGCCGCTGATCCCCGTGATCATCGAAACGGTGCGCATCGCGGATGGGCCGCCCGCGATGGATACGCACTGACGCAACGCAGCTTTTGGGCCGCGCGCGCCTGGAAATCGCGGCGAAACGCGCCGCGAACGAGACGCCAACCTTCAGAGGACGGCGGGACTTTCCTTTTTCCGCAGGCGCCAGCGCCAGACGATCCATGCCGCGACCAGCACAATGGCGGCTACGAATGCGATGTTGAGCCAGTGGATCGCATCTTTCACCCAGGGCAGCGATTTCCAGGCGAGGCCGAACTCATAGCCGAGCGACGCGAGCGTCAGGCACCACAGAAAGCAGCCCGCGAAAGTATAAAGCTGGAATTTCCAGATGTTCATGCGCGCGAAACCCGCGGGCAAGGACACTACGACGGGCAGAAGCGGCATCATGCGCGCGACGAGGATGGTGATGCCGCCCCAACGATGGAAATAGCGCTCAACACGATCGATTTTTGCCTTGCTGAGAAAAATATAGTGGCCGTGCCTGTCGACCAGTGCGCGCCCGCCTATGGCGCCGATATAGTAGATAATCGTCGAGCCGATATTGCAGCCGGCCGCCCCGGCGAGCGCCGCCAGGACAAGATGAAAGCGCCCCTGCGAGGCCAGATAGCCCGCAAACGGCATCACGATTTCGGACGGAACGGGAAGCAGCGAGGATTCCAGCGCCATCAGCACGACGATGCCGGGATAACCCAGCAACGAGATCGTGGCGGTGATGAATGCCGCGACGGCGGCTACAGCGGAATCAAGAATGCGAATCTCCTCCGGCCAAGCGCATAACGCTTAGACGCCATTTTCGCGCGGAGGTTCAACCTATCCGGTTCGGATGGCGCTTGACGAAGGCTTCCAGTTTGGCGGGAAGGCCGGACTGGCCGTATTCGCGATCCCATACCAGAGTCGCTTCGGAGAGAATCTTCTGCTGGATCTCCGGCGCGAGCGACGGCCATACGCTCAAGACCGCGCTGCCGAGACGGCGGACATAGGTCTCGTCTTCGGAGGGATATTTGAACTGGCGCTTGGTGGGGATGCTGGACGCCAGTCTTCCCGTTGTCTTGACGAAATCGGTCATGGCGGTCGGTCCTTTGTAAAATTGAAAGAACGGCAACGCGCCTGGCGCGCCGTCCGTATGCTTTCACCCCCCGATGAAACTATTTCTGCCGCTTCTTGCGGGCCGCGTAACGCGCATCGCGCGCGGCTTTCTGGTCGGCGAGAAGCTGGGCATGGGCCTTCAGGCGCTCCACCTTCTCGCGTTCCTTGGCCTCGGCCTCTTCACGGGCAGCGACTTCGGCGGCGATGCGGGCGGCTTCGCGTTCCTCGGCTTCGCGCTTGGCGCGCGCTTCTTTCTCGATCTTGCGCTCTTCCTCGCGCTTGGCGCGTTCGGCGGCAATCTTCGCGCGCTCGGCATCGAGCTGCGGCTTCTTGGCGGCGACTTCCGCCATCTTGGCGCGCACTTTGTCGAGCTGTTCCTGGCGCGCCTTGGCGGCGTCCTTCTGGCGGTCGGCGAATTTGTCGGGATTGGAACCACGCATGCGAAACTTATCTCGTCTTTCTTTTGGACTGGATGATTAGAAAATTCGCGGCCCACCCTGCAAGGGGCAGACCGCGAATTGTGTGATCAGTTGTCGAGAAACGACCGCAATTTGCGGCTGCGGCTCGGATGTTTGAGCTTGCGAAGCGCCTTGGCTTCGATCTGGCGAATACGTTCGCGCGTGACCGAGAACTGCTGGCCGACTTCTTCCAGCGTGTGGTCGGTGTTCATGCCGATGCCGAAGCGCATGCGCAGCACGCGCTCTTCGCGCGGGGTGAGCGTGGCCAGAACGCGCGTGGTCGTCTCGCGCAGATTGGCCTGGATGGCGGCGTCGATCGGCAGGATCGCGTTCTTGTCCTCGATGAAATCGCCCAGATGCGAATCTTCCTCGTCGCCGATCGGCGTTTCGAGAGAGATCGGCTCCTTGGCGATCTTCAGAACCTTGCGCACTTTTTCCAGCGGCATGGCGAGGCGTTCGGCCAGTTCTTCCGGCGTCGGCTCGCGGCCGATTTCGTGCAGCATCTGGCGTGACGTGCGCACCAGCTTGTTGATCGTCTCGATCATGTGCACCGGAATACGGATGGTGCGCGCCTGATCGGCGATCGAGCGGGTGATGGCCTGACGGATCCACCACGTTGCATAGGTCGAGAACTTGTAGCCGCGGCGGTATTCGAACTTATCGACCGCCTTCATCAACCCGATATTGCCTTCCTGGATGAGATCCAGGAACTGCAGGCCGCGGTTGGTGTATTTCTTGGCGATGGAGATCACGAGACGAAGATTCGCCTCGATCATTTCCTTCTTCGCCTGCCCGCTTTCGCGCTCGCCCTTTTGCACGGTGTGCACGATGCGGCGGTATTCGACGATGGACTGGCGCGTTTCCTGCGCCAGTGACTGGATTTCATCGCGCAGGGCCGCGATCCGGTCGCGCTCATCCTGAACGAAATCCTTCCAGCCGTGACGCGTCAGGCGGCCGACGCGGCGGGCCCATTGCGGGTCGAGTTCATTGCCGAAATGCTCTTTCAGGAAGTCCGCGCGGTCCACGCCATGCGCTTCGGCAAGGCGCAGCAGGCGGCCTTCAAGCGACACCAGGCGGCGGTTGATGCCGTACATCTGATCGACGAGCGCTTCGATGCGGTTGTTATTGAGCTTGAGGCCCTTCACCAGATCGACGGTGTCGTTGCGCAGCTTCTTGAAGCGGCGTTCCTGCGACGTCGACAGGTCTTCGGCGCTGCCGAGCGCGGCTTCGACGCTCGCGTCCTGCAGCTTGCCAAGCTTCTTGTAGAGATTGGCGATGTTGTCGAGCGTCTCGAGCACCTGCGGCTTGAGCGCGGCTTCCATCGCCGACAACGGAAGATTGCCTTCGTCTTCTTCGTCATCGCCGGCATCGGCGGCGGCTGCGGCTTCGGCCGGATCGACTTCCTCGCCTTCGGCGGCGGCAGGCTTGGGCGGCGGCGGCGGTTTGGGCGTGAAAGCGGGCTTGGGCGGTTGCGGCGCGGCGGTCTGGCCGGTCACCGGATTGTTGAGCGGCTGACCATCCGGACCAACCGGCGGCGGCACGGCGGCAGGCTGGCCATCGGGACCGGCGCCATACATGGCTTCCAGATCGATGATGTCGCGCAGCAGAACCTTGCCTTCGTTCAACTCGTCGCGCCACACGGTGATGGCTTCGAAGGTAAGCGGAGATTCGCACAGCGCGCCGATCATCAATTCGCGGCCGGCTTCGATGCGCTTGGCGATGGCGATTTCGCCTTCGCGGCTGAGCAGTTCAACCGAACCCATCTCGCGCAGATACATGCGCACCGGATCGTCGGTGCGGTCGTAGGTTTCCTTGCCGGTCGCGGTGGTGGCGACAGCGGTGCCCGTGGTGGTGGCGGGAAGACCGGCCTCGCCGCCTTCGCCCTCTTCCTGCTCTTCGGACTCGATGACGTTGATGCCCATCTCGTTGAGCATCGACATCGTGTCTTCGATCTGTTCGGAGGACACTTTCTCCGACGGCAGAACCTTGTTCAGTTCGTCATAGGTGACGTAGCCGCGCGTCTTGGCTTTCGCGATCATCTTGCGAACGCCGACATCGGACATATCCAGCAGCGGGCTGTCCGCATCGCCCGGCGGCTCGGCCTCGCCCGGCTTCAGCCCCTTCACGGGAACGGGCTTGCCATTCTTCATGATGACGTCGGGCTTCTTCACCAGGCCGACGGCAGCGGCCGCGGCTTTCGCGGCCTTGGGATCGAGCTTCGGATCGGCGGCTTTCTTGCTGGCCTTGGAATCGACTTTGATTGCCGCCTTGGCCGCGGGCTTCGCGGCGGCTTTGGCAGCCGGCTTCGCGGGAGCGGCTTTCTTCACCGCGGCGCTTTTGGAGGCGGCGGCTTTCGCGGCGGGCTTTGCCACTTTGGATTTCACAGCGGCCTTCGCTGCGGATTTCGCGGGAGCGGCCTTGGCCGGCTTCTTCTTGGTGTCTTTCTTCGTCGCCAACTGACAATTTCCGTTTTGCTGAACCCTCTACCCTATGTGGAGAGAATCCGGTTTTTGCGCTCTACCGTGAACAGAACGCGAATACCGCGCTAGTCATCATGCCCTGGGAGAAGATTGGCGGCATCGCGCCAGCTCTCCTCGGTGCCTTCCAACTTGAAACGCTCGAAAGCACGGGCCCGTTCGGGGCCGGTTTCGGCCATATCCCGCAATTGGGACGCGGCTCTGAGCCAGCGGGCTTCGATGTCTTCGGCACCCTCAATCCCCTGCATGTCGTCCGCGGGGGCAATCTCTCCGCTCGCCAACGCCCGCGCATTCAAGCGCTCGACGAGATCGGACATGCCGTGACGGACCAGATGGGCTTCCAAGCCTTGATTTTCAAGCCTGGAGCCGGAGGCGGCGAGGTTTAGGAGTTCATGCCGGAACCTGTCAAGGACGCGGTCCGACAAGGGCAGCTCGGCGACGATCTCGGCGTGGCGCGCGGCCAGATCGGGATGGCGGAAAAGGATCACCGAAAGTTCCAGTTCCTTGACGCTACGGGCACCCGAACGGCCCGAGCGCGCGAGCAGGGAATTCTTCACGGCGGGGGAAACGGTTTCGCCACCGCCCGCAAAACCGGGCCGCGGCGGTGGGCGGCGGCCACCTGCGAAACTGCGGCGATCCTGCTGACGGTCGCGCGGCTGCCAGTTTTGCTGCGCGGGCGCACGGCGTTTGAAGCTCTCGAAAACTTTCTGATCGAAGTCGCGGCGATAGTAATCGGCGATCTTGCCGTCGCCGATGCGCCCGACGATTTCGGCCAGCGAGCGTTCCAGTCCGGCGCGGCGTTCAGGCGTGGAGAAATCCTTGCTCTCCGTCTCCGCGCGCCACAGCACTTTGGCGAGCGGTTCCGCCGCGTCGAGGATCTTGCGCATGGCCATCGGCCCTTCGCGCTTGATGAGCGTGTCGGGATCTTCGCCGGAGGGAAGAAACGCAAAGCGCAGCGAGAAGCCGGGCTTCAGATGCGGCAGCGCCAGATGGGCTGCGCGCAGGCCGGCGCGCAATCCGGCTTCGTCGCCGTCGAAGCACAGAACAGGTTCGGGCGCGGTGCGCCAAAGCAGGTGCAGCTGATCTTCCGTGAGCGCGGTGCCGAGCGGGGCCACGGCGTAATCGAAGCCGGCACGCACCAGCGCGATCACATCCATATAGCCTTCGGCGAGAACGATGGTCTGCGCTTTCAGCGCCGCGGGACGCGCCGTGGCGAAGTTGTAAAGCAGGTGGCCCTTGGAGAAGAGCGCCGTCTCGCCGGTGTTGATGTATTTGGGCTTGGCGTCGGGATCGAGCGCGCGCGCGCCGAATGCCACGATACGCCCGCGCGCATCGGAAATCGGAAACATCACGCGGTTGTAAAAGAAATCCCGCGCGGCGCGGTCGCCATCCTGCGGGCGCACAAGACCGGCGGCGACCATGTCTTCCAGCGGAATATTCTTGGCGTAGAGATGATCCTTCAGCGCGGAATTGGAATCCGGCGCGTAGCCGAGGCGAAACTGTTTTGCGGCATCACCATTCAACCCGCGCGACACCAGATAATCGCGCGCTTCGCTGCTGTTCTTCGCGCGCAACTGTTCCTCGAAGAACTGGCACGCCGCTTCCACCACGTCATAGAGCGATTTTTTCTTCTCTTCGCGCGCTTCGTCTTCCGGCGACCATTTGGGAAGTTCGACGCCCGCCTCGCCCGCCAGCCGCTCGACGGCTTCCGGGAACGTCAGACCCTCCGTCTCCATCATCCATTTGAAGGCATCGCCCCCCGCGCCGCAGCCGAAGCATTTGTAGGTGCGCCGCTCGTTCTCGACCTTGAAACTGGGCGATTTCTCCTTGTGGAAAGGGCAGCAGCCCCACATCACCCGGCCTTTGCGGACCAGCTTCACGCGCTTGCCCACAAGCTGAACCAGATCGGTCCGCCGCAGGACTTCGTCAAGAAGGTTGGGGCCGTAGCGCATGAGACCAATGTAGGTACCCCGCGGGCGAATGTCCCAAAAGACCTGCAATTCCGCTGTGGGTTTATCGGGAACGCCACGTTTCCGATGCTTTCGAAGGGTTTTATCGCACCGCAGCGTGGAGGGTACGAATTTGTACAATAAAAGCCGTCAACTGTGGCGTTTCAACTGACAGTTTTATTGTCTTCACAAGAAGAGACTTGTATTCCTTCAAGGGGGTTGAAGTCTGGGGCCAAGTTTGATCGGTGAACTTCATGTCCGCGGAGATCAGGATTTTCGCCTGAAGCTTCTGGAAGTGGCGAAGGATCGGCTGCGTGTCGCCCGCTCGTTGGACGAGATCATCTCCATCGTGCGCTCCACCGCCCGCTCGGTCTGTTCGGCCGACGGCGTGACCTTCGTGCTGCGCGACAACGGCAAATGCCATTACATCGAGGAAGACGCCATCGGGCCTTTGTGGAAAGGCCAGAAATTCCCGATAGAAACCTGCATTTCCGGCTGGTGCATGCTGAACAACGCCACCGCCGCCATCGAAGATATTTTCGTCGATGACCGCATCCCGCACGACGTCTATCGCAAGACCTTCGTGAAAAGCCTGGTGATGGTGCCGATCGGCGGCGACGCGCCGGTGGCCGCGATGGGCACATACTGGAACGAGAAGCGCGCTTTCAGCCAGCACGATGTCACTGCCGTGGAAGCGCTTGGCGCGGCGGTGTCGGAGGCGATGCAACGCATTGCGGCTTGACCTTCCTCCCCCGTTTTACGGAGAGGAAATTATTTGAGCAGCTCTTTCACGATGCCGCTGGCCTTGCCGAAATCCATCTGGCCGGCGTGGCGCTCTTTCAGCGCAGCCATGATCTTGCCCATGTCCTTCATCGAGGCGGCGCCCACATCGGTGATGGCTTTCTGAATCGCGGCGCGTTGTTCGTCGGCGCTCATCTGCTTGGGCATGAAGGTGCGGATGATATCCACTTCCTCGCGCTCGGATTTCGCCATCTCCGGACGGCCGCCCTTGTCGAAAGCTTCGGCGCTCTCTTCGCGCTGCTTGATCATCTTGGCGAGAAGCGCCAGCACATCGTCGTCGCTGATGCCTTCGCGGCTGGTTTCGGTGCGGGCGGCAATGTCCTTGTCCTTCAGCCCCGCCAGAATCATGCGCAGCGTCGACAGGCGGCGCTGGTCCTTCGCCTTCATCGCCTCTTTCATCTGCTCGTTGAACTGTTCGCGCAGGCCCATATCGCTCTCCAAATTCCCGGTTCCGTCATGGCCCGTCCCCACGCTGTCGCTAGGGACCGCCCGGACCACCCATTTTCCGCGGCTTTGCTAACAGAAAAAGGGGCCGTCCGCATAAAGCGGGCGATGACGGCAAAATAGCATGTTGACCCTGAGGGGTCCCATTCCTATTTTCCGGCAAATCGGAGTCCCCCATGAGCGACACATCTTCCGCAACCGCCGAACGTCCGGCGGCAGCCGTTTCACGCGCGACAGGACTTCTGGTTCTGGCGGACGGAACGGTGTTCGAAGGACAGGGCTTTGGCGCCGCAACCGCCGCCGTCGGCGAAGTCTGCTTCAACACGGCGATGACGGGCTATCAGGAGATTCTCACCGATCCCTCCTATGCCGGGCAAATCGTGGCCTTCACCTTCCCCCATATCGGCATTGTCGGCACCAACAGCGAAGACATCGAGGCGACGACGCCGGTGGTGCGCGCGATGGTGGTGCGTTCCGATGCGAGCCAGCCGTCCAACTACCGCGCGCTGTCGCCGCTCGATCGCTGGCTGAAGCTGCACAATATTCCGGGCATCGCGGGGATCGACACGCGCGCGCTCACCAACCGCATCCGCGAATTGGGCATGCCGCATGGCGTTGTCGCGGTGTCGCCGGACGGCAAATTCGATCGCGACGCACTGGTAAAACAGGCCCGCGAATTTCCGGGACTTGTCGGCCTCGATCTCGCCAAGGATGTGTCGTGCCGGCAGATGTATGCCTGGAATGAAACGCCGTGGATGTGGGGCGAAGGCTACAGCGTCGAAAAGAATCCGACATGGCGCGCGGTGGTTCTCGACTACGGCGTGAAGCGCAACATCCTGCGCCAGCTTGCGGGCCATGGCGCGGAGATCATCGTGCTGCCTGCGTCTTCAACTTATGAAGACGTGATGCGTCATTCGCCCAACGGCGTGCTGCTCTCCAACGGCCCCGGTGATCCGGCGGCGACGGGCGCTTATGCAATCCCGACGATCAAGGGCATCCTTGAAACGCGCGTGCCGGTGTTCGGCATCTGCCTTGGCCATCAGATGCTGGGGCTGGCGCTCGGCGGGCAGACCCGAAAGATGGCGCAAGGCCATCACGGCGCGAACCATCCGGTGAAAGATCTGGAGACCGGCAAGGTCGAGATCGTGTCGATGAATCACGGCTTCACCGTGGATGCCGACACGCTGCCCAAAAGCGTGAAGCAGACGCATGTGTCGCTGTTCGACGGCACCAATTGCGGCCTGCGCGTGACGGACAAGGATGTCTTCAGCGTGCAGTACCATCCCGAGGCGTCGCCCGGCCCGATGGACTCGCATTACCTCTTCGAACGCTTCGCAAAGGCTGCGAAAGCGAAGGCCTGACACGCAACTGTCACGCATCGTCACTAGCGTCGCCAAAATTTCGCGGGGCGTATCATGGGCGTTGAACAGACAATGTTTTCCGGCCGATTCGGCCAATATGTCCGCGACCGTCACGAGCCCTGCGTCGCGCCACCCGCGCCGGAAACGCCCACCCCGTTGCCGCAGGAGACGCGCGAGACAATCGCGCATCATCTGATCCCGCTGGCACTCCTGGCGCGTACCGATGGCAGCGTTGCCGAGGCCGAACAGAAGGCGATGCTCGATCATGCGGTGGCGATGCTGGCTGCGGCTGGCCATCCGGTCGGCGAAGCGGATCTGGCGAAACTGAAAGCCTATATAATGGGCTTTCGCCCGACGCTGATGCAGCTCGATCCGGCACTCCATCGGCTCGAACAAGAAACCACCGACAACAAGATCGCCTTCCTTGGCGCGGCGCGTGCCGTGGTGATGGCGGATGGCCGTCTCGACACAGCCGAAGCGCGGCTGCTCGACGAGTTAAAGCTGGAATTCGCCAAGGCGTAATACCTCGCGCTTCTTGACGCTCGTGCCACACGCTCCTAGCTAACAGACCGCGCGGGTGGAGACGGCACATGAACCTTTCTGACTGGGCCTCGATCGCGAGTCTGGCGAACAGCATCGCCGTTCTGATCTCGCTGATCTATCTTGCTTTGCAGGTCCGCCAGGCCGAACGAAACCAGCAGGCGTCGATCCGGCAGGGACGCGCAACACGGATGGTGGACATCATCCTGGCGACGGGCGATCCCGCGCTTGTCGAGGCTTTGCCCAAAGGCACGGCAGGCGAAACCGATATTTCGCCCAGCCAGTTCGGACAGTTCATCGCGATCTATGGCGCCTTCCTCGCGAGCGCCGAGGATACCTATCTGCAATACAAGGAAGGCCTGCTGACCCATGCGGTGCATGCCAGCTTCGCCGAAAGCTGGCGGCAGACGCTGGCACAGCCCGGCGTTCGGGCCTTGTGGAAATTGCGGCGGCATGGATTCGAGCGCGGCTTTGTAAATTTCATGGACAAGCTGATGGCCGAGGCGCCGCCGCAGCCGTCGAGCGATTTTCTCGCCGCATGGAAAAGCGAAGCCGCTGCTGAAAAAGCGCGCGGCCTGAACTAGCTCAACGGCGCAGTTCGATCACATCGAACGCGGATTCCTGCACCGGATAGGGAAGCTCGATGCGGGCATGGCCGGCGCCGAGGCCGGACAGCAACCCGATTTCGTCATCCGGCGTCTGTGTTGCGCCGACCGAGGCGCCGCTGCCCGAATAGGCGTGCATCGGCTCGGTGCTCATATATTCGGCGCCGAGATAGACATACTTGCCGCCCTGCGCGGGATAGAGATAACCCGCTGTGCGCGTGGAGCCGTTGAGCTTGTTGAAGAAGAGATGGCCGCCGCGATCGGAAATGCGGCAGTTGAACCAGGAATAGACGCGTGACGGCGTCATGCCGCCCAGCTTGATGAGGCGGCAGCGCCAGTTTCCTTCGATGCCTTCGGCAGGGCCGCCTTCCGAACCCAACGCTTCGTTGATCGCCGCCATATCGGAGCCACCGCGCGCGGCGTCCAGACCTTTGGCTTTGGATTCTTCCAGAAGCGAAAGACGTTTCTGATCGGCGGGCGTCGCCACATCCTGCCATCCGGCCGCGAGTGCGGGCGTTGTGAACAGGCAAAGTGCAAGAAGCGAAATGGCGACGCGCATGGTCAATTTTCCTCTTTGGCCCCTTCGTCATCGCCGGTCCAGCCTTTCAGCTTGGTCGACGGTGGCGCTCCGATAATGCTGTAGCCGGCATCCACGAGATGCACTTCGCCGGTAACGCCCGCACCCATGTCGCTGAGCAGATAGAGCGCCGAGTTGCCGACATTATCGAGATCGACGGTGCGGTTGAGCGGCGATTGCGTCTTGTTCCAGCGGAAGACGACGCGGCTTTCGCCGATCACCGAACCGGCCAAGGTGCGCATGACGCCGGCGGAAATCGCGTTGACGCGGATATTGTCCTTGCCCAGATCGGCGGCCAGATAACGCACGCTGGATTCCAGCGCCGCCTTGGCCACGCCCATCACATTGTAGTTCGGAATGACCCGCTGCGCGCCCATATGGGTGAGCGTGATCAGCGATCCGCCGTTCGGCATCATTGCCTTGGCTCTACGCGCGACGGCGGTGAACGAATAGCACGATATGAGCAGCGAGCGGACGAAGTTCTCGCGGCTGGTATCGACGTAACGGCCCTTCAATTCGTCGCGGTCGGAAAACGCGATGGCGTGGACGACGAAATCCAGCGTCTTCCATTCACGCTTCAGAACGTCGAACGCCGCATCCATCTGGTTGTCGTCTTCGACATCGCAGGGGAGCAAAATGTTGGAGCCGATGCTGTCGGCCAGCGGCTTGAGCCGCCGCAATTGGGCATCGCCCTGATAAGAGAATGCGATTTCGGCGCCCTGGGCCGCCAATGTGCGTGCGATCCCCCAGGCGATGGAGTGGTCGTTCGCCACGCCCATCACCAGCCCGCGTTTGCCCTTCATCATGCCGGCCTCAGCCATGATCTATCCTTGCCTGTCTCATTTTGAAACGCGAAGACAGGGCTCTCGCCCTGTCTCTGCAATATGCGTGCGCGGTTTAGGCGTCATGCCGCTGGAATACCAGCGTCGCGTTGGTGCCGCCGAATCCGAAAGAATTGGAAAGCGCCCGCTCGATCTTGGCGTTGTCCATGCGCTTGCGGACGATAGGGGCATCGGCCACGTCCGGGTCGATCTCCTCGATATGCGCACTCTCGCCGATGAAGCCGTTGTTCATCTGCAGGATCGAATAGATCGCTTCCTGCGCGCCGGTGGCGCCCAACGAATGACCGGTCAGCGATTTGGTGGAGTTGATGTACGGCATCTTGTCGCCGAACACTTCGCGCATCGCCTTGATCTCGGTGACATCGCCCACCGGCGTCGAGGTGCCGTGCGCGTTCACATAGTCGATGGGGCCGCTCACTGTCGCGAGCGCCTGCTGCATGCAGCGGATGGCGCCTTCACCGGACGGCGCCACCATGTCGTGACCGTCGGACGTCGCGCCATAGCCGACCAGCTCGGCATAGATCTTCGCGCCGCGCGCCTTGGCGTGTTCCCATTCTTCCAGAACGATCACACCGCCGCCGCCGGCGATGACGAAGCCGTCGCGGTTCTTGTCGAAGGCGCGGCTCGCGGTGGACGGGCGATCGTTGAACTTGCTGGACATGGCGCCCATGGCGTCGAACAGGCCGGACATCGTCCAGTCCAGCTCTTCGGCGCCGCCGGCGAACACGATGTCCTGCTTGCCCCATTGGATCAGCTCCGCCGCGTTGCCGATGCAGTGCGCGCTCGTGGCGCAGGCCGAGCTGATGGAATAGTTCACGCCCTTGATCTTGAACCAGGTCGAAAGCACCGCCGAGCAGGTGGACGACATGGTCTTGGGCACCGCGAAAGGACCGACGCGCTTGGGACTTCCAGTCTTGCGATGAATATCCGCCGCTTCGATGATGTTGCGCACCGACGGACCGCCGGAGCCCACGATCAATCCGGTCTTCGGATTGATGATGTCCTTTTCCTCGAGCCCGGAATCGCGCAGCGCCTGGTCCATCGCGACAAAGGCGAACGCCGCCGTGTCGCCCATGAAGCGCATGGCGCGGCGATCGATCATCGACGCAAGATCGATATTGGGCTTGCCATAGACCTGGCTGCGGAAACCCTTTTCCTTGTATTCCTCGGAGTAGCTGATGCCGGATTTCGCCTCGCGCAGAGACGCAACCACTTCCTGCGTATTGTTTCCGATGGGCGAAACGATGCCCATGCCCGTGACGGCAACCCGTCTCATGGCAAGACTCCTGTGTGTTCATAAATCATGTGCGAGAAATCACCCGCGCGCCGCGGCAGCCGCTGCTTGCTCGTCGGTGACCAGGCCGACCTTGAGGTCTTTGACGTCATAGATCTGCTTGCCATCGACTTTGACGATGCCGTCCGCAACGCCCATGACGAGCTTGCGAAGGATCACGCGTTTCATGTCGATATAATAGCTGACCTTCTTGGCCGTCGGCAGAATCATTCCGCTAAACTTAACTTCTCCTACTCCCAATGCGCGACCGCGGCCCAGACCGCCCGCCCAACCGAGGAAGAAGCCGACCAGCTGCCACAGCGCATCCAGCGGCAAGCATCCGGGCATCACCGGATCGCCGAGGAAGTGGCATTTGAAGAACCAGAGATCGGGATTGATATCGAGTTCGGCGTGGATCTCGCCCTTGTCGGCGCTGCCGCCCTTGTCGGAGATTTTCAGGATGCGGTCCATCATCAGCATGGGCGGCATCGGCAGCTTGGCGTTGCCTTCGCCGAACATGTCGCCCCGCGCGCAGGACAGCAATCCGTTCAGATCGAAGCTGGATGGGCGCAGCACCGTGTCAGTCATTTCCTTGGGAATCCTGTGTTTTCGGCTGGTTCCAGGCCGTTACTCTTGACAAAAGAGCACTTAGAGCCGATTTCTGTTTGTTAGAAGCATTCTAACCAGTCAGAGTTAGATTGCATCGCCGCAACATGATGGTCCTGTGCCGAAGGCGCAAGGCCCGGTCCAAAGGTGTCTGTTTTGTCTGCAACCCGCAAAAAGCCGGTGAAGGCGTTCGCAGAATCCACCAGCGCGAAAGTCCGCGCGGCGGGATTGCGCCCCACGCGCCAGCGCATTGCGCTGGCCGGGCTGCTGTTCCGGGACGAAGACCGGCATGTGACGGCCGAAGCGCTGCATGAAGAGGCGGCAAAGGCCGGCGTGCGCGTATCGCTGGCGACGATCTACAACACGTTGCACCAGTTCACGCAGGCCGGGCTGCTGAATGAGGTGGTGGTCGATTCCGGGCGCGCTTATTTCGACACCAATATCGGCGATCACCAGCATTTCTATGTGGAAGAGAATGGCGCGCTGATCGATATTCCCGGCGAGACTATCGGCGTCTCCAATGTTCCCACCCCGCCCAAGGGCATGGTGGTGGATCGCGTGGATGTGGTTGTGCGCATAAAGCGCACCTGAAGTTCCCCAAATCTCTTTTGAATTGTTCTAAACTGGTTGACAGCCGCGCTCCCGCGGGCGCATCTTGCCGCCCGGCCACAGCTTCCAAGGGAGAAAAACATGGCAGACCTGAAGAATTCCAAGACCGCGCAGAATTTGAAAGACGCGTTCGCCGGCGAGAGCCAGGCCAACCGCCGCTATCTCTATTTCGCCCAGAAGGCGGATGTTGAGGGCTACAACGACGTCTCCGCCGTGTTCCGCTCCACCGCGGAAGGCGAAACGGGCCATGCGCACGGTCATCTCGAATTCCTCGAAGCCGTCGGCGATCCGGCGACCGGCGAGCCGATCGGTGGCACCGACCTGAACCTCAAAGCCGCGATCGCGGGCGAAACGCACGAATACACCGACATGTATCCGGGCATGGCCAAGACCGCGCGCTCGGAAGGTTTCGATGAAATCGCCGACTGGTTCGAGACTCTCGCGAAAGCGGAAAAGAGCCATGCCGGACGCTTCCAGAAGGCGCTCGACACGCTCGGCAAGTAAGTAAGCAAATGGCGAGTGGCGAATAGCGAATAGCGCAGCCACTCGCCATTTTCCTTTTTTCCCATTCGCTATTCGCCATTCGCCACCCACCATGACTTCTCGCGAAGGCAGTCTCGACGCTCCCACGCGCCATCCGATCGACTGGCAGAACCCGGACTTCACCGATCCGGTGAAGCTGGACGCGGAGATGCGGCGGGTGTTCGACATCTGTCACGGCTGCCGGCGCTGCTTCAATCTGTGCGACAGCTTCCCGCGCCTGTTCGACATGATCGATACCTCGCCCACCGAAGAACTGGACGGCGTTCCCAGCGAGAAATTCACCGAGGTCACCGAAGCCTGCACGCTGTGCGACATGTGCTTCATGACCAAATGCCCCTATGTGCCGCCGCATCCGTTCCAGCTCGACTTCCCGCATCTGCTGCTGCGTCATCGCGTGACCGAAGCCAAAGCCGGCAAGAAGGATTTCACCGCGCGGCAACTCGCCGAAATGGATCGCAACGGCAAAATGGCCGTGCCGCTGGCGCCGCTGGTCAATTGGGGCGCAAAAACCGGCAATGCGCTGACGCGCCCGGCGATGGATGCGGTGCTGCACATCGACAAGACCGCGACGCTGCCGAAATTCGCCTCGCAGACATTCATGCGCGCGGACAAGGCAAAGCCTGGAATCGTGAATGCAACGGCGCCGGCTTATGGCAAGCGCAAGGCGGCGATCTTCGCAACCTGCTTCGTGAACTACAACAAGCCGGATACCGGCATGGCGGCCCGCGCGGTTTTGAACCACCTCGGCGTGGAAACCAAAGCCGCCTATCCGGGTTGTTGCGGCATGCCGTTCCTCGAACAGGCCGAGATGGAAAAAGTCGCTACGCAAGCACGGAAAGTTTCCGCGGACCTCGTGAAGCTGATCGACGACGGTTACGACATCATCGCACCGACGGCGTCCTGCGGGCTGATGCTGAAATTCGAATGGGCGCTGGTGGTGCCGGACGATGAGAACGTGAAGCGCGTCGCCGATGCGGTGTTCGATATCGACGAATATGTCGTCGATATCGCCAAGAAAGAAGGTCTGCCGACCGGCCTGCAACCGCTGCCCGAAGGTGTAACCGTGCATCTGGCCTGCCATGCGCGCGCACAGAACATGGGCCCGAAAGCCGCGGAGATGCTGCGGCTCATTCCGGAAACGCGCGTGGACGTGATCGAACGTTGCTCCGGCCATGGCGGAACGTTCGGCGTGGTGAAGCCCACGCATGCCGTGGCGGAGAAAGTGGGTCGCCCCGTGTTCCGCACGGCCGCCGGGCAAAATCACGGCCATATCGCGTCCGACTGCCCGCTCGCCGCACAGCACATCCTGCAGAACGTCAAGGAATTGAACGCAAAGGACGGCAAGGAGACGAAAGCCAAGGAGCCGGAGCACCCCATCCAGATCTTCGCGCGCGCTTTCGGTTTGGTGGAGTAACGAGATATGCCCGCGACCACGCGAAAGATCACGCCCGCCGATATCATCGCGTATGAGAAATACGCCGCCGAGCGCGCGCAATTCCGCAAAGCCATCATTCCGGTGAAGAAGAACCGGCGGATGGAGGTCGGCCCCTTCGCGACGTTCTATTTCGAGAATTACGAGACGATGTGGATGCAGGTGCAGGAAATGCTGCACATCGAGAAAGGCGGCGCCGAACAGATCGGCGGCGAGTTGGAAGCCTACAATCCGCTCATCCCGCAAGGCCGCGAACTGATCGCGACCCTGATGCTCGAAATCGAGAATGTGGATGTACGCAATCGCGAGCTCTTCCGCCTCGCGGGCATCGAAGAGAGCATCTATATCGAGATGAATCAGGAGCGCATCGCCGCGACGCCCACCGAATATGACGACCGCACCACGCCGGATGGAAAAACATCATCGGTGCATTGGGTGCGCTTCAAATTCTCACCCGAGCAGATCGCGAAGTTCCGGGACAATTCGGTGATCGCCGTGCTGGGCGTCGCGCATCCCGCTTACGGCCACATGGCGGTGATTCCGCCGGATGTCCGCGCGGAGCTTTCGAAGGATTTCGCTTAGGACGCGGGCGCGAAGGAGCGCGGTTCGCGCACGCTCCAGTCGCGCGTCGGCTCATACCGGCCATAGGCGATGACGAAACGCGGCGTGCCAGTTTCGTCCGCCAATGGCAGAAGCAACATCTCTCCAACCATGTGACGCTGCATCACGGTGGGAAAGCGCAGTGGCCGCTTCACGGTGAGCGAGAGGATCGAGGACTGCGTCCAGCGATCCGTTTGCTCCTCGGTGGCGCTTTCGTGATCGAAGGCTTGCCCCGTGCGCTCGCTCAGGCTGCGCGTCATGATCGTCCCGACAAGACGGAATTTGAACCGAGGCGGATCGTCCTGGATGCGCTCCACGAGTGACAGGCGCGGCAGATAGGGTTTGAGCACGCGGACCGGAAGATCGTCGCGCGCCGGCATGTCCTTGTCGCCGCGCGCCCAGTTCCAAAGCTCGATCAGCTCATCGCATTCGCGCATGATGAAAGCGTTGTCCGGGTCGCAATATTGAACCCAGTTCCGCTCTTCGGCGCGCGCATTGAACTGCGCTATGGCGTCGTGGAGATTGTCCATTGTAAAAAGTCTAACAAAACCATGGTCAACGACGCGTTAATGCGCCTCTGACCCAAAATGGATCACCCGAGGGGCATGCCTGTCAGCTTTTCCAGTTCCGCGATGGCTTGCGCGCCGCTTTCCACCTTGATCGTGGCCATGCCCATCGCGCGTGCGGGTTTCAGGTTCACGCCCAGATCATCCAGATAGATGCAGGCATCGGGCGACACTTTCAGCGTCTCGCACATCATTTCATAGATGCGCGGATCGGGTTTGCGGATTCCGGCCTTGGCGGACTCGATGACGTGATCGAACAGCGCCATGACATCCTTCGCATAGAGAGAACGGCCTTCGTTCGAGCCGGTCATGTTGGCAGGCACATTGTTGGTGATGCAGCCGGTCTTGAACTTCGTCTTGATACGCCGGAGCGCCTCGATCATCTCCGGGCGAAAGTCGCCCGAAAGCAGACCGATGATGTCCTTGCCCGGAACGTAGTGGCCTAGTGCCAGGGCTTCGTCGGCGAAGGCCTTGTCGAAAGAATCCAGATCCAGTTCCGCACGCTCGAACCGCGCCCAGGCGTTCGTCAGATGGTTCTGGCTGTTGATCTTGCGGATGAGATCGACGGGTAGGCCGTTCTCACGCTCATAGCGGGCGAAGGCCTCAAACGGGGATGACGTGAAAACGCCGCCGAAATCAAAGATCACCGCCTCAATCATGCCGCACCGTCAATCGCATTGCCCTTGCGCAGAACAACCAGCCGCGCCCTAATCCGTCAAGGGAGAAAGCCATATGAGCGAGCGCGTGGTTCACACGCCGGCAGAATCGAAGGGCGAGGCGCCGCCGCGCGGGCGCCTGTCCGGACGGCGCATTCTTGTGCTTGGCGGCGGGCAGATGGACATCGGCGAAGACGATACGCCCATCGGAAATGGACGGGCGATCGGCGTTCTTTGCGCGCGCGAAGGCGCTGCCGTTGCCGTCGCCGATCGCGATCTTGCCAGCGCTACGGCGACCGTGTCGCTGATTGAGAAAGAGAACAATCAGGCTTTCGCCATAGAGGCCGATGCGACGAAGGAAGACGATATCGTCCGCATGATCGGTGAAGCGCATGAAGGGTTGGGATCGCTGGATGGCATCGTGCTGAATGTCGGCATCGGCGCGGGCGGCGCGTGGCTGGAAGGCGTGACGGCGGAGAATTGGGACAAGGTCTTCGCCATCAATCTGCGCAGCCACATGCTGACGGTGAAGCATGCGATGGCGAAGCTCGCCGATGCTTCGTCTCTTGTTTTCATTTCCTCCATCGCGGGCCTGACAGCAGGAAGCCGCCTGCCTGCCTATGACGCCTCGAAAGCCGGACTGTTCGGGTTGTGCCGTCATGTGGCTTTCGAAGGCGCGCGGCGCGGCATCCGCGCCAATGTCGTCGCGCCCGGATTGATGGACACCTCCATCGGCAGGCTCGCGTCACGCGGACGGCCCAATCGCGCGACGACCAATGTGCCGCTGGGCCGGCAAGGCACCGGATGGGAGACGGCCTATGCGACGCTGTTCCTGCTGTCGGACGAAAGCGCTTACATCACCGGACAGACCCTGGCGGTGGACGGAGGCCTGAGCGGGCTATGAGCAAGCTCGATTTTCCCAAAGCGCGTTACGAAGCGGGTGTGCAGGGCTTCGGCAACGGATCGTTCGCGTATCTGCAACCGGACGGCGGCTGGGGTTTATCGAATTCGGGATTGGTAACGAGCGATGGCGACGCCTTTCTGATCGACACCATGTTCGATTATGCGCACACGCGCGCCATGCTGGAGAGTTTCCGGCGCGCGAGCGATGCGAAAATCCGCACGCTCTTCAACACACACCACAATGGCGATCATTGCTATGGCAATGCACTGGTCGAAGGCGCGGAGATCATCGCCACCGAAGCCGCCAAGACGGCTATGACACATGAGACGCCCGCCGGGCTTGCTGGCTTAATGAAAGCAGCACCGAAACTGGGCCTCACCGGCGAATATTTCCTGCATTGCTTCGAGCGCTTCGAATTCGATGACATCGACGCGAAATTCCCCGATCACACGTTCCACGGGACACTGACGCGGCATGTCGGAGCCAAGACCGTCGAGCTGATCGAGGTCGGCCCGGCGCATACCGGCGGCGATGCCATTGCGTATGTGCCGGAGGACAAGACAGTGTTCACCGGCGATATCCTCTTCATCGAAGGTCATCCTATCCTGTGGGCTGGGCCGGTCGAGAACTGGATCGCGGCTTGCGATACCATCGTGGCAATGGACGCCGAAGTGATCGTGCCTGGCCATGGCCCGGTGACGGACAAGAAAGGCGTCGCGCGCGTGCGCGACTATCTCGTCTATATCCGGCGCGAGGCGAAGAAGCGCTACGACGCCGGAATGGGTGCGCTGGAGGCGGCGCGTGACATATCCTTTGCCGATTTCTCCAACTGGGGCGATAGCGAGCGCATCGCTGTGAACACCGCCACGCTCTATCGCGAATTCGGCGCCAAGGATGTTCCGTCCGACGCGGCCACGCTGTTCGGATGGATGGCGCAGATATGGAACGACAGAAAAGGAAAACATCCGTGAGCCTCATCGTCTATGAGCATCCGCTCAGCCCTTACGCGCAGAAGGTGAAGATCGCCCTGGACGAAAAGGACGTCGCCTATGAGGCGCGCATGCCCGCCGCCATCGGCAGCGGGCAGCCGGACACCAATTTCCTCAAGTCCAATCCGCGGGGCGAAGTGCCGTCATTGATTGATGGCGACGTCTCGATCTTCGATTCCACCATCATCCTGGAATATATCGAGGACAAATGGCCCTCGCCCGCCATGCTGCCCAAGGCGCCCGCGCGGCGCGCCACGGCGCGCATGATCGAGGAGGTGATGGACACCAGCTTCGAGCCGATCAATTGGGGCCTGGGCGAAATCAAATGGTTTAAGCGCGCCACCGGCGAACGCGCACGGACTCTGGAAGCCCGTGCCCACGCGCAGGCGCGCGGCATCTATGAATGGCTGACGCGCCATCTGGGCAAAAACGAATGGTTCAACGGCGAGACATTCGGCTGGGCCGATCTTTCGGTGGTGCCTTATCTGAACGGCGCGCGCGGCAACGGCATCGGGCCGGATGAAGCATCTCCGCTCGGCCAATGGCTGAAGCGCGCCAATGCGCGGCCATCCGTGGCGAAAGCAGCGGCGGCCGCGGCAGCTGTGGTCGCAAACATGGCGCAGGTGGATCAGGCCGTGAAAAGCGGCCTGTTCAAGCGTGAATATCGCGACCATCGGTTGGAGTGGATGATCCGCTCCGGCGGCATGGACGTGGTGCTTGAGGGTCTGCAAAAGAACAACATCCGATTCTCCAACGAGCTGAACTGAGCCATGACCAACGAGATCATCTTCCACCACTATCCCGCCTCGCCTTTCTCCGAGAAGATACGCGTCGCGTTCGGCATCAAGGGCCTTGCATGGCGCTCGGTCGAGATTCCCAACATGATGCCCAAGCCGGACCTCATTCCGCTGACCGGCGGCTATCGCAAGACGCCGGTGATGCAGATCGGCGCGGACATTTATTGCGACACCCAGATCATCCTGCGCGAGTTGGAGCGGCGCTATCCCACGCCGCCGATCTTCCCGCTGAAGAACGGCCTCGCCTACGCGCTCGGTTTCTGGAGCGACCGGATGTTCTTCATGGCATCGGTGGCGCTGGTGTTCGCGGAAGTCGGCGACTTGGTGCCCGAAGCGTTCAAGCAAGACCGCAGCAAGATGTCCGGCAGCACCTTCAATACGGATGCGATGAAGGCGGCCGCGCCTTTCATGCGCGATCAGTGGCGCGCGCATGCCGATTTCGTGGCGGAGACGCTGGAAGACGGGCGCGATTTTGTCGGCGGCGCAAAACCCGGCGCGGCGGACATCCACGCTTACATGAATTTCTGGTGGCTGCAGGCGGCGGTCCCGCATGTCGCCAACGGTTTCCTTCGGGAAATGCCCAAGGTCGGTGCGTGGGTCGCGCGCATTTCCGCCATCGGACACGGCAAGCCGACGCCGATGGATTCAAAAGATGCGCTGAAAGTCGCGAAAGCGGCGACGCCGGACTCGCAAATGGCAGCCGATCCCTACGATCCGCGCGAGCTGACGCCCGGCACGCGCGTGACGGTGTCGGCGGACGATTACGGCCGCGATCCGGTCGCGGGTACGATCCTGTTCGGCAATGCACATGAGATCGCGATTGCGCGCTCCGACGACCAGGTGGGCGATGTCGTCGTGCACTTCCCGCGGGCGGGCTTCATGGTGGCGAAAGTCTAGACGGCGGCAGCCACGTTGCGGGCGCGTTCTTCCGCGATGATCTCTTTCCAGCTGTGCATCGCGCTGTGGATGCCGGCGGCAAGAACCAGATCGGGTTCGCCATTGTCGTTCAGCAACGGTGCTTCGAAGAATTCGCCGAGCAGGAATTTCTTGTCCGTCGTGTCGGAGCGGCTGAGAAAGCGCAGCGGAACACGCGCTTCCAGAACGGCATCAAGCGCCGCATACCAGCGCGGCAGGAATTGCGGCGCTATCGCTTCGTCGACGAACTTGCCGGTCAGATCGCCCATCACATCCGCAAAGCGCGTCCCCATCAGGCGCACGCGATAGCGCAGGCCTTTTTGAGGACAGATGACGCGCTCATAGATCGCGACATGCGGCAAGCAGGATTTGAGGACACGCGGTGTGAAGACCGCGCGCCTGGGAATTTCGCCGGCGCCTTTGACCTGGTGCCACAGCGCGCTCAATTCCAGCAATTCGGACGAGCGAAAGGCGAGCTGCGGATCGCAGAAACCGACCCAGCCGTTTTCCTGCGCCATTTTCATATAGCGCGCGCCGGGCCTGCTGTCGGCGGTCTCGATCATGACGCATTTCTAGCGGCCATGTGTCGACATTTGGTTAATCAAAGGTTTCGAAAGTCTTTTGGGCGTCATTCGTTGTGGCGCAGCGCCACTTCGCGCGCCGCGCGAATGCCGGAGCGCAATCCACCTTCGATGTAGCCGGCCCATTCGGTCGCCGTTTCCGTGCCCGCCCAATGAATGCGGCCGCAGGGTTCGCGCAGGGCATGTCCGAAACGCGTCATGGTGCCGGGCGGCATGTGGCCGACATAGCCATGGGTGTAAGGCTCGGTCAGCCAGTCATTGTCCGCATAGCCAATGGGATGTGCGGCCTCCGGTCCGAAGAAGCGCACCAGCGAGGCGATGACCTTCTGTTTGCGCGCCTCCTTGCCGAGCGCGCTCATTTCGATGGCGTGCTGCCCTTCCGCAAAACAGAGAAGAACCGCCGGACCACCATCCCGCGTATCGTCCATGACGATGCCGAGCGTGTCGTCGTCCGTTGCCACTTGGCCGGACAAACCGGCCGCACGCCAGAACGGAGCGTTGTAAGCGACGATCATCTTGATGACGGCGCCCATCGGCATGCGTTGCTGTAGACCATCGCGCGCGGCAGGCAGATGCGGCTCATATTGAATGCGCGATGCCGTGCCGGGCGCCGCCGCGACGATAACAAAGCGCGCGGCGAATTCGCCCTTCGCCGTCATCGCGCGAACGCCATGTGAATCCTGCACAATCTTCTCGACCGGCGCGGCCAACACCACACAATCGCCCAGCTCATCCGCCATGCGCTGCGGGATCTGCTGCATCCCACCCTTGAACTTCGCATCCAACGCGCCGTTCTTTACGCCCATCAGATAGTCGAGACCGCCGGCGCTGCGAAGCGCATCCAAAAACCACAGATAGGAAACCTGCCGCGCTTCCGCGGCCCAGGCCCCACATGAAACGAGGCGTGCGAATTCCCGCGCCGGTTTGGTGCGGACATTGCGCACGATCCAACTTTCCAGCGTCTCGCCATCCCATTCTTTCGCACGCGGCGCGCTCCATGGCGCGTCGGCAGGAACCGTTTTCATGTCGCGGTTCCAGCGGCGTTGAAGCAGCGCCAGCTCGATCAGCGACAGGATCGGCATTTTGGGAACCGCGCCGGTGAAGCGCACCAGCTTTCCCAGAAGCTGCAGGATCGTCTGTCCCGATTCATATTGCGCGTATGTGGAAATGCCGAACCGTTTTGCTTCGCCAAGCAGAACATCGTGGCCTGCGCCGACCCATTGGCCCCCGACGTCACCGACATAGCCTGCGACCTCCACACGCTTGAGGCGTCCGCCGACACGTTCGTTTGCTTCCAGCACGATGACCGAGCGGCCTGCGGCGGCCAATTCCTGCGCCGCTTTCAGTCCGGCGACACCTGCGCCGACGACGATGACATCCGCTTGCCGGTTCATAGCGCGCACACCGCTTGGATCTCGATGAGGATTTCCGGCGTCAGCAATTCCTGCACGCGCACCGCCGTCGATCCCGGCGCTATGCCGGGCATCACTTCGTTGCGCGCCATGGTGATCTCCACGGCGTCTTCCATGAAGGACTTGCCCGTCGGCGCGACATACCAGGTTAGATGCACGAGATTTTCGACAGAGCCACCGGCCAACTCGATGACCTCGCGGATATTGCGAAAGGCCTGCGCGGCCTGGGCTTGCAACCCGCCTTCGACGATCTGGTGATCTTTGTTCATGCCGGTCTGGCCGGCGAGGGTCAGCGTCTGGCCATGGCGCACGGCTTCCGACAGCCCATACGGCGCGATCAGCGGCTTCATATGCGGCCGCGTCACATATTCGATCTTGGACATATCCCCAGCCTCCTCCCGCTGGACTCTTTACTAGACTGGATAGTCGGTTTATTCAAGGCCAGGGATTTGGGGAGGGCCAAATGGCATCCGCCGCGCGGAAGATTTCAGCCAGGCAGCGCGCGCCGCGTCGCGGGGCGCGGGTGCAACACATTCTGGGTGAGAGCCTGGAATGTTTCGCAGAGTCCGGCTTCGAACGCGTCACCTATGACGAGCTGATCGCGCGGTCGAAAGTGAGCCGCGGCAGCTTCTATTGGTACTTCCCGTCCAAGGAAGCGCTCTACGAGGCGGTGCTGGATACTTGCGTGACCGGCTATGTCGCGCGTCTGGAAGACCAGTTCGCGAAAACCGATCCGAAGGATCACATCGTCAAGCGATTGCTCGATACGTCGCTGGCCGATTTCAACGCCCATCGTTCGCAATACCGCCTGCTGCTGCGGCCGCCGCCGTCCGCAGATGTCGTGAAGAAACTCGCGCAATGGAATGACGATGTACTCGCCTTCATGCGCGGCAAGCTGGAGCCGGCGGTGAAAGCCGGAAAGCTGAATCGCGAAATGGCGGACATATTGCCCGACGTTCTCTCCGCTTTCATCGACGGCATCTGCGTGCGGCTGGTGCTGGAGGACGAGAATTCGGTCTCGACCCTGTCGAAGAATATCGAACGCTTCCTCTGCCGGATCGTGGACGCTTAGTTTCGACGCGCAACTTGTCCGGAAAACCGCTTCACACTTTTCCGGGTCGCGCTTCAGTTCTCCAGCATCACCTTGCATTGATGCGACGGCTTGCGCAGCGCTTCGAAAGCGCCGGGCAGCGTGTCGAGCGTGACGACGTCGGTGATCATGTGATCCACATTCACCCGGTCGGAGGCGATCATGCTGATGACATAGTCGAAATCGGCAGGGCGATAACCCAGCACGAATTGCAGCTCCAGCTCCTTCACGATGCCCATCAAAGGCATGATCGTGTCAGGCTGCTGGCAGACGCCGGCGATGACAATACGGCAGCCGCGGGGCGCGTCGATCATCGCCATGTTGATGAGGCCCGGCGCGCCGACGCATTCGAAGATGATGTCCGGGCCCTTGCCCGCGATCTTCTCCACCTGCGGCGTGAGCGGCATGTTGGGATCGATGGCATCGGTAGCGCCGAATTTCGCGGCCATCTGTTTGCGCACATCCGCCTTCTCGCTGACGATGACGTGGCGCGCGCCCAAGAACTTCGCCCACAACATCACCGCAAGACCCACCGGCCCCGCACCGATCACCAGCACCGTCGCGCCGCGCGGCATCTTCGCCATATCGACGGCATGCAGGCCCACAGCCAGCGGCTCGACCAACGCGCCTTCACGGAAGGACACGGCGTCCGGCAAACGATACGCGCCTGTTGCCCCAATCTTCACATAGTCCGCGTAGGCGCCGTGGCTCTGGCCAAGACCTATGCTGATGCCTTTGCCGCAAACGCTTTGACCGCCGCCGAAGTTCTTGCAGGGGCTGGAATCGCCACAGCAGATATAGGGAAAGCCCGCGACGCGATCGCCTTCCTTGAACTTGCCAGCCAGCGCGCTGCCGATGCCGACGACCTCGCCGGCGAATTCGTGGCCCATCACGCTGCCCAGCGCGAGTGGCATGATCGATGTGGGTTCGGTCATATGCAGATCCGATCCGCAGATTCCGCAATTCTTCACTTTCAGGATCAACTCATGCGCGGCCGGTGCGGGATCGGCCAGCGTCTCGATCGCCAGCGGCTTGGACATCTCCCGGAAAATGGCAGCACGCATCGCGCTTCCCCTTTGTTCTTCTTGACCCTGAAGCACAGACCTTATGTCATCCGGTCGCGCGTACAAGAGAGTTCGACATGACCGGAATTTACGCTACGGCACGGCAGATGCTTTCCGATCTCGCCGAAAAAAAGGTTTCCGCGCGTGAACTTCTGGACCTGCATGTCGCGCGCAACGATGCGTTGCACGGCAAGCTGAACGCGGTGATCGAGAAAGACCTCGATCATGCCCGCGCCGCCGCCAAGTCCATCGACGATGCACGTGCGCATGGCGCGGAGCTTGGCGCGCTCGCCGGACTGCCGATGACGATCAAGGATGGCTTCGATGTCTTCGGCATGCCCGCAACCTCCGGCGCGAAGGGCTTCACCGGCCGCAAGAAGGATTGCAACGATGCCGATGTGGTGGCGGCGGCGCGCAAGGCGGGCGCGGTGATCTGGGGCAAGACGAATGTGCCTTACATGCTGGGCGACATTCAGAGCTACAACGAGATCTACGGCACCACGAACAATCCCTATGACGTGACCAGAACGCCCGGCGGATCGTCCGGTGGCGCAGCGGCGGCATTGGCCGCCGGCATCACGCCGCTGGAGATCGGATCGGATATCGGCGGATCGCTACGCCATCCTGCCAATTTCTGCGGCGTAGTTTCCTTGAAGCCAACCTGGGGCGTGCTGTCGTTGCGCGGACATATCCCGCCGGCGCCGGATGAATTCATCGAAACCGATCTGGGCGTCGTCGGACCGATGGCGCGCAATATCGATGATTTGCGCCTGTTGTGGAATGTGCTGCGCGGGAATGATGGCGCGGCGGAGAAGCCGGTGAGGGGCTCGCGCATCGCGGTGTGGGACGAAGACCCGGCCTTTCCTCTCGCGAGCGAAGTGCAGAACGCGGTGCGCCGCGCGGCCGATGCGCTGGCGCGGCAAGGCGTCGGCATCGGCAACGCCAAACCGCCGGTGGATGGCGCGGAGTTGATGAGGCCTTACATGCAAACGCTGGCGGCGGTGCTGGGCAGCGGATTGCCGGATGATGTCTACAACGCTTTCGCCGCGATGAATGTGCAGGATCGCAAGACAGTGGCGGAAGGCGGCGATGGCGGGGCGGCATTCCGGCTCTCTTCGACGGCAAGCTATCGCGACATCATGCGCGCGGGCGTCGTGCGCCAGAAGCAGAAAGACAAGCTGGATGCCTTCTTCGATGAAGGTTACGAGGCCGTGCTGATGCCGGTGACGCCCATCACCGCTTTCGCGCACAACCAGCAGGGCAGTTTCGCCGATCGTGTCATCGATGTGGATGGAAAGATTATTCCTTATGGCGCGCTGCTGAACTGGATTTCCCTGGCGACATCCCTGCATGCGCCTGCGCTGGCCGTGCAGGCCGGACGTGCGGCGAACGGCATGCCCGTAGGTGTGCAGCTTGTTGGGCGCCGCAATGGCGAGGCCAGGCTGTTCGATCTGGCCCGTGCCATTGAGCAGGAGCTTGGCGGCTTCGAAGTCCCGCCGCTCTGAGTTTCTTTGACGTGGCGTCAGCGGGGACTCGGCGGGTCACCCATGGCATAGTTCGCCCAACACATATCGAGGGAGCGCATCGCCATGAAACTCAGGAACGGAATTTTTCTCGCACCATTTCATCCGGTCGATGAAGATCCCACGCTGTGCATTCAGCGCGACATGGAATTGATCGAGCATCTGGATCGTCTGGGTTACGACGAAGCCTGGGTGGGCGAACATCACTCCGCCGGTTTTGAGATCATCCCGTCGCCGGAATTGTTCATCGCGGCGGTGGCGGAGCGCACCAAGCGCATCAGGCTCGGCACCGGCGTGGTGTCGCTGCCCTATCACAACCCGCTCATGGCGGCGAACCGCATGATGCAGCTCGATCACCAGACGCGCGGCCGCGTGATGTTCGGTGTCGGCCCCGGTCTTCTCCCCTCCGACGCGTTCTCGATGGGCATCGAGCCTTCGACGCAACGTGACCGCATGGTGGAAGCCATCGAAGTGATCCTGCGGTTGTGGAAGGGCGAACGCGTCACCCACAAGACCGACTGGTTCACCTTGCAGGATGCAACCTGCCAACTTTTGCCGTTCAGCGACCCCTATCCGGAAATCTGCGTCGCCTCGTCCGTCACGCCGTCCGGCGGCAAGCTCGCGGGCAAGCATGGCTTCGGCATGCTCTGCGTGGCGGCAACCCAAGCGGGCGGTTACGACGCGCTGGCGATCAACTGGGAGATCGCCAACAAGACGGCATCCGAAAACGGCAAGACGATGGATCCGTCGCGCCTGCGCCTTGTCGGCCCGGTTCATATCGCCGAAACGCGCGAACAGGCGTTCGAGAATGTGAAGTTCGGCCTCGACAAATGGCAGGGTTATTTCTCCGGCATCTCCGCCGTTGCGGGCCGCGACGCCACCGAAAGTCAGTCGGCGCAACAGATGGTGGAAAACGGCGTGGCGGTGATCGGCACGCCAGACGACGCCATCGCGCAGATCCAGCGCCTGCAGAAAAAGCAGGGCGATTTCGGCTGCTTCCTGCAGCTGGCGCACAATTGGGCGAATTTCGAGAACACCAAGAAGTCCTATGAGCTGTGGCAGCGCCATGTGACGCCGGTGATCAACGGCGCCAACACGGCGCGCGAGACCGCGCTCAACTGGGCCAAGGATAACAAGGAACGTTTCATCGGCGCCGCCATGAACGCTGCGATGCAGACGATCCAAAAGCATCACGAAGACGAAGCGAAGAAGGGCAAGAAAGCCGCCGAATAGCAGCTTCGCGATTTTTCGGGAGGGGCCATGCGGTTTCGTGTGGCCCTTCTTTTTTGTTTCCGCGCTAGTTTGCACGCATGACCAAGCACCAATTCGCCGGCGGCTGCCATTGCGGCAATCTCTCTTTTGTTTTTGACGCGACTGCAGGACTGGATGTTCTGGGGTTGCGCGCAGATATGTGCAGCTTCTGCCGCGCGCATGGAGCGCACACGACATCCGATCCCAACGGCGCCATCCGCATTTCCGTAGGCGATGCCGCGAAGCTCAACCGTTATCGTTTTGCGCTGAAGACGGCCGATTTCCTCGTCTGCCGCGATTGCGGCGTCTATATTGGCGCGTTGATGGAAGATGGCGGCAAGATGTGGTTCACGGTGAACGCGAACAGCTTCCGCGAGAAGCCACCGCTGGATTTTCCCGTCGTGCCGCATGATTTTGACGGCGAGGATGTGCCGGCCCGCATCGCGCGGCGCAAGGCGAAATGGACGCCGGTTTCGGAGTTTAACATCGCATGAGCAAGGCATTGGTCATCATCGACCATCAGAAGGCGATGTTCGCGAATCCGGATATGCAGCCCCATGATGGCGAAGCGGTGACGGACCGGATCGCCATGCTGCTTGCCAGGGCGCGCGCGGCCAAGGCGCCGGTCTTCTTCGTGCAACACGATGGTGGCCCCGAAGATGATCTTCACGCCGGCAAGCCGGGCTATCCATTTCACGACAAGATCGCGCCGCGGCCGGACGAGGACGTGACGGTGAAGACTCGATCAAGCGCTTTTCACAACACCGATTTCGACGCGAAACTGAAGCGCGCCGGTATCGATCATCTCGTCATCACCGGCATGCAATCGGAATATTGCGTGACCTCGGCGATTCGCGGCGCGCATGAGCGCGGCTACAAGCTCACCCTGGCGTCCGACGCGCACTCCACCTTCGACAGCAAGGTGGCCAAGGGCGCGGACATCGTGGCGATCATCAACGACACGACGCGTGGAAGTTTCGGCAGGGTCGTTCCGGCGGCCGAAATCGATTTCGATTAAAGCTTCACGCGGCCGGAAACGATGTCGGCATAGCGCGCGGCGTCGAGCGGTTCGTACCGGTAGGTCGCCGGATCGAGCCAGTAGATGGGCTCGGCGATGGTTGCCGGATCGAAGCCATCTTTCACCAGTTCCACCTTGCGCTGCTTGAAGGTGCCGGTGATTTCCATGCGCGGCATCATGCGCAGGAACACCGGCCGCGCATAGGCGGGAAGGCTGTCCGACAATTTCTGCGGCAGGGTGGCGAGATTGAAATCGCCATCCACGACCAGCGCCGCCATGCCTGCGCGGCCATCCATGCCCGGCACGGAAACGCCATAGACATTGGCTTCCTCGATGCCGGGAACGACGCCCAGCGCTTCGGACACTTCGCTCGTCGCCACGTTCTCGCCCTTCCAGCGGAACGTGTCGCCGATTCGATCGACGAAATAGAAATAGCCGAGTTCGTCCTGCTTCATCAGGTCGCCGGTGCGAAACCAGCTGTCGCCCGTCTCGAACACGTCGTGCAGGATCTTCTTCTGCGTGTCCGTGGCCTTGGTATAGCCCTCGAAATCCTTGCCGGGCTCATGCGTGATCTGGCCGATCGCCTCGCCCGCTTCATTGGGCGCGCATTCGATACAGAAGCCTTCGGCGTTGCGCACCGGCATTTCATGCTCGATGTCGAAGCGTACGATGCGGGTGGTCAGCACGTTGCGCAGATAATGCGGGATGCGGCCGACGGCGCCGACCTTGCCATCGTAATTCAGCATCGAGACATTGCCTTCGGTCGCGCCGTAGAATTCCACGATTTTGGGAATCGCGAACCGCTCCTGGAAATGCGGCCAGATTTCCGGACGCAGCCCATTGCCGGTGATCGCGCGCAGATAGTGCTTCTGCTCATGGCTGTTGGGCGGTGCGTTCAGCAGATAGCGGCACAACTCGCCGATATATTGGAAGAAGGTTGGCTTGTAGCGATAGCAATCGTCCCAGAATTCATGGACGGAGAATTTTCTCCGCAGCACCAGCGCGCCGCCCGCCGTGAAAGCCACACCCACAGCGCAGATGCCGCCGGAGGAATGATAAAGCGGCAGCACATTATACATGCGGTCGCTGGGTTTGGCGTTCAAGCCGCCCGCAAAGCCGTACATCATGAACAGACCGCGCAGATGGCTGATATTCGCAGCCTTTGGCAGCCCCGTCGTGCCGGAGGTGAAGATGTAGAACGCCTTGTTCTTGCAGAGCAGGCCTTCGCGCACTTTGGGATCGAAAGGCTCGGGCGATGCGGCGGCCAATGCGGCATCGAGATTGCCGCCACCATTTTCATCGGTGATCCATAGTGCCGGCGCGGGCGAAATCAATCCCGCCGCTTCACGATAGACATCGGCCAGTTCCGCGCCGACGACGACATGCTTGGCGGCCGCAATGGTGAAGCAATGCGCCAGCGGTTGCCCGCGCAGATTGGTGTTGATGAGCGCGACGATTGCGCCAAGCTTGAGCAAGCCAAGCCACGCGAAAAGATATTCGGGACGGTTCTCCATGAGCAGCGCCACGACATCGCCTTTGCCGATGCCTTGCGCCTGCCCCCAGCGCGCATAGCGCGCGGCCCAGCCATCCATCTCGCGATAGGTGATGGTGCGATCCTGAAAGTAGATTGCAATGTTTTCGGGATGGGCACGCACCACCGCTTCCACCACATCGGCGATGGTTTCAGCCGACTCCGGCTTCACATGGCGCATGCGATAGAAGGTGCGCGCCAGACTTGATATATAGATCGTCTCACGCCTTATGGCGTTGAACATGGCGGCCTTTCCGACTCGGTGGGCGAAGGATACGACGCGCGGGAAACGCGGCCAAAGGGGCCAAATGGCGCAAGAGGAAATCGACCTCAGGGGCTTGAAATGCCCGCTGCCCGCACTCATCGCCCGCAAGCATCTGCGCGATGCCTTGCGCGGCGCCGAAATTCACATCGTGACCGATGACCCGATGGCGCCGATCGACGTGCCGCATATGTGCCGGCAGGAAGGCTATGATGTGGTGGCCGTAACGCGCGACGGCGATGTGGCGCGCATGGTGCTCAAGCGGCCCGCCTGATCGCGTAGGGCTGCGGGAAAGCAGTCCATTATTTGGGCGGCGGCGGCGGAAGAACGCGCGGCCCGAGGCGGGTGAGCACATCCTGCGCATCGAGCGAACGCGGATCCGCTTTGGCCTGATCGGCCGTCAGCATGACGATCTCAGCATAGGCCTCGTAGCGCGTTATCGGGCGCGACTGAACATCCTCATCGAAACCCCAATTGTGCCAGTACCAGCCGAAATGACGGTAGGGGCCATAAGCCCCGGGAAAGCCATTGAAGGTCGAGAGGTAGATGGTCTTCGCCTTGGTATCGCGATCGTCAAACGCGAAGGCCGCGTAGCCGGAGGCCAGCGTCACCTGTGCCGCGCGGAAGAGCAGATAGTTCTCGACGGTCTCGCGCGGCGTCACCGAATTGCCGGCAAAGGTCACGCGGAAGCGGTTTTTGGCGAGTTGCTCGTCGGTGTAACCCGTGGGGCTGCCTTCCGTGCGCGGGCTATAGGGCGTTGGCTGAACGCAGCCCGAAACCAGTAGCGCCAGCCCCAAGCTCGCCGCAAAGGCATAAGCCTTTGACCTATTTAATGTCTTCCCACCCATCGGTCGCTCCCGCGAATCTCGTTCTGCCCTTACCCAGACAGCATAGCGCCAGTGAAAACGCGCCGGTTGTTAAATCCGCGATGGAAACTTATAACTGACTGGTAAGTTATTTATTGGCTTCCATGGACACTTCCACCCCCCGCTGGCGCAGGCGCAAACAGGCAAGGCCGCAGGAAATCCTGGACGCGGCACTGGCCTGTTTCGCGGAGAGGGGATTTGCGGCATCGCGCATGGACGACATCGCCGAACGCGCCGGCGTGACCAAGGGCACGATCTATCTCTATTTCGAAAACAAAGATGCCGTGTTCAAGGCGCTGGTGCGCGAATCCATCGGCGCGCAGCTCGCAACTGTTCTGGAGAATGTGCGCGCCTATGAAGGACCGTCGCGCGAGCTGTTGCGCCTCATCCTCACCGCGCTGGCGCAATTCGCGCACACCAGCGACCGAGTCGTGCTGCCGAAGATCCTGATCGCGGAAGCGGGAAATTTTCCCGAGCTTGTGCGGTTTTATCGCGAGGAGATCATCGACAAGGGTTTGTCGGTGATGAGCGGCGCGATCGCGCGCGGCATCGAACGCGGCGAATTCCGCAACGTGAATCCGCAGCATGCGGCGCGGCTATGCATCGCGCCGATCCTGCTGGCGATCTTCTGGCGCACCACTTTCGCGCAGTTCGATGCGAAGCCTTACGATTATCAAGGCTTCGTCGAAACCCATCTCGACGTTTTGCTGCGCGGCCTTGCCGCCGATGGAGAGGCATTATGATAAAACGGTTTTCGCTCTGCCTTCTGCTGTTGCTGCTCACTGCCTGCGGAAAAAGCGATGACGGCGCCTGGCTCGGTTACGGCGAAGGCGACAACGCCTTCATAGCCGCGCCGCAGCCGGGATGGGTTTCGTCCCTGCATGTCGAGCGCGGCGCGCTCGTGCATCGCGGCGATCTTCTCTTCACGCTGGACGACACGGCGCAGGTGGCAAGCCGCGATCAGGCCGTCGCCGCGCTCACCAACGCCAAGGCGTCGCTGGCGCAGGAACAGGCCAATCTTGCCTATGCCCGGATGCAGTTGACGCGGCAAACGGGGCTTGCGCGCGCGCATGCCGGAACGCCGACCGATCTGGATCTGGCGCGCTCCAACTACCGGCAATCGCAGGCGCGCATCGCCCAGCTGCAATCGCAGATCGCGCAGATGAACGCTTCGCTGTCCGGCGCAACCTATTCGCTGACCCAGCGCAATGTGGTGGCGCAGACCGAAGGCCGCGTGCAGGACATCTATTTCCGCCCCGGAGAATATGTGCCGGCTTCGACACCGGTTCTTTCCGTCCTTCCTCCGAAGAACATCTATGTGCGTTTCTTCGTGCCGGAGACGCAATTCTCCGGAGTGCATATCGGCCAAAAGGTGCGCGTCACCTGTGACGGCTGCCAACCCATGACGGCGGAGATCAGTTTCATTGCGCAGCAAGAGGAGTTCACCCCGCCCGTCGTCTTCAGCGAAGACAGCCGCACCAAGCTTGTCTTCAAGCTGGAGGCGCGCATGCCGGGCGGCATGAAACTCAACCCCGGACAGCCGGTTCAGGTTCGGCCGCTCTGACATGGCGGACGATCTTGCCATCGACGTGCGTGGACTGACCAAACGCTTCGGCAGCAAGGTGGCGGTCGATCACGTCGACATCGCGGTGCCGTCCGGCGAGGTGTGGGGCTTTCTGGGGCCGAACGGTTCGGGCAAGACGACGACCATCCGCATGCTGTGCGGTTTGCTGCATCCGGACGACGGCAGCGGCACCTGCCTCGGGCTCGATGTCATCAGCCAATCCGAACAGATCAAACGGGAAGTGGGTTACATGACCCAGCGGTTCAGCTTCTGGGAAGATCTGTCGATCCGCGAAAATCTGGAATTCGTCGCGCGGCTTTATGGATTGCCGGATCGCCAGGCCAAGGTCGATCACACGCTCAAGCGTTTGGGTTTGGTGAAACGCCAAAAACAACTGGCGGGCGAACTGTCAGGCGGCTGGAAGCAGCGCATGGCGCTGGCCGCCTGCATGCTGCACGAGCCGAAACTTCTTCTGCTCGATGAGCCGACCGCCGGCGTTGATCCTAAAGCGCGGCGCGACTTCTGGGAAGAGATCCATGCGCTCAGCGAAGAAGGCCTGACGGTTCTGGTCTCCACGCATTACATGGACGAAGCGGAGCGCTGCGACCGCATCGTTTACATCCTCAACGGCAAGCTGATCGCCAAAGGCACCGTCAACGAGGTGATAGAACAATCGGGCCTGACCACCTTCGTGCTCGAAGGCGAACATGTGCGCCGCTTCCTGCAGAAAATACAGGGACAGCCCGGCGTCGATTACGCCGGCTTCTTCGGCGCGGCGCTGCGCGTGTCCGGTCGCGACCGCGCGGCGCTCGAAAAGACGGTCGCGCCATACAGGAATGAGACGGGCGTCACCCTCAGCGAAACCAAACCCAATCTGGAAGACGTATTCATCCATCTGCAGGAGGACGCGAAATGAGCAACGCGTTCTCCTTCGCGCGTGTCTACGCCATCCTGCTGAAAGAATTTCTGCAGATGCGGCGCGATCGTGTCACGTTGGCGATGATCGTGGGCGTGCCGCTGATGCAGCTTTTCCTGTTCGGCTTCGCGATCAATTACAATCCGAAGGCGCTGCCGACCGTGATATCCGTGGACGATCCAGGCGTGTTCGCGCGGGCGGTCACCGTGGCGCTGGAGAATTCCAGCTACTTCAACATCGTGAAGAAGACCCATTCGCCGCAGGAAGCGCGCCGCTTGCTGCAGGAAGGCAAGGTATTGTTCGCGGTGGAGATACCGCAGAACTTCACGCGCGATATCGTGCGCGGAAATCCGCCGGACCTTCTGATCGAAGTGGATGCGACCGACACCGCCGCGGGGTCTTACGCCATCGGCGCCCTCAACGGCATCGCCTCGACAGCGTTGCGTGACGATCTGAAAGGTCCGCTCGCGGCGCGCGCGCAGACGGCGGCGCCCTTCAACACGATCACGCATCTTCTCTACAATCCGGAATCGATCACCCAATACAGCATCATTCCGGGATTGCTCGCGGTGATCCTCACCATGACCATGGTGCTGATGACCTGCCTTGCGCTGACGCGCGAACGCGAACGCGGAACTTACGAGAATCTTCTCGCCATGCCCGCGTCGCCGGTGGAGATCATGCTGGGCAAGATCGCGCCCAACGTCGTCGTCGGTGCGATCCAGAGTGCGATCATCCTGCTCGTTGCGAAATTCGTGTTCGGCGTGCCGATGATCGGCTCGCTCACGCTGCTCTCCGGGGCTCTGGCGATCTACATCACCGCCAATCTGGCGGTCGGCTACACCTTCTCGACCGTGGCCGAGAACCAGCTTCAGGCCATGCAGATGATGGTCTTCTTCCTGCTGCCCACCATCCTGCTCTCGGGGTTCGCCTTCCCCTTCGACGGCATGCCCGAATGGGCGCGATGGATCGGGGAGGCGCTTCCGGCCACACATTTCCTCCGGATCGTCCGGGGTATCCTCTTGAAGGATAACGGCTTCCCGGAAATCTGGCCGGACCTGTGGCCCCTTATTCTCTTTATGTTCGTCGTGATGGGTATCGCCCTGGCCCGGTTCCGCCGCACGCTGGACTGAAAAAGGCCGAAATGCCGCCGGGTCTTGCGAAAGATTTGGTCCCAAAGCACATTCAACCTCGTTATAAGCCGTGCCATCCGCGGTGTGCCTTCGCGGATCAAAACCGGACGTTGCGCCAACGAAACGGCGTGCCGACTTCGGCCAAAAAGAGTGGGGTCGCGCGCATCGCATGTCCGGTTTATCCCTGATGCTGCAGTTCACGCTGGCGCTGGTGCTGGTCGCGCTCGCAGTTCTGTCGTTGCAGCTCGCCACGCTTGCCATCCTGCGCATGTATCGCAGCCCACGCCGCCTCCGCATGCCGCTTCTGCCCGACGAAGCCTTGCCCGATGTGCTGGTGCAGCTTCCCGTCTGCGATGAAGGTTCGCTTGCTGTTCGCGTCGCCGCCGCCGCCGCGCAGCTCGATTGGCCGAAGAACAAACTCCAAATCCAGCTTCTCGACGACGGCCCTGCCGACAAGCATGAAGCGCTCATCGCCGCCGTGGGCGAGATCATTCCATCCGGCGGCAATCTTTCGATCATGCGCCGTGGCGAGCGCGCCGGCTTCAAGGCCGGCAACCTCGCTTTCGGTCTCAAACATTCGCAGGCGCCCTATGTCGCGGTGTTCGACGCCGATTTCGTGCCGCCGCCGGATTTCCTGCGCCGCACCGTGCCCGCGCTCGTGGCCGACAACGGTCTGGCCTTCGTGCAGGCGCGCTGGGGACATGCGAACCGCAACCGCAACTGGCTGACGCGCGCGCAAGGCTTCCTTCTCGACAGCCATTTCGCGATCGAGCAGGAAGCGCGTTTCCGCGCCGCTCTTCCGATGTCGTTCAACGGCACGGCAGGCGTCTGGTCACGCGAAGCCATCGACAATGGCGGCGGCTGGACGGGCGATACGCTGACAGAAGATCTCGATCTTTCGATGCGCTGCGCGCTCAAGGGCTATCGCATGGCCTTCGTGCACGATCTCGAAGTGCCGGGCGAATTGCCGGAGACGGCGGCAGCATGGCGCGCGCAGCAGGCGCGCTGGACCAAGGGCCATGCGCAATGCGCGCGCAAGCTGTTGCCACAGATCTGGGCGAGCAATTTCCCGCTGTGGCAGAAAACAGCGATGACACTGCAGATGTGCCAGTTCGGCTTCTATCTGCTCGCCGGGGCGAGCGCGATCATCAGCCTTGCATTGATGGCGATGGACGCCGTCTACCTGAAAAGCGTCGGCACGCTGGGCCTTTGCGTCACCGCGCTCGGCATTTCGACCAGTCTCTTCTATCTGTGGCAAGGCCAGCAGATGCTGGGCCGCGAACGCGAGCCTTATTTCCTGCAATCGCTTCTGCTCGCGATGATCTTCCCGAGCGGCCTGGTGCTTTCCAATGCGCGCGCGACATACGAAGCGTTCGCGGGGACGCCGATGGATTTCGCGCGCACGCCCAAGGCTGGTGCCGTCATCGTCGGTGGCTGGCGCGGCAGCCCCGAACTTGCCGCCGGTATCTCGCTGCCGATTTTCGCCTTGACCGAACAGGCATGGAGCCTGCCTTTCTTCATCATCGCCGCGGCCGGACTTCTCCTCATCGGCGCCATGGGATGGCAGGGAACCACTCGCCTTCCCGCGCGCGATCCGGGTCCCGGCGAATAAGATTAACAAAATCTTTACGTTTAAGGCGGCATTTGAACCGCTCAAATGCACGCGAAATGGCTTACGCGGCTTTGAAAAACCGTAGCTAGAATACCTTCACGGTCGCCGCCAGCCAGAGCGGCAGAAGGGGCTTGATGATGGTGGGGTCTCAGATCCGGCTCGCGGCGGTGACCGCTTTTTGCCTGCTGACGGCAGCATGCGCGAGTTCACCCGACTACGATTATTCGCAGAATTCGTCGGGCAGCGCGCAATCCGGATTCGCGCCGCTGCAATGCGTTCCTTATGCGCGCGATCATTCGCAGGTGAAGCTCTATGGCGACGCCGCCGACTGGTGGGACAAAGCCGCGGGCATTTATCAGCGCGGCGAGATGCCGGAACTGGGATCGGTTCTGGTGTTGACCGGCTATGCAGGCCCGCGCCACAGCCATGTGGCCGTCGTGACCGCCATGGTGTCGAGCCGCGAAATCCGCGTCAGCCACGCCAACTGGCTGAATGACGGCGCGATTTTCATCGACGATCCGGTGGTGGATGTGAGCCCGGACAATGACTGGAGCCAGGTGCGCGTCTTCAACGAGCGCACCGGCGCGTGGGGCGTGCGTACCTATCTGGTGCAAGGCTTCATCGGACCGGGCCACGACAATCCGCTGGTCGCCAACAACTCCTGATATATTCTTTGCCGAATCAATGGCTTGGCTGCTCTCGCAGGCCAAGACGCCCCGCCCGGTTGCCTTTGGGGCGTGCGCGGTTATGTTCCGCGCCCCTGAGCGGAGCGCAGCCGTCGCGCGCCGGTAAACCGAGGCGCTGAAACTGCGCGTTAGCGTCGCCAAGAGCGTCTTCTGCGGTGGATGAACCAACTTCCCAAAACGGCGTGAACCCTCCGCAGCCCGGCCTGTCGGACGCCCTGGAACTCGACGCGCCGCGCGCGGGATCGCCGCATGCCGTGCCATCCGGCAGCGGCGGCCGCAGTTGGATGCTGATGCTGGGCGCGCTCGGCGTGGTGTTCGGCGATATCGGCACCAGCCCGCTCTATGCGATGCGCGAAACCGTACTCGCCACCGGCGGCCGTTTTCCGCAGCACGACGATACGATCGGCGCCTTGTCGCTCATCATATGGGCGCTCTTCATCGTCGTGACGCTGAAATATGTCGTGCTCATCATGCGCGCCGACAATGACGGCGAGGGCGGTACGCTGGCGCTCGCTTCTCTTGCACATCGCTCCGCCGGCATAGGCCGGGGCGTGAAGATGGCCATCGGTATCGGCGCGGTCCTGGGCCTGGCGCTCTTCTTCGGCGACGGCATGCTGACACCGGCGATCACCGTTCTGTCGGCCGTTGAAGGACTGGGCCTCGGCAGCCGCGAGTTCGAACCGTTGGTCATACCGTTGACGCTGATCATTTTGATCGGCCTCTTCGCGATGCAGAGTCGCGGCACGGCGAAAATCGGCACGCTGTTCGGCCCCTTCATGGTGCTGTGGTTCGCGGTGCTGGCGGTGCTGGGCACGATCTCGCTGGTGCAGACGCCATCGGTGCTGGTCGCGATCAATCCGTGGTACGCGATCCGGATATTCGTCGAAGAACCATGGCACGCTTTCGTGTCGCTGGGCGCGGTCGTCCTCGCCGTCACCGGCTGCGAGGCGCTCTATGCCGACATGGGCCATTTCGGAAAGGCGCCAATCCGCAAAGCCTGGTTCTTCGTCGCGTTGCCGGCATTGCTGCTGGAATATTTCGGGCAAGCCGCAGCCATCCTGCGCGACCCACATCTGGCGAGCATCGCGTTCTTTTCCGTCGTGCCGCATTGGGCGCACTACCCCATGGTGATCCTGTCCGCCATCGCATCGGTGATCGCCTCGCAGGCGGTGATCTCCGGCGTGTTCTCGATCACCCAGCAGGCGGTTCAGCTGGGCCAGCTGCCGCGTATGGAGATCCGCCACACCTCGGCGACGGATTACGGGCAGATCTTCGTGCCACGCATGAACGCGATCCTGTGTATCGGCGTTGTGCTGATCGTGCTGATCTTCAAAAGCTCCGCCGCACTGGCTTCGGCCTACGGCATCGCCGTCACCGGCGTGATGGTGATCGACACGATGAATGTGTCGCTCGTGGCGGCGCGGCAGTGGCGCTGGAAGCTTGGGCTCGTGATCGCGCTGTTCGGGCTTCTGGCGATCATCGATTTCCTCTTCCTCGGCGCCAACATGCTCAAGATTCCGGAGGGCGGCTGGCTGCCGCTCGCGATCGCGGGCTTCGTCTTTGTGTTGATGGAAACCTGGCGCAACGGGCGGCGCATGCATATGGAGAAGATCCGCAGCGAATCCATGCCGCTCAATCTTTTCCTTGAACGCGCCGACAAGACACCGGTGCGCGTGGCGGGTACGTCGATCTTCCTGTCGGCGCGCGGCGACGTCGTGCCCGGCGCGCTGCTGCACAATCTCAAGCACAACAAGGTCCTGCATGAGCGCGTGATCCTCGCGCATGTGCTGGTCGACGACACGCCGATCGTGCCGGCCGCCAAGCGCATCGAGGTCGAGAAGCTCGGCAAGGGGTTCTACAATGTGAACATCCACCATGGCTTCTTCGAGACACCCGATGTGCCCCGCGCGCTGGAAGAAGCGCGCCCCTTCGGCCTCGCCATCGACGTGGAGACAGCCACCTTCTTCATCGGCCACGAAACACTGGTGCCCGCCGAACATTCCGCGCTAGGCCGTTGGCGGCTGTGGCTTTACATGCGGCTCGCCGCATCCGCATTGTCGCCTGCGCGTTTCTATCATCTGCCGCCCAACCGCGTGGTTGAGCTGGGAACCCAGACGACCATCTAGGTGCAAGCATGTCCTCGGCTTCTCATGTGCAAGCCACGTCCGTTTCCGCGCGGCGCCAAATCGGCCTGACGGTCGGCGCGCTCGGCGTCGTCTTCGGCGACATCGGCACCAGCCCGCTCTACGCGATGAAACAAGCCGCGCTTTCCGCGGGCGGTGCGCTGCCGGGCGTGGTCGCCGTGATGGGCGTGCTGTCACTGATCTTCTGGACGCTGCTCATCGTGGTGACGGTGAAATACGTCGTCTTCATCATGCGCGCGGACAACAATGGCGAGGGTGGCGTGCTGGCGCTGGCGGCGCTCGCCCACCGCGTGACGGGATTGAGCCGCCGCGTGAAAACCTCCATCGGCCTGGTCGCACTGCTGGGCCTGGCGCTGTTCTATGGCGACGGCATGTTGACGCCTGCTGTTTCGGTTCTTTCCGCCGTCGAGGGCATCGGCGCGGAGAGCCCCGTTTTCGCCGAATGGGTTATGCCCATCTCGCTGATCGTCCTCGTCGGGCTCTTTATCATCCAACGCCATGGCACCAAAAAGATCGGCGCGCTGTTCGGACCGGTGATGGTGGTGTGGTTTGTCGTCATCGGCGTTCTGGGCCTGAACGCCATCCTGCATGCGCCGCAGATCCTGCGCGCGATCAATCCGGATTATGCCGTCGCCCTGTTTCAGCATGAACCCTGGACCGCCTTCGTCTCACTGGGCTCCGTCGTGCTCGCTGTCACGGGCTGCGAAGCGCTTTACGCCGACATGGGCCATTTCGGGCGCAAGCCGATCCAGGTGGCGTGGCTGTTCTTCGCATTGCCCGCCCTGTTCCTGAACTATTTCGGCCAGGGCGCGATGCTGCTGGTGAACCCCCATGCCGTCAACTTCCTGTTCTATTCGCTGGCACCGCATTGGGCGCATTACCCGCTGGTGGCGCTGGCCACTGTCGCCACCATCATCGCATCGCAGGCCGTGATCTCCGGTGTCTTCTCAATCACCCAGCAGGCGGTGCAGCTGGGACAATTGCCGCGCATGGAAGTGCGGCACACCTCCGCCACTGAGCAGGGACAGATCTATGTGCCCCGCATCAACGCGATGCTGGGCATCGGCGTGGTGCTGATCGTGCTCATCTTCAAATCTTCCGATGCGCTGGCCGCCGCCTATGGCATCGCGGTCACGGGCGTGATGGCGATCTCGACATTCCTGGTCGCGGTTGTTGCGCGCCGCCGCTGGCGTTGGCCGCTGCCGTTGGTGGTTCTGCTGTTCGGCACGCTCGGCCTCATCGATCTCACATTTTTCTCCGCCAACACGCTGAAGGTCATTCAGGGCGGATGGCTACCGCTGGCCGTCGCCGCGGCGGTATTCGTGGTGATGGACACATGGCGCGTGGGACGCAGGCTGCATCTGGAGCGGTTGCGCGACGGCGCGATGCCCATGTCGCTCTTTCTCGAACGCGCCGACAAATCCACGCAGCGCATTGCCGGGACCGCGGTGTTCCTCACACCGCGCACCGATCTGACGCCGGGGCCGATGCTGCACAGCATCAAGCACTATCGCCTCCTGCACGAGCGCGTGGTGCTTGTGAGCGTGATCGTGGAAGACGTGCCGGTGGTCGAGCCCGCCAGGCATGTGGAGGTGGAGAAGCTGGGCAAGGGCTTTTTCGCCGTGAAGCTGCATTACGGCTTCTTCGAATATCCGGACGTGCCCAAGAGCCTGGAGTTGGCGCGGCCCTATGGCCTCGTCATCGATCCCGATAGCACCACCTTCTTTGTCGGCCGCGAGATGCTGGTGCCGGCAAGCCGGCCCGTTCTCAGTCCGTGGCGCATCGCGCTGTACACTTGGCTGGCGTCCAATGCCTATTCGCCCGCGCGGTTCTTCCGCCTGCCGGCCAACCGCGTGGTCGAGCTGGGGACGCAGATCAGCATCTGACTTGACGGACAGCGCCCGAACACCTCTCGTATGTGAGGTGATGGCGGAGGGGACGATGCGCGGTTTCGCATTGGCGGTGGCAATTTCGGTTTTGATCTGCGGTGCGGCTTCGGCCGATCCCCAGGTGACGGTCCTG